>Ga0115562_1002211_pt1 | contig 13706 bp, 10 predicted proteins | sample COGITO_mtgs_1105_6_FD_87200 | JGI IMG/M metagenome (GOLD analysis project Ga0115562, IMG submission 87200) | Pelagic marine microbial communities from North Sea - COGITO_mtgs_110516 | ecosystem: Environmental > Aquatic > Marine > Epipelagic | place: Germany:Helgoland, sampling site Kabeltonne...
CATTTGATGCTGTTGTATGCGTTCCTGCAGATCCCCAAGAATCTGGACCGTAAAGTACGATTTCAACGCCTTCTTGTGGGTTCCCAGCACCGTTAAGAACCTCGAAGTTTAATTGCGCACTAACAAATTGTATTGATAATGCAAAAAGGAAGATTAGTAATTTTGTTTTTGTTTTCATAATTTAATTGCTTATATATTTAATACAATCACAAAATTAAAAACCCTAACTTTTTATTTATTTTTTTTTATAATATTTGCAAAATAGGTTCTTTAATTAAAATTTAATATGGATAATACATTTGAAAATAACATTTATTTAATTAAGCAATTAATTGAAGGAAATGAAAAAGCCTATATCCATTTAGTTAATTTTCATCATAAGGCGTTGTTTGTTTATGCTCTAAGCCTAACCAATGACCCAGACATGTCTAAAGACATTGTTCAAAATGTATTTATTAGGACATGGGAGTTTAGAAGAAATTTAAAAAAAGAATATACTCTTAAAGGGTTTTTATACAAATGCACATACAATGAATTTATTAATTTATATCATCGAAAAAAATCGTTAATGAATTTAGAAAAAATCTATGTTGAAACATTAAATGAAACAATAGATGATAAGAATGAAGATTTATTGAATAAAAAAATAAAACTAGTATCTGAAGAAATTGAAAATCTTCCAAAAAAATGCAAAGAAACTTTTCTGCTAAGCAAAAAAGAAGGTCTGACTAATATGGAAATTGCAGAATATTTAAATATTTCTATCAAAACCGTAGAGGCTCATATTACTAAATCTTATTCTATCTTAAAGAAAAGCGTCCAAAACAAATTAAAATTATTTCTTTTTTTTATGTTTAAAATGATGAATATTAAAAAATCTAATTCTGATGTTTCTAGAAAACTAATAAAAAAGAAATATGTGATAAAATAAGGAATAAGTTTTGTTACATCTGTTATAAATTTCTTACCATTATTAATTTAATCTTTGAATGTTCAAAAAAAATTTTGGTTTTATCACTACCTAAATATTATGGTATAGAGGGCGTTTGGTGGTCTTTCCCTATTTCAGATTTATTGTCAACAACAATTACTGTTTTGGTGTTAAAACGTGAAATTGATAAAAATCTTAAATAAGTTGTTCACCATTTAAATTTGTGGTTAAAATATCACTGAACAAATCAAAGAAAGGACGCAATACTTTAAAACTTTCATCAACGCTATTTACAAAATCAGGCGATAAAACTTCTGCATCCGAAAATTTTCTGGAAGCAATAAATCCCTTTTTTCTGAGTAAATTTACATCAGGGTGTTCTTTGTCAAAACCTCTTGGAGCTGTTTTTAATTTAGATAAACTTTCAAATTTACCTCCAAAATACTTTTTGTAATTTTCCTCCTTTAAAATATTTTTTATTTCGGAAGCATCCAATTCAATCTCTTTTCGAATTCTGAATAGATCTTCTTTATTTGGTTCCCAAAAACCACCAGCTAAGAAAGATTCTCCCGGTCTAATTCTTAAAAAATAGCCTCCTCGAAGCTCTTTTCCTAGTCTAGAAAATGAATTTGCAAAATGCGCTTTATAGGGTGTTTTGTCTTTAGAAAAACGAACATCTCTGTATATACGCATCATTTTAGATTTTTCAATCTCATCGTGCTTTTGCAAGTTTTCGTTAATTTCTTGAAAAACCTCTTTTGCATTTTGTTGTGCTTGAATATAGCCTTCTTTATGGACTGCGAACCAATCTCTATTATTGTTTTTTTTTAAATTATTTAAAAATTGAAAACTACTTTTCTCGAATTGCATTTTGATCAGTTTTAAAGCGTCAATTTACAAAATAGATTTGTAACTTCGATTCTAAGATGTATCAAAAAAACAAAGTCGTTCAAAAAAGATATGAGGGATTTCTTCAAACAAATAGTTTGTGGAAAAAGAATGCTATATATGAATTAAATCAATTTGAAATTGAAGCTAGATCCAGAAAAATTGACATTGAAATCAATGAACATTTACGACTTGGAAAATATATTGAACGTTTCGTTTCCTATCAATTAGATCAGGAGGAATCTACTTCAATTATATGTGAAAATATTCAAATTCAAAAAGAAAAAATCACTTTAGGAGAATTAGATTGTATCCTACAAAAAGAAAAAAAGATCATTCATCTTGAGATTATTTATAAGTTTTATTTGTATGACGCTTCTTGTGGAAAAACTGAAATTGATCATTTTATTGGACCTAACAGAAATGATTCTTTGGCTCAAAAATTAATAAAACTAAAAGAAAAACAACTTCCTCTGCTCTATTCAGATGAATGCGCTAAATATTTAAAGTCAATCAATTTAAAAGCGAGTGATATTGAACAGCAGGTTTACTTTAAAGGCCAATTATTCCTTCCTTTCACAAATAAAGACATTCAATTAAAGCAGTTAAATGAAGATTGTATTGCTGGATACTACATCAATCAAATAGGACTGGTTCTATTTGAAAATTGCAAGTTTTATATTCCAGAGAAAAAAGATTGGATAGTCATACCGCACAAAAATGTTCACTGGCTAAAATTCGAAGAAATGAAAAAAATTTCTATCAGATATTTTGAAAAAAAATCATCACCCCTGTGTTGGTTAAAAAAAGAAAATGGAGAAATTTTAAAAATATTTTTAGTTTGGTGGTAAAATCACATCGTACATAAAAAAGGGTTTTTAAAGAGTTTCTAAGAATCTATTTGCAGCATTTTTATTGTCAATTTTTTGAAGACTCCAAGATAAATCATAGGTAATTTTCTCCCCGATGATTAGGGTTTTTTCTGGACTTAAACATTCTAATTCTGTAAATAAGTTATTTCCAAAAATAGTTACAGAGGTACCATGATCTGGGTAGGTGTTTTTTAGTTCAGTATCAAAGTTAAATTGTTCTACAAATAGTTGTTTATCTATAAAACTAGCCACCCATTTTTTAGCATCAGCACCTACTTTTTGTGGTAAATTTTCTGAAGATTTAATTTCTAAAAGAGCCGATTTAAGAGCGATATTTGAAATCGCATTGTTTTTAGCATCTGGCCATACAGGGACCATAAAACCATTTTTAAAAATACTATTCTCCTGAATCGGTAAATAGCTAATATTCGGTGTTTTAATTTTTGACAAACTCCAAATCGTAAGAGGAATTTTTTCTATTTCTTGATTTTGTGCAGCTATTTTTTTTACCAATTCTTGTTTGATATTCACACCTGTGCCCTTTTCAGAGATTGTAATGGTTCTTTTTATTTGTATGCCTAGTAGTTTGCTTATAGGACTTTCTAAAATTACCCCGTTCTTTATACAAGAAACCGTATAAGAACTCGCATTGATATAAGGATCTGGAACATGCCTACTTCCAGTTAACAGATGAAAATACTCCTCAGAACAAGGTAAAACTCTATTCCCTCCAACATTAGGTGCCTGAATGTTAGAATCTTTTTTGTAGTACTCCCCTGAACAAAACTCGACACCTTCAAATTCTTGATTTTCATAAAAAATATTTTCACCCTCTAAAAAGCCAAAATGAAGAATCCTTCCCATTTCAGGAGCAACTATCAATTTTATTTCTGAATTGGAAATTTCTATGGATTTATCCCAACCTCTATATGCTATGTTTTTAATTGTAATACCAGACATCTATTATATTTTCTATTGCAAAAATGATAAAAAAAAGGGATGTATTTGCATCTTATTTTTAAAATAAGACATTTTTTTAATGGTATCTTTGAATAGATTTAAAAAAAAACTGTTTTTGAATTCAAGTAAAAAAATGTGAAGAAGAAAAAAAAAGAACTAAAAAATCCGTGGCCTACTAAAGATGCTATGGAGCAAATTTATGAAATGCATCTTTGGGGAAAGAACAGTACCAAATTTTATTCAGGAATAGGCTCACATGATTCGAAGATAATAGATCCTTACATTGAAATCGTTTCATCCTTTTTAAATTCTTTTAAAAACCCTCTAATCGTATGTGATCTTGGGTGTGGAGATTTTAATGTAGGAAAAAAACTGGTCCAGTTTACCCAAAAATATATCGCAGTAGATATTGCATCAAATCTTATCAATTTCAATAAAAATAAATTTAAAAACGAGAAATTAGAATTTCATTGTTTAGATATCGCTGTAGATGATTTACCTTTTGGAAATTGTGCTTTAATAAGACAGGTATTACAACATTTATCCAATGAAGAAGTTCAAAATATTTTACACAAACTGAAAACGTATAAATATGTTATTTTAACAGAACACATTCCTAATGAGAAGTTTACTCCAAATAAAGAAATTATTTCAGGACAAGGTACAAGGCTTAAAAGTCAGAGTGGCATTAACGTATTTACTGCACCATTTAATTTTAAAGTGAAAGCACAGAAAGAAGTATTAGCTATTCGCTTAAATAATTCTGAAGGACTGATAGTAACCAGTCTTTTGACTATTTTTTAAACTTGCTTTTAGTTTAAATATATTTTTTATCAGAAGAATTAAAACAAAGTGTTCACCTTGGCACAAGTATTGTCTTTAATTAACAAGTAATAAAGTATTTTAAAATTAAAAAACTGATTATCAGTAAATTATAAAAAATAAATTGACACTTATTTTCTGTATTAAGAAAAAAAAATGTCAGTATGACAGAGATATAACAAATGAGTAAACCAAAAGTAATGCATTTAGACAATTTGTCGCTTCACAGTATGTTGAATGAAGATTCTGAATTAATTCCATTAATGACTCCTGAAGATGAGGAAATCATTAATAAAGAAAGTGTTCCAGAGATTCTACCTATTTTACCGCTAAGAAATACTGTTTTATTTCCAGGAGTCGTAATTCCTATCACGGCCGGAAGAGATCAGTCTATACAACTAATAAAAGACGCTAATAAGGGAGATAAGGTCATTGGAGTAGTTGCTCAAAAGAACGAAGAGATAGAAGAACCTGGCTTAAAAGACATTCATACCACTGGAGTAGTTGCTCAAATATTACGTGTTCTAAAAATGCCAGATGGAAATACAACTGTAATTATTCAAGGTAAAAAACGTTTTGAAATTGATGCAATCATTCAAGACAAACCCTATTTGAAAGCAACTGTCAAAGAAGCGAATGAAGATAAAGAAATTGAAAGTAAAAAAGAGTTTGATGCTATTATCGAATCTATAAAAGAACAAGCTTTAGAAGTTATTAAAGAAAACCCAATGCTCCCCTCAGAAGCTTCTTTTGCTATTAAAAACATACAATCTAACTCTTTCTTGGTGAATTTCATTTCCTCAAATATGGATTTATCTGTTTCTCAAAAACAGATAATTTTAGAGAAGGATAACCTAAAAGAACGTGCTTTACTAGCTTTAAAAAACTTGAATAAAGAATTGCAGAAGCTACAGTTAAGAAATGATATTCAATCCAAAACTCGAGAAGATTTAGACCAACAACAACGTGAATATTATTTACATCAACAGTTAAAAACAATCCAAGAGGAATTAGGAGGCGCTTCAAATGATGAGGAATTAGAAGAAATGCGCCGACAAGCAAAAACTAAAAAGTGGACAAAGGAAATCGGTAAAACTTTTGAAAAAGAGTTAAATCGTCTAAAAAGAATGAATCCACAAGCTGCAGAGTATGGCGTTCAAAGAAGCTATTTAGAATTATTATTAGAATTGCCTTGGGGCATTTATTCTGAAGATAAGTTCAATCTGAAACATGCAACTAACGTTTTAGATAAAGACCATTTTGGTCTAGAAAAAGTGAAAGAACGAATTATTGAACACTTGGCGGTTTTAAAATTAAGAGGTGACATGAAATCACCGATTATTTGTTTGTACGGACCTCCAGGAGTTGGTAAAACCTCCCTTGGTAAGTCTGTAGCGGAAGCTTTGGGACGTAAATATGTTAGGATGTCTTTAGGAGGCTTAAGAGATGAGGCAGAAATTCGAGGACACAGAAAGACATATATCGGAGCGATGCCTGGGCGTTTGATTCAAAACTTAAAAAAGTCAGGAACCTCAAATCCTGTTTTTGTCCTAGATGAAATAGATAAATTAAGTCAAAGTCATCAAGGAGATCCTTCTTCTGCTATGTTAGAAGTATTAGACCCTGAGCAAAACGAAGCTTTTTACGACAATTATTTAGAAGTTGGTTATGATTTATCTAAAATTCTTTTTATTGCTACAGCAAATAACTTAGGACAGATTCCTTGGGCTTTGCGTGATAGAATGGAAATTATAAATGTTACAGGATATACAATTGAAGAAAAAATAGAAATTGCCAAAAGACATTTACTTCCAAAACAACTAAAAGAACACGGTTTAACTTCAAAAGAACTTAGTTTGACTAAAAAACAAATTGAACAAATTGTTGAGGGATATACGCGGGAGTCTGGAGTTCGTGGTTTAGAAAAGAAAATTGCAAAAGTAGTTCGTTTTGCCGCAAAATGTATCGCACTAGAAGAATCCTATGAGACTAATTTATCCTCAGAAAAGGTTGAAGAAATTTTAGGAACTCCAAGAAATAGAGATAAATTTGAAAATAATGACACAGCTGGTGTGGTTACAGGTCTGGCTTGGACCAGTGTTGGTGGAGATATTTTATTTATAGAATCTATATTATCTAAAGGAAAAGGAATTCTTTCTATTACGGGTAATTTAGGAACTGTAATGAAAGAATCTGCAACAATTGCATTGCAATACATAAAATCGAATGCAGAAGAATTTGGGATCAAGTCGGAGATTTTAGAAAAATACAATGTTCATATTCATGTTCCTGAAGGGGCTACGCCTAAAGATGGTCCAAGTGCTGGAATTACTATGTTAACCTCTTTAGTTTCCTCTTACACTCAGCGTAAAATTAAAAATAGACTGGCCATGACTGGAGAAATAACGTTGCGTGGTAAAGTATTACCGGTTGGTGGAATAAAAGAAAAAATATTGGCTGCTAAAAGAGCTAACATTAAAGAAATTATATTGTGTAAAGAAAACGAAAAAGATATTCTAGAAATAAAAGCAAACTACTTAAAAGGGCTTACATTTCATTATGTAACAGAGATGAAAGAAGTCATACAAATAGCACTCACAAAACAAAAAGTAAAAAACGCTAAGAAATTAGCATAACTTTAAAAGCTTCCTCACAGGAAGCTTTTTTATTAAATTTAGGTTAGAAAAAAGCTTTCACATAACAAGATATTGCTGTTTGTTAGCTCAAGCTAAAATTTAAATATTTAAAAAAATAGAAGATTCAATTTTTAAGAAAAAAATATCCGAATTTTTATGTAGTTTTGGGATGATCCTAAAAGTAAATGACGAGGAAACTAGGAGTTCAATAAAAAACAGCGAACTCTTTTGCTCATAAAGCATAACTATCTAAAATAAAACTGATTGCCTAATTTCATAGAAGTCATATTACCCATACCTATTCAAAAGACATTTACATATTCTGTAACTGAAGAAGAGGCAAATTTTTTACAAATAGGAATGCGTGTTGCAGTTCCATTTGGAAAATCTAAAATGTACTCAGCATTGGTCTTAAATATTCATCAAACCAGACCTACGCTATATGAAGCAAAAGAGATTCATCAAATTTTAGATGAAACTCCTTTGGTAAATAAACAGCAATTGCAACATTGGCAATGGATTTCTGAATATTATATGTGTTCTTTGGGAGATGTATACAGGGCTTCTTTACCTTCTGCATTTTTATTGGAAAGTGAAACTATTATCAATAAAAATCAATCATTCATAGACACTACTATTTTAAAGGATGATGAGTTTTTAATTTTCGAAGCCTTAGAACATCAGTCGCATTTAACAATTCATCAAGTTGCAGATATTTTAGGAAAGAAAAAAGTAATGCCAATTGTAAATGAACTATTAAAAAAATCTGCAATTACAATTAAGGAAGAAATTTACGAGCAATACAAACCAAAATTGGTAAAATATGTTCGATTACACCCAGATTATAATTCAGATGACTCTTTAGAAAAATTGTTAGAACAACTATCAAGAGCAAAAAAGCAACGAGAGACTGTTTTAACTTTTTTTCAATTATCAACCTTAAATAAACCAATAAAAGCAAAGTTCTTAGAGGAAAGCGCTGGAGTTTCTTCTAGTATTTTAAAATCATTAGTTGATAAAAACATCTTCGAATTTTATCATATTCAAACAGATCGAATTCAATTCAAAGGCGCTACTAATTCATTAAAAACATTGAATGAGTTCCAAGAAAAAGCACTTTCAGAAATTAAAGAAATCTTCACAAAAAAAGAAGTAATACTCTTACACGGTATTACGAGTTCTGGTAAAACCGAAGTGTACACAAAGTTAATTCAAGAGGTCTTAGATCAAGGGAAACAAGTGTTATTCTTATTGCCAGAAATTGCATTAACTACGCAAATTATTACACGCTTACAATTTTATTTTGGAGATCAAATCTCAGTTTTTCATTCTAAATATTCGATGAATGAACGTGTAGAAGTTTGGAATAATCTTTTAGAAAACAAGACAAAAACACAAATAATTTTAGGGGCAAGATCTTCCATTTTTTTACCATTCTCTAACTTAGGATTAATCATCGTAGACGAGGAGCATGAAACATCTTACAAGCAATTTGAACCCTCACCAAGATACAATGCACGAGATGCTGCTGTTATTTTAGGTAAAATTCACAATGCAAAAGTTTTATTAGGCTCTGCAACTCCTTCTTTAGAAAGTTTTTTTAACTCACAACAAAAAAAATATGGTTTTGTTGAATTGAATAGACGCTATGGAAATGTGTTATTACCAAAGATAGAATTGATAGACGCAAAAGAAAAGCATAGAAAAAAAGAAATGAAAGGTCATTTTTCTGACAGGTTATTGAAACTCATTCAAGAAGCTTTAAACGAAAAAGAACAGGTTATTTTATTTCAAAATAGACGTGGTTTTTCTCCCGTTGTAGAGTGTACAACCTGTGGTGTTTCACCTCAGTGTCCCAATTGTGATGTAAGTTTAACCTATCATAAATTTAAACACGAGTTACGATGTCATTACTGTAATTATCAGAGGGCAATGCCTAACAATTGTGATGCATGTGGAAGTAACACATTGGATCACAAAGGCTTTGGGACAGAACAAATAGAATTAGAATTAAGAGCGTTATTTCCTGATCATACGATTGGAAGAATGGATTTAGACACCACTCGAGGTAAACATGGATACCAAAAAATAATTGGAGCTTTTGAAGCCAGAGAAATAGACGTATTGGTTGGAACTCAAATGCTTTCCAAAGGGTTAGATTTTGATAATGTTTCTTTAGTGGGAATTATAAATGCAGATTCTATGTTAAATTTCCCAGATTTTAGAGCACACGAAAGGGCCTACCAAATGATGGTTCAAGTTTCAGGAAGAGCAGGAAGAAATAAAAAACAAGGAAATGTTGCCATACAAACTTTCAACCCTTATCATCAAATTTTGCAACAAGTCGCTGCGACAAATTATACAGAAATGTACAATGAACAATTGCAAGAACGTTGGCAATATAAGTACCCACCCTATTATAGATTGATTAAAATTACATTAAAACATCGAGATTACAACAACGTTGATAATGGAATTAATTGGTTGGCAAAAGCCTTACAAAATTCTTTTGGCGAGTTTGTTTTGGGACCTACTGCTCCTGCAGTCTCTAGAATAAGAAATCAATATATTAAAAATATAGTGATCAAAATTCCTCCTAAGCAAAGTTTGGTTGGTACTAAAAAGCAACTTCAAAAGATTAAAAATACTTTTGAAGCTGTTAGTATGTTTAGATCTATTCGATTTATTATTGATATTGATGCCTATTAAAACTTAATGAATGTTGTAGACATAAAAGTAAATGCTATTTTCTTTTAATTTGAAATTAGTAATTTCTATATTTTTTTGTTTCTTCGAAAATATGTGTTAATATTTTCTGATCTTTTTCATCAAAAACTAAATTTCTACGCTTCAGAACTACCTCTGCAACTTCAAATACTTTATTGGTTTTGTACTCTGTAAACCCTGAAGCTCCTCCCCAACTGAAAGAAGGAACAAAATTTCTTGGAAATCCACTTCCAAAAATATTGGCACTCACTCCTATTACTGTTCCTGTATTAAACATGGTATTGATTCCACACTTAGAGTGATCTCCCATTATCAAACCACAAAATTGCAATCCAGTATTCGCAAAACGTCCGGTTTCATAATGCCATAATTTTACTGTTGCATAGTTGTTTTTAAGGTTTGAGTTATTGGTATCTGCTCCTAAATTACACCATTCTCCGATAACAGAATTTCCAAGAAATCCATCGTGCCCTTTGTTAGAGTATGCCATTAAAACAGAATTATTCACCTCTCCTCCTACTTTACAATAGGGTCCTAAAGTAGTTGCTCCATATATTTTAGTATTTAATTTTAATACTGAAGACTCCCCCATTGCGAAAGGTCCTCTAACTGCAGAACCCTCCATTATTTCAGCATCTTTACCAATATAGATAGGGCCGGATGAAGCATTTAAAATAGCAAACGAAATTTTGGCTCCTTCTTCAATAAAAATATTCTCTTTACCAAGATATCTTGTCCCCTCTGGTATTGGTTGTGATGTTCTTCCCTCAGTAATTAAGTCAAAATCATTTTGAATGGCTTTGTCATTTAATGAAAATATATCCCAAGTGTTTTTTATTTGAAGCAACTCTTCATCAAATTCAATTTGCGTATAGTCATCAAAATTTACTTCTTCTTGAGAATCTGATGTAAAAAAAGCAAGGACGTCTTCACCTTTAAAAATAGCTTCATTTTTAGACAAGTTTTTTACTTTTTCAACTAAAGACGGAGTTGGGCAAAAAGAAGCATTTATTAAAACATTCGCTTCCATTTCTACCATTGGATATTTTTCTTCTAAATACTCCTCTGTAATAGTTGTAGTGGTTAAGCCTAAATATTTTTCCCATTTTTCTCTGATGGTTAAAATTCCTATTCTAATATCTGCAACTGGTTTTGTATATGTAAAGGGTAATAGAGCATTTCTAACATCTCCATCAAATAGAATATAATTCATTTCAACTTTTATTTAACTTGTACAAATTTACTTTAAAAAAGGTAAATAAAAAACCGATTGAATTGATACAATCGGTTTTTTTTATATGAGGTACTCGTAACTGTTATTTTTTAATAAATTTTTGTGTTCCTATTTTACCATCTGCAAGCACTTTTAAAATATACACACCTGAACTTAAGTCTTGTACGTTTATGCTATTATTTGTTTGCGATACTTTTTGCGTTAAAGCTAGTCTACCAATATAATCATAAAATTCTACGGAACCATTCTTTGAACCTGAAGGCAATTGAATAATTACGTTTTCAGAGGCCGGATTTGGAAACATGCCAAAATCCAATCTTTTGTCTCGAGAAAGGCTTAAAGAAGAATTCGAAATAGAACTCCCTGTGTATACCTTGTCTCCAGAACTTCCTCCATTACCATTCCCTGAAACAGATGCTCCATAGAAGGTGATTTTACCTTCTTCGGAAGAAGGCGATGTCCATTTAAATGACCAAGAACTTTTACCATTACCAGAACTTGTGTGTGTAATGTGAGAATTACCATTTACGGTTTTTGTGTCATTACTTCCACTTACAGTAGAAAATGTACCAACGTTAGAATTATCACTATCCTTTTCGGCGGTAACTTGAAACCCATTTCTAGACCCTCCAGCAGAATTTGTGATGGTCACGTCGTACTGCGTATTAAAAGCATAACCTGTAGTAGGGATATTGGTTGTGATCGTAATATTACTTTCACTTACTGATGACCCAGCATGACAAGCAGTACAATTATTACCATCACCTGGAGATCCGGAGTATGCTCCTGTTTTTCCTCCTGAATTAGACATGAATACAAACGCTGATAAAGGTATCGTAAATAATAGAATTTTAAAAAATAAGTGTTTTTTCATAACAAAATATAAAGATATTAAAATAACTTTTTTTAAAATTACAAAAAAAGCCTCAATAAAAAAAACCGAGTAACAAGAACTCGGTTTTTTTGTATGATTAGAATATTAAAGAATAAACTATCTTCTACTGTAATTTGGGGCTTCTTTTGTGATGGCCACATCATGAGGATGGCTTTCATTAATTCCACTAGCGGTAATTCTAATAAATTGTCCTGTCTCTTTTAAAGTCGAAATATCTTTTGCTCCACAATATCCCATTCCTGCCCTTAATCCTCCAATAAATTGATGAATACTTTCATCTAAGTCTCCTTTATAAGGAACTCTTCCTACAATTCCTTCAGGAACTAATTTTTTAATATCAGCTTCTACATCTTGAAAATATCGATCTTTAGAACCTTGTTTCATGGCTTCTACAGAACCCATACCTCGATAGGATTTAAATTTTCTTCCCTCATATATAATAGTCTCTCCTGGAGATTCTTTGGTTCCTGCTAATAAAGAACCTAACATTACTGAATCTGCTCCAGCAGCAATTGCTTTTGGGATATCTCCTGTATACCGAATTCCACCATCTGCAATGACAGGAACTCCGCTCCCTTTTATCGCAGCAGCAACTTCTAAAACTGCAGAAAACTGAGGAAAACCAACTCCAGCAACAACTCTTGTTGTACAAATAGAGCCTGGTCCAATTCCAACTTTAACCGCATCTGCACCAGCTTCAACCAAATACTTAGCGGCTGCAGCTGTTGCAATATTACCAACGACAACATCTAAATTAGGAAATGTAGCTTTTACTTCTTTTAAAACTGATACCACTCCTTTTGTGTGTCCGTGAGCAGTATCTATAATGACAGCATCTACACCAGCGTTAACTAAAGCTTCTGCTCTAATAACAGCATCCGAGGTAACACCTAGGGCTGCGGCAACTCTTAATCTACCGAAGGTATCTTTATTTGCGATCGGTTTCTGTGTTACTTTTGTAATATCTCTAAAGGTAATTAAGCCTTTTAATTTATAGGCTTCATCTACGATTAATAGTTTTTCTATTTTATTTTTTTGAAGAATTTTTTCCGCATCTTTTAAAGAAGTTCCAACAGGAGCCGTAACCAAGTTTTCACTTGTCATCACTTCTATAATGGGTCTTTGATTATCATGTTCAAAACGCAAGTCTCTATTGGTAACAATTCCTTTTAGAGTTCCATTCACATCAACGATTGGAATTCCACCAATGCGGTGTTCTTTCATATTTGCTTTAGCTTCTTGAACTAGTGCGTTTAATGGCAAAGTAACCGGGTCTAAAATCATCCCACTTTCTGCACGTTTTACTTTTCTAACTTCTTGAGCTTGTTGCTCAATCGTCATATTTTTATGCAGAACTCCTATTCCTCCCTCTCTGGCAATTGCAATTGCCATAGACGATTCTGTAACTGTATCCATCGCTGCAGAAATTATTGGAACGTTGATCGTTATATTTCTCGTAAATTTCGTTTGAATATTAACTTCTCTAGGAAGTATATCTGAAAAAGCTGGGACTAATAAAACGTCATCGTACGTTAAACCTTCTCCTAAAATTTTGTTGTTGTGTGCTGTCATGTTGCAATTAATGTATAATTGCATGCAAATTTACAATTAAATATTTGATTAGTTATAATTTTACTTATTTTAAAATTTTAACATATGTAAAAAAAAAATCTAAATAGTTTTTTTATTAAAAAAAAAAAAAAAAAAATATTTTTAATTTATATTTTTAAAATAATAAATA
>Ga0115562_1002221_pt1 | contig 13691 bp, 10 predicted proteins | sample COGITO_mtgs_1105_6_FD_87200 | JGI IMG/M metagenome (GOLD analysis project Ga0115562, IMG submission 87200) | Pelagic marine microbial communities from North Sea - COGITO_mtgs_110516 | ecosystem: Environmental > Aquatic > Marine > Epipelagic | place: Germany:Helgoland, sampling site Kabeltonne...
AGTGGGCTGTTGGTGGTGGCTAAAACTGATCGGGCGCATCATGGATTGGCCGCCCAATTCGAGGCTCATAAGGTCGAGCGTTATTACCGCGCGGTAGTATTCGGGGCGCCTGACGCCAATGATCCGCGTCTGCGTGGCGTCAAGGGGGTTAATTTTGAGTCTGGAACCATCATGCGGATGACGACCCAACTGGCGCGTCACAAGACCGACCGCCAGCGTCAGGCGGTGTTGTTTCAAGGTGGTCGCCATGCGGTGACTAGGGCGCGAATTGTCGAGCGTTTTGGCACCCCGATTGCCGCATCCTTGATCGAATGCTGGCTCGAGACCGGCCGCACCCATCAAATCAGGGTGCATATGGCGCACGCTGGACATGGGTTGATCGGTGATCCGGTTTACGGCGGACGGCGCAAGCTTTCCCCCAAAGCGATTTCGGCAGACGCGCTTGACAGGGTAAGGATCTTTCCACGCCAAGCGCTTCATGCGGCGGTTCTGGGTTTCATACACCCAGGCTCTCATGAAAGTATGCGGTTTGAGGCACCCATTCCATCTGACATGGAACAGCTGATCGCCGTCCTGCGTGGATGAACCGCTTTTTGTGTCTGGTTGGTAATGAGTTCAGTTTCGGTCTGAGCGGTGTCAATCGCTCGTTCACGATTTTTTCATCTTTCTAGTGGTTGAACGGTTCAGAAGTGAACCTTAAGTATAGTACAACAATCGTTTGATCTGGAGCTTAGCATGAGCACTTACACAAATCTCCCAGCCCCTTCTCCGGAAGGTGGCCTAAGCCGATATCTGCAACAGATTCGCAAATTTCCGATGCTTGAGCCGGAAGAAGAATATATGTTGGCTAAGCGGTGGGTCGAAGAACAAGACACTGAGGCGGCGCATAAAATGGTCACCAGTCATCTGCGTCTGGCGGCAAAAATCGCAATGGGGTATCGGGGCTATGGTCTGCCACAGGCTGAAGTTATCTCAGAGGCCAATGTCGGATTGATGCAGGCGGTAAAACGGTTTGATCCTGAAAAAGGCTTTCGGCTTGCGACCTATGCCATGTGGTGGATTCGCGCCAGCATTCAGGAATATGTCTTGCGCAGCTGGTCACTGGTGAAACTTGGAACCACTGGTGCGCAGAAAAAGTTGTTTTTCAACCTGCGCAAAGCCAAGGCCCGGATCGGTGCGTTGGAAGAGGGGGATTTACATCCCGAAAAAGTCACGCGAATTGCTAATGATTTAGGGGTGACTGAGGCCGAAGTGATTAGCATGAACCGCCGTCTATCAGGGGGAGACGCGTCCCTGAATGCCACCGTTGGCAGTGAGGGCGAGGGCTCTATGCAGTGGCAGGATTGGCTGGAAGACGAGAGCGCCGATCAGGCAGGTGATTACGAGGCGTCTGACGAGCTTGAGATAAGGCGCGCCTTAATGACCGAAGCAATGACTGTTCTGAACGAACGCGAACAGGATATTTTGACCAATCGTCGCCTGCGGGATCAACCGCTTACGCTAGAAGATTTGAGTGTACAATATAGCGTAAGTCGCGAACGCATTCGGCAAATTGAAGTGCGGGCGTTTGAAAAGTTACAGATGCGGATGCAAAGTCTGGCACGCGATCGTGGCATGTTGGCTCAAGCGTAGGTATACTGCACCAGTCGAAGAGCATTGGCTCTTTGACGTGCCCTGGTTTGACCTATGACACATGGGTCTATCCGTTTGGGTTACTGAAGCGCCAAACAGATAAAAAATTGGGGGCAATGCCTTGGCGCTTCTATAAAACTTTCCCAGAGTGGCAGGTACAGATAGGGCCCACTTGCGCATACCGCTCAGCAGTCAGATGGTGGATTTCCTACTGGCTGTTTTATTTAACTTTTGTTTTATTGGCGGTGCTTTCAGGTCGGCTTGGGGCACTATTTGCGTCAATGAAATCTAAGACCATAGGTCGGATGTTGTTGCGCCAGCTTTTGCCCGCAAAAATCCCATAGTGCCCAGCCTCGCTTTCGACGTGGCTGGCCTTCATTGTCTCGGGCAAGCTTGTGCAAAGATCAAGCGCTGCAATACATTGACCTGGGGCGGATATGTCGTCTTTCGCACCCTCGACAGTTTTAATTGCAACCGTGGTAATATTTGCGAAATCCACTAGTTTCCCGTTCACGGAAAAACGGTTCTCAGCGATTTCACGGTTTTTGAAAATGCGTTGGACCGTTGAAAGATAAAATTCAGCTGTCATGTCCATGACGGCGAGATATTCATCGTAAAACCGGTTGTGAGCATCATGTTCTGAGGCCTCACCTTTGGCCACAGCCATCACTTGATCGGAAAACGCCTTTTGGTGACGTTCGGCATTCATTGAAATAAATGAGGTTAGCTGGAGCAGGCCTGGGTAGACTTTGCGACCAACGCCGTTAAATTTGAATCCGACGCGTTGGATCATCGTCTCTTCCAATTGCCCCATCGTGACACGGCGGCCGAAATCCGTCACGTCGGTCGGCGTGGCATCTGGATCGACGGGACCGCCGATCAGGGTCAAGCTACGGGGCTGTGTAGTTGGATCTTCTTCGGCAAGATATGCGGTGGCGGCAAGAACAAGTGGTACGGGTTGACAGACGGCGATCACGTGAATTTCTGGTCCGAGCCGGCGCATAAAGTCCACGATATAGAGTGTATAATCCTCGACGTCGAACTTTCCGGCGCTCACCGGGATGTCGCGGGCATTGTGCCAGTCGGTCACATAGACCTCGCAATCGGGGATCAGGCTGATGACGGTTGAGCGCAGTAGGGTTGCATAATGACCTGACATCGGGGCAACCAGCAAAACTTTTCGGGCGGCAGGTTTGCGATTCTGTACTTTGAAATGGATAAGATCGCCAAACGCGGCTTGGCAAATTGTTTCAACTGTCACCAGATGGTCGCGCCCGTCATCGCACGTCAATGAGGTAATATTCCAATCTGGTTTTGTCGCAATCCGTGAAAAAGACCGTTCGGTCACTTCGCCCCATGCGCCCATCCATTCCAGGGCCGGGTTGTGAGTGCAGTTGAACATCGGGTATCCCGCCATCATTTTGGCTGTGGCACCCAACCACTGGTTCGTGTTTCGGGCGGTTTCCATTAAATCGTAAATTGCCATATAGCGCATCTTCGGCTCCAAAGCGGTGGGTAATGTAAATTCATTGGTCTTGCCGTACAGACTATTGTACGGTTATGCTGCATAGCAGCGAACTTACGGGGAATATTTAAGAATGGCAACAAACGACATTTTAAATACCGATAATTATAAAAAAATAACAAAGAATATCACACGAATTGATTCGTTGTCCAAACGATTGCTGGCCACAGTTAATCAACGTGATGCGCCAAATCAGGAGCTGAGTGGGCCAAATCAGGACGTATTTACCAATGCGAGCGCGCTTTATTGGCAAAAAATGGTCCAAAATCCTGAAAAGGTTTATATGCAACAGGTGGCATTTTGGGCCGAATCGCTGCAGCATTTCATCGATGCCCAGCAAGTGACGGTTTCCCCGTCTGGCGAGCAGGCATCGCAGACGGAAGAGACCGATCCTCGCTTTGCTCATCCGACGTGGCAGAACAATCCGTATTTCAATTTAATCAAGCGTCAGTATTTTTTAAATGCAGCGACACTTCGCAGTGCAGTGGATGAAATTTCAGATCTCGACCCGATTGAAAAACAACGTTTGGAATATTTTTCCAGCCAGATTATTGATTTGATGTCTCCGACAAATTTTCTAGCCACCAATCCCGCCGCACTTGAAAAAGCGGTTGAAACCGAAGGGCAGTCTTTGATCGATGGTCTGGAGAATTTAGTCACAGATCTCGAACATAACAACGGCGAATTACTTGTGCGTCTGACGGATGAAAATGCGTTCGAGCTTGGGGTCAATATTGCTTCAACACCAGGGAAAGTTGTATTTCGAAATCGGATGTTGGAACTGATCCAGTATCAGCCAAGCACTGAAACTGTGCGCGAAACACCGTTGATTATTTTCCCGCCTTGGATAAACAAATTTTATATCTTGGATCTCAAGGCACAAAATAGCTTTATAAAATGGGTCTTGGATCAAGGCTACAGTGTGTTTGTTGTGAGTTGGGTCAATCCCGACCAGTCTTACGATGAGGTCGGATTGGAGGAGTATATCTCGGAAGGGTTCTATGCTGCGATCAATACCGTCAAACAGATATCGGGTCAGAAACAGGTCAACGCGCTTGGTTATTGTATTGCGGGCACTGTGCTAAGTCTTGTACTGGCGTTGATGAAAAAACGTGGTGATAGGTCAATTAAATCAGCGACGTTTTTCACCACCCTAACCGATTTTTCGCAACAGGGCGAATTCACGCCGTTTCTTCAGGATGATTTTGTTGATGGGATTGAACAGCATGTTGAAAAGAACGGTGTGCTTTCGTCGCATATTCTGTCGCGAACGTTCAGTTTTCTGCGTTCCAACGATTTAATTTATCGTCCAGCGATAAAAAGTTACATGCTCGGTGAGACCCCGCCTGCTTTTGATCTTTTGTACTGGAACGGCGATGCGACCGGCTTGCCAGGGAAAATGACGGTACAATATTTGCGCTGGCTTTGCCAACAAGATCAGTTTGCACAATCGGGGATCACGCTTTTCGGTGAAGTGTTGCGACTGTCTGATATCACGGTGCCTTTTTGCGCGGTAGCGTGCGAAACCGATCACATAGCGGCCTGGCCAGACAGTTATCGGGGCTTTTCCAAAATGGGCAGCCGCTCAAAGACATTTATATTAAGCCAATCCGGTCATATTGGTGGGATCATTAACCCGCCGTCAAAAAAGAAATATGGTCATTATACAAATACCGACATGCGCCTTTCTCACAATGAATGGCAAGATAATGCTGCGTTTCATGAGGGATCGTGGTGGTCTAGGTGGGAAAGTTGGCTGCGGAAAAAATCGGGCAAGTTGGTTCTGGCGCAACAACCCGGGTCTGAGGTATTTAAATCTTTGTGCGCGGCGCCTGGAACTTATGTGTTGAAGGGAAAATCAACCTCTGAAAAATAAAAATGCTGCAATGCAGAAAAAACTATTGAAATGCTGCGCTGCAGCAGTTATGTTGTTGCCATCAGAAGAATAGGCCAGTGAACCGGCCCTAAAAAGGAAATTACGTGATGAACAAGCAACTTGACATGTCTAATTTAATGCAAGATTTTTTTGCCGCATTCCCGATCGATGTTAACGCGTTTCAAGACGCATCTAAAAACAGTGTCGTTTTGGGGGAGAAGTTGACCAGTGTTGCTTTGAACGCGGCCGAAAAATCTGCCGAAATTTCGAATATCTGGACCAAGCAGACATTGGCCAAACTGAATGATCTGTCCAAAAATCCGGTTGAGCCTTCAGATTACAGCAAGTCCTTAACCGATTTCGCCTCGGCGCAGGCCGAAGTAGCGGCTGAAAATATTGCGGCCTATGCTGAAGTTGCGAAAAAAGTCCAAATGGACACAGTTGAAGTGATGATGGCAGCTGGCAAAGATTTGTCTGAAGAAGCATCAGCAGCGATGAAAACGGCGACAGCAACTCCCAAGCCGGCAACAAAACCTGCCAAATAATTTGACAACTTTTGGTGCGATAAGCTGCGTAGAGCAGGCTGTAAAGCCTGCTCTTTCTTTTTGGTATCTGCTGATTTAAGGTCAGCAATATAGATTACTATTTGGGGAGAGACCCGTGGCAACTCAAGGCGCTCCGCTGTTGGTCAAACGCTATGCAAGCCGTCGGCTGTATAACACCGAGACCAGTGATTATGTTACGTTGGATGATATCGCTGGATTTATCCGCGATGGTCGGGATGTTCAAATTATCGACCTGAAATCTGGCGATGATCTGACCCGGCAATATTTATTACAAATAATAGCTGAACACGAAAGCCGTGGCGAGAGTATGCTGCCGATTGCGGTTTTGAATGATCTGGTAAGGAGTTATTCAAATCAAGCCAGCACCGTCATGCCTGAATTCTTGCAGATGTCGTTTGATATGCTGCGTGATAGCCAGTCGCAGATAGTTGAAAACCTAACCGTGATGAACCCAATCGCTAAAATTCCTGGGTTTGAAGCGATCAAAACGCAGCAGGAAACCTTTATTAAAGCCATGACAGGTGGCATGGCCGCGGGCTGGTCAGAGCAAGATCCGACCTCAAAAACTGCTCCGTCAGGCGCTGAGGCTGCCCCCGGAACTTCGGAAGATTTAGACGAGATCAAAAGACAGCTGGCAGATTTACAGACAAAGCTTAACAAAATGGACAGTTGAGCCGTTTGAATCGAAAACATTTGCAGATCTGGCATGGCGGGGGAGGTCGTGCTGTGTTTGTAATTAGGCATTTGAGCGCCCTTGCTGCTAAGTCTGTGTGGTCCGCTTTAAAGCGGTGAGGCTAGGATTAGTTTATGTTTAAGCTAACCTGCTTTTTGTCTGTTGCCGTGAAATTATTGTAGATCAGGGCCAAGCAGATAGGAATTTATACCATGACCAGACACGAGATATTTTTGAACACTGACTGATTACCTTGGCTTTTTTGTGCTAAACCGCTCTATCCAAGGCATGGAAGGCGCACCTGACATAATCCCGATAAACGTCTTCATGAACTCGCCGTTTTCGAAGTCTTCTATATTTTTCTATTGGTTTCAATAACCATCACCCGCGTCATTGGTTCTATAGCCAAAATCGGCGGATATAAAGCTCGGCTGTTTGCTTTTTAAAGCACTACCCTCACCACCATTTTACATATCTTCCAAACACCTCTTTTTATCATTTTTTAGCGGCACTTGGATTAAAATAGTATTCAACGCGTGTTCTATATGATCGAAGGTTTATATAGGGGCCTGATAAAGCCCTCTAATATATAATAACCATCATTATTTTACACTGCAGGTCGGCTTTACCCCACTGATGTTATTTTTTACCCCAAGTTCTCATTAGTGTTTCTGAACGCTCAGCGCTGCTGTAAAGGTTTTGATTGGAGAATAAGTATGTCCGTTAGCCTTGTGCTAGTCATTGAAAAATACCAAGGCGCCCAGTCGTTAACGTTCTGAAACTGAGGCTTTTTATGTTGCCAAACACATTAATATGGCTCCTAAATGATCTATTCATTGGTCGGTACATCTTATGAAGTGAAGAACTGGATACTCGATGTTCGGACAACATTGCTTCCACTGCTGACGCGATACCCCTTCCGCGTGTCCTAATGCCTTCGGGCATCTATAAGCAGTGGAAGCAGGTTTCATTTCCCTAACAAGGTTTGGACCCAGCTGTTGGACACAGATACATCTGTCATAAACGCGACGAAGTGATGGTTATTTTTTTGCTAAAAGGGTTCTTTTATCCCCCGGTGTTGGCGTGTCTTATAGTGCCGTACAATTTCTAACCCTGATAAATGTCAATTTTGCGCTGCTTATCTTATACCGCGCAAGAGTACTGTTCATTTTTACTGCGGCATAACCTCAATCTGAACAGGGCCTGTAGACAATCATCTCGCTTTATGAGTGCTGCTACGAGGCTCCAACACGCTGCATAGCTGCAATCGGTTTTGTCTTATCTTGTGGCTATCGCTCGCAACTCTTGATCTTTCTTAAGCAATTTTTCACCAGATGACACCTCTTTTAGACTTCTATGTCATGGTCGCGCTGGATTTTGCGGTTGGCTTTTGCCGGTTCCGCTGTTTCCTACGGCGATGTAATTGTCTTTGTGGGGTATGTAATCACAGCGCGCCAGCTCCATCACCCTAATGCTGCAACAATGGAAGATGTATGCTCATATATACGATTGGGCGATACGGCTACAGCGCCCTAGACGCAAAACCGTCTGTTCCGACGCCCTGACGCGCGGCACCTATCTAGCTGGAATGCTCTTACACGACACAGTGTTCGAAAGTGACCTATCTATTTTCGGAAAAGAGGTGGCAGCCCGTACGAGAATCGAACTCGTCTTTCCAGGTTGAAAACCTGGCGTCCTAACCGATAGACGAACGGGCCACAGTAGTGCTGGCGTGTGTCTAGGCAAAGCACGGGGGGGGCGCAAGAAGAAATTTCACCCGCACGCGACTTTTTTATAAAATTCTAGGTGATTACCGGTGCGGCATCTTCGACCCGGACTTGGGGCGTTTTTCGGCCGCGCCATTCATTGATTTCCAGACGTCCCGCAACATGAAATAAACCACCGCCATGACCTTCTAAAACGCACCCTAACGCGCTGTCAAAAGCCCCAAAGGCTATGGCGTCAAGCTGGGCGCCTGAGCTGTCACCAAACCGCAGTTTGAGATGTGCAGTGCCCACCCGTTTGCAGAAACTGATCTGCATATTTGCAAAACCGAAGCGTGGGGCAGGGGCGGCCGCACCGAACGGCCCGACCGCGTCGAGTTGCTCTATCAGATCAACCGTCGCGGCGCCGGGCATCAAAACCCCATCGAGACGCAGATCTTTCGGGCCTTGCTGGCCTGCGCCCTGTTTTCCCAACAGCTCTGACAGGCGCGCCATTGCAGCCTCTATGGAACCTTCCGCCAAGCTGAGCCCTGCGGCCATTTTATGCCCGCCCCCCTTGCTCAGCAGCCCCTCACGAGCCAGACGTTGCACCGATGCGCCCAGATCGATGCCGCTCACTGATCGGCCCGAGCCTTTGCCCTCACCATTTTCGATGCCAATAATCACTGTGGGACGGTTGGTTATTTCCTTGATCCGCGCCGCAACAATCCCTACCACCCCGGGGTGCCAGCCATGCCCTGCGGCCCAAACTAGAGGGGCGTCAAACCCTCTGCTTTCAACTTGTTGCAGGGCGGCGTTCTGAACGTGTTGTTCGATCTCGCGGCGCTCAGAATTAAGGCTGTCGAGATGCTCTGCGATTGATTGCGCCTCTGCAGTGTCTGCACAGGCCAAAAGCCGCGCCCCCAGATCGGATTTGCCAATACGGCCACCTGCGTTAATGCGTGGGGCCATGGCAAACCCCAGATGATACGTGTTTGGCGCGCTGTCCATTTTGGCGATATCGGCAAGCGCCACCAACCCGGGTCTATCGCGGCGTGCCATCACCTTGAGGCCCTGGCGTACCAAAGCGCGGTTGACGCCGATCAAAGGTGCCACATCGGCCACCGTGGCCAGCGCCACCAGATCAAGCATCGACATCAGGTCGGGGCCTTTGATCCCTGCCTCGCGCAGTTGTCGCCCCAATTCAACCAGCATCAAGAACACCACGCCTGCTGCACATAGATGCCCCAGATCGCCATTTTCGTCCTGTCTGTTCGGGTTGACGACGGCCAGCGCCGGCGGCAGTGTCTCTCCGCCCAAATGGTGGTCAATAACAATCACATCGGTGCCCTTGGCGGCGGCGATGGCGTCATGGCTAACGGTGCCACAATCGACGCAGACGATCAAATTATGTGTGGCGGCCAGCGTGGTCATCGCCTTTGGGTTTGGCCCATAACCTTCGGTGATTCGGTCGGGCACATACAGCGTTGCGTCATGCCCCATTTGCCGCAACCACCAGATTAACAGCGCCGCAGAACTACCGCCATCGACGTCATAATCGGCAAAAATTGCAATATTTTCACAGGCGTTCAAGGCCAGCAAAAACCGCCTTGCTGCAGGTTGCATATCCTTCAAGCTGCGCGGATCAGGCAACAGTTCCCGCAATTGCGGTTTTAGAAATTTTGCTGTGTCGTCGGCGCTGATACTTCGGTTTACCAGCAGGGCGCTGACCGCGCGGGGGTGTCCGGTCTGCTGGATCATCGCCTCAATCAGGCGCTCAGTTGACGCGTCGGGCCCCGTCCAGCGCCGGCCTGTCAGAGAACTGTGTACGTCAAGAAAGCCCATGCTCTGATTTAAGCGATTGCAGAGCGATATGTCATGCGCCGCATGGATCCGGTTTTGGATCGCATCAGTAGCGTTTCTGTGGTGAGCCAGCCCACCTCGCGTTTTATTCCGGGAAGAAGCGTGCCGCCGGTCACACCGGTCGCTGCGAAAATCACGTCATCGGTGACCATGTCGTCGCGGGTGTAAATGCGATCAAGGTCTGTGATGCCCGCGCTGTCGGCCCGCTTCTTTTCATCGGAATTGCGAAAGGTTAGACGGCCGTAGATTTGCCCGCCCATGCATTTCAACGCAGCGGCTGCCAGTACGCCTTCGGGGGCTCCGCCCGTTCCCATATACATATCAATGCCGGTCACATTAGCCTCGGCGCAATGCATCACACCGGCGACATCTCCATCAGTGATCAGCCGAATGGCAGCACCTGTCAGGCGCAATTCTGCAATCATTTCTTGATGACGCGGCCGTTCAAGCACACAGACCGTGATGTCACTTGCCGCGCAGCCTTTGGCCTGCGCCAGCGCGCTCACGCGTTGGGTCGGTGTCATATCCAACGTCACCAGATCGGTGGGATAGTTTGGCCCAATGGCCAGCTTGTCCATATAGACGTCGGGGGCATGCAGCATCGACCCGCGCGGTCCAAGCGCGATCACCGCCAATGCGTTTGGCATGTCTTTTGCTGTCAGTGTCGTGCCCTCAAGAGGGTCGAGCGCGATATCAACACCGGGGCCGGTGCCGGTGCCCACCTCTTCGCCGATAAACAGCATCGGTGCCTCATCTCTTTCGCCTTCACCGATTACCACGACGCCAGCGATATCAAGCATGTTCAATTGCGTGCGCATGGCGTCCACTGCGGCTTGATCTGCAGCCTTTTCGTCACCGCGTCCAATCAGCTTGGCCGATGCAATTGCAGCCGCTTCTGAGACCCGTGCGAGACCAAGTGAGAGCATCCGGTCGTTAAAATTTTCTTTGCTGGGCATCGGCTATCCTGTCAGTCGCTGGGAGAGATTTGAAAACAAAGTATCTTTTCTGAATGAAGCTATCTTATACAGATTCGATCCGAATGGCGATGGGCGTCCCTTCTAGCACACCGGTGTGTGGCAGGTTTTGCAACGCCTTATCAAGCGTGGCGCGCAGGGTGTCATGAGTGACGATTAACACCGGTGCGGTTGCCGCGTCATGTCCGTATTGCCGCATTCGGTTAATAGAGACGCCGTGTTCTCCCAAAACCGTGGCGATTTTTGCCAGCGCTCCGGGTTGATCGGTCAACTGCATGCGCAGGTAATAGGGGGCTTCGGTTACCGACGTTGCTTTAATTGCGGGTCTGAGCGTCTCGGCGGGTTGGCCAAAGGTTGAAATCCGGGTGCCACGGGCAATGTCGATAATGTCCGACAGGACGGCACTGGCGGTTGGGCCTGCGCCGGCTCCGGCGCCGCGCAGAACGATTTGTCCGACTTCATCGCCTTCAAGCACGGTCATATTGGTGCCGCCTTCCAACTGCCCCAAGGGTGAGTCTGCGGGGACAAGACAGGGCGACATGCGCTGTTCCAGCCCGCGCGCCGTCATTTGCGCCACGCCTAACAACTTTATGCGGTATCCCATATCTGCGGCTTGCCGGATGTCTTCGATCGAGATAGCGCTGATGCCTTCCAACTCTACGGCTGCAAAATCAACCTGCGTACCAAACGCGATCGCGGCCAAAAGCGCAAGTTTGTGACCCGCATCAATGCCCCCGACATCAAGATTTGGATCAGCTTCGAGAAAGCCAAGTTCGGCACATTCCTCAAACAATGCGTTATAACCACGGCCCGTGGCCTGCATTTGGGTTAGGATATAGTTGCAAGTGCCGTTCATAACCCCCATGATCCGGGTAATTTCATTGCCCGCCAAGCCCTCTGTCAAGGCCTTAACAACCGGAATTCCGCCTGCCACGGCTGCTTCGAAACGGATAAGCTTGTCTCTGTGCTCTGCGGCCTGTGCCAGCGCCTGACCATGAACGGCCAGCATCGCTTTATTGGCTGTTATAACGTCTTTTCCCGCCGCAATCGCGGCCTGTGTGGCGGCCAGCGCCGGACCATCCGAGCCACCGATCAGCTCGATAAAAATATCGACATCATTGCGGGTTGCCAAGCGTACAGGATCGTCTTCCCACGCATAGGCAGACAGATCAAAGCCTCGGTCTTTGTCTTTTGAACGCGCAGATACCGCGCTGATGACGACCTCTTGGCCGCCGCGTGTTGCCAGTATCTCGGCTTTTTGCTGAATGATTTTGACCACACCCATTCCAACGGTTCCAAGACCGGCGATGCCAAGGCGGAGAGGTTGGGTCATAGGGCAATCCTTTGTATGCTGAGTTGTGCCAGCGCTTTAACGCTTTGTGCCTGTGCGCGCAACATCGGGCTCTGGCGGGATGGTGTTATTGGGCTTACTTGTCGGTAGATCATGAATTTTCATCACCGTCGATCATGGCCCGCGTTTTAAGCGCATCGCGTTTCTTTTTTAACTGTGCACTGCGTTGCAAAAGATATTGCCCCGCCGACGGTTCGAGGGGTCTGATAGGTGTGGTAATCACCCGGTCAATCGGCAGCAGTTTTGGATAATCGCGATCTGTCACGGTCTCGATTGGGGTGATCTCGGAAAACCCTACGCAGCCTGACAGCGCGGATAAACTGAGCGCAAAAAGACGAAAAAACATATTGGTGCTCGCTCTTGGTCTGGCTTATATGTGCCTGACATGTCGGGGGTTCGCAAGCGGCCGATGTGTTTTATTGGTTCAATAACGAGAAGGCTGTATGGCACGCACTGCGGGATCACATGCTCAAACCACCGGACCGAAGGTGAAAGCGGCTGCGCTGACGTTATTTTCCCGTCATGGCTATGCAGCGGTGTCCATGCGGCAGATCGCGGCCGAGGTTGGCGTGCAAGCTGGGGCGCTCTACACGTATACTCCGGACAAGCAAACCCTGCTGTTTTCATTGATGCAAGATCATATGACCGAATTACTGGCCGAATGGGGGCGGTATGTTAGTGAAAACGACCCCTTGGCGCGGTTGATGGGATTTGTGCGCTGCCATCTCGACTATCACTTGCCGCGCAGGGAGGCGGTGTTTATTTCCTATATGGAGTTGCGCAATCTCAGTGAAGAGAATTTTGCAACCATTGAGAACTTACGCAAAAGCTATGAGGATAGGCTTGAAGAGATTGTTCAGACAGGCATGACGCAGGGTGTTTTTCTAGTTTCAGACAGTAAGATTGCCACAATGGCGGTGATCGGCCTTTTGAAGGAAACCAGCACTTGGTATCGTCCAGACGGCCGATTGAGCGCGGCGCAATTGGTGGAAATATATCAAAAAATGGTGTTGCAGGTGTTGGGCGCACGCTCATAATGCTCCATGGCTGTTTCTCTGGCCTATCGACCAAGGCCACGACAGGCAGTTAAGGCTCAGGGCTCAGGGCTCAGGGCTCATAATCAGAATAGGACAGTGGCGGCCAGAGCGATTGCAAACAGAAAAATCTTTGGGAATCTGTTGTATCGGGTGGCGACACATCGCCAATCTTTCAGACGGCCAAACATGATCCCAATAGATAAGGCCTCTGCACAATTGGTGTTTCCCTCACGCTGCCAAATTTTGTATCTTTTAGAAGATCACATTGGGCGCTTTATGGATATTTTCAGCTGCGAGAGCGCGTGTCGAATTTGGGGATGAAAATGTCTTGCGCACAGTTGATGCGCTGATGGATTGGTCTGCGATTTCAGTGTTGCGGAAGAACGGTTTGAAACGGTCAGGTCGCGGGCCCCAGGGTTACAAGCAGATCACCTTGTTCAAGTGCCTTTTGATTGGGCAGTGGCATAATCTTTCTGATCCTAAGTTGGAGC
>Ga0115562_1002237_pt1 | contig 13625 bp, 13 predicted proteins | sample COGITO_mtgs_1105_6_FD_87200 | JGI IMG/M metagenome (GOLD analysis project Ga0115562, IMG submission 87200) | Pelagic marine microbial communities from North Sea - COGITO_mtgs_110516 | ecosystem: Environmental > Aquatic > Marine > Epipelagic | place: Germany:Helgoland, sampling site Kabeltonne...
GGTTGGAAGTCTGGATCACCAATTGCATGCCGAAACCCGCTAACACCACGTACAAACTCTCCACTTACTCGGCGTTTTGTGGCATTTTTTTGTGTTTCTTCAATTGAAGTGTTTAGGGGTGATTTCATCATTTTTTCCCGTTGGCTGCGCTACACGTTTATTTGTTAAACCCAGCAAAGTTAACGCCGCTTAGGTCTGCCATCTCCCGCTTCCAGGTTGTGATGTCAGAATGGTGGAAATCAGACAAAGACGAACGTCCACATGCCCGCGCTAGTACCTGCATCAATTCAACACTTGAGCCAAAATAACGCGCTAGTTTTTCTGCACCTATTTGCACATCCAACCGCTTGCGTAATTCAGGTTTTTGCGTCGCCACCCCAACGGGGCAATTATTGGAATTGCACATTCTGGCTGCGATACACCCTACTGCCTGCATTGCTGAATTTGATAATGCTATCGCATCTGCACCGAGGGCCATTGCTTTGGCAAAATCTTCCGCCATTCGCAATCCACCCGTAATCACAAGCGTAACATCACGGCCTGATTTTGCGTCCAAATGTCGACGTGCCCGCGCAAGTGCTGGAATTGTTGGTACTGATATATGATCTCGAAAAATCAAGGGTGCTGCGCCTGTGCCTCCGCCACGACCGTCAAGGATGATATAATCTGCACTGGCTGCCAGAGCAAAATCAATGTCGTCCTCTATGTGGTTTGCTGACAATTTAAATCCGATCGGAATACCACCAGAACGTTCACGTACTTCATCGGCTACTTTTTTGAAATCAGCGGGCGTATTGAGGTCAATAAAGGTTGCAGGTGAAATAGCACTTTGGCCTGGCTCTAACCCACGCACCTCTGCGATTTTATCTTGAACTTTTTCGCCAGGAAGGTGCCCACCGGTTCCAGTTTTTGCGCCTTGGCCACCTTTGAAGTGAAACGCTTGCACGCGTTCTACCAATTCAGGCTTCCAACCAAATTTAGCAGAGGCAAGTTCATAGAAATATCGTGCATTTTCGGCCTGTTCTTCGGGCAACATCCCACCTTCGCCTGAGCAAATTCCGGTGCCTGCCAACTGTGCACCGCGAGCAAGAGCTATTTTTGCCTCTTCTGACAAAGCACCATAGCTCATGTCAGAAACAAACAAAGGTATATCAAGCTCCAAAGGTTTTTCTGCACGTGGGCCAATAGTTACTGATGTTCTAACAGACACGTTGTCCAATAGTGGTTTGCGTGCCATTTGAGCTGGTAGAATTTGAATGTCATCCCAATGCGGCAGATCCCTACGTGGGACGCCCATTGACCCCATTTCGCCATGATGTCCGAGTTTAGATAAACCATCACGTGCCAGTTCATGAATGCGTGCAACTGTGGGTTCCTCAGAGGTTGCTGTTGCTACCGGTATTTCAGATTTTGGTACCGGTGCGGGATCACCAGCATTTAGCTCACCCAAAGTAGCATGTGTTCCATCACAAAATGGCGCATTTGCGGTCGATTTACACTGACACAACCCCGCAGCCCCAGTTTTTTCGGCTGTGAACCTCAGGGGCTTAATATCTGTGCCTGCATGTGAACCATCACAAAATGGTTGGTTTTGGGAGAGACCGCACTGACACCAAAAGTAATTTTTACCTGCCTCCAGCTCTACTTTGATCGGTTTTACATTTGCGATGATTGGAACTGTTTGCGCCATTGTCTATCCCAATTTTGTGCGGTCGTGCGGCAATGCAAAGTCAATTAACGGCCCTTTTGGGATCACGCGAGATGGGTTGATCGTTTCATGGCTGGCATAATAGTGATTTTTTATATGCTCCATATTCACAGTCTTTGCGATACCGGGCTGTTGATATAGATCGCGCACATATCCCGATAGGTTTGCATACTCTGCGATGCGACGAATATTACATTTGAAATGCCCTACATAGACAGGATCGAACCGTATCAAAGTAGTGAACAAGCGCCAATCGGCTTCAGTGAGTGTAGAACCAGTCAGATACCGCTGGTCTGCAAGCTGTGCATCAAGCCAGTCGAGTGTTTCAAACAGAGGCACAACGGCCTCTTCATAAGCATTTTGCGTCGTTGCAAACCCAGCTTTGTAAACACCGTTATTCACCGTGCTGTAGATCCGGTCGTTTAACGCGTCTATCTCTGTTCGTTTCGGTTCGGGGTAATACTCACCCGCAGTTGCACCAATTATATCAAAGGCAGAATTGAACATCCGGATTATCTCGGAGGACTCATTTGATACAATGGTTTTGTTTTTTTTATCCCATAAAACAGGAACTGTGACCCGGCCAGAATAATCTGACATCGCTTTGGTATAGACCTCATACATATAATTTGAACTGTTAACGGTATCTGGAACTGCCCCATCTGCTGGCTGAAATGTCCAGCCTTTGTCAGCCATGTACCAATGCACAATAGACACCGAAATCACCTTTTCTAACCCTTTTAATTTCCGAAAAATTAATGTTCGATGCGCCCATGGGCATGCCAGCGATACATATAGATGATAACGATCAGTCTCCGCCTTGAAGCCAGCATCGCCACTTGGGCCAGCTGATCCATCTGAAGTAATCCAGTTGCGAAACTGTGGCGCTTTGCGCACGAAACGGCCGCCTGTCTCTTTGGTATCATACCACTGATCGACCCAACGTCCGTCCTGTAATAATCCCATGATATTCGCCTTTTGTTATTGTCTGGGTAGACCTTACCACCCAGACGAGGTTTTGGAGTCGTAACTTAAGTTTTCGTCATTTACAGCTTACGAGAGTTAAACTTTTTACTCGGTGTGATCTTGAGGTTTTCGAAATTGAACAGCTTTGCCCGCTTCAAGTATGTTTACTCTGATAAAGCCAGCACAAGAATTTAAGCTATGACTACAATCTCTGGCTGTTCTCATTTGTTCGACCGATCCCTCTAGAAGACAATCACCAAAGCATCCTACGCAAAGTGCGGTCCTTGTCCAAAAGATGGTGTTTTAACGCTCCACCTGCGTGGACGAAAACCACTACCGCTATTCCGTAGGAAGCATAAACATGGAATTCAATTGCCAAGTCACGGATTTTTTCTGAAGTCACAAGAACAGCAGGAATGTCAAAGGTATTAAATATTGAAACATTTTGACCAGTGAACGTCGTAAATATATAACCGGAGACTAGAATCGTTATCAAGCTTGCAAAGAGGAGTAAATGTGCGAACTTTGAGGCTAGTTTTTCTAACTTTGTGTGACTTTCTAATGGAGGCGGACGCTTCCGGAATTTGTTAAGCAGGAGGATCAGACCCATCAGGAAAACCATAACACCAAAAGACTTGTGCAGGGTTGGCGCAAGATAATACCAGCTGGAATAAAAGGAAAGATCTACAATCCACCAACCCGAAACGATCAGGCCAATCATATGTCCCGCTATCAACCAGTGTAGCAGTTTTGTGTTGAGAGAATATGATTTTTTATTAATTTGGGCAGTCATCGCAGATTTCCATGCAACTGATGTTTGAAACTGTCCCGATCATCTGCCGGGACAGCTTAAGATTTTATTCGTCTTTTATTGCTTCGATCTGCAGCGTCACATCAACAAACTCAGCTGCCGGACCAAGATTGAAGTCCATGCCGAAGTCTTTGCGAGTCATCTTATAGATCCCTTCAAATCCGACGCGATAACCGCCCCATGGGTCTTTGCCTTCTCCAATCTTCGTGATCGGGAACTCTATGTTTTTACTAACACCCAAAAAAGTTAATGTACCTGTCAAAGTTCCACCGGAAGCGTCACCACTAAATTTGGTGCTTTTGAAGGTAGCGTTTGTAAATTTCTCAACGTTGAAGAAATCGCCACTGCGCAAATGCTTATCGCGATCAGCCCAATTTGTATCAAGGCTATTGGTGTCGATGCTAACCTCGACGCTTTGACTTCCGTCTCCCGCAGCTGGGTCAAACATCAATTTGCCTACGATTTTGTTGAAACGGCCCGACAGCTTTGAAATACCCAAATGGCTGGTTTCAAATTTCACAAAGGAATGTGAGGGGTCGATCGTATAACTCGCCGCCTGTACCAATACGGGCAGCGTGAGCGATAAGGAAATACCAATCGCGATCGTTTTCAAAACAGTGTTCAAGTTATTTCTCCAAGTTAGAAGGATAATTCTTAGGATTTGGCTAACATAAAGCAATCTCTGGGAATCCTATTCGAAGCATTGGCTGGGCGGTTGCCATTGCGCAGTCACCCAGCCAATATTCATTTTTAAGATTTTTGAACCTGACGTGCGTCATAGGCAGTTTTTTTGTCTTGATACTCTTCTTCAGAGAGAGCATGCCACCCGATACAGTTGCCTGTCGGAGAGCGGCCACATCCACATTTTGGTGATTCAGTCATTTCTTTTCCTTCTCAGTTTCTCTGTGTGTGTGGATAATTGCTTGTCCCTGAATAAATTATAATGCAGGAAGTTGAGACCCTCTTGTTCTAAAAATGAGATCTGTGAATTCAAACAAAGGTCTTCAGCATATGGAACTGAATCTTTGTAGTCCTTAGATGAAGTTGGTCATAATCAAGGATCGAGAATGTTCACAAAAACCTGCTTCAATGCTGATGTTATTAAAGTTTTGAGGTGGGTCAAAAATCAAAAATAACTACGCTTCTCGGATGCTGGGCCTTATTCGATTAGGCTGTAGCCTAATGCCCGGTGGGCAGTTGTGCCGTTAGTCCATCGTGCAGAATTTTTTGATTTCTGCAGTAAATAATCGCATTCGACGATTTAGCTGGCGCTGTTCTGAGTGCACAAGATAAATTGAGAACTCTGAAGTTTCATATTGTGGCAGGACGTGGATTAGTTTTCCGGTTTCAAGCGTGTCGCCGAATATGAAATCGGGTAAATTAGCAATACCTTGACCTTGTAGGGTTGCCTCGAAAAGAAACTGGCCACTATTGCTATTTAAAGAGGGATTGAAATCAATATTCGAGGTCTTTTTCGATTCGCTTGATGCCAAAACCAAAGTGCCCCTTTTAGCTGTGCCAAAATGTAAAAATTTGTGCGCCCGTAAATCTTTTAACTGGGTTGGTTGACCATATTTTTCTAAGTAACAGGGCGCAGCACACAGCTGGTGACGCACGGTCCCTATTTTCTCAGAAATTAGCTGTTTATCAATATCAGGTGTGATCCTAATGGCGAAATCATAATTTTCACGTTCAAGGTCAATAACACGATCATCAAAATCCGCTGTGAGCTGGATTTCAGGGTATTTTTCGTTAAACGCTACCAACAATCTACTTAAAAAGGAAATTCCAAACTCTCGGGGCACGGAGATCGTTAAAGGGCCAGTAATATCTGAATGCGTGCTTTTGAAATCTGTTTCAATCTCCTGAAAATCGTGAACCGCACGGCTCGCACGCTGAAAAAGTTCGCGGCCCGTTTCTGTGACCTCCCACCGACCTGGAGAGCGATCGATAAGTTTAGTGGAGTAGCGATCTTCCAATAGGCTTAGCCTTCGACTGACTGCAGATTTGGCGATATTCAAACGGGCGGCAGCATTGGCAATACCCCTGTGCTCCACAACCATTGTGAATAGATGTAAATCCTCTACCTTACCCAAAGCGCTCTCCTATTGGCTTAATCGTAGTGCAGCTGCCATTTGACCTTTGCACATTGGTTGGAACGATCGTTTCGATCGTTTTTTATAATGGGATCTAATAAAAATGTCCAAGTATAAAAATTAGCCTAGTTTGTTCTTATATTTAGACCTCTTAATTTATAAAAAATACATTAGTTATCAAGCATCAGAATTTAAAGAGGATCTTCAATGTCCATCAGGCCAGCCGTATCAACAAGCACTGCCATCCCCACACTTGAGGGCGCAGGAGTTCACCTTCATCGCGCCTTTGGGTTTAGTGAGCCCGAGGCGCATGATCCGTTCTTACTGTTTGATGATTTCAGGAACGATAATCCAGAAGATTATGCCGGAGGGTTCCCTTGGCATCCCCATCGTGGAATTGAAACTATTACGTATGTTTTAAAGGGTTCTGTCGAGCACAACGATAGTTTGGGCAACAATGGTAAATTAGCAGCTGGCGATGTGCAGTGGATGACGGCTGGTTCTGGGATTATGCATCAGGAGATGCCCAACGGTAATACCACCGGGCAAATGCATGGGTTCCAACTGTGGGCCAATTTACCTGCCAGCCTTAAAATGACAGCCCCTCGCTATCAGGATGTTGAAGCGACTGAGATACCTGAGATTATTGATGATGATGGAACATGCGTGCGGGTTATCACAGGTGGATTTTGGGGACGTCGAGGTCCTGTTGATGGGATAGCCGCTGATCCACTTTATCTCGATATCAGCATTCCGGCGGGTCGCCGTAAAACTTTTAAAGTCGACACATATCGCAACACGTTTGCCTACATTTTTCATGGGGCAGGGAAATTTGCTGATGCTTCAATTCCAAAGGGGATATTGCTTGAGAAAGAAGTCATGGGTCAGGAGTTAAACATCCGTGATCTGTCTGGCAACCGGACTCTGGTAAACTTTGGTACTGGGGATGAGGTGGTTGTTCAGGCGGGTCCGGATGGAATGCGATTTTTACTTATTGCTGGTTCACCTATTCAAGAGCCAGTGGCATGGCATGGGCCGATTGTGATGAATACGCGCAAAGAGTTGCAACAGGCTTTTGACGACTTGCGTAATAATCAATTTATTAAACCGCTGGATCACTAGCAAAAGGTAATGAGTTGTATTTGGAGATACTGTCAGACAAAGCTTGCTTGGAGCGGGCAGGGCTATTTACTAGCCTTGTCTCATGATCCTCCCCCCATTCCGCTACGTCAAAATCAACCCTGAGATCATTCGCTTGGTGGAGATGTCTTATGTTTAATTTACGCTTTCTCTTCGAAATGTTGAAGACCGTATCTGCCAGTAAGCGCGCTCGGACGTCGCGCGCGTAACCATACGCGGCTCTCCGCCACTCTGGTCCGCTAAAGCCGCAATGGGGGGTGGTGATGAGTGATTGAGGATCTCTTACCGCGAGTGCTACGTTTTGCCTGACCGTGCACATACCGAAGGTGAACGCCTTGCTCGCCCAGCATATTGGCCGTAGTGTGCCAAGATAATCCCGCTGAATACCAAATGTATCCCAAGAAGTCGCAGCGTGCCAATTTCGCGTATGGGCAGACCGAATGCCCCAATGTGATCTAGCAAGATTGAACCGAAGAGCTGACCAGCGATGAGGCAAACAAAGAAGGCGGCAGCGCGCGTCACCGTGCCGATCACCGTGCCGCCCCCGACCAAGAGAAGACCAACCAGGCCGCTAATGACAACCCACTATGGCAATTGCGCCGCATCAGTTTCGCCACGCGGCAGCCAAGCTGCTGCTGGATGCAAGACCTGGCCATTACGAGGTTGTACGCAAACTATTGGGGCATAAATCGCTGACCACCACCTATGCTCATTACGCGGGCGCAGAGACTGATGCAGCGGTTGAGCTTTATGACGACATTATCCTACAGCTTCGACGTCCTGCAGCCATACGAAGTACGCCTGAGACCTGTAATTCCCGCGTACGTTCACAGAAAAGCAAACCTCGCAGATTAACGGCCACCCCAAAAGAACCACCCTTTATGGATCCATTGACCCTGCTGGGTCAGAAGCGGGGTAAATAAAAATGGGGCCGGTAATACGGACATCAATCAGTCTGTTGGCTTGGCCAGAATTGGATCAGCGCCTCTGGTATTCTGCGATAACCAAAGGCGAGTTTCTTCCTCCGGATGGTAAAGCGGCTCACTGGGCACCAGAAACCAAGCGGCAGGTGGAGAAGGGTTGTGGTGATGTAAACCACTATCGTTTCAGTTTCGGGTTAGCTGACCGTTATGATGATCCTTATGGGGACAAAGTGCTATAGAGATATATAGGAACCTGTTACATTAACGGTCTCTTTAACCCGAAACCTATTGATCATCATCTAGCCCATACAGGAATGGTAACTGCAGGTCTGAGATACTGCCCATCCCCCAGCCTGTCTCAAGAAATGCTAATACTTCTGCTTCGGTGTATGGTGTGAAGACTGAGGCATAAGGATCACCAGAATAATTCTTCGGCAGGAATAAGTGGCTGTGGCTGATGAATTTAAATCCTATAGACTATCAAATGCGCCATCCTAGTAATGTGTATCATCAAGTATTGCCCACATACAGTACTCCGTAAATTCCTAAACGAAGTTATCAGTAGGTATATCCACTTTGGGAATAAACCCCATTGCTTCTTCAATTTTTGAGCAGAGTATGAAATCTTCTTCGTACTTTATTAACATGCCCGCCAGTACGCTTGCCTCGACAAGTGCCATATTGCCAGGGAACAACCCCTCAAAACCCTCACTTCTGTGCTTTACGTAAGTTGCCCTTTTCCACCCCATAGAGCTATAAATATATCTTTGAATAGGTTTAAGATTTTGGGTCATTTCAAAAGGATTATTAGGGTCGAAGTTGATAGGTTCGTTAGAAAGACAACAGTGCTGATACAAGGTATTTATCGCCATGACACAGTCCACTTCAGGATCATTCAAACGGAGTCCACAATTTTTAATATCTTGGACTGACTGTAAAGGGCTAACACTATTGACCCAAAGAATGGATTCGCAAGAAGAAAATTTTTCAAAAAATAAATCCATCACCGCATCTGTTGTGGCATTATCACCAGCTAAATCTTGAGACCTTAGTAAAAATTCAACTTCATGGCTGTTTGCAAGTTCTTCAAAAACTGGATCGTCACTACTGATTACTATTTTATCAAAAATACCAGCGGCTAAACATTTATCCCTTGCAATTTCCGCCAAGGTCCTAAAATTAAAGGCCTTGTAATTTTTTTTTGGTAGGCGTTTACTACCTGATCTCACAGGTATTACTGCGATTTTGTGCATCGTGAACTCCAATTTTCAGCTAGCTTAAAGATATCTTCTGCGATTAAGCGAAACACATTGTCCCATGGCTCCCATGTATTTCGTTCAAATATATCAACCGACGGACCGACTGGGTTTAATAGAATGTTATTCCATGGACTCTGCTTCCAATTAGCAAGTTTAGTTGACGTTCCAACTCCTGCTGTAATTAATGGCACGGTAGTTTTATTTGATACAACGACGTCAAGTGCGGCGGAAAGTGCGGCCACATCAAGTAAATTATCGTAATGATCCAAATCATCAAAGTTATGGACTGTTACACCAAGTTCATTTTGGATTTTGGCTAAATCATCTGCAAAGTCTTTGTACTGTAGGTTTATAAATGTTACGTTCGGAAGCGCAAGTATAGGAGACCAATCGGATATAGAGGCATAGTTCGGCAGACGTTCGGGCGACATATTGGAGCTTTTCCAGCTAATACCGACGTAGGGACCGTTTCCTAGGGAATTCAGGCGTTCCCTCCAAAATTTGACCCTAACTGGGTCAGGAACAAGAAAAGCATCGGGCCTAGGGTTTTGAGTGATTTCGGTGATAAAGTGCCTATAAAGGCTTCCTGTTGGCACGTGAAAATCAAAGTCATCTCTTTCTGAGTCTAAGCTTCTGTTTTCAGGTTTGACCTCTACGTTTGGAAATGACCGAGCTAACAAAGGGACTAGTTTCTCCTGACATTCCAAAACACAGTATTCAGCTTGGGAAGCCACAAGCGGTAGGCAGGAAGACCAATTTATCGTATCTCCGACCCCTTGCTCACACCAAACGAGAACTTTTTTTCCTTTCAGACTCTTTTCTCCATCCCACAAAGGCTGGGAAAAATGCCGCTTCTTTGACAAGCGTTTGGCGGTTTTCCAGCGCCATTCATATTCATCAAGTCCTTCTTTTAGTCTGCCAGCATTGAGAAATGCTAAACCTAAACTCTGATGTGCCTCAGCATATTCGGGCTCAATCTTGATGGCCTGTTTGTAACTGTCTATCGCTGCGTCTAATTCAGCCTTATCCTTCAGGGCATTTCCCATATTACTATAGGCCTCAGCATAGTCGGGCTTAATCTTGATGGCCTGTTTGTAGCTTTCCATTGCTGCATCTAACTCGCCCTTATTTTCTAAGGCGTTGCCCATATTGTTAAAGGCCTCAGCATAGTCAGGCTTAATTTTGATGGCCTGTTTGTAACTGTCTATTGCTGCGTCAAATTCACCCTTATCCGTCAGGATAATACCTATATTGTTACAGGCAGCCTCATAATTAGGCTTGATCTTGAGGACTTGTTTGTAATTGTCTATCGCTGTGTCTAGATCGCCGGTATCCTTTCGGGCGTTACCCATATTATTATAAGCTTCAGCATAGTCAGGCTTGATCTTAATAGCCTGTTCGTAGCTTTCCATTGCTGCATCTAACTCGCCTTTATTTTCTAAGACAATACCCATATTGAAATAAGCTTCAGCGTAGTCCGGCTTGATTTTGATAGCTTTTTCGTAACTTTCCACTGAAGCATCTAATTCACTTTTTTCGTTGAGAGCATTCCCCATATTGAAATGGGCTATCGAATGATAAGGATTGATACTTAAAGCCTTATTAAAGCTCTCCATTGCGGCGTCGAACTCACCATTTTTCTGCAAGACGCTACCCTTATTCAAATGTGCATCAGCATATTTGGGATTAATCTTGATAGCTTGATCGTAGCTTTCTATAGCAGCGCCATTCCTTTCAATAAGAGCATTGGATGCACCCTGTAAATTATATAATTCTATAGTTTTAGGAAACAAACTGATCAACGGCTTGACCTTTGCCAAAAGTTCTTCGAATTGCCCTTTATTATAAAGGGTTAGCAGATTTTCAACCTGTTCTTGCGGTGGTTCGGAGGTTGATAAGCCTTTTGAAATCATTCCCAACTTAAGCTTCTGATACCCTTGAATAGCCTTTTTATTCTTGGGGAACTTAGACAGAACTTGTTTATAGAGTTCCTCTGCCTCGGTTAGTTCCCCTGCCTTTATGTGGCTCTGAGCTTTGCGTAAGACTTTATCAACGGCAAGAGACATCGGAATTCCTAAAGTTTATTTAGTCAATTCGTGCATTTTTAGTCTTATAACATTTTTATAGAAATATTTACGTATAAAAGGATCGGACTGTCCAGTGGAATTTATGATCTCGCATCATCATGTCTGTAATTGACAACCAGCCATAGGATAGCGAGTTGAACGATACAGTCACGATTATTACTTCAACCACCAATAACCAGATCGTCAAATCATTTGGTGGCGCAGATTATCAGTCCTTTAAGTTCAGCCCCGGTTCAGAGTTTCTTGCCTCCCAGCATCCTGTTCACGATCTGCAAAGTCTGGCTTCAGTCATTCGTGGATTAGAAAACCCTTCTTACAGCTGGGTATGATGTTCATATTTAGTGGGGTCTGGTGGAGAACTCAGAGCCCAAACGGAGCCGACTAGCAGATTACAGAAGTCTTTCTTGGGAGCAACATGACTATCACTGTGTTTCCCGTCTTAACGAATCAAAGCAGCCTTAAGGGGACAGTATGCTTATAGCTAATAACTCACCTAAAGTAGTATCCATGTCCAGAAATGTACAATATGCTAGTACATGAGACGGCAGCTTATTCTCATGTACTGGGTCGTAACCCATTGATATTAGACACTTGGTTGCGGGAGGGCGATCGGCACAAGAAAGTACCAAGGAGAAACTATCGATATCCGTCTAGCTGGTGCTGTCAGACAAATGCGAACCAGTTTCAGTTCTCCAGCAACCTCAATTCCTTAGGCTGCTGGAGGTCGAATGCTGCCTTGTGATCACGGCGCTTTGTGACGAAGCTTTCCAGGATGTCCCCGCCGTGATTCACGGCCCGCCAAAGATAGTGCGTCTGGCCGTTAACCTTCACGAACACCTCGTCCAGGTGCCACTGCCAATTGGAATATACGCGCATCTGGCTGTCCCTTTTCTCGCGGATCTCTGCGGCAAACAGCGGGCCAAATCTGTTCCACCAAAACCGAACCGTTTCGTGGCTTATGTCGATCCCGCGCTCGTTCAGCAAGTCCTCGACATTGCGGAGCGAAAGTGGAAATCAAACGTATATCATCACCGCGAGGCGGATGGTCTCGGGGCTGCTGTGAAAGTACTTGAAGGGGTCTGTTTTCGTCATCAGCGAAGGCTAAGAAACCGCCCTGCCCGCATCAAGCAGATTTTTTCTGACAAAGCCGTTCAGCGATATCTGAAGTTGCAGCGGATGAATTTGTTTGCTTCATGGAAAGCCATGTGGACGCATTGCTACGTTACAGCGAAGAACACTCAAAGTCTCTTGAGGAGCGTTTATAGAAGGCCAGCGGGCGGTATCGGTGGACACAAGGTCATTAAAGGGCGGAGAGCGGTCGTTCGCTGCGCTGTGCGTCTAGGTCCGGTAAGCGGGTTAAATTCGCCGATAGGCATTCCCACTCCAAGTCTGCTCGCAGTCCTTAACTGCCATTGGTTCATAACGAGTCTAAGATCTGATACCAGCCCTTGTTAGATGTAGCATTAAGATGGCAGGATCACTCTGGTGAAACGAAGAGTTCAAATTCTCAGTGGCTACACCAATGGTTATTGGATTTGCAGCTCAAACCAAATGTTATCTGAGAACCCATCGTTTTGCGTCTTCTAGATCAATGGATTTTTAAAAGATCCAAATATACACTTCGGGCAAGTTCTAATGCCAAATCTTTGGAGTTCGCAGGGCTGGTCTCATCATCATTTAGGTCGTCCAAAGACGTAAATGTGTCTTTTGTGTATCGACCGATTTCGTGTGGTCCAACATAACCCATCGCCCAGTCTGAAAATTCCCTTCTTTTGGCAAGACCATGCCAGATCAATGACAAGCCGCAATGACGAGGATCATTAAAGATTCTCTTATAATAGCAATCTTTAACTGCAGACTGCTCTCCTTCCAGCACCTGAAAAAAGATCCTGTCTTCATACTTTAGAATACCGGTAATCTCGTCTCTGTTGTTGTTTCGCCGAGAACCTTCCAAGATGTCAGACAGCGTGGTTTCCTGTAAAGGCAATCGTGAAAAACTTGTGTAAGCAAGCTGATATGGCATAAATAATACCTTATGCTATAAATCATCAAAGTATACTTCAGGCAAATTGACGTATTTTTTCGACCGCTAGATTGCGCAGTTAACTTACTGGGCGAGATCGAAGCAAGCGAGCAGCGCTTCAATACCATATCCTTGGTGGTCGGCTTTAAGCAGTCCGTCCACCAGAGTTTGGTGGATAAGGCTGTGGCGTAATCGTGTATTTGTCCGTCGAAAGCGACTATAAATCTACACTTATAAAAGTTAGATTCTTGCTCATTACTGCCGTCTGTACAGCTTTTCAGCATTTGTCAGTTGGGGTTTGGAGCCACCATTCGCTGCGCCATGCACGAAGATCCGGTTAGGGCAGTAAGTGACAAATGCTGCGCCATGCACATTTCTACATAAAGGGCGGGAAGCGGCCTTTCGCTGCATGTGCGAGGCCTGAGTTCAATTAAGGAAGAAGCGGACCTTCAGCACAAAATTCATGTGCTGGAGTAGCGAACGGCAGCAACGAGCCCACTTTTACCGTTGCTGCAAAATGAACGAATGTCGGCAATGCCCCCCGTTATCCGTCTCGACTGGGTTCGTCAGGATTGTCACAAAACAGTGCGATCTTGTTGCCTTGAGGGTCAC
>Ga0115562_1002256_pt1 | contig 13530 bp, 8 predicted proteins | sample COGITO_mtgs_1105_6_FD_87200 | JGI IMG/M metagenome (GOLD analysis project Ga0115562, IMG submission 87200) | Pelagic marine microbial communities from North Sea - COGITO_mtgs_110516 | ecosystem: Environmental > Aquatic > Marine > Epipelagic | place: Germany:Helgoland, sampling site Kabeltonne...
GCAATAGCCGGTGAGCGGTTGCCCCTAGGGAACCATTGCCCCACGCTGTGCATAACCGTCAACAGCGGCGTTTTCGGCGCAAAGGTAAAGACAATGCTGCTGTTCACGGTCTCAGCCATTGCCGCCAGTGTTCGCAGGCCGTCTTCAGATTCGTAGTGGATCAGCGAGTCCATAGCGACAATATGGTCAAATGTCCCGAGATCTAGATCACCCATATCCCCGACTTGAAAATCAATGCTGCCGCGCATCGCCGTATTACCCACCCGCTCTTGAGCGAGTGCGACCAGAGTCGGTGACAAATCGACAGCAACAACGTCTGCACCTCTGCGACTAGCCTCTACCGAAAAAGCCCCGGTCCCGCATCCCGCGTCAAGAACGCGTTTACCTGAGAGATCCTCTGGCAGCCAGTCTAGAAGTTGGGCGCGCATGGTATCCCGACCCTCTCGAACCGTTTGGCGGATGCGTCCCACAGGGGCATCCGATGTCAGCTTGGCCCACGTGTCCGCTGCAGTACGGTCGAAATACTGTTCGATTTCCTGTCGGCGCTGTTCATAAGTCACCACGTTTATTTTCCCGTCCCTAATCAGTCAAAACCCAGAAAATCGAAGAGCTCACGATCTTTCATGGGTGTTACTGGCAGTGCTTCTGTGCCATTCCAAAGACACTGTGCCAAATTCATGTACTCGCGCTGCACCAAATCGAGGCCATCGGCATCACCCATTTCGAAAATCGTGGACTTCTTCAAACGGCTGCGCCGTATAACGTCTAGATCAGGGAAATGCGCTAGGCGCTTCATACCCGTCGCCTCATTGAAGCGATCAATTTCATCGGTACTGGCACTGCGATTGGCAATAACCCCGCCCAGTCTCACACCGTAGTTTTTGGCTTTTGCGTTGATGGCAGTGGCAATCCGATTCATGGCAAAAATGGAGTCGAAGTCATTGGCGGTCACAACAACCGCGCGTTCTGCATGCTGCAGAGGTGATGCAAACCCGCCGCAAACGACGTCACCTAAAACATCGAAAATAACCACATCGGCGTCATCTAACAGATGATGTTGTTTTAGCAGCTTGACCGTTTGCCCTACGACATAACCACCACAGCCTGTACCTGCAGGGGGTCCACCCGCCTCGACACACTGAACACCGTTGTATCCTTCGAAAACATAGTCCTCAGGACGCAGTTCCTCAGAATGAAATTCCACCGACTCAAGCACATCGATAACAGTAGGCATAAGGGCCTTTGTTAAAGTGAACGTGGAATCATGCTTTGGGTCACAGCCAATCTGAATGACGCGCTTACCCAGTTTTGAGAACGCCGCGCTCAAATTAGAGGAGGTCGTACTCTTACCAATCCCTCCTTTGCCATAGACCGCAAACACCTTGGCCTTGTCTATTTGAATCTGGGGATCTAGGTGGACCTGAACACTGCCATCTCCGTCAGGAGATTTTCCACCCGCGTCAATTGCTTTTATAGGGATATGATTATTGCGTACATTCATGCGACCGCCTCAGGTGATATTCCTTCCATCCAATCTTCCAAGTCCTCACCAGCTTCACGCAGAGCGCTCAAAGAAGCTTCGTCAGGATCCCAATACTGGCGCTCGTGCGCCTCCAGTAATCTGTTGGCCACGCGGGACGCAGCCTTTGGGTTTAACAGCGCAAGTCGTCGACGCATATCCTCATCAAGGATAAAAGTTTCCGACAACTGCTGATAAACCCAGGGGGCAACTTGGCCCGTTGTAGCAGACCAGCCCATGGTGTTCGTGACATGGGTTTCAATAGCCCGAACCCCTTCATATCCGTGGTCTAGCATGGACTCATACCACTTGGGGTTTAAAACCCGTGTGCGAGTTTCCAGTGCTACCTGTTCGGCCAAAGTGCGAATTTTTTCATTACCGGTGGTGTGATCAGCAATGTAAACGGGAACCGAGTCACTACCGGTACGACGTATGGCTCGGCTAATGCCACCGAGCGTATCGAAGTAATGATCGACGGTAGTCACACCAATCTCCACAGAATCAAGATTTTGATAGGCCAAATCGACTCTAGAAAGCATCTCGGTGAGCAGTTCAGTATTCTGTGACACCGCACCGTGGCGGCCGTAGGCGTGCCCTTTGCGTGCGGTAAAGGTCTCGGCCAACTCGTCCTCGTTTTCCCAAGCTCCACTGTCGATCAGCATGTTCACGTTAGATCCGTAGGTGCCCTCGGCGTTACTAAAAACCCGCAGAGCGGCAGTTTCGAGGTCACATCCGTGCTCCGCCTGATAAGCCAAAGCGTTGGCTCTTATGGCATTTTTAGAAATAGGTTCGTCGGCCATAGCCGCGAGATAAGCCGCCTCGGCGAGTAGTCGTGTCTGCAAGGGCAGTAAATCGCGAAAAATACCCGAAAGCGTCATGACAACGTCGATACGAGGCCGACCCAAGGTCTCTAGATCTATCAGCTCGGCGCCACAAAGGCGGCCGTAGCTATCGAGTCGCGGCTGAGCTCCCATTAAGGCCAGAGCCTGAGCAATGGCAATTCCCTCTGACTTAAGGTTATCGGTACCCCATAAAACCAGCGCAATTGAAGTGGGTAATCCGTCGCTGTCTTGCTCATGCCTAGCCAACAGTTGGCGCGCTTGCCGATCGCCTTCTTTGACGGCGTATTGGCTGGGCAACCGGAAGGGGTCAAAGCCATGTAAATTGCGCCCAGTGGGAAGCATGTCTGGGGACCGCAAGAGATCACCTCCGCCCACGGGAGGAATAAATCGTCCGTCCAATGCTCTCAGAAGCGCAGGAAGCTCGCTGTCTTGTCCCAGCGCAGTTTTGGCCGACACCAATAACTCGAGGTAGGCCTGACGTTCGGCTTCAGGATGCGCCGACAGCTCGGGGTAATTGATCAGCTCTGAGATTTGCGCGTTATCGAGAACACGCTCTAGCAGGTTATCACTGGGTTGAAATTGCCCTTGTGCTGTCGAAATTGACTGCAACAACGTCAGACGATCTTCTCTAGGCATCACTTCGCCGACCACATGCAATCCATAAGGGATCAGTGATTCTTCGATCTCATTGAGTTGATGGCGCAGATCCTCAATGGCAACTTCGACGTCTTGATTCCAGCTCGGGGGGTTTAGATCGCAAGCCTCTGCTTGTTCTCGAATCAGCCCCACCAGCTCACCGAGAGAGTCCGCGTCCTGATCATGATCTCGTCGGCGCCAACGATCAATAGAATCGCCTAAGGTTTTGAGCTCTTGATATAGATCAGCATTAGCCACCGGGGGCGTCAAATAACTGATTAAAGTTGCTGCCGATCGGCGCTTGGCTATTAAACCCTCCGAAGGGTTGTTGGAGGCATATAGATAAAAGTTAGGCAGAGCCCCGATCAATCGATCGGGCCAGCAATTAGCCGACAACCCTACCTGCTTACCGGGCATAAATTCCAGAGCGCCATGAGTACCAAAGTGCAGTACCGCATCAGCCTGCCAGGTCTCACGCAAGTACCGGTAAAATGCCGAAAACGCGTGGGTTGGAGCATGTCCCCCTTCAAACAAAAGTCGCATGGGATCGCCCTCGTACCCCATGGACGGCTGCACGGTCACCAGCACATTGCCAAATTCTGCGCCCAACACAAACAGTGACCGACCGTCCGTTAGCTGCTTGCCCGGCGCCGGCCCCCACTGTGCCTCGATCTCATCTAACCAAGGCTCGTTGCGCACATGATCGTCGACCGCGATCGTTGCACAAACATTGGCGTCGGTGCCGCGCTGTGGGGCATTACCCACCAAAATGGTATCTCTCAGGGCATCGACAGAATCGGGCAGCACCACGTGGTAGCCGTCATGTTTCAACGCTTTTAGGGTGTTGTACAACGACTCAAAAACCGCCAGATGTGCAGCGGTACCCGTACCCCCTGAATTGGGCGGGAAGTTAAAGAGAACCACCGCCACTTTGCGTTCTTGCTGTTCCCGCCGACGCAACTTGACCAAGCAACTCACGCGGTCAGACAACATACTGATGCGTTCTTCATGCGCTTGCATCGCGTTAGGCGTATCCGTCGCCTTGTCACTGCGACCACCAAACACCAAAGGACCTGTTGCCCCGTCAAGCTCCGGTATAGAAACCATCATGGTTGCTTCAATGGGCATAAGGCCCAAAGCGGAGTCTGACCATGTTTCGAGGCTCTGGAACTCTAGTGCCTGTACGGCAAGATAGGGCACATCTAACGATTTGAGGAGTTCCTGTGCTGCGTCTGTATCGTTATAGGCTGGACCGCCTACCAAGGAAAACCCTGTCAAGGAGACGACCGCATCGACAATGGGCACATCGTCTTCCATAAAGAATCGATGTACTGCTGGACGCGCATCTAGGCCAGCGGCAAAAGCCGGAATGACACGCAAACCCCGTAGTTCCAACGCTTTAATTACAGCGTCGTAGTGACTGCTGTTACCGGCCAACGCGTAAGAACGCATAAGCAGCAGCCCCACGGTACCGTCGCTGCCTTTACTGGATTGAGCTTTTTTCGGCAAAGCCGCTAAATCGGCACTGATGCCTGTTTTAATTTTAGGGTGATAAACCCCCACTTCCGGATAATCAATAGGAGCGCCGGGCTCGGGTATCTGGCGCAATGCCTCTCTCGGGCCTGCGGCATAACGTCGCACAACCAACTGAATCATTCGCGACAAATTCTCTTCCGACCCCGCCAACCAATATAGCAAAATCAAAAAATAAATGCGCAGGTCTTGTGCCGTACCGGGTATGAAACGCAAAATCCGCGGCAGTCGGCGTAATACTGACAGCTGCTGTGCACCGACATTGCTTGGCTTGCCGCCACTCGTGCTTTTACCCCGAAGTCGCTTTAATAACGACATGGCACCGCCCTGCTCCCCATCCATGGAAAAGCGCCCCATACGGGTGAGCTTCATCACTTCACCTGCAGACATGCAGCAGATCATGGCATCGCAGTGTTCACGACGCGCGGTAAGCGCATCAAGAACCCCGGCAATATGGGGTTCCATAAACATCATGGTGGCAATAATAATATCGCCCTGAGCAATATCGGCTTTACAGGCCTCAAGCTTCTCGGGCCGGGCCTCCCAATCAGCAGCCGCATGAATCGCCAACTCTAGACCAGGCATAACGCCGCGTAACTTTACAAATGCCGACTCCAGTGCCGCACTGACGTGATTATCCAGCGTGAGTAGCACCACGCGGATCGAGACGTCCATGGCCGCTTCAGCGGCTGTAGTGCGCTTTTGCTTCATACAGAGTCTCAATATCGATCGCAGTCAATCCATGCTCTTCGGCGTAGCGTTCCGTATTACGCTTTGCCTTACCTCGAACAAAGAATGGAATTTTCTTTAACTCTTTCTCGGCACCGTCCTCCCAATGCACGCCCGCCAAGGCTACGACGTTACTTTCCTCCACTGCCATAAGCGTGCCTTCGCCGTGACTTAAATGTGAAGGCGCTGCATGGTCATTAAATTCAAAGTCGTCCCGGAACATGTGGAGCAAGTGCTCCTCCAGGCCCATAATTAAGGGATGTACCCAGGTATCAAATAAGACATTTGCGCCCTCAACCCCCATTTGCGGTGAAAACCGAGCCGGGTAATCCTGCACGTGAGCCGGAGTAGAAATAACGGCGCAACCTATACCCAATCGCTTAGCAATATGGCGCTCCATTTGAGTGCCTAACACCAGCTCTGGTCTCAGCTCGCTAACGGCTTGTTCAACGACCATATGGTCGTCGGTAATCAGTGCTTCGAGACCCAACTCTTTGGCCATACCGCGCACTTCTCGCGCCATCTCTCGGGAATAAGTGCCCAAGCCAACGACTTCAAAGCCCATTTCTTGCTGGGCAACTCGGGCGCAAGCCATTGCATGCGTGCCGTCACCGAAGACAAAAACCCGCTTGCCGGTGAGATACGTTGAGTCTACTGAACGGCTGTACCAAGGCAATCGGCAGTCGGCGACCGCTTCAGCGCTGATATCGACCTGTAACACGCCTGCCAGCTCAGCCAGGAAATCTTGAGTCGCACCAAACCCCAAGGGGACGGTGCGAATAATAGGTTGTCCAAAATTGCGTTCCAGCCAAGTGCAGGTGGTTAAAGCGACCTCTGGGTACAGGCAAACGTTGGCGTCCGCCTCGGGTATACGGCTGATATCGTGGATATCGGCGTCCAATGGCGCTATCACATTCACGTCGATACCGACCGACTGCAAAAGCCGTGCAATTTCTTGAACATCGTCTCGACACCGAAACCCCAGCTTACTGGGACCCAGCAAGTTAACGCTGCGGCGACGATTGCTCACATCATGCTCAGTTTTTTCATCGCCAGAATCACGCTGTGACGACAAGACAGCCCGCACCAGATGATAAAACGTTTCGCTAGCGCCCCAATTTTCTTTGCGGGAGTAGGCAGCCATTTCGAGAGGCACAACAGGCACCGGCAACCCGGAAGTCTCCGCAAGCGTACCGGGCTGATCTTGGAGGAGTTCTGCGGTACAGGAATCGGCCACTAAAATAAGACTGGGCTTATGATGATCGTAGGCAGCTTGTAAGGTATTGAGAAATTTTTCAGCCGTGCTAGCGCCCAGATCGCGAGCTTGAAACGTTGTGTAAGTCACCGGAGGTCGCTTACCGTCACGCTCGATCATGGTGAACAAAAGATCAGCGTAGGTGTCGCCCTGGGGTGCATGAAGCACCAAATGAACGCCTCGCATAGACGCGGCAACTCGGATCGCCCCCACATGAGGAGGACCTTCATAAGTCCACAGTGTTAGCTCCACGATCCCACCTCCAACGCCTTTTCTCGACGCAATGGCCGCGCAAACAGCTCTGCCAAATCTCCCGCCTGCTCAAACCCTTGAATCGGGGTAAAGAGAAGCTCAATAGACCATTTTGTTCTCAGGCCCTCTGCCTCCAAGGGGTTGGCGATACCTAATCCGCAAACTGTCAGATCGGGACGGGCTGCGCGCACCCGATCCAACGCCGGATCGAGGTCTTGTCCCTCGACCCAATCAACGCCTGCGGGTAATAAGGGAACTTCCTCTGCCATCACCCGCGCATCGAAATAAGGCGTTCCTACCTCTTTTGGCGTCATGCCGCATTCCCGGGATAGAAACCGTGCCAAGGGGATTTCCAACTGAGAATCTGGCAGCATGGTGAAAGACTTTCCGGACAGCTCACTGCGATACTTGACCAGCGCGGCCTCTGCGCGCTGGCGCGGGGGCTGAAGCACGGTCTCTTGAGTTTCTTGGTCGACCCCAAATGCATTTGCGGCCGCTCTAATCCAGGCTTCACTGCCCTCGGCCCCCAGCGGGAAGGGTGCCGATAGCAACGTGGCTCCTCGTGATTCGAGCGCACGCAGCGTCTCTCCCAAAAAGGGTTGCGCTAGCAGTAACTTCGTCTTCGCCCCAATACCCGGCAAGTCTGTCGACTGGCTTCCTGGGAAAAAGTCGACATGCTCAATGCCCAACTGAGTAAAGAGCCGGCGAAACTGATCTTCAACAATATCGGGGACTGTGCCTACAACGAGCAACCGGTCTTCCGCCGAGGTATCAGCAGGCAAGTCAGCCGCCAAACTCGCCAGACAATTGTCCTCACCCTGGGTAAAGGTGGTTTCAATGCCCGAGCCCGAGAATGATACGAATCGAACTTGCCCCTCATATTCCCGGCCCAATCGGCCAGCGGCATTGTCGAGATCTAACTTAATCACTTCTGAGGGGCATGACCCCACCAAAAATATACTCTTGAGTTCGGGGCGACGGGCCAGTACCTGCGCCACCACACGATCGAGCTCATCATGGCAGTCGGCCATACCTGCAAGATCACGATCTCCTAACACCGCCGTACCAAATCGTGGCTCGGCAAAAATCATTACCCCCGCCGCCGACTGAATGAGGTGTGCACAAGTTCTTGATCCAACCACCAAAAAGAAAGCGTCCTGAATCTTTCGATGCAACCAAATAATTGACGTGAGACCACAGAAGACAGCGCGCTGCCCTCTTTCCTGAAGCGGTTGAAAACGCTCGGGCGTGACTTCAGAAACTGCAATCACCTCAGCAGTCATCCAGATACCTCTGCAGCAAACTCTTGAACGGGGTCGGAATTGTTGTATGACGATGCCACTCTGGCAGCGCGCAACTTCAGCAGAAACTGGGCTGCATTAATGACGTAGGCTGTGTAAGCCGCAATTGCCAACCACATTTGCTCCCGGGGAGCCTGCAAATCGAACAGCCAAGATATAACGTAGGCAACATGCAGACAGATGACCAGCATGCTTACCACGTCTTCCCAGAAAAAAGCAGGTGCGAATAGGTAGCGTCCAAAGACAACCTTTTCCCAAATTGCCCCCGTTACCATGATGGCAAATAAAAATAAGGTTTTAATGAGTACCGAGATCACTGCAGCTGAGTAGCCCGTACCATTCGCCAGAAAATTAATGACGAAAACAAGGCTTAACGCAAACGCCAGAAATTGCAGCGGCGCCAACACACCTTGAACCGTCGTCCAGATGGAAGTATCTCGCCTTAAACGCTGCTCCGGGGTGTAAAGATCGGAGCCCCTGTTTAGGGGTTTTCTCGGTTCACCCACGATGACCTCCAGCGCGATCTGCGCTCCACGGGTACTTTTAACGGAGGTTATCCCTCCCCCTCCCAAGGTGTCAACTTCTTATTACACATTGTTTAGGTCAAAAAAAGTGACGTACCGACCCAAGATTTGGTTAAATATCCGAGATATGTCCATTTTAGGGTGCGTTTTTGCCTCGGCTCGTGTACACCTCGCTTCCATTGAGGGTGCCCAAACCGTAAAACAACCCACTAGACCCACGACAAAGGCCGATAAAGGATTATGCGTTGCTAAAAAACCTCGACCCAGACGCTGTCGCCTCAGTGCTCGAAGCAGTAGCTGATGTGCAGCTACACCTAGATGCCGAAGGCTACTGTCTTGACGTAGCGATCACCAACGCCGAGCTCACTGACCTCATGCGCATTCCCTGGCGCGGGCAACGCTGGCAGGAACTCTGTGTCGATGAGCATGCGGAACGCGCGCAAACGGCGCTGTCTGCCGCCATCCGCACGCCCAACACGCCCAATCGAGTCGATCTAAATATTCGAGCTAGCGAAACAAGCGATGAACTACCCATGAGCTTTAGACTCATCCAGCCCACTGACGGTGAGGGTGTTATTGCCGTTGGGCGAGACCTCAGAGTCGTCAGCGATCTGCGACAACAGGTGCTCAATGCCCAGCATGCAATGGAACAGGACTATTGGGCGCTGCGGCAAATGGAGAATCGATACCGACGCCTGCTAGAGCTCACCAGCGACGGCATTCTCGTCGTCGATGAGGGAACCGGTCGGGTATTGGAAGCCAACTCTCAGGCCAATGTCATGCTGGGCATTGAGGGCCAAAGCATTATCGGCCGCCCTCTTCCCCTTGACTCAATGGAGATGCAAACCCTGCTTGACTCCGCCCGGGAAACGGGTGCTACCAGCCTGCGGCGCATGGTGCTGCCCAACGTTCCCCACGGCAGCGATGTTCTGGTGAGTTTCCAGCGTCAAGGCGCCGAGTCTCGGTATTTGATCAGACTCTCGAGTACCGGAGAGGACATTAATCTACAAGACATGCACCTGGCGGATACCTTTCAACTCGCCCCTGACGCCATCGTTCAGGTTAACAGTGACGGTCGCATTGAGCAGCTGAACGCAATCTTTCTCGAATGGATTAGCGTCCCCTCACCCGACCAGGTCATTGGTAGAACACTCGATAACTGGATCGGACGCTCAACCGTCGACCTGTCCGTGATGTTAAGCAACCTAAAGCAGGGGCGGCCTATAAAAATGTATGCCTCCGTGCTGAAGAACAGTGTTGGCACCACATCAGAGATAGAAATCTCTGCCGCGACGGTTCAGCGCGGGGACAACCCAAAGATTGTCTTTTTTATACGAGATATCAGTCGGCGCCTCGCAACTGACCATCCGCTCACTGAACAACTGCCCCGCTCAATAGAGCAAATCACTGAGCGCGTGGGTCGTCACCCACTCAAGGAGCTCGTTCGCGAGTCTACCGATGTCATTGAGGCACTGTGCATAGAGGCTGCTCTCAAGCTGACACGGGATAATCGTGCCTCTGCCGCCGAAATTTTAGGGTTAAGCCGCCAAAGCCTTTACACCAAATTACGGCGCTACAACATTGGCGAGTCAGGGGCTGACGAGCAAAACTGACCAATTTTATTTACGCTTTATGTGTAAATAAAGTTTGACGTTGGTTGAGAGGCCTGTTTACCCTCTCAACTATGGAAAGAACTTCTTCTTTTGATACGCGCGCAACTCGCCCTCAGGCGAGCGCCCTGCTTGAATTACTCAAGCCCATTACGTGGTTTCCCCCCATGTGGGCGTTTCTATGCGGCGCGGTGTCTAGTGGCGCGGGTTTAGTTGAAAACCCCGTACTGCTTATTGCCGGCATATTGCTTGCCGGACCGATGGTTTGTGGGGCGAGTCAAGTCGTAAACGACTGGTTCGATCGCGACGTCGATGCTATCAATGAACCTCAGCGCGCCATACCCTCGGGCAGAGTCCCAGGTAACTGGGGACTGGTTTTTGCCATAACATGGACAGGGCTCGCTGCCGCTTGGGGTGCAGCTCTGGGGTTTTGGGTGGGTATCGCCACCTTTGTAGGCCTTGCTCTAGCCTGGGCGTACAGTGCCCCGCCTTTTCGGTTAAAACGCAACGGTTGGTGGGGCGCAGCTGCCGTGGGCATCAGCTATGAAGGCCTCGCGTGGCTCACTGGGGCAGCCGTTTTTCTGGGAGGGGTACTGCCCCCTTGGCAAGTGCTGGCTGCTGCGGCTCTTTACAGTATTGGTGCCCATGGCATCATGACACTCAATGATTTTAAGTCGGTCACGGGCGACCGCGCACTCGGTCTGCGCTCGCTGCCCGCCGAATATGGACTCCAGAAGGCGGCTGTCATCGCCTGCTGGTTTATGGCGGTACCCCAGTTCTTCGTGGTAGCCCTACTGATTACCGAGGGCGCCAACTGGCAAGCAATCGTGGTTTCACTCTTGATTGGTGCGCAACTTCTCGCCATGGCGAAACTCGTTAAAAACCCAGAGGAATTGGCGCCTTGGTACAACGGCACCGGGGTTATGGCTTACGTGAGCGGCATGATGGTCACCGCAACAGCACTCTCGAGTATGGCCTTATGACGACCCTGACCACTCTCAGCTGGCTAGGCATCGCAAGGCTTGGGCTTATACAGACCGCCTTGGGTGCCATCATCGTACTCACCACCTCCACGCTGAATCGCGTCATGGTCGTAGAAATGGCGCTACCTGCCATGCTCCCCGGCTTCCTCGTGGCAGTACATCATTTCGTCCAGCTCGCTCGCCCACGAATTGGCTACGGCTCGGATGTTGGCGGACGCCGTACACCCTGGATTCTTGGTGGCATGGCACTTCTGGCCGTAAGCGGCGTCGTGGCGGCCTTTGGTACCGTGTTAATGGCAAGCAGTGTCATCACTGGCTCCATCGTGTCGTTTATTGGCTTTTTTGGCATTGGACTAGGATCGGGAGCAACCGGCACTTCCCTACTCGTATTATTGGCCAAAGTCGTGGCACCCGAGCGCAAACCCGCAGCCGCGACCCTAGTATGGTTTATGATGATCGCAGGGTTTGCGGTTACCGCCGGGATCGCTGGCCATTATTTAGACCCCTTCTCCCCCAGTCGCCTGCTAGCCGTGACGGCCACCGTATCGGCGCTGGCCATGATTGTTACTGTGGTGGCCATACGCAATGTAGAGCCCGCCAATTACGCCGCACAACCCGTTACAAATTCTGAAAAGCCGGCCTTCAGTGTAGCCCTTAAGAAAATATGGCAGGAACGCCAAGCCCGACAGTTCACTATGTTTGTGTTTTTCTCAATGCTTGCGTACTCCTTTCAGGACCTAATACTGGAACCCTATGCAGGACTGGTTTTTGGTTTATCACCCGGCGCATCCACTCAGCTCGCGGGCACTCAACATGCGGGCGTCCTTGTGGGTATGATCGCAGTGGCTGCAAGCGGCTCTTTGTTGAGTAAACACGGCGTTCGCCTACTGCGGGCCTGGACCGTTGGCGGTTGTATTGCCTCAGGGATGGTACTTCTAGCGCTTGCTAGCGGAGGATTAAACCCTGAGACATGGCATCTTTCAGGCAATGTATTTCTTCTAGGTTTCGCCAACGGTGCCTTCGCCATCGCAGCCATAGCAACCATGATGACGCTCGCAAGCGCGGGTGAATCGGGCCGAGAGGGTTTGCGCATGGGGCTGTGGGGCGCCGCTCAAGCGATCGCATTTGCCTTAGGTGGTTTTTTGGGCACCGTCGCAGTTGATGTTTGCCAAATCTGGATCGAGATACCCGCACATGCTTATGGTTTGGTATTCAGCCTAGAGGCAGTGATGTTCCTCGTGGCGGCATGGCTGGGTCTGGGCATCGGAAAAAATGAACAACAAGATGTAGAAAAATCGACCCCAAGCTTTGGGGAAATCGCCATGCAGGAAGTGATGGCAGGTCGCAATTAAAGGGGGAATCAAATTGTGTCCAATACAGACTATGACGTAGTGGTTGTTGGTGGGGGCCCATCGGGTGCTAGCGCAGCTGAGCATTTGGCCAAACAAAATTATCGGGTGTTGCTGCTAGAGCGCGCCTTTCGAATTAAGCCTTGTGGCGGCGCCATTCCACCCTGCTTAATCGAGGAGTTTGAAATACCAGAAGACCTTCTAGTCGCTCGCATACGCTCAGCACGCATGATATCGCCGACTGAAAAGAAGGTAGACATGCCCGTGGGCGAAACGTTTGTCGGTATGGTTGATCGGGACGTTTTTGACCCCTGGTTGCGAGAACGAGCCGTGACAGCTGGCGCTGAACTTCGCATTGGAGCGTTCAAAGCTTTGCACTACGACGACGAGGGCGTCTTGCATATTGATTTCCAAAGTAAAGAAGGTGGGCTTGAAAACGTGAGCGTTACCACCCGTAGCGTCATTGGAGCCGATGGCGCTCGCTCCAACGTAGCCCGACAGGCGATTCCCTGTAGTAAAAACGCACGATGGGTTCTTGCCTACCACGAAATCGTAGAGGCGCCTGCCGCCAACGACGAGCTGTATGACGGCGACCGCTGCGATGTGTGGTACCAGGGGGATCTATCACCCGACTTCTACGCCTGGGTATTCCCACACGGCCGGCATGCCAGCATTGGGGTCGGTAGTGAGGCTGACGGCTTTTCAGCGCGCAATTCAGTGGCGGCTCTGCGAGCGAAAACAGGGCTAGACACCTGCCAAACGGTTCGTCGAGAAGGTGCCCCGATACCGATGAAGCCCTTAAAACGCTGGGACGATGGCAAAGGCGTGTTGTTATCGGGCGATGCAGCCGGCGTCGTCGCACCCGCATCGGGGGAAGGCATATACTACGCCATGCTCTGCGGCAAGCTTGCGGCGCAAACCATGGATGAATTCTTGCAGGTGGGCGATGCTCGCATTCTTAGCACCGCACGACGTCAATTTATGAAACTGCATGGCA
>Ga0115562_1002272_pt1 | contig 13454 bp, 13 predicted proteins | sample COGITO_mtgs_1105_6_FD_87200 | JGI IMG/M metagenome (GOLD analysis project Ga0115562, IMG submission 87200) | Pelagic marine microbial communities from North Sea - COGITO_mtgs_110516 | ecosystem: Environmental > Aquatic > Marine > Epipelagic | place: Germany:Helgoland, sampling site Kabeltonne...
CCGCGCGGCCACCACCGCCCATACCGCCGCTCTCGCGTTTGCCGTTCTCTTCCACAATCACACTTATGTTGAGGCGCGACATGGGGCGGGTGTCTGTGACGACTGTACCTTCTGGACGCAAGATCAGGACTTCTTGATGGGACGCGGCAACCGTAGCCGACACCTGAACAACGCGGGGGTCAAGGGCACGGGCAAATGCATCAATTTCGCGCAGTAAATCTATCTTGGCAGGGAAAGTGGCCTGCAACATTGGATCATCATCTGAGTAGAGCTTGCGATTCGTCCCCGCAGGTCCGTCTGCCATCGTCCCGCCACCATCGCCCACGGCCAAACGCGCGGTTGCGACAGCTCGTTTCAAAGCGTTTTCGTCTATCGTTGTAGAGTGTGCATATCCGGCGGTTTCACCACAAACAGCGCGCAAGCCAAAACCCTCGGACGCATCAAAACTCGCCGTTTTGATCCTCCCGTCGTCAAATGAAATCACTTCGGACTTGCGGCGTTCCAAGAACAACTCGCCATCGTCAGCACCTGCTGTCGCCTCGCGCAGCAATGCGAGGGCCGTGTCCTGATCAAGATTGGTTTCAAACGGACGGAACGGGTCTGCAGACATTGTGAATTCCTTGTAGAAAGTGATATTTGTCTCGAAAGCGTCTGTTTGACGCAATAGCAGTTCTTGAGTTGTGCCTCAGGATATGGGACATGGTTCAGCGAATACAATGGGATTCCGTCCGAAGCCCGAACGGAAGAGCCAGGGATACGCGCCTTCATGGTGCAAAGAAGATAGGGTATGAAATGCGCTTAAACACCATCGCCACTTCGCTTTGGACGACTGCCGGTCTCATCATGGCAGGGTCTGCAGTGACAGCACAGCAAATCAATCAAGAGCTCGAGATTGTGGGCCGTCCAGTTGACGGGGGAACAGGCTTTCAGCCATCCGCAACAGAATTGGCGCGGGACGTGGTTTGGCTCGACAACATGCTGCTGGTGATATGCACTGCGATTACGCTGTTTGTGACTGCATTGCTGGCGTGGATCGTGATCCGCTACAACCACAAAAGAAATCCTGAACCAGCAACATTCACACACAACTCACCGCTTGAAGTTGCTTGGACTATCGTGCCGGTTGTGATCCTTGTGTTTATTGGTGCGTTCTCGTTGCCGGTGCTGTTCAAGCAGCAGGAAATTCCTGAAGCAGATATCACCATCAAGGTGACGGGCTACCAGTGGTACTGGGGCTATGAATATGTTGATCATGGCGTTGAATTTGAAAGCTACATGCTGGCGCGCGAAGAGCTGGAAGAGAACGGCTACAGCCAGGATGAATATCTTTTGGCCACCGACACAGCTGTTATCGTACCAATCGGTGCCACCGTCGTTATGCAGGTCACAGCGGCGGACGTGATCCACGCTTGGACAATCCCTGCTTTTGGCGTGAAGCAAGATGCAGTTCCTGGCCGTTTGGCGGAACTCTGGTTCGCAGCAGAGCGTGAAGGTATCTACTTTGGCCAATGTTCAGAGCTATGTGGCAAAGACCATGCCTATATGCCGATTACCGTAAAAGTTGTCAGCCAAGAGACCTATGACGCTTGGCTCGCAGAGGCGACCGGCACATCCTAAAGAGTAGGGTGGGTCTAGATCCACCTTACAGAATGAACGGTTCGATCACGTATGGTGGGTTTAGACCCACTCTCTTTTGAAGGTTCGGAATGAGCGATATCAGCGCATCAAATCAAAGCTATGAAGCAAACATGGGCGATTACTTTGCCCTGCTGAAACCACGGGTCATGTCGCTCGTGGTCTTCACAGCGCTTGTTGGCTTGTTGGTGTCTCCGGTGCCGGTGCACCCCTTCATCGGATTTGTGGCGATCCTCTGCATTGCGGTCGGCGCAGGTGCCTCTGGTGCACTGAACATGTGGTGGGACGCGGATATTGACGCGCGAATGAAGCGTACGGCCGGTCGGCCAATTCCATCCGGTCGGGTTGAGCCGGGCGAGGCGCTGGGCATTGGCCTCGCACTTTCTGGCTTTGCGATCGTTCTACTGGCGCTGGCGACAAATGTTCTCGCAGCCTTCCTGCTGGCATTTACTATCTTTTTCTACGCTGTGGTCTACTCGATGTGGCTCAAGCGGGCGACACCACAAAACATCGTTATTGGCGGTGCCGCGGGTGCCTTCCCTCCAATGATCGGTTGGGCCGTTGCGACAGGCAGTATTAGCATAGAAAGTGTGCTTATGTTTGCGCTGATCTTCATGTGGACACCGCCGCACTTCTGGGCGCTGGCCCTTTTTGTGAAGTCGGACTATGGTAACGCAGGCGTGCCCATGTTGACCGAAACCCACGGACGAGACGCAACGCGCAAGCACGTGATCATCTACACTCTGCTGTTGGTGCCAGTCGCAATCGGGCTTGGGTTTACGTCGATTGGCGGGCCTGTCTATCTGGCCGTTGCTGCCGTGATGAATGCGTGGTTCCTCAAAGGGGCTGTTGATATCTGGCGCCGGACAGATGCGGATTGCGAAGCAGACAAACACCGTGTCGAAATCAAAGTGTTTAAGGTCTCGCTTTACTATCTATTCGCACATTTTGGCGCACTCTTGGTCGAAGCCGCATTGCGGCTTTACGGGATCGGAGGCTGGTCATGACGTTGCATGTAGAGCATGAACTGCATACGCGGCGCAAAGGGCGCAACTATGGGCTCGGGCTAATCCTCGCGGGCTTCATCGCGATCATCTTTGGCCTGACTGTTGTAAAGGTGTTGCAGCTGGGTGATGCCGCGCAATTCGAGAAATTTGATCACGTGGCGCGCCCACAAATCATTCCGGAAGAAGGCGCAAGCGAATGAAGCTTTTCCCAAATCTTCAAGGGCCCCAGCGGACGGTCGTCCAGACTGTTTCTGTCGTTTTCCTGATGGGTGGACTGGCTTGGGCGTCGGTGCCGTTTTACGATTGGTTTTGCCGGGTGACGGGTTTTGGCGGGGCGACCAATGTGGCTGAAGCCGCCAGCGATGTTATCTTGGATGAAACCATCAAGATACGCTTTGATGCGTCACTAGAGCGGGACATGCCGTGGACCTTCAAGCCAGAAGTGCGCGAGATGGAAATCCGGATCGGTGAAACAGGACTGGCGTTCTATGAAGCCCATAATCCGCTTGATGTGCCAATCGCGGGTCAGGCGGCCTATAACGTGACGCCCTATGAGGCAGGTGCATTCTTCGACAAAATTGCTTGTTTTTGCTTCACCGAGCAAGTGCTCATGCCCGGCGAAACTGTGATGATGCCAGTCAGCTTCTTTGTGGATCCGGCCATCGTAGATGACCGCGAGGGGCAATATGTGCATACGATCACGCTCAGCTATACCTTCTACGAAATCGACCTGCCTGAAGAAGAAATTCAAGCTTCGCTTGCACCGCAGGCTTTGACACCAGCGTCGCAAGACGCCATACAAAACTACTAAAGACCAGCCGATAGGGAACGCACCACATGGCGCACGCTAAGAACCACGATTATCACATCCTTCCACCATCTATCTGGCCGCTTATGGGCGGATTGAGTGGATTTATTATGCTGTTCGGCGCCGTGCTTTGGATGCATGATTCCGGACCTTATTTGTTCCTTATGGGCCTTGCTGGCGTGCTCTACGTCATGTTCGCTTGGTGGTCTGAGGTCGTTTCTGAAAGCAATGTCGGTGACCACACGCCGGTTGTCCGGATTGGCCTGCGCTACGGCTTTATTTTCTTTATTATGTCCGAGGTGATGTTCTTTGCGGCATGGTTCTGGTCATTCTTCAAACACACCATCTATCCGATGAACGAATATGTGGGCACAACTTACGTCTCGCCTGAGTTTTATCAGGTCGATGCCTTCCACCTGCCCTTGATCAACACGCTGATCCTGCTGTGTTCGGGTATGGCCGTGACTTGGGCGCACCACGCGCTGGTGCATGAAAACAACCGCAAAGACCTCGAGCATGGTCTCTTGCTGGCCGTTGTTCTCGGTGGCGCCTTTACTGCTCTGCAGGCATACGAATACTGGTACTTGCTGGTGCAGCAAGACTGGACGTTTGGCGGCGACAAGTTCTTCTCGAACTTCTTTATGGCCACAGGTTTCCACGGCTTCCACGTGGTGATCGGCACGATCTTCCTCTTTGTTTGCTACATGCGGGCGCGTGCAGGGCATTTTACCCCTGAAAAGCACGTCGGCTTTGAAGCGGCAGCTTGGTACTGGCACTTCGTTGACGTGGTTTGGCTGTTCCTGTTCTTTGCTGTCTACATCTGGGGCATCTAAGCATCGATCGTGTAAGGTGGAACCCGATCCACCACTCTGACTAACAAACGCGCGAGAGCAGTCTCGCGCGTTTTGGCCATCAAGGGCGCAAAATGCTGCGTAAGATTCTCTTCCCTTTGATCCTCGGTTTTGCCGGCTGCGGCGTACTGATCAGCCTTGGCCTCTGGCAGGTTGAGCGACTTGCATGGAAAGAAGAAATCCTTGCAGATATCGACACGCGGCTTTCGGCACCGCCAGCGTCGTTCTCAAGGTTCGCAACAGAGGCCGCAGATGAATATACACGCGTCCTTATAAGCGGCACACCAACGGGCGAGGAGTTGCATGTCCTTGTTTCCGGGACTGAAGCAGGTACAGGCTATCGGGTCATTTCAAAGTTTCAGACCGATCAGGGCGCCATTCTCCTTGATCAAGGTCTTTTGGCCATCGACAACAAGGACGCAGCACCAATGACAATATCCATGGATGTTGTTGGTACGTTGTTGTGGCCTGACGATCAGAACAGCAGCACACCGGACCCCGATCTTGATGCCAATATATGGTTCGCACGTCAGATCGATGCAATGTCTGCGGCGCTCGGGACCTTGCCGTTCATGGTAGTGGCCACGCAAACGTCGCCAATGGACACCCGATTGACGCCCTTGCCGGTGAACACTGCCACTATCAAGAACGACCATTTCGAATATGCCGTCACATGGTTCTTGCTGGCCTTCGTCTGGGCCATTATGAGCCTGTATCTGATACTCCGCACGACCCGCCAAAAGGACACCCAAGACTGATGCGTTATATCTCGACCCGTGGCTCTGCGCCGACGTTGAGTTTCGAAGAGGCGATGCTGACCGGGCTTGCCCGTGACGGCGGCCTTTATGTGCCGGAAAGTGTACCAACGCTGACCCACGCACATATCGCGGCAATGGCGGGGAAGTCGTATGAAGAGGTCGCCTATGATGTCATGCGCCCCTTTATCGGTGCCACGTTTTCAGACGATGAGTTCCGGGGCTTGATCAAACAAGCATATGCGGGCTTCGGCCACGCAGCCCGCGCACCCTTGGTGCAACTTGATAGCAACCATTACTTGCTTGAACTGTTCCACGGACCAACGCTGGCGTTCAAAGATTTTGCTATGCAACTGATCGGGCAGATGTTCCAAGCTGCCCTCTCACGCTCTGGCGACCGCGTTACAATCGTAGGCGCGACGTCGGGCGACACAGGCTCTGCCGCGATCGAAGCGTTCCGTGGCCTGAAAGCGGTCGACGTTTTCATCATGTACCCGCATGGGCGGGTGTCCGAAGTGCAGCGTCGCCAGATGACAACGCCGACCGAGGACAACGTACATGCGCTCGCTGTTGATGGTGACTTTGATGATTGTCAGGCGGCGGTCAAAGACATGTTTAACGACTTTGCGTTCCGCGAAGAAGTGAAGCTCGCCGGGGTGAACTCGATCAACTGGGGCCGCGTGCTGGCGCAGGTGGTTTACTACTTTACCGCTGCTGTCTCGCTCGGCGCACCGCACCGCGAAGTCAGCTTCACCGTCCCGACAGGCAATTTCGGCGACATCTTCGCCGGATACATCGCCAAAAAGATGGGTTTGCCGATTGCTGACCTTGTTGTGGCAACCAACCGCAACGACATCTTGCACCGCACCTTGGAAACTGGCGCTTACACCAAAGAGGGCGTTGAGCCAACGATCAGCCCGTCAATGGATATTCAGGTTAGCTCTAACTTCGAACGCGCGCTCTTTGATGCCTACGGACGGGACGGGGCTGCTGTGGCCGGACAGATGGAAGACCTAAAGCAGGGTGGGTTCCAGATCAGCCAAGGTGCCTATCAGATGCTGAAGGACACCTTCAAATCCGGACGCGCCTCAGAAGCGGAAACGCAGGCAGCCATCAAGGCGTATCTGGCAAGGCACGGCGAACTGCTTTGTCCGCATACAGCCGTTGGTGTGCACGTAGCCGAGGCTCACCTTGGCGCCACACCAATGATTACGCTCGCCACTGCACATCCCGCAAAGTTCCCCGACGCCGTGAAAGCGGCCTCTGGTGTCGCGGCACCTCTTCCACCGCGCATGGCGGACCTGTATGACAGACCAGAGCGCGTGACACGCGTAAAGAACGACTTGGCCGCCCTTCAAGCCGTGATCAAAGAACGGATTCAGAATTGACCATCCAACTTCACACGCTGTCCAACGGATTTCGCATTGTCACCGAAGACATGCCGGGGCTTAAATCCGCGAGCATCGGTATCTGGGTGCAGGCAGGTGGGCGGCACGAACGGATCGAACAGAACGGGATTGCACATTTCCTTGAACATATGGCGTTCAAAGGAACGAAGACACGCAGTGCCTTGCAGATTGCAGAAAGCATCGAAGACGTTGGTGGCTATATCAACGCCTATACCAGTCGCGAGATGACCGCTTTTTATGCGCGGGTCCTGGAAGATGATGTGGCCCTTGGGCTTGATGTAATTTCTGACATTTTGCTGAACCCCGTCTTTGATCCAGCAGAGATCGAGGTTGAGCGCGGTGTGATCCTGCAAGAGATAGGCCAAGCACACGATACGCCGGACGACATTATCTTCGATTGGTTGCAAGAGGTGGCCTATCCGGATCAGGCGTTGGGCCGTACGATCCTAGGACCGACCGAGCGTGTCAGCAGCTTTAGCCGCGACGACCTGCAAGGTTTCGTTGCCGAACATTACGGTCCCAACCAAATGATCCTGTCGGCGGCAGGGGCGATCGACCATGATGCGATAGTGGCGCAAGCCGAGGCGCTCTTTGGCCATCTGCCAGCCGTTGCGCGGGCGCCGGAATTGATGCAGCCTGCCACCTTTGGTGGTGGAGAGCGGCGCGAGAACAAAGACCTTGAACAGGTTCATTTTGCCCTGGCACTCGAAGGACCAACCTATCTTGATCCGGCGATCTATACCGCACAGATATATGCCAACGCGATGGGGGGCGGCATGTCTTCGCGTTTATTCCAAGAAGTCCGCGAAAAACGGGGTCTTTGCTATACCATTTTTGCGCAGGCGGGTGCCTATGAAGACACGGGCCTGACGACCATCTATGCGGGCACCAGTGCTGAACAAATCGGCGAGCTAGCGAACATCACCATTGATGAAATGAAACGTGCTGCAGATGACATGAGTGCCGCAGAAGTCGCGCGCGCACGTGCGCAGATGAAAGCGGGCCTGCTGATGGGGCTGGAGAGCCCTTCTAACCGGGCCGAACGCCTTGCGCGATTGTTATCGATCTGGGGGCGCATCCCCAGCATCGACGAAACCATCGCGCGCATTGATGATGTGACTACAGGTGATGTGAAAGACTTTGCCGGTCAAATGGCAGGGCAGGCGGGTACCGCGTTGGCGCTCTACGGTCCCGCTGATGCAGCCCCGTCGTTGGATGCGTTGAAAGCACGGTTGGCAGCATAATGATCGGGGCCAAGAAAAAGGTCCGAATCGAAACTGAACGGCTGACGTTGCGCCCGCCGATCCATAGCGATTTTCGCGCTTGGGCCAATCTGCGTCGCGATAGCGAAGACTTCCTCAAGCCGTGGGAACCAACCTGGGCCCCCGACCACCTGACGCGCAAAGCATTCACAAATCGTGTCTATTGGGCGCAGCGGTCGATTTCAAATGGCACCGCGATGCCGCTCTTTTTGGTGCGGCGGGAAGACAATGGGCTTGTCGGGGCCATAACGCTGGATCACATCAAACGCGGCCCGTCTCAGTCGGGCATCACAGGGTATTGGGTCGGCGAGCCTTTCGCCCGCCAAGGCTTTATGCGCGAGGCGATTCAGGCGGTTGTCCACCATGCATTTACCGTCTTAGACCTCAGCCGTATCGAAGCAGGATGCTTGCCCGAAAATGATGCGTCGCGGCGTTTGCTTGAACATTGCGGCTATAAATACGAGGGCGTGGCCCAAAGCTATCTGCAAATCAACGGGCGCTGGCGCAACCATGTCCTTTACGCCAACCTCAGACATGACAGGCGTGGCAAAACAGACGTTGGGTAGGGGTTTTTCATTGGTAACGGGCTGGGGCGATTGCACGCCTGCGGGGCGCCGTAATAAGGTCGGGCGAATTCCCCTGTTCCGGTTCGGTCGAAATTCGGGCGATTTTCAATCAGAATGTGTCATTGCGTTCACAAAGAACACACGCAAAACGATATCTTCTATGGCATTTTGCAGTTTTGACTTGTGTTGTTTGGCTTCCGGGTGTCGTGTGTGCAAATGAAGCTCAACGGCCCATTTCTGTTTATCCTCGCGACACTTCTGATTGATGCGATAGGGGTTGGGATTGTTTTCCCAATCATGCCAGATCTCATGGATCGCGTTGGCGCAAGCAGTACCGCCGAAGGTGCGCTTTTGGGCGGCATAATGATGTCGGCCTATGCTGCTGCAATGTTCCTTTTTGGGCCGATTATCGGCAGTCTATCGGATGCCTTCGGGCGCCGGCCTGTGTTGATTGCAGCTTTGGTGACACTTACAATCGACTATGTGATCATGGCCATGACCGAGACATATTGGGTCCTGCTGGTGGGCCGGATTATCGCGGGCATGGCCGGTGCGACCTATATCACAGCGACGGCTTACATCGCCGATATTACAAAGCCCGAAGAACGCGGTGCCAGCTTTGGCATGATCGGTGCCGCGTTTGGTATTGGTTTTGTGCTTGGCCCTGCTATTGGCGGTGTTGCCGCAGGTTGGCATATCACCGCACCATTCTGGATTGCAGCTGGGCTTGCCGCACTGAACGTTGCCTTTGGCTTTTTCGTTTTGCCCGAATCCCTCAAACCAGAAAACCGCCGGCCTTTTGGACGCCGCGATCTCAACCCCTTTGGTACCATTAGAAGAGCGTTCTTGATCCCCGGGCTCGCGATCCCATTGATCTGCATATTCATTTTTGAGTTTGCCAGTATGGTTTATCCCACCCTCTGGGCCTTTTGGGGGCGCGAGGTATTCGGCTGGGATGCCTTTACAATTGGCCTGACCTTATCAGCATATGGCGTGCTAATCGCCGTGGTGCAGGCTGGAATGCTTCCGCAGATGACAAAACGACTTGGCGATTTCAGGACACTCGTCATCGCGACAATTGCTGCCGTGCTAGGCATGATCGGTTTCGGCTTTACCGGTGCTGTTTGGGCGGTGATCGTCTTTCTGCCAATCGCGGCGTTTTCAGACATGGCCCCCCCTTTGCTGACAGCATTCGCCGCTAATTGTGTAAAGGAAGATGAGCAAGGTCTCGTGCAAGGGGTCATCGCATCGCTAACCTCTATGTCCGCGGTTGCCGCGCCATTGGTTCTGACCGGAGTGTTTGAAAGCTTTGTGAACGGCGGACAAATATATCTGCCCGGCGCGCCTTTCTTGCTGGCGGCTTTGTTGGTCGGTGCGATCATACCGTTGATCTTGCGGCTCAAACCTGCGGGGGCAGGCTAGCCAGTGCGACAATAGCGTCAGGCGCTATGGGTAAAACGGGGCGCTTCAAGCTGAGGCAGGATGACAATTGCCGTATCTTCTTGCCTTGAAAACTCCCGCCGGAGGCTCCTGCCGCAGCAAGAAGAGACCCAACCCATGGCACTGCCCACCACTCCCTCATTTCGCCTTGACGTTAAGCGCGCGCTCATCGCGGGCGGCTCGTCCGGGATCGGTTTGGCCTGCGCGGCGGCACTGGCCGGGGCCGGTGCCGCGGTCACGATCGCGACCCGCAACGCGACGAGAGGCGGTCGTCCATGAGACGCGCGCGGCGGGGTTCCAAGCCGTTGGCCTTGAGATGGACGTTTCCGAGATCGCAGAACAGAAGACACCGTTGCCCTCAATGGCCCCTTCGATATCATTATTAACGTGACCAGTGAAATGGCGCATGTTGGCGGGAGCAACCACGCGGTCTATTGCGGAACTAAATTTGCGGTCGAAGGGTTCTCTAAGGCAATGGCCATTGAATGGGGCAAGCAGGGCATCAGAGTAAATACAATCTGCCCCACCTTCATCCGCACGCCGCTGACAGAGCAGACCTTCGATGACCCCGACAGAGTTGCGTGGATCATGGATAAGATCAAACTGGGACGGGTTGGCGCTGTGACCGATATGATGGGACCAGTCGTCTACCTCGCTTCGGATGCGTCGGCCATGATGACCGGCACGCATATGCTGATTGACGGAGGTTGGACAGCAGACTGATGTGCAAAGAGAATATCGATCGTTTTGATGTCTCTAATTAAATCTCGGTTGGACAGCGGCTCGGTTTGGGTCATGTATCGGGGTAACCTGAGAGGGGCACAACATGCTTAACCCGGCCACGCCAGAATTCGACACCGCACTACGCAAGCGATTGCCAGACGCGGTATTCAAGCAAGACAGCACCCCTTATCTGTCCGAGCCGCGGGGGCGGTGGGCTGGGCAAGGCCTTGTTGTTGCTCCGGGATCGACAGAGGAAGTGGCGCTGATCGTGCGCGCCTGCGCTGATGCGCGAATTGGCATTGTGCCGTATAGCGGGGGTACAGGGCTGGTCGGTGGGCAACTGCAGCAAGATGGCCCCGTACCCGTAGTTCTTTCGCTTGAGCGCATGAACCGTATTCGCGAGGTTTATCCATCTGAAAATGTACTGGTCTGCGATGCAGGAGTGATCCTCGCGGACGTGCAGAAAGCGGCGGAAGATGCAGGGCGCCTGTTTCCGCTTTCACTTGCCTCGGAGGGGTCCGCGCGTATTGGCGGATTGCTGTCCACCAATGCGGGTGGTGTGAATGTCTTGCGTTATGGCAATGCGCGAGCGCAGTGTTTGGGCCTCGAAGTCGTGCGTCCAGACGGCACGATCTGGCATGGGCTGACACGATTGCGCAAAGACAACACGGGCTATGATTTGCGCAACCTGATGATTGGCGCCGAAGGCACCTTGGGCATCATCACGGGGGCTGCTTTGAAAATGTCGCCACGCCCGGCAGGTGTGGGTGCCGCCATGATGGCAGTGGTGTCGCCGTCGGCAGCGCTCGATTTGTTGGCCATGGCGAATGACCAGATCGGCGAAGGTGTTTCTGCCTTTGAAATCATGCACCGCCAAGGCTTTGATTTCCTGTCCGAGGTCGGTCCAGAGATCAGGCCGCCGTTCGATGCGTTTCCGGAATGGTCAGTCTTGATTGATGTGGGCTTGGCTGCGGGCCTTGACCCGAATGCGGCATTGGAGGGCCTTTTTGCCAGCGCGTTTGAAGCGAATTTGGTAACAGATGGTGCGATCGCGCAAAGTGTCGCACAGCGCGACGCCTTTTGGCATATCCGGGAGAGTATTCCAGAGGCCAACCGCCGGATTGGGTCAATCAGTTCCCATGATATCTCGATCCCACTTAGCGCCATCCCCGCCTTTATTGAACGGGGCAAGTTGGCACTGGACGAGGTGGGCGCATTTCGTATCAATTGCTTCGGGCATTTGGGTGACGGCAACCTGCATTACAACGTCTTTCCGATGGCGGGCAGAAACCGCGCTGACTATGAGGCGGAACGGCCAGAGGTGAAACGCGTGGTCCATGATCTGGTCCATGCGATGGAAGGATCGGTCAGCGCTGAGCATGGCATTGGGCGGCTAAAGGTGAAGGACCTTGAGACCTACGGCGATCCTGCCAAACTGGCGATGTTGCGCGCGATCAAAGATGCGCTTGATCCGCAAGGGATTATGAACCCAGGTGCAGTGTTGCGCCAAGTCTGATCCATTAGAGACGGTGCGGGCGCAGATGCCTCCGGCGGAAGTTTGACTGGACGAAGAAAGTGGGGGCTAGTCGCCTTCAAACTGGCAAAGTGCATGCACATTCATGCCCAGACTTTCCAGTTTTGCCCGTCCGCCGATATCGGGCAAGTCTATCACGAATGCGCAGCCGATGACCTCGGCGGCCATCCGTTCGATCAGTTTGATCCCCGCCTCGGCAGTGCCGCCTGTGGCGAGCAGATCATCCACCAGCAAGACCTTTTCGCCCGGTTGCAGCGCGTCGTCATGCACTTCCATGGTGGCTGTGCCGTATTCCAGCGTATAGTCTTGTTCGATCGTTTTGCCGGGCAATTTGCCCTTTTTGCGTATCGGTACAAAACCGAGTGAAAGTTGGTGCGCGATGGCGCCCCCAAGTATGAAGCCCCGCGCCTCTAACCCAACCACTTTGTCGATGGGTTGCCCTGCGTAGGGGTGGAGCAACTGGTCGATCGCGATGCGGAACCCGCGAGGGTCGCTGAAGAGTGTTGTGACATCTCGGAACATGATCCCTTCATGCGGAAAGTCGGGGATGGTGCGGATGTAGTCTTGGACAGTTTTCATAGGAGAGGTCTTTCTAGAGGACACGGCCAGCGATGGCGTCAAGTTTTGCGACCAATGCAGGGTCGCGTTTATCGGGGGCGGTCATGACAGCATATTCCAATGCGCGGTCGCAGCCATGCGGACAAGGTGTGCGGTCTGGGCCAAGAAGGGCTGGTAGGCGGCTGACGAGGTCTTGCGCCTTGGTGCCGTTGCCTTGCAGCGTTTTGATCACGTCACTGACGTCGACGGCCCCATGATCTGGGTGCCAGCTGTCGTAGTCAGTGACCATCGCGATGGAGGCGTAGCAAATTTCGGCTTCGCGGGCGAGTTTGGCCTCGGGCATATTGGTCATCCCGATTACGTCGCAGCCCCAGTCGCGGTAGAGTTTGCTTTCGGCCATGGAGGAGAACTGCGGGCCTTCCATCGCAAGGTAAGTGCCGCCGCGGTGGATATTGATGCCTGCGTCGCGCCCTGCAGCCTCGCAGGCATCAGAGAGCCTTTCGCAGGTGGGGTGGGCCACGCTTACATGGGCGACAAAACCGGTGCCGAAGAAGGATTTTTCTCGTGCGAAGGTGCGGTCAACGAACTGATCGACGATCACAAAATCGCCCGGTGCCATTTCTTCGCGGAATGATCCGCAGGCGCTGACGCTGATGATATCGGTCACGCCGATGCGCTTAAGTGCGTCGATGTTGGCGCGATACGGCACTGTAGTGGGCGAATGCACGTGCCCGCGCCCGTGGCGGGGAAGAAAAGCCATGTCGACGCCGTTCAGCCGTCCGGTCAAAATGTCGTCTGATGGCGCACCCCAAGGGCTGGTCGCTGACACCCAAGTGGCATCCTCCAGCCCGTCCATGTTGTAGATGCCAGAGCCACCGATAATTCCGATTTTTGTTTGCATGATCC
>Ga0115562_1002283_pt1 | contig 13397 bp, 8 predicted proteins | sample COGITO_mtgs_1105_6_FD_87200 | JGI IMG/M metagenome (GOLD analysis project Ga0115562, IMG submission 87200) | Pelagic marine microbial communities from North Sea - COGITO_mtgs_110516 | ecosystem: Environmental > Aquatic > Marine > Epipelagic | place: Germany:Helgoland, sampling site Kabeltonne...
GGGCTTAAACATTCAGACCACTTCCCCCGGCCAGAACACCATTGTTTTCCGCGGTGTGAGTGATGGTGGCGGCTTCCTTGTTGATCCTACCGCGGCGATCTACCTCGACGAACAGCCCATGTCGATGACCTCGATGGCGCCCGATATTTACCCCGTCGATCTTGCCCGTATTGAGGCATTGGCAGGGCCACAGTCCACACTCTATGGCGCATCATCACAAAGTGGTGCTATTCGAGTGATCACCAACAAGCCCGATCCCGATGCCTTTAGTGCGAATATCGGTGCCGGTGTTTCCAGCACTTCAGATGGCGGAACCGGCTATGAATTAGATGGCGCCGTCAACATTCCACTGAGCGACTCTGTGGCAATTAGGCTGGCGGGTTTCAGTGCCCGGGATGCCGGATTTATTGACAATGTTTTGGGCAGCACCGTTGTCGATGATGTCTTTGGTTCAGGCTTGGGTGGCCAGAAAGACAACAGCGGAATGGTCGGTGAAGATATTAATGAGGTGAACTGGCTCGGGGCTCGCGCGTCGATTCGCTGGCTGGTTAACGATAACTGGAGCGTCACTGCGACGGCAAACTACCAGGATCTCGAGTCTGACGGCTTCAATGATTACGACCCCACCGTCGGTGACCTTGAGACCATCAAATTTGTCCAAGAAACCCGCACCGATGAGTGGCTGCAGACCAGTTTGATCATTGAAGGCGATCTGGGCTTTGCTCAATTGGTTTCGGCAACGTCTTACTACGACCGGGATACGCTATATGTGCACGATACCCAGTCTTACGCGGCTTACTTCCATTATGCTTTCGGCCTTTATTACGGCTACGCAACCTATGATTTTGGTTTGGACCCCACGGGCTACCTTATCAATGATCAAAACAATGAAAGCCTGACTCAGGAAATACGCCTGTCGGGTAGTACTGATCGCATTAACTGGACACTGGGTGGTTTTTGGCAAGAGTCTGAAGAGTTCTGGGACTTCTATACCTACGTAGATGATTACCGCAACTCCCCGGCGTTTGAAGCCTGGAGCTACTACTACCCGGGCATTGCTCCAACAGATGTCTGGTGGAACTCTTTCCAAGCGACCGATAGGACAGACAAAGCCGTCTTCGGTGAAATGGATATTGTTCTTCTTGAAGACCGATTAACGGCCATATTGGGAGGCCGTTGGTACGAGGTGGATCGTGAGTTGAGTTATACGGTGGAGCGCCCCGACGCTCGGGTTGACCAGCAATTGCCCGATAGAAGCGCGTCGGATGACGGCTTCATTCCCAAATACGGTTTGGAACTCCAGGTGCTCGAAGACGTGATGGTCTATGGTGTTTATTCCGAGGGCTTCCGGGTAGGTGGTACTAACCGGGGTCGCGGTCTGGACCGAGGCGGCCCAACCCTGCCAGTAGATTACGAGTCAGATATTCTCGAGAACACCGAGTTTGGTCTGAAGTCATCGTTCTTCGACGGTCGTGTTGTGTTTAACGCCGTTTATTACACCATGAAGTGGAATGACATGCAGATTGAGGTGGTGGACCCCAGTAACGCGCTGGGCACCTTCAGTGTGCAAGACGACAATGGTGATGCGCTATACGGCAATATTCCCTTCCAAATTGTGGTGGGTAACGTGGGTAACGCGACGGTTAAGGGCTTCGATTTTGAGCTCAAGGCACTGGTCACTGAGAATTTGGAAGTGGGTGTGAACCTGACTGATATTCAAGATGCCTATGTTGACGGTCAGGAATTTTACGACGAACCTCGTGCTCAGGGCGGTAAAGTACCCTCGGGCTTACAAGCTCGATCTAACCTGCCGTTGTTTGCCGATACCAGCTACTACCTCTACGCCGACTACTCAGGCATTAACATTTTTGGCGGTGAAGCGGGTATTCGTTTGCAACACAGCTATGTGGGCGATTCGCTGAACCAGTTGACCGATGGCTTTACATCACCCCAGCGTGTGCAGGGCGATTACGATATAACCGACGCCATACTGTCCTTTGAGAGTGGCGATTGGCAGGCCCAGCTCCGCTTTAGCAACTTGACCGATGAGCGTGGTATTACCTATCAGGACACGACTGACTTCGACACCGTCTGGGGTCGCAACAGTTCTTCGGTTATTCGGCCTAGGAATTACTCACTTACGGTCAGAAAGGCCTTCTAAGCTGTAACGACTGATAGAAGAAGGGCGCCATTGGCGCCCTTTTTTATGCCCTGCGATTATTCATGACCAACGACTTGGCCAGCATTCCAAACCATGAATGGCGTTGCGAATATCGAGAGTCAGGTTGACTGCGGTTAAACGTTTGCCAGCGTTGATATCAATAATGGCAACGGTAGAGGGTGATGAGCCTGCCGCAATCAAGTGGTCGCTGACCACGCACAGCCCTCGGCCAAAACCTTGTCGGGCAATGCGGCTGTCATCGACGCCGCGATGTTCGAGTGTTTCAGGGTCAAAACCGGGTACGGGTACTGCGCAGCCGGTTTTACTGGGCGAGACATAGCGCACTACGTCGGCCCCGGTATCGTTAAACAGCACCCCATCGCCAAAGGTTTGGGCGTTGTGGCAGCCCTTGGGAAGATTACAAAATTCGGTAACCGTTAGGTCGGCAGATAACGCCAACAGTGCTTGGGTATTGAGGCCGCTCAGGTATATGCCATCCTGATCCACTTTCACCATATTGATATGGTACGAGTTGGTGAAAGCAGGCCCCCCTTGGGCTCTTGGATCAAACGCTTGGGCCACCCATTGGCGGCCGTCTTTTGAAAAGTAGACGCCCCAGACGAATTCCCGGGTGTTGAGATTGAACGCCAACAGGGAATCAAAACCGGTAGAGGTGAGAAATAGCAGATGATCTCTTCTGCTGATCTCATGACAATGGCGCAAATACGGATTGCGGTATGAGCCAACCAGCTGGAAGTCGGGGGTGTAACAAAACAGTTCGTCACTGGCCGCAATCCAAAGCTCATCGTCAGTAAATTCAATGCCTCGAAGACCGCGATCCCAGCCCCGACCGGAAAAATCAATATCACCGCTATTCCAGTCTATTTTTTGGTCGACTTGCCGGTTGTCAAAGTCGATTAGGTAAACGCCGCCATGGCTCTGGCCCTTTTCCGAGCCTCGAACGACCGATGTGGCAATAAACTTGGGTAATGTGGGCATCAGTTTTTTAGTCTGTCTTCTTCAGGAAGCAGGGGGCTCAGTATTTCCCGAAGCTCATCGAGGTGGGACCCAAAGCGCTTCCAGGTCGCGACTGCGCCTTTGTAAATGGGTTGGCGCACTTGCTCTGAGCTTGCCGTTCTAACGGCGCGCTCAGTTTCATGAAAATTCACGCAGCCCTCCTCGAAGGGCAGCTCGCAAAAGGCCAGAATGCGTTTTACCTCGTCCTCGAGGTTCTCCACCACATTCTCATATTGAACCCGTAATACCTGCCCCGGTAGCACCTTGTTCCAATGGGCCATCATAAGGTCGTACTCCAGGTAAAACTCACCCAGTTCAAAAAGGTCATAGGTAAAGGTCTGCCCTTTGGCAAAGTGCTGCTTGAAAGATCCGAAGCAGCTATCCATGGGGTGGCGTCGGGCGTCAATAATTTTAGCGTTGGGCAAAATGGCTTTGATAAAACCGGTGTAGGCAAAGTTGTTGGGCATTTTATCGGTGAAGAAAGGGCGGCTACCCCGATGTCGCTGGGTCTGCGTCAGGTATTGCTGGCACAGCTGCGCTAGCTCCTCGGGTCCCATATCGGTCATACAGCCGGGGAACACCCGACCCGTTTTAGGCTCGGTTAGGCCTTGAGCGATCATCGATATATCGGGTAGCTCACTGGTACCGTCCACCTGTGAGTGGCTGGCGAGAATCTGTTCTAGCAATGTCGACCCAGAGCGAGGCAGGCCCACAATGAATATGGGGTCGGGTCTTTCGCAGCCATAGCCACCCGCGCGATGGCGAGCAAAAAACGCATCGTCAAAAATCTCGCACATACGCCGGTGGGCAACTTCGGTCTGAACCGGGTCATAGGCAATGCTATCCCGGTGCAGTTGATTGGCGAGCCTGTAGTGTTCGAAGGCGTTGTCATACTGTTTCTGGTCTTCAAAGGCCTTACCGATTGAGAAAGCAAAATGCACCCGGCAGTCAACGGGTAACTTGTCATTGGCTAAGCGCGCCTGCATATTCTCAATCTCGCTATCGTTAAAGCGAAACGTTTTCAGGTTGGAGAGGCTGTAATAGGTCTCGCCAAAATTGGGCCTAAGCTCAATAGCTTGTCGGTAGGCTTCAATACCCCCTTCTTGGTCCCCCACTGTTTTAAGCACGTGGCCAAGGCCAATATGCGCGCCAGGTATCTTCGGGTCGAGGGTGACCGCAGTGCGGTAGGCATCAACGGCGTCTTCAGGTCTGGCGGCCATCGCCAGCGCCGCACCGTAATAATAATGAGTCAGGGCATTGTTAGGCTCAATATCGACAGCGCTTTCCAGTATCGAAACCGCTTCTTCGTAATGATGCAGCTCTTTAAGTACGGTAGCCAGATCGTGCCAGGCTGCCACGAAACGCGGTTTGGTCTGGGTGATGCGTTCAAGAATAACCCGGGCATCTTCGAAGCATTTCGCCATGATGGCAATTCTTGCCAGCAGCAGTGCGGCATTGACGTTATCGGGGTTTTCACGAACCAGAGCTTGAGTGAGTTTTTCTGACTCTCTGAATTTTCCAGCAATGAAAAGGCGGGTCGCTTCTTCGAGCTTGGCTTGCACGGGCGACAGTGAAGCGGCCTGCTTGAGGACGGCATCGGCTTCTTGATGTCGGCCAAGTTTTTGGTAGGCGCCCCCCAATTTACTCAATAAAGGGGCATGCGGTGGCCGCAAGTCTCGGGCGCGTTCAAGGTGCGGCAACGCCTCCTCGGGACGATTGAGGTTCAATAGCACGGTGCCTAAGTCTTCCTGAGCTTTGGCATGGCCGGGTGTGGTGCGTACTGCTTGCTGCAGCAGTTCCGCCGCCTCTTCGAGCTTGTTGCTCTCGGCCAGAATCCAGCCCAATAACGCGACAAAGTTGATGTCACCGGGGTTTTGCTCAAGTGCTTGGCGGCACAGTGCCTCTGCTTCTGGTCTGGCACCACCTTTGACCAACTCGACCGCGCGGTCAAAAATGCGTTTTGGGTGTTGCGATACCATGATGAAGCGAGCTCCTGAACAGCAGATTAAGACTGGGGGTAGTGTGCCAGATTTCTGCGTCAGCGACATGATCTGCGGTTGCTATACGTTGATGTCAGTGCCAGAGTAACTGACATCTAACTCACAGCACCGTGCTAAGGATAGGCGTTAATGCCCACAGCAGAGAGCTCGACAGCGAGTCAAAATCCTTTTGACAGTAAAGGTTCCTTTTTACTGAGCCTTTACATGACGCTGGTGGGCTATAGCGTTTTAGTGGCCCTGCCTGCCATTAACAGCGCCTGGGTAGACCAGCTGGGTTTTAGCGACGTGGAGGTTAATCGTGTGGCTTCCTCCGATCTGCTGGGTCTCTTTTTAGGCTCGGTGGCGGTCAGCTTCCTGATCAGTCGATTGGGTCGGCGTGCGTTGATCTATGCCGGTATTGTCATTGCCATAGCGGCTAACTGGCTGTGCATTTACTTTACCGACTACTCGGCGATGCTGATTCTGCGAACGCTGGCAGGTTTTGGTGCCGGGCTCTATACCGCTGTCGCTGTCGCCGGTTTGGGAGCCCGCTCAAAGCCTCGAGAAGCCTTTAACTGGATGCTGTTGGCTTTTGCGTTTTCCCAGTTCATTGAGTTGCAGCTGATTCCACATTTGAGCATGACCGGCATTTACCTGTTCTTTATTGCAACCTACGTCGTGACGCTACCGTTTGTCGGTTACATGCCGTCTCAGAAACAGGCGAAACCCGAGTTTGCTGTGGCTAGTGGCGAGCAGCGACCCGGTGCACTGGCGTGGATCGGGATTTTTGCGATCGTCGTCGCGTACATCAACATTGGTGCTTATTGGTCCAATATTGAACTCGCAGCGGAGGCCGGTGGACTGGATGGTGATTGGGCCGCTCAGGTGATTTCTTGGAGTGTCTTGCTTTCCTTTGTGGGCTGTTTTGGCGCGATGTATGCGCTGCGACACTTTGACTACGATCGACCGATTTTGGTGACCTTTGTCTTGATGATCATTGCCGTAGGGCTACTTGCCGTCGACATTTCTGCCGGCTTTTTTGTTTTTAGCGTGGCAATGTTTAATTTTCTCTGGATATTCATCGACGTCTATCAAATGGGTGGGGTGTCTGCAGCCGATCGAACAGGTAGCGCCGCCGCCTTTATCCCCGGCGCCCAGGGTCTCGGCCAGATGCTCGGTCCCCTTGTGGCCTCCTTTTTGTTGGAAACGGGTACCGGGTTTGACGGCATTTTTATTCTTTGTGCGGGTGCCTCAGCAACAGCTCTGCTGATCTACACTCTGAGCTATTTAGCCACCCGTGAGAGTGCTAAAGCGTCGACCCAATAATTGATGGCTGCTCTTATGTGGCCGCCAGCGCAGCTCTAGGGATACGATGCCCCTTGTTGTGGCGCCTTATCCCAGCGAACGATTTCTCCACCTTTCATTACAAACGCTGGATCCTCAAGTAATGAAAGGTCAGTGAGCGGGTTTCCGGAAACAGCAATAAGATCGGCCCAGCGGCCCGCCTGTACCGAGCCCACCTGCCCACTCCAATCCAGCATATCCGCCGCGACCGAGGTTGCGGCCTTAATCGCAGCCATCGGTGATAAGCCAGCTTCCGTGAGGACTGCAATCTCTCGAGCATAGGCTCGGGGGTCAATGTTGTATCCGCCCAGGTCTGAGCCCACCACCACCTTCACTCCTGCCCGGTGGGCTTGGCCTATTAAACCCAGCCATTCATCGCGGTAGTTGAGGTAGACGTCGTCGTTTTTTTCTTGCGCCAGCAATTTGTCCGTGCCGGCGTAGTAATCGCCCACGTAAATGGTCGGCACCAAAAAAGTCCCGTGCTTGACCATAAGCTCTATCGAATGCGCGTCGAGATAAGTTCCGTGTTCTATGGAGCGCACCCCCGCTTCAATCGCCTGATTAATGCCGGCATTGGCATGGGCGTGTGCGGCTACGGGTACGCCGTGACGGCTGGCCTCTGCAACAGCTTCCGCCAGCTCGTCTGGGCTGAATGCGACGTTTTTGGGATCATCACCCACCGAGTGAAAGGCTCCGGTGACTAAAATCTTGATCCAGTCAGAACCGAACTTGATTTCTCGCCGCACGGCGCGACGCACTTCCATAGCGCCATCGACAATATAACCGTCGCTGATCATGGCCTGCTCGGGGGAGAGGTAATTGATATCGCCGCCACCGCCGGTGATCGATAAATAATGCCCGGCGCCGGTGATACGTGGCGCTTGATGTACCCCTTCACTGACCGCTCTGGCGATATCCTGATTACCGAAATAGACGTCGGCGTCACCCATTACTCTTACCGTTGTCCAGCCGTGTTGCAGCATGCCTTGCAGCGCCGCTAGCCCGAGCAGGGTTTTATAAGCAGAGGAGCCCGATAAATGGACGTTCTGATAATTATCACCATAAATTAGCGGATGTTCGTGTCCGTTAATGAGGCCCGGCATCAAGGTTTGCCCCGGCAGTGTTATCTGGCGAATATCGGGAGTCAGTGTGTCAACGTCAACCACATCGACGATTGTTTCTCCCTCGATCAAGACGGCCCGCTTTTTTTGGACGTTATCACTGAGCCCGTCGATGAGGGCATCAGGTATCAGAGCTAATCGCTCTGCAATGACTGTTGGGGCCAGTAACAGCAACACAAGAGAAAAGAGAATAGGTCGTTGCACGGTAACTCCTTGGTTGCTAGTGGGGCATTGAGCCAAGTTAGTATTAGCGTCTAAATGAGCTCGGGCGTCATCTAACTTGGTTGTTACTTAACTTGATCGTCACTTAAATAGTCGCCATCATCGCAATTTACCTAAACTATTGGTGACCATGGACATCGGCGTACCTATAAAAGACTTAGGGTCTTATAACATTGACCCTCTGCGGGACAAAATACTGTCCTTGCCAGAGGAGGCTTGGGCTGGCAACGAATTTCGTCAACTCGAGTACGAGGTGCATGCCCACACCCAGTCGGTGGTGCTGGTATTCACCGACGGGCACGGCTGGCCTAATATCGAAGTAGCCAAAGAAGTAGGCTGGGATTTACTTGCCGAAGAGGCGGTCCCCCTGATGCACAAAATTTTAGAGGATCATTACCCCCCCGGCGGCACGATTATTCGGGCTATGGCGGCAAGGCTACAAGCTAATGGGGTCATTAAACCTCACAACGACAAGCATCCGTCCTTTCATCATGGTCACCGTATTCATATTCCGATATCCAGCAACCCCCGGGTGCGCTTTATGATTGATGGACGCCACCAGCGTATGCAAATTGGCAATGTTTACGAGATTAATAATCAGAAGCAGCACAGCGTGATGAACAAGGGTAGTGAGGGCCGCGTTAATTTTATTTTTGACTACGTTCCGCCGGCGAACATCAGTCGTTAAAACACGCTACTGCTAGACGTTTATTGCTGCTGTCCTTTGTGTCTGCGGCGAGGCTTCGGGACAGCGCATTAGCGTGTACACCCCTCAGGGTTGGTGCTTGGGTGCTAGCTGAGGTGTCTGGGAAACGCCTGCTGTAGATAGGCCCTTGCCACGTCCTTGCCTCTGGCCTTGCTCAGCACACGTGGTGCCACCAACAGGCTGAGCCACAAGCCATCGATCAACGCCAAATAACCAGTAGCCAGCTGTCGCGGGTCTCGCTCTTGATACTGGCCCTCGTGAATAATGGCAGCAAATAGCTCTTCAACTTTTTGCATGGACAGGCGATCGCTGCTGGAGCAGATTTTTTGATAGATCGGGCGGGCACTGGCCTCGCCGTAATAAGCAAACCACACCGCCATCTTTTGCCGTTGGGTGACGCCATGGCTCAGCTGGAAGTCCAGCAGGCTTTCGAGACTGCTGGCAAGGGTCTCCTCAGACCTTCCACTCTCGGGAGTCAGAATTGCCAGTAACCCATCGTTATATTCCCGGGTGACGTGGCGCAGGGTTTCAGCAAGCAGGTTCTCTTTGCTTTGGAAGTGCAAATTGGCAATGCCCAGGCTGAGTCCCGCTTCCCGGGTGACCAGCTGCATGGTGGTGGCCGACAGCCCGTGTTGTGCAATGCAGCGAATGGTGGCGTCAATTAACTGCAGTCGTCGCTCTGACCGTGGACGCATCTGCCGACGCTTCTTTTCGATCTGTACAGGTGCTGTGGGCGGCGAAGTTGACGTCACTGGGAAACTATAGAGTGGCCTGATTCACTTTTACTCTAACAACATTGCACTAAATGGCAATCTATAAATGAACGTTCATTCATAGTGGACGGCAAAAGAGGAGCATGGCAGACTCCACCTAACAGACTGTAAGACGGAGAATGCCTTGAATAAGTACGACGCTATTGTTATTGGTGCCGGCCACAATGGCTTAACCAATGGCGCCTACCTCGCGAAAGCGGGACTCAAGGTTGCCGTGTTAGAGCGCAATCCCTACATTGGTGGCGCCACAGTGAGTCGTGAGCTGCACAAGGGTTGGTATTACTCCAACTGCTCTTATGTTGCCAGTTTGCTTCGACCCGAGATCACCCGTGATCTAGAGTTGCCGCGCCACGGATTGCAGGTTGTTCCTTTTGGGGGCGGCGCTACGTTTATGCAAAACGGCGATCACTTGGGCAGCTATAGTGATCATGATCGCCACTATCGGGAGATCGCACGTCACTCGAAACGTGATGCCAACGCCTACGATCGGTACGTGGCCGATACCAGTCGCCAAACTAAATTAATCCGGCCTTACCTATTAAAGACGGCCCCCGATCCCACCTCCCTCAAACTGAGGGATTTACGCGATCTGATTGAGTTCGCCAAATCCTTCACCTCAATGGGTGAGGAGGGCTTGCTGGACACCATTAAGTTCTGGACAGCAAGTGTTGGCGATTATCTTAACGAATACTTTGAGACCGATGTTTTAAAGGCCCACCTTGCCGGTAGCGGCATTATCGGTACGGCGTTGGGAGTGTACTCACCGGGTACGGCCTATGTACTGCTGCACCATTACATGGGCGATGTTGATGGCAACGTTGGCGCCTGGGGTTTTGCCCGGGGCGGTATGGGTGCTGTAGCCGATGCCTTGTCCAAGGCCTTTCTGTCTTACGGGGGCGAGATCATTTGTGACGCCAACGTCGATGAAATTATTGTGCGTGACGGTCAGGCCAAGGGCGTGGCCTTGAAGGACGGCACTGAATACTACGCCGATATTGTGGTTTCTAACCTCGACCCCAAGCGCACTTTCCTTGATATTACCAACCCCAAAGATCTGCCCGATGACGTTATTCAGAAGGCTCAAAACTTCAAGATTAGAGGCTCCTCGGGCAAGCTCAATATTGCCCTCGATGGTCTACCCATTTTTGACGGCCTCGATCCCCGCAGCAAGCTTATGGCGGGGGATCTGCACTTCAGTGACTCTCTCGAGCGCCAAGAGCGCGCCTATGACGACTGGAAAAACGGCACCTGGTCTAAGGACCCTTACTTGGACATGATGATTCCGTCGTTAACGGACCCCACAATGGCGCCCCCCGGGAAACACATGATGTCGGTCTTTGTGCAGTACGCACCACCCAAGGTTGAAGGGCGCGACTGGACTGACGAAGATAAAGACGGCTTCGAAAAATCGGTTATCGACCAAATCGCTAAGTACAGCCCCAACTTTAAAGATCTTATTCTTCACTGTGAGACGCGCACGCCACGGGAGATCGAGGCAGAGGTGGGCCTTACCGAAGGTAATATTTTCATGGGCGAGCTGACCTTCGATCAATTGCTATTCAACCGGCCCTTCCCAGGGTATGCCCAATACCGCGCTCCTATTAAGGGAATGTACATGTGCAGTTCCGGAACTCATCCGGGAGGCGGCGTGATGGCCGCGCCCGGCGCCAACGCGGCTAGGGAAATTCTCATGGACCTCAAACGACCCAACACTGTGCCCGGAGGTTACGCTGATGACTGATTACGATGCGATCATCATAGGTGCTGGCCACAACGGGTTGATCTGTGGGTCTTATTTGGCCAAGGCTGGCCAGCGCGTTCTTATTTTAGACGCCCGGGATCAGGCCGGCGGCTGCGCGAGCACCCGAGAAGTGGCACCCGGTTTTCGAATGTCTGATTGTGCCCAGTGGCTCTACCAGTTTGACGATGCCATTGTTCGGGATCTGGGGCTTGAAGCGGCAGGTCTGAAAGTGGGCGCCCGTAAGCGCACGGTTGCCCTGCAAGCCGATGGCGACCATTTGAGTATCGATGGTGACTTTCTGCGCGGTGCAGGTATTGGCACCAAGGACCAGGCCGCTTTTCAGGCATTCCGTGAGCAAATGGATGTTTTTGGCAAGCTAATGCTAAAACTCTATCGCGGCCGAGCGCCCAAGCTGGTCGATGCCAACTGGCCCGACCGTCTGACCCTCATGAAGCTGGGCCTGGGTCTTAAGCTCATGGGCAAGACCAACATGCAGGACCTCATGCGCATTGTGTTGATCAATATCTACGATGTAATGAATGAGAATTTTGATCATGAAGGCCTCAAGGCGGCGCTGGCTTTAGATGCGATTACCGGCACCAACATGGGGCCACGTTCGCCCAACACCGTTTACACCTACTTGCATCGAGCCCTGGGCAACCAGCTGCAATCCAAGGGGGTTGTACAGGTTATGGGGGGAATGGGTGCGCTGGGTGATGTGCTCCAGAAGGTGGCTGAGAAGCAGGGTGCGACAGTCCGCTTGGGCAGCCCCGTACAGGCGATTGTTAAAGAGGAAGACCGTGTTTGTGGCGTGACCTTGGCTGACGGTACAACACTGCGCGCCAAGGCAGTGATCTCCAGTGCCGATCCGACGACCACGTTCCGAGACTTGCTGGGTTACCAGCACCTTGAAACGGGCACGGCGCGGCGCGCGGCTCAATACCGCACTCGCAGTGGCACAGCCAAGCTGCATCTGGCGTTATCGGAGTTGCCGGCGTTTTCGGGGCTTGATACTGCAGCCCTGTCTCAGCGATTGGTGATCGCGCCGACCATGGATGCGATTGAGAGTGCCTTCAACCCGATGAAGTACGCCGAGTGTGGGCCCAAGCAGGTTTTTGATATCAGTATCCCCAGTATTGAAGACCCTAGCCTTGCCCCCAGCGGCCAGCATGTTCTAACGGCCCTGGTGCATTACTTACCCTTCGCGCCCAAGGGCGGATGGGAAGGGCAGCGTCAGGCGGTGCTCGATAACCTGATCGAGCAACTCGAAGCCTACGCACCGGGTATTAAAGGTCAGATTGTGGCTTCTGAATTGCTTGTCCCACCCGATTTTGAAGCTGCCTACGGTATGACCGGAGGCAACTGGCATCACGGCGAGCTGTCGATTGATCAGGCGCTGATGATGCGGCCATTCCCGGGCTCCACCCAGTACAAGACCACCATTGATGGCCTGTTCTTATGCGGTGCTGGCGCCCACCCGGGGGGCAGCCTCATGGGTTTGCCGGGTCGCAACGCGGCCAAGGAAATGATTAAGCAAGGAGCCTTCGCATGATTACCTCAAGCCGAGACATTATGCTCCTGCCCACCCCGTTTCACTCCCGGGTTGAGGCGATGTGTGACATGAATGACTGGGGCAATTGGATGGGTTACACCACCCCCAATGCCTACTTTGACGTGGAGCTCGAATACTTTGCTATTCGCAGCACTACGGGCGTTTTCGATTTATCGCCCATGAACAAATACCGTATTACGGGCCCCGATGCCGAGGCATATCTTAATCGCATGGTCACGCGCAACGTTAGCAAGCTCGGGATCAATCGTGTGGGCTATGCGGTGTGGTGCAATGATGCGGGTCAGGTCATGGACGATGGCACCATCTTTCGTCTGGGGGAGCAGGATTTCAGGCTGTGCTCCTATCAGCGCGCTGACGACTGGCTCGCTTGGTGCACTCTGGGTTTTGACGTCACCATTACCAACGAAAGCGAAGACCTTGCCGGGTTGGCGGTGCAGGGCCCAACCTCATGTACGATTCTGACGCTCCTGGGCTGCGAGGGGTTGGACCAGTTAAAGCCTTTCGGTATTGCGCATTTCACCTTTGAAGGTGCGCCCATGATGGTGAGCCGAACTGGGTTCACCGGAGATTTGGGGTATGAAGTTTGGGTGGCACCGGCTCAGGCCGAAGCCCTATGGGATCAGCTCTTTGAGCACGGCCGCGAATATTTAATTAAGCCCATTGGCTCTTATGCCTTGGATATGGCCCGAATTGAAGCGGGGTTTATTCAGGCCCACGTCGATTTTGTCCCTTCGGAAGAAGTGGTTCGTAATGGGCGTAC
>Ga0115562_1002296_pt1 | contig 13348 bp, 13 predicted proteins | sample COGITO_mtgs_1105_6_FD_87200 | JGI IMG/M metagenome (GOLD analysis project Ga0115562, IMG submission 87200) | Pelagic marine microbial communities from North Sea - COGITO_mtgs_110516 | ecosystem: Environmental > Aquatic > Marine > Epipelagic | place: Germany:Helgoland, sampling site Kabeltonne...
TATTCTTCTAGCTGGGTGTTGATCGGATCAACGACTTTCCGTGTATCTGGTGAGTCAAGCTTGTCGATCATACCTAGATCGATCTTCAGCCCTTGCAGTTTTGCATCGATCTGATCGACATCACGCAGCGCAAAAAATGAGATTGTTCGTAAGCCATCAAGCTGCTCAATCAAGGCGCTGATTGCAGTTCGCAGGCTGCCCAAAAAACTCTTTTCCGCAGGGGTCAACTCCAGCTTTGCACTCACTACTTTTTCCAGATTGTCTTTGCAGGATGGGCTGAAGTAGCTCCCCAACCGCTCAATAACAGCTTTGAGCGTATTCAGGTGATCAACTGCGGTGGCATTATACTGTTTGGATACTGCAAGTGCCGTGTCTTTTTGATCCTGTTCGGGCAAATCCGATGCGCAGTATGGGCAAACATCAACACCCTTGAGGAACTCATTCCCCTTGATCTGCCAGCCTACCCACTTTGATGGATTGTCACCTTTGATGAAGGTTTCAAAAGGCAACAACTGGTCAGGGACGTTATCAATCTTGTTACCATCTCCGAAGGCTTTGATCACCTTGCTGGTCTTTGAGATCGAACCATCTTTATTCGCTTTGCCAAAGGCATCCCGAAGGTCCTTCAGGTCCTTGGTCGTTTGTTCGATTTCTTCGCTGTTGGCAAACGCTTTCCTGATGCCCTCAAACGACACCGCAATCTCATCCATCGCAGCATCGTACTCTGGTGTTTTGATAAAGATTTCGAAGCTATCCTTAACGACCTCATCTTGCTGAAATGCGAACTGGTTTACGTAGGCTTCATCAAAGATCAATGCCGATTGTAGGTCACCTGTGCCAGCAACCAATGGTACCTCGTCAGTCTTTGCCTTGCGGAGCTTGAAAGGGAGAAGCTCAGCCAGTGTCCCGTCATCATTGACATGAGCAGATATTGCCTTGGCAACTGTACTCTTACCAAGTCCATTCGGACCGTACTTAATGTTCAAAATGCCTTTGGTGATTTGAATGTGGGCAGTGTCAATGCTGTTACAATTGGAAATGGTGATATCGTATTTCGTCAAAGTTACCTCCTGAAATTAGCACAACCGTAACACGATTTTACTTTGTGAGGGAACGGCCTGATGGGATGTAACGACATTTCTCACATACGGTCATATTCCGAGTTCTCGTTAGCCTCGGTCCGCGCACCGTTACCGGCCCATAAAACACAGGCGTAGACTTTATCATTTACCCCTATCGAAAGCTTCACCTCATCCCGTTATGATGTCGATGAGTTTCGAGAAGGAGGATCAATGAACATAGGCTACGCACGGATCAGTACCGAAGCGATTGCCAGATTGCCGGTAGCAGTGAACTCGCGTTCCAAAATTCTCCGTTTGTAGTGCTGATCGTTTGCCAGCCCCGTTTTGCCCATTGTGATTGCATCGATGTTGTCACGCATCTTGCGCAGTGTGGGTCGTGCCATGTTGTGATCCTTCCTCAATCTTTTACTTCAACCGGAGGAACATAGTGGGATCGATGTCGATGTGATAATTTGGCCTTCGCCAATAGCTCGGCATCCGACACCCGTTTCCCTCGGATGTAGGTATTTAGTCCGACCAGGGTCAGACAGCGGAACTGAGGTAAGACATGTGGCTGTGCTGGATGGAACCCAGGACGTACAAACGGTCACCACCCCTAAATAGGCATAGGAGGAAGACCCATGCTGAAACGCTTTTCCGTGCGGAATCTGGATCAAGACGCCATCGAGATGTTGGCAGATATTAAGGCACAAGAACGCCGTGAACTCGGTGCGATTTTGGAGGATTGCATCCAGTCGTATTGGCATGAAATCTTCGAAGACGATGCGGAAGACAACGCCGGGCTTGGGGAGGCTGCTTAACTGCGCACGGCATCTCCTGATACTTCCATCAGGGAAGACGCTTGGAGTTCAAGCTTGTCTTTCAAAGACCACAAAAGAAGTCACATTGTTTTCGGGGTGGGAAGCGTAGCGTTCGATTATCTTGAGCATATCGGGGTTCTTTGTTCTGGGATCAGATATGCCATGATCGCGTCGTAGCTGGTCCGTAGCACCCTTGTGGAGCCGGACCGCCAGCAGAAGACGGGGTGTGAATCCTGAGGGCCAATCGACAGACCCGAATGCGGCAATGAGATACGGATCAAGCAACTCCAAATATCTGCCTTCGGTCATCAGCATAACCTTCCTTGCATAGGCCGTCGGTATGTCGATGGGACGCCCACCGATCTCACGCCGTATGAAGTTACGGTGGCAAAGCTTCTCGAACAGCATCTGCTTCGCAATCGATGAGACCAACAGTTCAGTAGCCTTCGTCCGGCTGGCACACCACGTCTCCGAGTGCATCTCGGGACCCGTTCAGGCTGAAGGCCGCTGACAGGCCATCAGAGGCCCGTACAACCATCAGGTTTCCCGCAACGGTCGCTTCCCAGAGCGAAGTATAGTTCATGCTGCAAACGGTGCATTCGGTGTTAATGCGCCCGCCCTCGGCCCAAGCCACCATACCGAACGCTTGGCCATCAATGTCGAACTCGACCTGACCACCCGCAATAGGCTGCCCACCAAGTTCGACGTACAAGCCACCATCCTCGCCCCCATTGCATGTGAAAGTCACGACGTTGCCATTGCCATCCCGTGTGGAACTTTCAGACACACCTTGTCCGAACCCTGATGCCCAATGATCATTGCTGGGTTGTGGGGTGTCTTGGATTGCTTGGTCGCCCACACACCGGCTCCAATAGACCTTTGAACCCTCCCGCTCGATCTGAACACCGTTAGCGGTTGGTGTGATCGTCATTGGTTTGGAATACGTGCTGCCTTCGGCTGAGCATACAGCTTCATATCTGGTGCCATCCCCGGCGGGGACGGGAGCCGTGAGTTCGCACCGGTTTTCCACTCCGTCAAAGACACCATTCTGAATGGCGAGTGCGCCACCGTCGATCCCGACCTGTTCCGGGGAACACGACCAAGATGCACCAACAGGTTGGTACAATCCGTCAATCGCTTGCGCCTGCACTGCACCGCAGAGCGGTAATATAATGATGGTGGCTTTAGCTACGTTGTTCATACATTCCCCAAATCGACTGATGGCAAGCCTCGCGGTGGATTCCGTTCTTCATAAACCACCCTTGCATCCAACCCACACGCCATTGCTGGAGCCAACATCGGCTTCCACACTGCTGTATTACCAACGACACGTGGTTGATTGAATCTCACTTGACCCTTGTAACCGGTACTTCACAAAACGTGTGGCCGATCCGTCGCCAAATGACCGGTAGATTTCAACTTCGACCACATCGCTCATGAAGATATGATGGTTCTTCGCAATGCCGTATTCCTGACTCATCTCTTCCAGGCAATCACGGACATTCTGGCGTTCAACGCCCTCGGCAACCCAGAAGCCAATGCCGACGATGGCAGCACAAGCCACTGCTAATTTGATTAGAAATCCCATATCATGTCTCCTTATTGTTATTGCGTTCTCGCTGCGACAGTGCGGATGCTTCGTCATGAATGGCTGACATCATGTCGTGAACGGTCACCTGCCCATCAGTCACGCTCACGATCTTGGTCATCGTGCTGCGGCTAGGAACAACGTCTGAGTCACGCACCCGTTTGATCGTCGCTGCACTGACCCCGCACATCCGTGCGAAGGCCCTGACGCCGATGGCTTTTGTTGCGAGGTAGGTCTTCAAATCCATATATGTTTCTTTAAAAGTAACATTAGTGATTCTCAAGAAGTAACATCATGTTGTTTGAATTAATTCAGAAAGTGTTCCATAAAAAGAAACACCTGCGTTTCTTAGGAGTCACGGACATGGAGCTTCATGAAGCCTTGAAGAAGGCCCGAACGGACGCTGGTCTAAGTGTCAGTTCCGTTGGGCAGCGTCTTGGGGTCGGTCGCGCTCAGGTGTGGCGTATGGAAAAGAATGCCGAGTTCATCTCCATCGCCCGTCTTCGCCAGGTTGCTGAATTGTATGGGGTACCGGTTGAGGTTCTGCTGGACGACAAGTTGCCCTCACAAGCGGGCGATGTTTCGTATCAACTGGTGGGCATGGCGGTAGACGCAGTGATGGCAGTCATGTCGGCCAAATCCATTCAACCAACGCAGGCAAATATCCGAGATGCCGTTGTCACGGTTATCCGACTTCAGCAGCGCCGGTGGGAAGAAGTCCCGAAGTCGAAATTCCTTGCCAAAGAATATACCGCACTCATCGAAGAACATTTACGTGGAAGCGAAGCCAAATGACTCAAGTCACCCAAGCAGAGATCAACAGTGCCGCATGGGGGGCTTGTGACACCTTTAGGGGCGTCGTCGATCCATCGATCTACAAAGACTACGTGCTGACGATGCTGTTCCTGAAATACATCTCGGATGTCTGGAAGGACCATCAAACCACGTACCAGGCGGAACACCCTGACAGCCCTGAACTAGTCGAAGCCATGATGATGCAGGAATCCTTTGTACTGCCAACTGATGCCAGCTTCCATGCACTCCATGCCCGCCGACATGAGGCTGGTAATGGTCAACGTATCGATGTGGCACTGGCTGCGATCCAAGAAGCCAACGGAACAAAATTGGATCAGGTGTTCCAAGATATCCACTTCAATAGCACCAAGCTGGGGGATGAGGAGCAGAAGAACGATCTGCTGCGACACCTACTGGAGGACTTCGCCAAACCCGCTCTCGACCTGCGTCCATCCCGTGTGGGGCAGTTGGACATCATCGGTGGGGCCTATGAATACCTAATCAAACACTTCGCGGCCACAGCCGGTAAAACGGCGGGTGAGTTCTACACGCCGCCAGAAGTGTCTGACCTGATGGCCCGTCTCGCCGATCCTCAAGAGGGGGATGATATCTGTGATCCCACCTGCGGCTCTGCGTCCCTGCTGATGAAATGCGGGCGACAGATCAGGAACAAGACGGGGACCAAACGCTACGCCCTCTACGGTCAGGAATCCATCGGGTCCACTTGGGCCTTAGCCAAGATGAACCTGTTCCTGCATGGTGAAGAGAACCACGAGGTTGTCTGGGGCGATACCATCCGCAACCCGAAACTACGGATGAAGGAAGACGCCCTGCGTCACTTCGATGTGGTCGTCGCCAACCCGCCGTTCAGTCTGGACAAATGGGGGACCGCGACCGCCGAGTCTGACACCTTCGGGCGCTTCCGTCGTGGTATCCCGCCCAAGACCAAGGGCGATTATGCGTTCATCCTGCACATGATCGAGACGCTGAAACCCAAGACAGGTCGCGCTGTGGTCGTCGTCCCCCATGGGGTTCTGTTCCGTGGATCGACCGAGGGCAAAATCCGTCAGAAGCTGATCGAAGAGAACTTACTGGATGCGGTGATCGGCCTGCCCGAAAAACTGTTCTTCGGTACGGGCATCCCTGCGGCGCTGCTGGTATTCCGCAAACATAAGGCGGACGACTCCGTGGTGTTCATCGACGCCAGCCGAGAGTTTGTACCGGGTACGAACCAGAACGCACTGGCCCAAACCAACATCGACAAGATCATGCAGGTCTTTGCCGACCGCACTTCGGTGGACAAATACGCCTACCGTGCCACGCAAGCCGAGATCGCAGAGAACGACTTCAACCTCAACATCCCCCGCTACGTGGATACCTTTGAGGAAGAAGACGAGATCGACCTGATGGCGGTGCGGGCAGAACGGGTGAAGCTGAAGGACGATCTGACCGAGTTGGAAACCCGCATGGCAGGGTATTTGCGGGAGCTTGGCTATGGTTCCTGAGGGTTGGGATGAAACATCCGTAGGTGAAGCCTTAGAGAGACTATCCAGACCCGTAGAGGTGGAGAGTGATACAAAATATCGCCAGATCGGTATTCGTTCTCATGGCAAAGGCATCTTCGACAAAGAGGCGGTCACTGGATCAGAACTGGGAGGGAAACGGGTATTTTGGATCGAACCCGATTGCTTTGTGGTCAATATTGTATTTGCATGGGAACAGGCTGTCAGCCGCACAACAGACGCAGACGTAGGAAAAATCGCATCTCACCGTTTCCCGATGTTTCGTCCACGTGCGAAGAGGTGTGATGTTCGTTTCATCGAGTACTATTTTAAGACGCCCAGAGGTAAATATCTTCTCGGCATTGCTTCGCCAGGCGGAGCAGGAAGAAACAAGACACTTGGACAAAGAGAGTTTGAACGGGTTCCCCTCACTCTTCCTCCGCTCCGCGAACAAAAGAAGATCGCCGATATCCTCTCGACATGGGATCAGGCCATTGAAAAGACCACGGCTCTACTGAGCAACGCCCACACCCAAAAACGCGCCCTCATGCAGCAACTCCTCACAGGAAGACGCCGCTTCGCCGCGTTCGAAGGTCAACCTTGGAAAGAGGTACGGTTAGGGGATGTGATCAGCATTTCGAAAAATCGCCTTGATCCAAAGCGGGACCACAATGCCCGAACCTGCATAGAGATGGAGCATATTGAAGCTGAAACAGGTAGGTTGATTGGGTCCACAACCAGTGACCAACAAGCCAGCACCAAGGCGGTGTTCGGTCCTGGCGATATTCTATTTGGTAAACTTCGTCCGTATCTGCGGAAATTCTTTGCGCCCGACTTTGATGGAGTTTGTTCAACGGAAATTTGGGTGCTGCAACCGAAACAAGGAGCGATAGTTCCATCGTTTTTGCACGGGTTGGTGCAATCGGAAGGTTTCATGGAGCAAGCCGAAAAATCGGCGGGTTCGAAGATGCCACGAGCAGATTGGAAACTCGTCTCCGAGTACCGCTTCATGTTGCCGAGTGTTGGAGAACAGGAAACCATAGCTAACGTTATCGCTGAGATGGGAACCGAAATTGATGTCCTCCACGATAACATCACCAAACTTCGTACCGAGAAGAAGGCCCTGATGCAGCAGCTTCTCACGGGGAAGCGGCGGGTCGTAGCATAATTTTTATACTGAACATTTTAAGGGTGATTTGATGAGTGATTATTGGGAAGAACGTATGAGTGGTGGTGCCACCAAAGATGGCCGCTCCGCTTATGAGCGGGATTATGCACGTGTCGTCCACTCTGCTGCCTTCCGCAGGCTGCAAGCCAAAACTCAAGTGTTGGGCGTCGGGGACAGCGACTTTTACCGCACCCGCTTAACTCATTCGATGGAAGTCAGCCAGATCGGCGAAGGGATCGCCCGGCGCTTATTGGGATCAGCCGACGATGACAGCGATGCAGCCAAGGTCCTGCCGGACCCGATATTGATCCGCACCATTTGCCTTGCCCATGACCTTGGCCATCCCCCCTTTGGCCACGGCGGTGAGATCGCGCTGAACCGATGCATGATTGATCATGGTGGATTTGAGGGAAATGGCCAGACTCTACGAATAATGACTCTGATCGAACCATACACCGAAAAACACGGCATGAACCTCAGCCGTAGGTCTCTATTGGGTGTGCTGAAGTACCCCGCTCCGCTTAGTGCAGTGGTAAACAAGAAGCAGTATGAGGACGCTGATGCCAGTGCGACATCGGTCTTCCGTGCAAAGCCATTCAAACCCCCGAAATGCTACCTTGATACCGAGATCGGTGTGGTGGACTGGATTGCTAAAGACCTTGGTGACTGGCCTCGGATTAGTGGTGAGTTGAAGCATCAGGGAGGTGCGAAACACAAGAAGACGCAGCACCATGCCCTCGACACGTCCATGATGGAAATCGCGGATGATATCGCCTACGGCGTTCACGATCTGGAGGATGCAATTGGCCTTGGTCTGATTGATCGAACTGCATTCTGTGATGGTGTGACTGCCAGAGACATTGCAGGGTTCTGTGCTTGGCCGGATGGGCTGGCCTATGATGCTCTTGTCGATCACCTATTCTCTGATCACACTTACCAACGAAAGAATGCCATCGGCGCACTGGTTGATTTTTGTATTCGGCACACGACGCTGGATGAAACTAACAGCCATGGTTTCGGCAATCCGATCTTTGGATACCAGGCGATTTTGGCTGAAGATGCACGTGCAGTTTTGGATGTCCTGCAAAGCCTCGTTGTTAAGCGCGTTATTTTCACGACAACAGTTCAGCAGTTAGAGTTTAAAGGTCAAAAAATTGTCACCGAACTATTCCATGCGTTCGCAACTGATCCCGAGAGGCTTCTGCCACCACGAGATGTTCGCCGTTATGTTGAGGCTGAATCAGATGATCTAAAAGCGCGTGTCATCTGCGATTATCTTGCAGGTATGACCGATGATTATGCGACGAAAAGATACCAGCAATTGTTCGAACCTCGTGTTGGTTCCGTGTTTGATCGGCTATGAATTTGTCTGACCAGCATACCCCTGATACCCGCGAGGAAGCAGCCTCAAAGCTGCCCGCTTTGCATGTCCTCATGGTCATGGGGTGGACTTACCTGCCACCCGCTGAAGCCTTTGCAATGCGTGGGTCCGAACGGTCGGTATTGTTGGACCCAGTATTGCGGGAGTGGTTGGCTGCGCACCGGTTCGACTTCAAGGGAAAGCAACATCCTTTGTCGGAGAGCGGGATCAATCAGGTCATCAAAGCGATCACGGCCACCAAACTGAACGAGGGTCTGATCGCGGCTAACGAGGCGATCTATAAGCAATTGACCCTTGGCATCACGGTTGATGAGTTTGTGGGTGGCGACAAAACATCTGTCACAGTTCCGCTGATGGATTGGGCCAACGTGGATGCGAACCTCTTTCACGTCACCGAAGAACTGAGCGTGGAACGCCCTGCGGGGATGGGACGGTATCGACCTGATATCGTGTGTTACGTCAACGGTCTGCCGCTGGTGGTGATCGAGGCGAAGCGGCCAACGTCCTCATCGGCAGAGAAGTCCATGGTTGCCGAAGGGATCAGCCAGCACAATCGCAACCAGAAGGTTCAGGGCATCCAGACCCTGTATGCCTATTCCCAGTTGCTACTTTCGATCTCAGGCACGGATGCCAAGTACGGCACAACCGAGACACCTAAGAAGTTTTGGGGATCATGGACCGAGGAAGAGATTACCGAAGCCCAGATGCAGAATGTGAAGTCCACGCCTCTGTCAGAGGCCCAAAAGGCGCTGCTGTTCGCGGACAAGCCACGTTGGGCCAAGGATGACTTTGAACGGCTGCACAGCGGCCTTGTGCTGCCCACTGAGCAGGATCGGATGATCATCAGCCTGCTAAGGCCCGACAGGTTGCTCGACTTCACCAGGCGGTTCATTTTTTACGACCGAGGCACCAAGAAGATCGCAGCCCGGTACCAGCAATTTGGCGGCGTCAAAGCAATCCTTTCACAGGTTGCCAAGCAGAAGCCTGATGGAAGCCGCGAAGGCGGCGTGATCTGGCACACCACTGGGTCGGGCAAGTCCAACCTGATGGTGTTGCTGACCAAGGCGCTGTTGCTTGATCCTGAGCTTGCCAGCAGCCGTATCATCATTGTCACGGACCGCGTTGATCTGGAGAAGCAACTGGCCGCAACATTCTTGACAGGTGGTGCGTTCGGGTCGGTCGTTGCGACCAAGAAGGACGGTGAGAAGGCCAAGACTCAGTCCGGGCGTGATCTGGCGAAACAGATCGGATCGGGGAACGGTCGGATCATTTTCACGCTGCTGCAAAAGTTCAACTCAGCCACCAAACTGCCAGAGTGCAAGAACATGTCCGACAAGCTGATCGTGTTGGTCGATGAAGGCCACCGCAGTCAGGGTGGTGAGAACCACGAGAGAATGCGACAAGCGTTACCGAATGCGGCTTTCATCGCGTTCACCGGTACCCCGCTGCTGAAGGAAGACAAGACCCGCAACAAATTTGGTCCAATCCTTCATGCGTACACGATGCAAGATGCGGTCGAAGACGGTGCTGTCACACCGTTGGTTTATGAAGAACGCAAACCCATTGTGGATATCAATGAACGTGCTGTGGACGCGTGGTTTGACCAGCGCACCATGGGACTTTCGGATCAGCAGTTATCTGACCTGAAGCAGAAGTACGCGACACGTGGGCAGGTCTATAAGGCCGAGGCCCGAATCGAGATGATCGCGTGGGACATCGCTGCACACTTCAAAGAAAACTTCATCGAACGCAGCCCCGGCCTGAAGGCGCAGCTTGCCACGGACAGCAAACTATCGGCGATCCGGTACAAGAAGGCACTGGACGACACAGGCATGGTAACAAGTGCTGTGGTGATTTCAGCACCTGATACCCGCGAAGGACATGATGACACCGATGAGGCCAAGACGCCTGAGGTGCAGACATGGTGGAACAACACCGTTGGCAACGACCCAGAGGGCTACGAGAACGATGTCATTGCTGGGTTCGCGACAGATGGTGCGCCTGACATCCTGATCGTCGTAGACAAATTGCTGACGGGCTTTGATGAACCCCGCAATGCGGTTCTTTACATCGACAAGCACCTCAAGAGTCATAACCTGCTACAAGCAATCGCACGGGTGAACCGCCTGCATGAGGCCAAACAATTCGGCTACCTGATCGACTACCGTGGCATCCTCGGCGAACTGGACACATCGATCCAAGACTATCAGGACCTCGCCGCACAAACCCAAAATGGCTACGATGTGGATGACCTGATCGGGACATTCTCCAACGTTTCAACTGAATACAAGCGTCTGCCGAGCCTGCATGATGCGCTGTGGGCAATCTTTGCATCCGTCCAGAACAAAGGGGACCACGAGCAGCTTCGCCGGGTGCTGGTGCCACGGGTTACTGAGGATGAGACTGGTCACAGCTTTGATCAGGCCCAGAAGGTACGCGAAGACTTCTACGATGCGCTCACCACCTTTGGCATGTGTCTCAAGCTGGCCCTATCGTCCCGCACATTTTTTGATGACGGTGCATTCGATGAGAAGACGATTCAGCGGTACAAGCGTGACCTGCGGTTCTTTACTGAACTCCGGGTGCAAGCCAAACGCGATGCAGGTGAGACTGTCGATTTCTCAGAATACGAAGACCAGATCAGGCGCATGGTGGACAAACAGGTCATTGGCCAAGAGATCATCGATCCAGAGGGCTTCATCCGCGTTGATACGCTTGGACAGAATGACGACCCGGATGACTGGTCCGACGACAAGACCCGTACCGAGGCCGATGTCATTAAGACCCGCCTGCGCAAGACCATTGAGCAAGAATTGATTGATGATCCGTATGCGCAACGGGTGTTTTCGGAACTGCTGAAAGAGGCCATTGAAGCCGCTGAGGCAATGTTCGATCACCCCGGTAAGCAATACGAGATGTTCAAGGACCTTGAAGTACAGGTCTCCGAGCGCAACACGCCCGGTGTTCCAGATCGGTTCACCGACCACCCCCGTGCCAAAGCATACTACGGGCTGCTGCTGGATCACCTGAACGGAACGAACCCTACCGAAGACACGCTGGTGGAAGAAGCCTTACACATCGAGGCCGTTGTGATTGATGCCGTGCAATCCCACTCAATCAGCCCCGGCAACTTGGAGGCAGCAATTAAGAAGGGTCTGTTGGTGCGATATTTCAACCTGCTGGGCGGGACCGATGCAGCTTATGCATTGATCGATCAGGTTTTGGCCGTTGTACGCGCAGGATCAGCGAGAGATGCTCAGTGACCCAATTCGTGCTGGCATATGGCGAAGATCGTATCTCGTATAAAGTTGCCTATGACGACACCCGTACATCCCGTGTGGCCATCCACGTGAACCCTGATGGGTCTGTGTCGGTCGATGCCCCCAAAGGCTTTGATGACAACAGCATAAAGAGCGCGGTACAAAAACGTGCCAAGTGGGTCGTGAACCACGTGACGCAGGCCAAAGAACGCTACGCTCACGTGCGACCAAAGGAATACGTTTCAGGAGAGCAGGTCCTGTATCTGGGGCGTCGGTATATGCTGAAGGTCATTCCCGTGTCGGGAAAGCCAGCAGCAGCCCGCCTCCTAGGCAATCGACTGGAAGTTCAAACCGTCAGCGGCACATCTGACGACATCAGGGGGCGTGTGCGGGCATGGTACCGGGTCAAAGGTCGTGACTACTTCGTCCGGCGGATCGATAGCTTGTCCCAGTCATTACCATGGGTCAAAGCACCACCGCCATTCCGGCTGCTTGAGATGGCCACCCAATGGGGGAGTTGTTCACCGGCGGGCGAGATCATCTTGAACCGACACCTGATCAAAGCACCCCGCGCCTGCATCGACTACGTAATTGTGCATGAGCTTGCCCACCTCAAGCACCATGACCACGGCACGGAGTTCTGGAAGCTGATCGACGCCCATGCTGGTGATTGGCGCAAAGCTAAACATCACTTGGATGGGTTGGCAGAAGTCTTGTTGTCAGACTGATGGTTCTGACAGGACTTGAAATCATCCTGCACGAACCACACTTGTCCATTCATGTGATGTTCCCTTGCTTCGACGACCAGTCCGAGCCGAACCACAAATAGGTCAAACAAGATGTATTCGGTGTCATGGCCCCGAGCCTATTTGTGAGCTTCAATAACTGGAACTGAGGGTGGAAAACTCAGACCCAAGTAGTGGGCCTGAACATGGAAACCCAAACTTTCACTTCGGATCAATCTCCGTCACAACTTATCACCCAACATCAGCCGAATGCACTGGATGAAGCCCTGCTCCTGCTGAGTCGTTTGCTTGCGAAGCAATGTGCATTGGACTTTATGCGCGATCCTGACATTCTGAACGAAGGAGGATCAGAATGACTCGGTGCGCAATTTACTGTCGATATTCAACTGAAATGCAAAAAGAGTCGTCTTTGATTGATCAGGAACGCGAGGCTCGGCAGTATGCTGAACGGCACGGCTGGACCGTGGTCCGCGTCTATGCTGACGCCGCGATGAGTGGTGGTTCACCTAATCGGCCCGACTTTGAACGTCTCAAAGTAGATGCTGATCGTGGTGAATTTGACGTTGTTCTCTCTGAATCCCTTGATCGTTTGTCTCGCAACCTTGCTGTTAGTTCCCAACTTCTTGATGAACTCGACTTTGCAGGCGTTCGTCTATTCACGATCCAATATGGTGAAATGAACAAGATGCTTGTTGGCGTTATTGGGGCAGTCTCAGATCAATTTTCATCGGACCTGCGTGACAAAGTCAAACGTGGTCAGAAAGGTCGCATCCTCAACGGTAAAGTCGCTGGAGGCGTCGGCTATGGTTGGGAAACTCGAACGTAGCACCACTGTAGCACCAACGCGTGGGCTATAAATGCAGAAAGCGCCCCAAGGGGCGCTTAAGCATTGATACTAAAGCGTAATGTTGGTTGCGGGAGTAGGATTTGAACCTACGACCTTCAGGTTATGAGCCTGACGAGCTACCGGGCTGCTCCATCCCGCGTCGAGACGAGTAGTCTGAGTCGGAGGGGAGGGCAAGAGCA
>Ga0115562_1002302_pt1 | contig 13331 bp, 14 predicted proteins | sample COGITO_mtgs_1105_6_FD_87200 | JGI IMG/M metagenome (GOLD analysis project Ga0115562, IMG submission 87200) | Pelagic marine microbial communities from North Sea - COGITO_mtgs_110516 | ecosystem: Environmental > Aquatic > Marine > Epipelagic | place: Germany:Helgoland, sampling site Kabeltonne...
AAACCAGCGTATCCCCGCAAATGGTGACGGTCGAAGCCGAAAGCGAAGGTTTGATCCGCTATGATATTCCCCACGCGCTTGTGCCGAATATCTGGAAGGGGCGCTATCGGGGGCAAGAGCAGAAGTGGTACCTGATGCGCTTTCATGGCTTGGACAACCAGATTGATCTGGCGACCAAGACGCCAGAATTCACTGCTTGGCAGTGGATGAAAGCTGACGAATTGGTCAACAACATCGTGCCGTTTAAGCGCGAAGTCTATGAACAGGTATTGGCAGAATTCGGCCCAAAACTCTGAAGAATTCCAAGGAATGGTGAGAGCGACGCGTCTAAGACTGGAAACAACAACAGGACGAGCCCAATGAAATCACTTCTTTTGGCCACAGCTTTCGCCACTATTGGCCCGCAAGCACAGGCTCTTAGCTGTATGCGACCTGACCCGATCGAGACCTTTCAAAGACTGGCAGCTGCCTCTGAGAGCTACTTCGTTCTCTACGGGAAATTGACCTTTGATGAGGCTGATATGCCTGCTGGAGTCTCAGTGGAACAGATACGCACGCCCGACCCAATTGCCGCGCGTTTCGCAGGCAAGGGGCTGACCCGTCACGGTTTTACCAACGATTATTACAGCGATGTGACGCTGCAGATCGGATGCGCAGGGCCGTGGTGCGGTTCGGCGCGCAGTGATGTTGACGCGATCTACTTTGTCGAAGCGGCCGATCCGCCCGTGACGATGCAAGCCGGCCCCTGCGGCGGCATGATCTTTGAAGAGCCCAGCGACGCGGTGCTAGAAATGCTGACCAGTTGCATGCAAGGCGGGGCCTGTTCACCGCAGCCGTTGCAACAACCCTAATGATGGATGTCCGTCGGGCGGCAGGCCAACACTGTTTTGATACGCCCTGATTGCCGCCCTTGAATTCGGCCCGATCCTGCCATCAACACCTTGGGTCGAAAAGCCCGCATTGGTCAGCCTTTGCTGCAATTCTTGCCGCTCTGCCCGCCGTAAACGCCGCTCGTCTGCGGGGAAGGCGGACCGAAGCGGCCCTGCACCACGAATGCGGTCCGACAGATGCCCAACCCCGATGATATAGGCCTCGGCGTTGTTGTAGCGCCCAATGACATCGTAGTTGCGGAACAGAAGAAAGGCAGGTCCACCAGCACCGGTCGGTGTGCTCAAAGTTGCATCGCCGAAATTTGGGACAGGCTGCCCATCAACACCAACCACACCAAATCGCGCCCAATCGCTGGGGGTGCGGGTCACGGTGCGGCCGGTTTGGCTAAAGTCAAACCCACGCGGCAGACGTACTTCGACCCCCCATGGTTGGCCTTTGCGCCAGCCAAAGCGGCGGAAATACGCAGCCGTTGAGGCGAGTGCATCACTGGGATCATCCGCCCAAATATCACGGCGCCCATCGCCGGTAAAATCAACGGCGTAGGCCTCATAGGAGGTTGGAATAAACTGCGTGTGGCCCATCGCGCCTGCCCATGATCCGGTCATGTTGCGCAGAGCCACGTCACCATTTTGCAAAATCTTTAACGCGGCAATCAGCTGGCTTTCAAAAAACTGTCCCCGCCGCCCGTCATAGGCCAGCGTCGCAAGGGTGGAAATCAAAGGCGTATCACCGCGCCGCTGACCATAGTTACTTTCCATACCCCAAACGGCCACGACAACCTGCGGTTCCACATCAAAGCGCGCTTCGATCTGTGCCAGCAGATTGGCATAGCGGCGCACCTGCTCACGGCCATTTGTGACCCGCGTGTCAGAAACTGCGGTGGACATATAGTCAGCTAGGGGGCGGACAAATTCGGCCTGATTTCGGTCGCGTTCAATGCTGTCGGGCAGATACTGAATACCCGCAAACGCCGCATCAAATGTACGGTCATTGATGCCAGCGGCCCGTGCGCGGCCGCGAAACCGAGCGATCCAATTCTGAAATCCCGACGCTTGCGCCGATACGAACTGTGGTACTGAAAGAGCCGAAAGACTTGCTGCTATAAACTGCCTGCGTTGCATTATGCATCCCTTTTTGCGCAGTTTATCGCATTGGGCGGCGAGAGAAAGCCGTTGCTTTACGTCATGTGCAATTCTTGCCGACGCAGGGATGGCCTTGATCAATTCTATGCCGATGCTAGCCTTGCTCCATGACGGACACACTGCTCCACCCTTTTGGAAATGTCACTGTGGCGCGTGCTTTTGCGGCTTTCCCAGACGAGGCGCAAAAGACCGCCTTTGCATTGCGCGACCTCATCTTTGATGTCGCGGGGCAAACGCCCCAAGCTGGTCCAATCGAAGAAACGCTCCGCTGGGGTCAGCCTGCTTATCTGACGCCGCAAACGAAATCTGGTTCGACACTGCGTATTGGTCTGATGAAAACGGGCGAAGTTGCAATATTCGCCCATTGCGCCACCACAATCATTAGCACATATGCGGCGACCTTCCCCGACATGGACCGCATTGAAGGCAACAGGGCCGTTGTTTTCCCAAGAGTCGATGACATCGTGCCAGAGCGGCTACGGCTCTTGATCCGGCATGGGCTGACATATCACTTGGCCGACAACTAGGCTGAACAGCCTACTTGCGGGTCCGCTTGACCTTACGCGCCGTTTTCGCCGCCTTCTTTTTTGCAGATCCCATTTTGCGCCGCGGTGGCTTACTGCGTCCGCGCGATGGGCCGCGTGGCACTGCGCGATCTTCAAGCGTCAACAGCTCAACGATTAAACCGCCAGTAACAGGTGCGGCTTCGGCCAGTTTCACGGTGACCCGCTGGCCCAAGCCGATGATCATACCGGTATCAGAGCCCATCAGGGTTTGGCTGTCGGCATCAAAGTGGAAATACTCACGCCCCAAGGTGCGAATAGGGATCATGCCGTCAGCCCCGGTTTCATCCAGCTTCACAAACACACCGAACTTGGCGATGCCGCTGATCCGGCCTGTCAACTCGGCGCCAATACGGTCTGACAAAAATGCTGCCAGATAACGGTCGGTCGTGTCACGTTCGGCCGTCATTGACCGGCGCTCGGTGTCGCTGATCTGTTTGGCGGTATCGGTCAGGTGTTCAACATCCCAAGCACTCAACCCGTCATCACCCCATCCGTGCGACTTGATCAGTGCGCGATGCACGATCAGGTCGGAATAGCGCCGGATAGGCGAAGTGAAATGTGCATAAGCCCGCAACGCGAGTCCGAAGTGACCAAAGTTCTCAGGAAAATAGTAGGCCTGTGTCATTGACCGCAAAGTTGCCATATTGATCAACTCGCTATTCTCGGTCCCTGCGGCGCCCGTTAACAGCTTATTCAAATGTGCAGTTTTCAGAACTTGGCCTTTGGCCAAAACCAAACCAGACGCAGTGGCGACCTCGCGCAATGCCTCCAGTTTCTCGGGGCTCGGCTCCTCATGCACGCGGAACAGCAAAGGGGATTTCTTGGCGATCAAGGTTTCGGCCGCCGCGACGTTCGCCAGCACCATGAATTCTTCAATCAACCGATGCGCATCGAGCCGTTCTTTATACTGCACGGACGTGACTTTGCCTGCGTCATCCAACACGATTTGGCGTTCTGGCAAGTCTAGTTCTAGCGGTTGGCGCTGGGCACGCGCTTTCATTAGGGCGGCAAAAGCCTGATAAAGCGGCGTGATGATCTCATCCATCATCGGGGCGACTTTGTCATTGGGCTGACCGTCAACCGCTGCTTGGACTTCTTCATAGTTGAGTGACGCGACAGATTTCATCAGCCCACGGTGAAAGGCGTGATCAATCTTGTTGCCTGCCATATCAATCCGCATCGCAACGGCCAGACAGGCCCGTTCAACGCCTTCATGCAAAGAGCATAGATCGCCCGACAGGCGGTCAGGCAGCATCGGCACGACGCGATCAGGGAAATAAGTTGAGTTGCCGCGTTTGCGCGCCTCGCGGTCCAACTCTGAATCGGGCGTCACATAATGCGCCACATCCGCAATCGCGACCCAAATGATAAAGCCGCCAGCGTTCTTGGGGTCGGTGTCAGGCTCGACAAAACAAGCATCGTCATGGTCGCGGGCGTCCCATGGGTCGATTGTGATTAAGGGCAGGTCGCGCAGGTCTTTGCGCCCTTTGAGGTCGGCTGGCTTGGCGGCGTCTGCCTCGGCGATCACCTCATCGGGAAAATGATCGGGGATGCCATGCTGGTGGATGGCAATCAGAGAGACAGCGCGCGGTTCTGTCGGGTCACCCAAACGGGCGACGATGCGCGCCTTTGGCAGTCCCATGCGTCCTTTGGGTCCGGCTTGTTCAGCCTCGACCAGCTCGCCGTCTTTGGCGCCGCCTGTCGCACCTGCGGCTACGATCCACTGTTTGTCGGCACCTTTGTCGATTGGAAGAACGCGGCCACCTTCGGTTTCTTGGCGAAACACCCCCAGAATGCGCAGCGGGTTTGCTCCGATGCGGCGGATCATGCGGGCGGTGTGGCTGTGGTCTTCGGTTTGATCGACAGTCAGACGACCTAAAATACGATCACCTGCGCCAAGGGCCGGGTCGCTGGATCGCAACATCATCAAAATGCGCGGCTCTGCACCTTCGCCCTTCCATTCCAAGGGACGGGCGAAAAGATCACCGTCAGCATCCGCGGCAACAATCTCTAGCACGGCAACTGGCGGCAGGTCCTCGGCGTCGCGGTATGAGCTGCGGCGCTTGGTGAGCTTGCCTTCGTTTTCAAGTTCTTTGAGCAAACGCTTGAGGTCAATACGGGCGGCACCCTTGATACCAAAAGCCTTCGCGATATCGCGTTTGGCGGCCTTGGTGGGATGTTCGGAAATCCATGCAAGGATTTCAGCTTTTGAAGGAATACGTGTCATAGCGCAGCCCTAGCATGGGCTGCGTGGAACCGCCAATTCCTTAGACGTATTTCAAGCAGTCTGCGCCCTTAAGCAAAGTAATCGGTCAAAATGCGCGTGTAGATCGCCTTGAGCTGCCCAATTTGGGCCACTTCAACCCGTTCATCCACCTGATGCATGGTCTTGCCGACCAGCCCGAATTCGACGACGGGGCAGTGATCTTTCACAAAGCGGGCGTCTGAGGTACCGCCAGAAGTGGACAGTTCCGGCTTGCGCCCCGTCTCGGTCTCAACAGCCTTGCCCACCAAATCAGACAAATCGCCAGGAGGTGTAACAAAGCTTTCGCCCGATATGCGCACCCGCATCTCGACCCGAACACCGAATGCGTCGGCGACTTTATCCGCCTCTTCCTGCATCCACTGAGTGATGCCTGCGCCAGTGTGAGTGTCATTGAAACGAATGTTCACTGTCGCCCGGCTCTGGGCTGGAATCACGTTGGTTGCAGGATTGCCAGTGTCGATGGTCAGGACTTGCAGTGACGATGGATCAAAATGCGCTGTGCCTTCGTCCAGAATTCGCGAAGACAAGACATCCATCAGCCGCGCCATCGCGGGCATCGGGTTTTTGGCGCGGTGCGGATATGCGGCATGGCCCTGCACCCCAGTCATTGTAAAGAACGCGGTCATCGAGCCGCGCCGCCCGATCTTCATCGCCTCGCCCATCACACTAGGGCAAGTCGGCTCGCCCACAAGACAAACGGACATCGCCTCATTATTGGTTTGCATCCAATCGAGCAGGGCAATCGTGCCATCCAGTGCATCGCCTTCCTCATCGCCGGTGATCGCAAGAACGACCGCGCCATCGGGGGGGGCGTCATTCACAAAATCAATGGCGGCCGCCGCAAAGGCCGCCACGCCAGATTTCATATCCGTCGCACCGCGCCCGTAGAGATACCCGTCCTTAATCTCTGCGCCAAAGGGCGGCATCGTCCACGCGGCCTCGTCACCCAAAGGCACAACATCAGTGTGACCATTAAAGCCAAATGTCCTGTTGGCCCCCTGCCTGCCCCAACGGGCATAAAGGTTCGAAGTGCCGCCGCGATCGACGCGTGTACAAGTGAACCCGCCTTTGGTCAGCACATCCTCCAGCAATACCAGTGCGCCACCCTCAATGGGTGTAATGGACGGACAGCGTACAAGGTCGGCAGTCAAGGCAACGGGATCAATCGGCATGGCAAGGCTCCTTTGCGCTATGGCTAGCGGGAAGGGCCGGTGGATGCAAATCGGGTTTTGGAAAAATCGGTAAATCTACGGCTAAGATCAGGCGGCTAAATAGGCCCAAAAAATGAACATAAGGACCAAGACCAGAACAACCTGAAAAACCATTGCTTTAATTAAGAACTTGGAGCGTTTTGTGTCTGCTTCGACATCGATCTTTTTCATGATCTTACTTTCATTGCACACGGATTTGGCCCGCATGCCGCCTTCTAGCCTGTTTGCGAGGTTTGGTCCATCAAGGCGGTATCAACTGATGGTGTTGGGGTGGTGCGGGTACAATTATCGACGCACCATAAATGTATGGATCGTGAAGATAACCGCATCAGTGCGGGGCAATCGCAAAATACATTGCCGTTCAGATCGCACAAAGGGTGTGTCACCGGCATCGATCTTTTTGTAAGGCTGATGCAGGTCGGCATCGCTGTAGCTTAGCTTGTTGAACCGCCAAAGAGGACGCCCCACGCGGACCCCGTCAAAGAGCCGCTGCACGCGGCGGGCGATATTGTCATCATATTCAGGCACAGGCGCGTGAATGCCGATCAAAGGACGGTTGATCTTTTCGGCTAGACGCCAGTTGGCCGGGAAGCACAAGGCGGCACCAGTTAGCACATGCTCGGCGCCGCGTTTCTCAAGAATGCAGATATCCTCTTGCACCAAATGTCCCATTGTTCGCAAAGGCGCATCCCAGTCGATCGCGACACGGCGTTGGTCGGGGCAGGTTACGGCGGCCGCGGACACATCAAAACCTAGGCCCGGCAATATCTTGAGCGTCTCCTCCAATACCTCGCGACCAGCGACCGTGTTCTCGCAGAGTACCTTGTCTTGGTGGTGGGTCAGAAGCTCTTCGCGATAGGCCATCTGCGCGCCGTAGGCGTCATCGACCCGCAGCCAATCATCAGGCTCACATGGCATCGTCCCCGGCAGGCGCGGATCGCCTTCATGAGCTTGAGGCAGTGATTGTTGAAGAATGACACGCATGCGGACTGTACACTCGATGCTGTAAAAGGCTCTGTTCTAGTCAACCTTGTCGAAAAACGGGGTCATTTGGGCGACAATGACACTGTTCTCTTCCAGCGCACGTGCCATCAGTTCCTTTTCGTCGTCCGCAATTTCGTGGCCCTCAGACAGACGCTCTTCCAATGTGCCATAGCCAGATACGTCTAGCGGGGCGAGGTCAGCCTGCTTGAGGATCGCCACGGTTTCACGCACAGCTTCGGCCTCGTCCACACCGCTGGCATAGCACATCAATGCGGCACCTGTGGCCTCATCCGGCAGACCATCGCCTGCATTGCGCCCCACCTCTACGAGCAAGGTATAGACTTGCTGGCGGCTTTCCTTTTTGGTCATTTCGTTTCCTTTTCTTCCCAGCGCGATCTGACGGCCCAGATCGTCGAAACGATGATCACGATTTGCAAAGGGGCATAAATCAGCACCATCAACACAAGGATTGTGGCGAACAGCGAGAAATCCATGACATAAATAAAGGTCGTTGCGGGCCCCCAAAGGGCGGCCAGCAACAAACCAATTACAACGATATCAAAGGCCACAGGTGCCCAAGCCGCTTTGAACGAGGGGCGCTCCCCCGCTTTAATGCGTTTGCGCGCCAAGATGCGGCTCAGGATCATTCTAGACCTTCCAATTCACTGTGGCGACTGAACCCCTAGTCACGCAGCAGTTCGTTGATGCCGGTCTTGGAGCGTGTCCGCTCGTCCACACGCTTTACGATCACGGCACAGTAGAGGTTGATGTTGTTTTTTGACGGCATAGAGCCTGCAACCACAACGGAATAGGGCGGTACTTCGCCATACATGACCTCACCGGTTTCGCGATCCACGATTTTGGTGGACTGGCCGATGAACACACCCATGCCAAGGACAGAACCTTCGCGCACGATGCATCCTTCAACAACTTCCGAACGCGCACCAATGAAGCAATTGTCTTCGATAATTGTCGGGCCGGCCTGCATCGGCTCTAACACGCCACCAATACCAACGCCGCCAGAGAGATGGACGTTCTTGCCGATCTGCGCGCAAGACCCAACCGTTGCCCAGCCATCGACCATAGAGCCTTCATCGACATAAGCACCGAGGTTCACGAAAGACGGCATCAAAACAACGTCTTTGGCGATATAGGCTGAACGGCGCACGATTGAGCCCGGCACCGCGCGAAAGCCCGCCTCGCGCCACTGGTTTTCGCCCCAGCCGTCGAATTTGGACGGGACCTTGTCCCACCAAGTGGAACCGCCGTTGCCGCCAGAGATCGGCTCCATATCGTTCAGGCGGAACGATAGCAGGACCGCTTTCTTTGCCCATTGGTTTACATGCCAGCTGCCATCTTCCAGCTTCTGTGCAACACGCAATTTGCCGCTATCGAGCGCGTTCAGCGTATCTTCGATCGCTTCGCGCGTTTCGCCTTGTGTGGACGTCGTGATTGTATCGCGTGCATCCCACGCAGCTTCGATGGCGGTCTCAAGGGCAGCATTGGACATTCAGATTCTCCGGTCAGATGATTTACGGGGGTATCTAGCGGGGTAGGGCGTATCAATCAATCTAAGTGTATGGCGTTGCATCTTGGGTTTTGACGGGCAACTCTGCCGGCAACGAAGATAGGATACCAAAACGCAATGAATGATAACCGTCACCACCCGTTCCGCGACAGCCACCAGGATCGTGAAGCTGCAAGCCATATCCCCGACACCCCGCAAACCCGCGCGCCGTCTTATGCGCTGGCCTTTGCGGATGAGGATTTCATGTGCCGCGAAGAACTGCGGCCTGTGCGGTTGCAGTTGGAGCTGCTCAAACCTGACTTGCTGATGAACGAGGCGAATGTGGATTCGACGATCGTTTTGTTTGGTGGGGCACGCATTCCTGAGCCTGCAAAGAAAGAGACTGCCCGCACGCAAACGCTGTCTGATTTATCGAAGTACTACGAAGAGGCACGCCGCTTTGCGCAAATGATGACGGCCAAATCCATGGAAACCGGCGGCAAAGAAAATGTGATCGTCACCGGCGGTGGCCCCGGCGTGATGGAGGCGGGCAACCGTGGTGCGCAAGAAGCGGGCGGGCGCTCCATTGGACTGAATATCGTGTTGCCGCATGAGCAAGCCCCGAACCCCTATGTAACGCCGGAACTGTGCTTCAACTTTCACTACTTTGCGATCCGCAAGATGCATTTCCTGATGCGTGCTTCAGCGGTCTGCGTCTTTCCCGGCGGCTTTGGCACGCTTGATGAAATGTTCGAGGCGCTAACGTTGATCCAGACCGGGCGAATGGAACAGGTGCCGTTCTTGCTCTTTGGTAAAAGCTTCTGGGAAAAAATCATCAACTGGGACGCTTTGGCTGAAGCTGGTACGATTTCTGCCGATGACCTGAAACTGTTCCGTTTTGTCGAAACAGCAGAGGATGCGATGGACGCATTGGACAACTGGGAAGGCAAAGGCGAAAAACGCAGAGCGATCCCTGGGCGTTAGTACGCTTTGTCGTAAACGTGACAATGATGATGCTCCGGCAACGGGGCATCAGAGCCTGCGATTAAAGTCCAGCCTCTTGTGCAATCTGCGCCTTGGACTTCCGTGACCGTTCGGTCGCCGACTTCAACTGACCACATGCCGCCATAATGTCTTCGCCCCGCGGTTTGCGGATGGGCGACGCATAGCCTGCTTGATAGATAATATCGGCAAACTTGCGGATGCGGTTGTTCGACGACCGCTTGTAAGGTGCGCCAGGCCATTCGTTGAATGGGATCAGGTTGATCTTAGCGGGAATTCCCTTAATCAATTTGATCAAGCGATGGGCATCCTCGTCACTGTCGTTCACACCGTCGAGCATCACATATTCAAAGGTGATCCGCTCTGAATTCGACACTTTTGGGTATTCACGCAGAGAATCCAGCAAATCGGCCAACGGCCAACGCTTGTTGATCGGGACCAAACGGTCGCGGACCTCATCGGTTGTCGCGTGGAATGAAATAGCTAACTGACAGCCGATTTCTTGCGCCGTGCGGGCAATTTCCGGCACGACACCTGATGTCGACAGTGTGATCCGGCGACGCGACAGGGAAATCCCTTCAGGGTCCATCGCGATCTTCATCGCGTCACGTACATTCTCAAAATTATAAAGTGGCTCGCCCATCCCCATCAAAACAACGTTTGACAGCAATCGGGTTTCATCTTTTGGCGCACCGGGAACAGGCCACTCGCCCAGATCGTCACGGGCCAGCATGACCTGTCCGACAATCTCGGCAGTTGTCAGATTGCGGACCAGTTTCTGCGTACCTGTATGACAGAATGAACAGGTCAGCGTGCAACCGACCTGACTGGAAATACAAAGCGTGCCGCGATCGGTTTCGGGGATATAGACCACCTCTACCTCATGACCGCCTGCGATACGCACTAGATATTTGCGGGTGCCATCTTCAGACACTTGACGGGTTACGACCTCGGGCAATTCAATCACAAAGGTCTCGGCCAGCATGGCGCGATAGTCTTTGGCCAGATTGGTCATCTGCGCAAAGTCCCGCACACCCCAATGATAAATCCATTGCCAAATCTGGCCAACACGCATCTTGGCCGCCTTTTCAGGTGTGCCCGCGGCAATCAACGCATCGCGCATTTGATCACGGGACAGACCAATAAGGTTCTGCGGTCCTTCGGGCAGTTTGCGCGGAATGGTTAGCACGTCCTGCGTAATGGGGGCCTTGGCGTCCATAAAGCGATCTCTCAATTCGGGGTTTCAAGGCCATATAAGAGAAAGAGGCGGCTTCCACAAGGAAACCGCCTCTTTAGTCTAAATGAAAAAACGGTTAGCCCGCGCAGCGATTGGCGGCTTCTTCAACTGCGGCGGTAAAGCCCAACAGGCTAAATGTATCTTGGGTCTGCGTCCCGCGACCGGAACGGCCGGTCAAAACGGCGTTTGCGCCGCGCTTCATGGCCGCGACAAATTTAGCGTCGTCCTCGGCTGTTGCAGGCCATGCTGTCTCACCTTGGGTGAACATCTGAAATGTCGTATCGCCGACCTGCAGGCTGACAGTCGATTCGTTGGCGAACGGATAGCCGCCTGTGAACATCACCTGACCAGTGACATTCTGGGAGGGGCGATAAAAGACGATCAGGCGGATGTCGCCACGACGCACATCAACGGTGTTCCCGTCGCGGCTGTTCACAGTTTCTTTGGGTGCGGAGACTGCCCAGCATTCGCTCGGATCGCTTTCCACAAAAACGCTCCAGTCAGTGTTTGCCGACACACGGTTATCACTTTGCTCTTGTGCAATTGCGGCATTCGCCAAAAGCAGTGCCAATGACACACCTATCATACGTGAAAAATTCAAAATCATATTACAGCCTCCAAGCTGTCCTTGCCTCTGGATGCCTCAACCTGCCAACGGCGCATCTAGCGGCACCTTTTCGACTGGCGAGACGTTGTTCAACTCGATACCCTAAAGACTAGCAAAAAACCGCCCGCGAGGGAAAGCCCTCAAGTACAGGCGCGCTCTGCGCTATAGAACCGACATATACAATGCAAAAGGGCAAAAGAATGGCAAATCCTATAGATCTGGTCGAAGTCTGGCGTGGAGACCTGCTCGAGTGTGTCCACCAGGGTCACGCCGTTGTGTGTGACGATACCGGGCAAATCGTTGAGGCGTGGGGCGATCCGACAACGATGATCTATCCGCGATCGTCTTGCAAAATGATCCAAGCACTGCCTCTGGTCGAAAGCGGTGCCGCTGCAAATTTACAAGATCAACAGCTGGCATTAGCATCTGCGTCGCATAATGCTGCAGCAATTCACACAGATCTCGTGGGTAAATGGCTAGAAGAGTTGGGCCTTGCGGATGATGATTTTCGCTGTGGTCCTGCGATGCCGATGGATGACGATGCGCGTAATGGTTTGATCCGCGCCCATCAGGCCCCTTGCCAAATCCACAATGAATGCTCGGGTAAACACGCGGGCTTTTTGACATTGAACAAACATCTCAAGGCTGGTCCTGACTATGAGCTGATCGACCACCCTGTCCAACAAGCTGTGAAATCTGCCTTCGAGGATGTCACCCAAGAAACCAGCCCGATGTACGGAATTGACGGATGCTCCGCCCCCAACCACGCCTGCACGATCCACGGCCTTGCGCGCGCCATGGCTTTCTTTGCAAGCGCACAAGACCGTTCCGATGTGCGCAGCACAGCGGCGGCACGGCTGACGCAAGCGATGGCGACTTTTCCGGAGTTCGTGGCGGGTGAAACGCGCACTTGCACCGACCTGATGCGCGCAATGGACCACAAAGTCGCTATCAAAACCGGGGCAGAGGGTGTGTTCGTTGCCATTATTCCTGAAAAGCGGCTCGGAGTTGCTGTCAAAATCATGGATGGATCAAAGCGAGGTCGCGATTGCGCGATTGCTGCTATTCTCGTTAAGCTGGGCGTGTTGGATGCCGATCACCCAGCGACAATCGCACGTCGAACACCGCCAGTGATGAACCGTCGCGGCTTGACCACCGGATACATCCGCCCTTCCGCGCATTTAATGTAACGCATTTACTTTGCCTCTCACGCCTCATTGAAAGTACCAGACCTATGCCCTTTACCCTTGCCACTTGGAACATCAACTCTGTCCGCCTGCGCGAAGATATCGTGGCACGGCTCATGCGTGACGAGGCACCCGATGTATTGTGCCTGCAAGAATGCAAAAGCCCGGTCGATAAGATCCCGCTCGAACAGTTCCAGGCGCTTGGCTACACCCACATGGTTGCGCGGGGCCAGAAGGGCTATAACGGCGTCGCAATTTTCTCTAAAATTCCGATGGTTGAAGCGGGCGCAGAAGACTACGCTCAATTGGGCCATGCGCGGCACATCGCAGGAAAACTGGAAAACGGTGTGACGATCCACAACCATTATGTGCCTGCGGGTGGCGATGTGGCAGACCGGACAGTGAATGAGAAATTCGGCAACAAACTCGATTATCTTACCGACATGCGTGACGCCTATCACGCGGCAAAGCCTCAGAAATCCATACTCGTCGGTGATCTGAACATTGCGCCACGCGAAGACGATGTTTGGGATCACAAAAAGCTGCTGAAGGTCGTCAGCCACACGCCGATTGAAGTGGAACACTTCGCCGATGTTATGGATGCGGGCGATTGGTCTGATGTGACGCGCAATGATATCACTGAAGGCAAGCTCTATAGCTGGTGGTCCTATCGCGCAAAAGAGTGGGACACGGCTGATAAAGGCCGCAGGCTCGATCATATCTGGGCCACG
>Ga0115562_1002310_pt1 | contig 13287 bp, 9 predicted proteins | sample COGITO_mtgs_1105_6_FD_87200 | JGI IMG/M metagenome (GOLD analysis project Ga0115562, IMG submission 87200) | Pelagic marine microbial communities from North Sea - COGITO_mtgs_110516 | ecosystem: Environmental > Aquatic > Marine > Epipelagic | place: Germany:Helgoland, sampling site Kabeltonne...
CGACTTGGCGATCATACGCGAGATCGCTCCAGAAATCAGCCAACCGCCAGAGATCAAAAAACTTAGAAACCTAATACAGCGCTATGCAGGTGCCATCTGATAGCGTGATGTGCCGTAAAGGGTTCAGAGCCCGCCAGTCACTACGTTCAAAAAACCGCCGTTTGTGGAACGACTCAATCCGAAAGCAGACTTTGGATCGAATTCGGCCAACGGCAACTAAGTCCCGCATAGCGGACCTCTGTGCAAACCGCGGCGAACGACCGCTTCCCGCCCTTGGTGACGGTTGCCTTGGGGCCAAAATTACATCTCGCACTCACGAATGCAGTTTTTCCAACGCGTTCTGATTTCAGAACCATTTGGTCGGACAGGACCGGTATCGAAGTAATTTTTTCACTTCCTGAGAAGCGATTTGCAACCAATGCCTTACAGGCATTTCACCTAATCCGCGCAGTCAACAGGTTCAGAGAATATCGCCGCGAGAGAACGCTTCTTCGCCTAGCAGCACAGAGGTTGGTGAAGAGCCTAATCCGCTTAACCCTTAAATATAAAGGAGAAATTTGGCCGTGGCCGGATCGGGAGAACCGTTTCACAAGGGCAAGTGGCGGAGACGAAGGGATTCGAACCCTCGAGACGGTTTCCCGCCTACTCCCTTAGCAGGGGAGCGCCTTCGACCACTCGGCCACGTCTCCGCTGACGCGTCTAGCAGGAACAAACTTAGGATCACAAGTGGAATCTTGCATTGCAGGCGCATTGTTGGGCTCGCGTGATGTAGGCGCATTTTAACCGTGCCGTAACATTGCGAAAACGGTAGATATGAATTAGAACAAAGAGTGAACATAAAAATTGGATTCGGTGTCGTGTATGGGTTTGCTTCGTATGCACAAAGCTTTGGCCGGGCAGGGGCAACACCCTGCTGTGATGCCCCATACCCTGTCAGAGGCTTTTCCAAGCCATCCCACAGACGCCAGTGCTGTGGGCTTTGCGCTGTCACGTCTGCCGCGCACCAACGCTCCGATCCTTTGGGTGCAGGACCGTCTGTCGCGCAAGGAAGCGGGGCGTCCTGCGTTGGCCGGTCTACCCGCCGACCGTCCTGTGATCATGGTCGATCTGTCGCGCGCCGCGGATGTGCTTTGGGCGATGGAGGATGGGTTGCGCTGCCGCAGCCTGGGTGCTGTGATTGGCGAGATATGGGGCGATCCACCCAGCTTGGATTTCACCGCAACCAAGCGGCTGGCGATCCGGGCCGAGGCGGCGGATGTGTCTTGCTGGCTCATTCGCCGCGCCGCAAGTCCCGACCTGAGTGCCGCACGCGATCGTTGGCGCGTTGCCAGTCTACCTTCTGCCCCGCATCCGCACGACCCGCAGGCGCCGGGCAGCCCGCGTTGGTCGCTCGATTTGTTCCGCTCGCGTCGGTCCAAGCCGGGGCAATGGGTGGCGACCTATGACGGGGCGGCGGATCGTGTCCATCTCGCTGCCGCAACTGGCAATCGAGCGGTGGACCCGCGTGATGGAGCGGTGCGGGAACGCACCGCCGGATGATGTTCCCGTCATACTGGCCCGTGAGGGGCAGCATGGGCCGGTTATTCATGCGGCCAACCGCACTGCCCGGATCGAGGGCATTCACCCCGGGTCGCGTGTTGTCGATATGCGCGCGATTTGTCCGGAATTGCAGGTCGAGTATGCGGATGAGGCCGGCGATCATGCGGCCCTTGACCGTTTGGTTCTTTGGGCAAGGCGCTGGTGCCCGTGGACGGTGCGTGATGGTGATGACGGGTTGATTTTGGATACCACCGGGGCCGACCACCTGTGGGGTGGGGAGGCTGCGATGCTGGTTGAAATGGAAACGCAACTGTCCTTGTTGGGTCTGACCGCGCAATTGGCCGTGGCGCCCACATGGGGGGCTGCTTGGGCCTTGGCGCGGTTTGGTCCGGTCCGGTCCGTGTGTGGACCCGATGAGGCGTATTTCAAGCTGGGGCCTCTGCCAGTGACGGGCCTTCGGCTGGATGATCCCACGGTCCTTTTGCTGCGCCGTTTGGGGTTGAAAACCATTGGCGCGGTCATGGATGTGCCTCGCCTGTCGCTGACCCGCCGCTTTGTGAAAGCAGGGCTGCAAGCCAATCCACTGATGCGATTGGATCAGGCAATGGGCAAGCTGGCCGAACCGGTCTCAAGCGTGGACGCCAAGCCAGTGATCCGCGTACAGGCGCGTTTGGCCGAGCCTATCTTTGACCCGACCCCTCATTTGCCGGACCTGTGCGAAGACCTTTGTGAGCAGTTGAAGCATGCGGGGCTGGGCTGCCGTCGCCTGCATTTGACCGTCTACAAGACCGATGGCGATGTCAGCCATGTGGATGTTGCCACCTCTGCGCCCACGCGTGATCCGGCGCATTTGCATAGCCTGTTTCGCGATAAGGTAGAGCGGATCAACCCCGGTTTCGGTTTTGATCTGATCACCCTCGCGGCCGGTTCTGTCGAGGAAATGCAGGATCAGCAGACCCGCTTGGATGGCGGATCGGATGATGATCTACACCTGACCCGGTTGATTGATCGGCTGAGTGCAAAGTTCGGTCCGCATGCGGTGAGCCGCCCCATTTTGCGGCAAAGCCATGTGCCCGAGCGGGCCGAGGCGCAGATTGTCGCTTTGGCGGATCACCCGAATGAAGGGGCCGTTCTTACCAAAGAACGTCCCTTGCGTTTGCTCGATCACCCCGAGGAAGTGCGCGTGCTTTATGCCGTCCCCGAAGGGCCACCTGCGCAGTTCGTCTGGCGCAGGCAAACCCACCGTGTGGCGCGTTATGCCGGGCCGGAGCGGATTGCACCTGAGTGGTGGAAAGACCGCCCCGGCACGCGGTTGCGCGATTACTTCAAGGTCGAGGATCAGACTGGGCGGCGGTTGTGGCTTTACCGCGAAGGGCTGCATGAGGATGGCCGCGGCGGCGATCCGCGCTGGTTTGTGCATGGGATGTTTTCCTGATGATCTATGGTTGGTGCATGTGGCGGTGTTGGGATGCCTCCGGCGGGAGTTTTTTGGGCAAGATGATAATGCAGGTTTGGGGGTGGCGGCATGCCTGAGAATGACCACCAGCACCCCCGCCGCACGTTGGAGGAAAACGACTTTCCCCCAAACCCCCGCGCGTCCTTTGTTGAACTGGGTTTGACGACTTGCTTTTCATTCCTGCGCGGGGCCTCTGATGCGGTGGATCTTGCCGCAACCGCGTGGGCCTTGGGCTATGACGCACTGGGGTGTGCGGATCTGAATACGGTGGCCGGTGTCGTGCGCCTGCATGCAGAGGCGACCAAGGCCAATACGCGCCCCGTGATCGGCTGCCGTTTGCAGCTGGTCACAGGCGAGGCATTCCTTGCCTATCCCATAAACCGCGCGGCCTATGGTTGTCTCTGCACGCTGTTGTCAAAGGGCAAAATGCATGGCGTCGATGGCGAGTGGCAGGACAAAGGGGCCTGCGATATCACGCTGGATGATCTGGCAAAGCACAGTGTCGGTGTCCAACTCATCGCGGTCCCCGGCGATAATGTGGACCATTTCAGCGCCGGCCTAAGGCGGCTGATCCGCGCTTTGCCCACGATGAAACACATTGCTGCCAGCTATCTTTACCGGGGCGATGATCGTGCGCGGATCAATCAACTTGATACGCTTGCCCGCGTCAACGGGCTGTCCATTCTGGCGACCAATGATGTGCATTACCACGCCCCCGAACGCCGCCCCTTGCAGGATGTGATGACCTGTATCTTGCATAAGACGACCATCCACAAAGCGGGTTTCCTGCTAGATGCCAACGCCGAACGGCATCTCAAGTCACCGGCACAGATGGAACGGCTCTTTGCCGAATGGCCCCAAGCGATCAAGGCGACGCGCACGGTGGCAGATGCCTGCGATTTCAACCTGACAGAACTGTCTTACGAATACCCGCGAGAGACCGTGCCAGAGGGCTTTACCCCACAAGGTTATCTGGAACTGCTGACTTGGAAGGGTGCAGCCAATCGCTATCCCGAAGGCGTGCCAGGCGATATCAAGGTGGTCTTGGGAAAGGAGCTGGCGTTGATCGAAAAACTCGACATCGCGCAGTATTTCCTGACGATCCATCAGATCGTGAACTTTGCCCGCTATGACAGCAAGCCTGAAATTTTGTGTCAGGGCAGGGGGTCTGCCGCGAACTCGGCTGTGTGTTACGTGCTGGGGATCACTGCCGTGGACCCCAACAAGAACGATCTGCTGTTTGAGCGGTTTATCTCTGAGGAACGCAAAGAGCCCCCTGATATTGACGTCGATTTCGAGCATGAGCGGCGCGAAGAGGTGATCCAGCACATCTATGAAAAATACGGACGTCATCGGGCGGCCCTTTGCGCCACAGTGATCCACTACCGCCCCCGCATGGCGGTGCGTGAGGTGGGTAAGGTGATGGGGCTTTCCGAGGATATCACCACGGCACTGGCCAAAACGATTTGGGGCTCTTGGGGTCGCGAAATCGGGGCACGTGAGGCAACGGAGGCGGGGATTGATCTGCGTGATCCGCTGATGGCCCGCACGATCAAACTGGCCGATCAGATGATCGGGATGCCGCGTCATCTGGGCCAGCATGTGGGCGGGTTTATCCTGACTGAAAAGCCGTTGATCGAGACGGTTCCGATCGGTAACGGAGCCATGCCAGACCGCAGTTTCATCGAATGGGACAAGGACGATATCGACGAACTGCGCATCCTTAAGGTCGATGTGCTGGCACTGGGGATGCTGACCTGCATCCGCAAAGCGTTTGATCTGATTGATGCGCACCACGGTAAGCGGTTTACCCTTGCGACGGTCCCGCAAGGAGACGAGGCGACCTATGATATGCTGTGTAGAGGCGACAGCCTTGGCGTGTTTCAGGTCGAGAGCCGTGCACAGATGAACATGCTCCCGCGGCTTAAACCACGCGAATTCTATGATCTGGTCATTCAGGTCGCCATCGTGCGACCCGGCCCGATCCAAGGGGATATGGTGCATCCCTATCTGCGCAGGCGCAGCGGGATTGAGCCAGAAGACTACCCCTCACCGGGCCCAGCATATGACCCTGATGAGTTGCGCAAGGTCCTGCAACGGACCAAGGGCGTCCCGATTTTCCAAGAGCAGGCAATGAAGGTCGCTATGGTTGCCGCAGAGTTTTCGCCCGATGAAGCGAACCAACTCCGCAAGGCGATGGCGACGTTCCGGTCGCGTGGTACAATCGGGGAGCTTGAGGAAAAGATGGTCGGTCGCATGATCCGGCGCGGCTATAATCCCGAATTCGCCAATCGATGTTTTAATCAAATCAAAGGCTTCGGCGATTATGGTTTCCCCGAAAGCCACGCCGCCAGTTTCGCGCATCTGGTCTATGTCTCCAGCTGGATCAAGCGCCACTATCCGGACGTGTTCTGTGCGGCCTTACTAAATTCCCAGCCGATGGGGTTTTATGCGCCTGCCCAGATCGTCCGCGATGCCCGCGAACATGGCATTATCGTGCGTGGTGCTGATGTGAATTACTCGGACTGGGACAATACCCTTGAACCGATCTCGCTCGGTGTATTTGCCGTACGTCTTGGCCTGCGCCAGATCGACGGGATGCGGCAGGATATGGGGCAGCGTGTGATGGATGCGCGGGCGACACCTTTCACCAACCTCAAAGACCTCAAGGAACGTGCAAAGCTGGATGCAGGCGCGATGCGCAAACTGGCTGCGGCGGATGCGGTACGGTCGATGACGCTGGATAGGCGGCAAGCGCTTTGGGATGCGCGCGCGCTGCGGGACGCGCCGGATTTGCCGCTTTTTGCGGAAGAAAAGGATGAAGGGGCAGAGGTCCGCTTCGATCTGCCGCAAATGCCGATCTGTGAACATGTGGTCGCGGATTATCAAACCACGCGATTGTCACTGAAGGCCCACCCGATGTCATTCTTGCGGCGCAGTATGGACAAGCAAGGCTATACGCCCACCCGCATGCTTGATCAGATGCGCAACGGGCAAACCCTCAAACTGGCCGGTATTGTCCTGATCCGGCAACGCCCGGGCAGCGCCAAGGGCGTGTGCTTTATCACGCTTGAGGATGAAACCGGCGTTGCCAATCTGGTGGTCTGGCCCAAGGTGATGGAGGCGTATCGCAAAGTGATTATGCGCGCCCGCGTGATTGACGTGCGCGGCGTGGTGCAACGCAGCGAAGACGTGATCCATGTGGTCGCCAACCACCTGACCGACCGCAGCGATGCGCTAGAGCGGTTGTCGCATGACCGGATGGAGGCCCCGCTCGCCCATGCTGATGAGGTCAAAAAATCCATCCCTCATGATCCTCGCGGACGGCATCCGCGGGATGTACGTGTGATCCCAAAATCGCGGGATTTTCACTAAAGTCGCGCAAGGCCATCCTTGCGCTCCCAGCTATCGCAGGAAACGAAAACTAGAAAATTGTTCCACGGTCTGCAAAGGTCAAACGAACGCTTGACCTGATGACGTTTCCTAACCTGCCTCGAGGCTCAAATGACATTGCACCCTTTGACGTTGAAAAAGAAATTGGCCGACCCAAGCCAAAAGCTCACTGCACACGTCTGCACCATTCCATCTGCGACCGTGCCACAAGCCATGGCCGCAGCAGGCAGCGATGCCGTGATCATCGACATGGAACATGGTGCGGTGGATTATGCCTCTGCTCATGCCATGATCGCGGCGACTGCCGGCACGTCTTGTGCGCCTCTTGTCAGAATTACCCAAAACGATCCGGCACAGGTAAAGCGGGCGCTTGATCTGGGTGCAGAGGGCATTGTTTTCCCGCTGATCCGCTCGGCTGAAGACGCCGAAAAAGCCGTTGCATCCCTGCGTTACCCGCCACATGGCAATCGCGGGTTTGGCCCGTTCCTTGCGCATTCAAGGTGGGGGACCACCCTACTGGATTACCGCGAAACCGTGGATGGCCATCTGGTCTGCTGCCTCATGGTAGAAACACGAGATGCGATTGAGAACATAGAAGAGATTTGCGCTGTGCCGGGCATTGATTTGATAGTGCCAGCCCAGTTTGATCTTTCAACCGATCTTGGGATCTCTGGCCAGTTCGATCACCCCGACTTCAAGGCGGCCATTGCCAAGGTCGAAAGGGCCGCGAATGCCGCATCAATCCCGCTTGGGAATGTGGGGCTGTCAAAACCACAGGCCGAAGCGCTCTTTGCCAAAGGGTACCGGTTGATCGCAGGATTTGATATCCTGTGGATCAAAGCGATGGCAGCTGAGACTCAATCATGGACATGTGACCCCGAAATCTCGTGATTTCCACTAGGGCCTAGATCCCGCGATTATCGTCCAAATACTTCCGGATTTTTTCGAGCCCCGGCAAGAGATCAAAGATTGCATCAGGGCCCAAATCAGCGGAAATACGGGCAAGGGGCTCAGCCATTGCAGAAATCGCAACCTCCTGCGCCTTGCGCCCTTCAGCGGTGATGAAAACAACCTTGCTGCGCCCGTCAGTTTCGTGCTTGTCCATGCGGATCAATCCGCGCTTCTCAAGCACTGCAAGCGTATGTGTCATCGTTGTCTTGGGCACCTGAAAGGCATTGGCAAGGGCAAGCGGGGTCTTGCCATCACCAAGCCGTACAAGGTGGTTGATGACCGAAAAGTGAGAAACGTGCAGACCGTCTGGCAGACGCGATTGGAAAATCGCGCTGCTCAGTTGGTTGATGATCCCAACCTCGTTAAAGAATTGGAATAATGCTTTGTGGTCTTCGTTCATCCAGGTCTCAAATCAGTTTTGCATCCAAAGGCCAGCGCGGACTGCGCGCGATTTCGATACCATAGCCCAATCTGCAAAGCATTTGCACGGTTTCACCTTCACGCGCTAGCATCTGGTGAATGCGGGCATAGTGTTCGGCCATTTCCGGATACTCCTGGAGCGCTTGACTGAGCGGCTGCATGCTCAGGCCAGCAGCGGTTGCCGCAAGGTTCAGGCGCAGCCAGTCGCGACCTGCATTGATCTGGTCAATACGGGTATTGCCCGCAGTCATCTGCCACAAATGCCCCATAGCAGTCTCCGTATTTTCCAAAACGGCACCCTTTCCTTGTTCAAACATGACCGAGGTCGTGTCGAGCGTGCCTTCACGCGTCATCAGCCCGAAAGCACCCAGCGTTTCAAACAGAGGACCTGAGAAATCAATGCCATCAGGATTGGCCTCAACTTCGGCCTTACCAATCCGAAACAGGTCGACGCTCTCCTTGAAGGTATGCGGTGTGTCGATTTCGATGTTCAACGCCTGATAGGTGAGCTCACGAAGCCTTGCAACGCTTTCGGTAGAGGTATCACCACCGACGCGGCTACCATGGATCGCTGCGCTGCCAATCATGCTGATGAAAGCTGGATCAACGGTGCGTGTGACATCAAAAGGTTCTTTGTTTGACCGTCGTGACATCACGTAGTCAAAGAGCGGGTCTTTGCGCAAATTCTCGTCTCGCCGAAACCGTGCGACTGCAACAGGGCGGGCGTCCAGCCCACTCAGATCAGAACCTTGCGGGAAGAGATCAAGATCAACAGCATAGCCGTTATCGGCGGCAGCCATCACCATCATCTCCAGAAAACACCCAAGGCCAATCGTGATCTGGCGGTTCAATGGGTCCGTATGTGGTAGCATTCGATCCTGATCGACGGTCAGAACGACAGTATCCGGTATCGAAAGGTCAACTAGCCAAGGCTGCCGGTTGTGCGGGTTGGGCGCGAGGATGGCATAGGACAGCGCCCGTTTACGTGGTTCATCATAGATCACCCCGGCCTGATCCCACGGCGCCAACGCGACAGAAGGCGTGCGACTGGCGATGGTGCCGACGGTGGCGGTAGCCGCGACAATGATGCCGCCGCCCGAGAGGGCAAGAAACTTGCGTCTGTTCATTTGTTATCTCCATGTAATTCGGTGTCGGACTAAATAGTTCGATATCGAATTATAATCAAGTGCCGGCGGAAGTTTTTTGATTGGCAAGTGCAGAGCGCCTATTCAGAGGGATCATTAGCAATTACCCATAAGGTGAATTTAAGTTCTGAAAGCTTCATATGCGGTTCAACCTCAAACAACTCGAAGCCTTCGTGTGGGTCGCTGACCTGCAAAGCTTTCGGCGCGCGGCAGAACGTTTGAATACAACCCAACCCAATATCTCGGCACGCATTGCGGGGTTAGAGCAGGCGTTGGGGGCGACACTCATGACACGAGACGCAGGGTCGGTGCGGCTCACAGGCAAGGGTCAAGATTTACTCGCTCATGCCCGCCGTGTGTTGGACGCCACAGATGCATTGATTGTTGCCGCCGATCAGAAGGCGTTAATCGAAGGCACGTTGCGCCTTGGTGTGACCGAAATGATCGTGCACACATGGCTGCGCGCCTACTTGCGCCGCCTAAAGGAGGTCTATCCGCGCCTGACTGTCGAACTGACAGTCGATTTTTCGGTGAACTTGGAAAAGGGTCTCGCCGAACGCACCCTTGATCTTGCCCTGCAAAATGAACCCTTCAGCCGACTTGCCACGGGTCAAATCGAGATCGGGGCATATGAGCTAGTCTGGGTGGCTTCTCCCGCCCTTGGCCTTCCTGCCGTTCAAACGATTGAAACGATTGCCGCGCAGCCCATCCTTACCCATGCGCGAGACACGCGACTATATGAAGAGATCGCAGCACATTTCGGGTCACGCCGTCACCTTGCATCGCGATTGGTGCCGTCAACAAATTTAGCGGCCTGCCAGACGATGACGATTGATGGGATGGGCGTCGCGGCCTTACCGCTTGCGATGGTCGCTCCAGACCTGAAAGCCGGATCGCTTATGTTGCTTCAATACGATTGGGTGCCAGAACCACTCCATTTCTTTGCGCGTTACGATGCCGAACGCGCCCCGCGCGTCGTGGCAGATGCGGCCAACCTTGCCGTGCAGATCGCATTGGATAAAAAAACGTAATCTTTTGTATCACTTTAAACAATTGGAAGTGATCAACTGGCCGCGCTAGTTTTCACATGAAATCACAAGGTGGCAAAGATGCAAAACCATACGCGCTTGGGTGTTGATATTGGAGGCACGTTCACGGACGTCGTTCTTGAAGTTGGGAAAGATCAATACTCAACCAAAGTCCTGACAACCTACGCCGCTCCTGAAAACGCGATCATCGACGGGATGCATCAGGTGTGTGCCAAGGCAGGGATAACGCCTGCAAAAATCGAGCAGATCATTCACGGCACCACGCTGGCCACCAACGCCTTGATTGAACGGCGCGGGGCCAAGACCGCACTGATCACGACGATGGGCTTTCGCGATGTGATCGAGATGCGTACCGAAAGCCGGTTCGAGCAGTATGATCTAAACCTGCAACTGCCAGAGCCGCTCTTGCCGCGTCAGCATCGGTTTACGCTGAACGAACGTATGGATGCGCAGGGCAATGTGCTGATTCCGCTGGAGCGCGCTGACGTTGAAGCGCTGGCAGATGAAATAACATCCTACGGTTTTGAAAGCATCGCCATCGGTCTGATCCACGCCTATCTGAACAACGGCCATGAACGGATGATCCGCGATGTGTTTGCCGAGAAACTGCCGGACGTGATGATCTCGCTCTCATCCGAAGTCTCACCGCAGATGCGCGAATATGAGCGGTTCAATACGACTGTTGCGAACGCCTATATCAAGCCTTTGATGAAATCCTACTTGGGACGTCTGGAAGGCCGTTTGGCACATGAAGGGGCTGTTTGCCCCATCTTCCTGATGCACTCTGGCGGTGGTATTATCAGCCTGGAAAGCGCCGCAGATTTTCCCGTACGCCTGGTCGAATCCGGACCAGCTGGCGGGGCTGTCTTTGCGGCCGACATTGCGGCACGTTACGGTCTCAACAAGGTGCTGTCTTTCGATATGGGCGGCACGACCGCCAAGATTTGCTTGATCAAGAACCAAACACCCAAGACAGCCCGCGTTTTTGAGGTCGCCCGTACCTACCGTTTCAAAAAAGGCTCTGGAATGCCCATTTCGATCCCAGTCATCGACATGGTCGAGATCGGGGCAGGGGGCGGCAGCCTTGCCCATGTAGACGCGATGCGCCAAATCCGCGTGGGGCCCGAGAGTGCGGGATCGGAACCGGGGCCAGCATGTTATGGACGGGGCGGTGAACGCCCAGCGGTCACGGACGCGGACCTGATATTAGGCAAATTGGACCCTGACAACTTCGCTGGCGGGTCTATCAAACTGCATATCGATGCGTCCGCCAAAGCGCTCACCACCCTTGGAGAGCCTTTGGATATGGACGCGCAGACAGCTGCCTTTGGTTTGGCCGAGGTTGTGGACGAAAACATGGCCAACGCCGCCCGTGTCCATGCGGTGGAAAATGGCGAAGACCTTGCCGACTACACAATGATCGCCTTTGGTGGTGCAGCCCCGCTTCATGCCGGACGGCTTTGCGAAAAGCTGGGTGTAGATCGTTTGTTAGTACCAACAGGGGCAGGTGTTGGCTCTGCCATCGGTTTCTTGCGTGCACCGTTCAGCTTTGAGGCAACCCGTAGTGTCTATATGAGACTGTCGGACTTTGCGCCCAAGACTGTGAAAAAACTGCTGGGCGAATTGGAAACCGAAGCAACTGGTTTCGTCCGCACTTGTGACGCAAAAGCGCCGATCAAAGCCGAATACAAAGTCTATATGCGATACACTGGCCAAGGTTGGGAAATCCCCATCGCACTGAATGCGGCACAAGCCGCCAATCCTGATGCCGCAACCTTCCAATCCTTGTTTGAGAAGGACTACACAACCCTTTTTGGCCGCACTGTCGCCGGCATGGACATCGAAATCACCGTCTGGGCGGTGAATGCGACGACAGAGGCCGCAAAAGCCGACCCCTTGGGGGAAACCCCAAAAGGTGCATCAGGGGCGGTTGATACCACTCGCACGCTCTTTGACCCGGTTCAGGGCGTGGCCAGCAACGCAGCTGTCGTTTTGCGTGACACGCTGAACCCCGGCGACACTGTCGTCGGACCCGCGCTGATCACCGAGGATGAAACCACCATCGTCGTCCCAAACAGCCGTACCGCCATAGCGCGCTCTGACGGCACCATCGACATCACGGAGAAACGGACATGAGCAATGTTGCCTACCAAGTCATGTGGAACCGCCTGATCTCTGTCGTGGAAGAACAGGCGCAAGCGCTGGTCCGCACCGCGTTTTCGACGTCTGTACGCGAAGCAGGTGACCTCTCTGCCGGTGTCTATAACGCCGAAGGGCTAATGCTGGCCCAGGCCGTTACGGGGACCCCCGGTCATGTCAACGCGATGGCCGATGCGGTTGCGCATTTCATCCGCCGTATCGGGCGAGAGAATATCAATGATGGTGACGTCTATATCACCAACGACCCTTGGGAAGGCACTGGCCACTTGCACGACATCACGGTCGTCAGCCCGTCGTTTCAGGGCGGCCACCACGTCGGCTTTTTCGCCTGTACCGCGCATGTCGTCGATATCGGCGGTCGGGGTTTTGGCGCGGATGCGGCGAGCGTCTATGAGGAAGGTCTCTACATCCCGATCATGAAATTCGTGGACCGTGGCGCTGTCGATGAAACCCTCATCCGCATCGTGCGTGGCAACGTACGCGAACCGGACCAACTGGTCGGCGACATGTATGCGCTCGCGACCTGTAACGAGATCGGCCACAGGCGCTTGGTCGAGATGATGGATGAATTCAACCTGACTGATCTGGAAGGCATCGGTGATTTTATCCTCGAAAACTCGCGCCGCGCGACGCTGGAGCGGATTGCGGCACTGCCCCGCGAAACAGCGACGGGCGCGATGCGGATTGATGGATTTGCCACGCCGATTGATCTGAAGGTGAAGCTGACCATTGAAGAAGACCGGATGCATTGCGATTTCACTGGCACGTCTGGTTTGGATAAAAAGGGCATCAACGTTCCGCTGGTCTATACCAAGGCCTACGCCTGTTATGCGCTCAAATGCGCAATTGCTCCCGAAATTCCCAACAACGCGGCCTCGCTTGCCCCGTTTGAAGTGTCGGCGCCAGTCGATAGCATCGTCAATGCCGTGCACCCGGCACCTGTCGCGCTGCGCCATATCATCGGGCATATGATCCCCGATACGGTCTACGATGCGCTCGACAAAATCCTGCCTGCGACCGTGCCCGCCGAAGGGGCTGGGTGCCTGTGCAACTTCCAAGTCTCGCTGCGCCCCGCCCCCGGCAAGCAAGGGCGCCGGTCCGAAGTGCTGACTTTCAATTCAGGCGGTGCCGGTGCGCGACCGACAGTGGATGGATTGAACGCAACGGCCTTCCC
>Ga0115562_1002316_pt1 | contig 13273 bp, 9 predicted proteins | sample COGITO_mtgs_1105_6_FD_87200 | JGI IMG/M metagenome (GOLD analysis project Ga0115562, IMG submission 87200) | Pelagic marine microbial communities from North Sea - COGITO_mtgs_110516 | ecosystem: Environmental > Aquatic > Marine > Epipelagic | place: Germany:Helgoland, sampling site Kabeltonne...
ACATGATAATGTCGATAGACCTCTTTGGCATCCTTATCCAGCGCGCCCAACATAATCAGCCACATAACCAATTCTGCACCCTCCGAACCTGCCTCGCGCATATATTCCGTGTGCCCTATATTAATCAAACGCTCTTTATTAGCAGTCAGATCATTGAGAAACGCTGTGTCGAAATGTTCGTTAACAAACCCTGCGCGCTCGCCCTGTAGCTGGTGAGACATACCGCCGGTGCCCCACACAGCAACTTTCAGGTCCTCGTCAAAAGACTCCACCGCAGCGCGGATCGCCTTGCCCAAGGCAAAACATCGGCTGCCTCGAGGCTGGGGATACTGGATAACATTCACAGCAAGGGGAATAACCTTGCACGGCCAGGCCTCTGGTTGACCGCACATAATTGATAGCGGCACGGTTAGACCATGATCCACTGGCATCTTATTGGCTATGGTCATATCAAATTCATCCATAATCAAAGACTCACAGATATGCCAGGCCAACTCTGGATGCCCTTCAACAACTGGTACCTGCCTTGGGCCATAGCCTTCATCGGCCGGTTGAAACTCAGCGGCCACCCCCATAGCAAAGGTCGGAATTAACTCGAGTGAAAATGCCGAGGCATGATCATTGTAAACAATAATCACCACATCAGGCTGTTCCCGCTCCATCCATTCTCGCGCTGGCCCATAACCATCAAAAAGTGTCTTCCAATAAGGTAGCTGGGTCTTCTCATGATCAACCGCCGCACCTATCCCTGGGACATGGGACGTGCCTACCCCTGCAAATAAATTAGCCACTATTATTTTTCCTCCGAGGTATATAAGTTACCTTCAGCCGGTCGGCCACCAGTAATCATCATGTCAGTAAATTCTTGTTCTGTTACCCCTGACATTGCACCACCGACATATTGCATACTTCTACGGTCAAAAATAGCCAACTTAAAGGTGTAATAGATATTGCCACCCAACTGCAGTAGACCCAGCCAATCGCGGGTTAAGACTGCTTGACGTTGCTCTGGCGTCAGTGGAAAGCCGTCCAAATAAGCCACCTCATCCTGTCGAAACTTGTCCCGGTTGTCCGGATTATTCAATGACATACAAAACATATTGAGTTGATAGCCTTGCATGGAGTGATGCGGGTCAAATACGTAGGTCCCCGGAATATCACTGTACTGTCGATCTTGCTTCATTATTGCAACTCCAATGCATAAGTTGTGACGATCAAAAAAAATCTGACAGCCAGAGCCAACGCTCAAGCCATCAATTACATTGAGATAGTAGCTGAATTATCGCTATAGCTTAATGCCTATTCGCAACCATCGTCGGGTTAGATAATTCGCTCTTACTCTTCATCTGGATATCGTCCCAATGATAAAAACAAAACTATCGATAAAAGCAGTAAACCCACTGAAATCATGAGTACCGTTTCGTACCCTTGAAACACCTGTGCTGCCATACCAAAAATCGGTGGAGCCATACCTGCTCCAACAGTAAAGAAGGCGATAATCACACCAAAAACAGCAGGATAATGGGCGGGCCCAAAATATTTACCCGTCAAATAAGCCAGTAAATCTAGCTCAGCACCGGCCGCCAGACCGACCATCACCGCAACCACTAAAGCCGACGCCAAGGTCACTTGTGTCATAATCAAGATTAATAATCCAAGCGTCGCGACAAGGAAGAAACAGGCTGCAACCCCAGGCGCCCACAAACGATCGACCAGCGCGCCCACCATCAGTCGACCTAAGATCACTGTCAGCCCCATCACTGCAGCAATTTGCGCAATTGAACTGCGTTGGAAACCTTGCTCGGTCATAATACGCTCAAAGTTTGATAGCCAACCTGCCACAACAATAACCGTCAAGAATAAAACTGCACCTAGAATCCAAAATTGTTTGGTGCGAACTGCCTCGCGGGTAGTCAACCCCCAAGATTGCATTTGATTGCTTGTCTCTTGCGTTTGCGCCACCTCGATGGCTTCGGGTTTTTCTTTAAACAAAGCCAGTACGATAGGAAGGGATACACAGAGTGCACCTAAGCCAATGCCGCGATAAGCTGTTCGCCAGCCATGATTAGCAATAAGAAACTCTACAATCGGCGGCAGTAAAAAAGCACCTAATCCAGTACCCGCCATGGTGATACCGATGGCCTTACCACGGTGCTTGGAAAACCAATTATTGAGAACACCGGTCCAAATGATCGGCAATGACCCCGCACCAAGAATAGCCACCAAAGCCCAACTCAGATACCAAAGCATTAACGAACCATTATTTAATGAGAGCACAACATAGGCGAGCGAGTGGCCAATTAAGCCGATAATACCAACGGTGCGAAGGCCTACCTTTTGTGCAATAAAGCCAATAAGGGGTCCCGTGAGCAGACCAGAGCACATGAGCACAGTGTAACTAAGGAAAAACTGTGGGGCGCTCCAACCAAATTCACTGGTGACTGGGCCAACAAAAAAACCCTGCGTGTAGTTAGTTAATGTGAATATGCCACACATTGTGCCAATCGTTGCCGCCAACAACGACTTCCAACCGTACGTAAACTCGCTCACAATTTACCCCCTCTGTTAGTCAAAAACGACTTAATCACGCCGCTTTACTGTCAGTATTCATTACTATATTCGATAGCTATCCAGCTGAGAATGCGCACTGTATGAGACATGTTGTTCGCAAAACGCGTCCTATAGATCACAGTCGGCAGGTTCAAGATGCGACACTGTCCACACTACCTAATTAACTGAACTCCAATGGCTTCAATCTAATACGCATTATTCCGTTGGCTTTTCACCTACCGGCCTCACTGTAAACGGTCCCTCAGGTAAAATAACATTATTATTGGTTACATAGTCATCCCAGTGTTGCAGCATGGTGTTGAATATTTTTGGTCGCTTAGTAGCTAAATCAGACTGCTCCGACGGATCAGTCTGCATATTAAAAAGTTCCCAATCAACTATTTGATTGGGTTTTCCCGAGCTAACTAACTTAAATCCATTGGCAACAATACCCCGCTTCCTCCATACCTCGAAACCAACAGCCTCATGATTATCGCGAACCCTATCAACGGCACCAGTCAAAAGCCCGACAAGACTTTTTCCCGACACGTTTTTTATTTCTGCTCCCGCTAGTTCGGCAAAAGTTGGGAACCAATCGGTGCTATGGGTGACCGCACGACTCAGTTGACCTTGGGTGATTTTATCGGGCCAATAAACAATGGCTGGCGATCGAATACCGCCCTCATAGGTGGTCCCTTTATAGCGACTGAAAGGGGTATTACTAACATGTGCCCACTCAGATCCGTAGAAAATAAATGACCCTTCACGACCGGTATTTTCAGGCGAATTGTCAAAGTTAGCGGCGAACTTGCCAATCGGCGGAGGTGCACTACTGAGATCCCAATGTTCGGCGCCATTGTCAGAGATAAACACAATAATACTGTTATCTAACTGCCCTATCTCTTCAAGGTAATTAACAATACGCCCAATACTCATATCCATGTAGTCAACCATGGCCGCATAGATTTCCATATTACGGGCATGAAAATTCTGTTCGTCATCACTGAGTTGCTGCCAAGGTTTAACATAGCTAGGTCTCGTCGGTGCCGGTATCGATGACGGAAAAAGGCCAAGCTCTTGTTGTTCGGCAAACCGACGATCACGCACCATGTCATAACCAACATCGTAGGACCCGCGGTACTTGTCAATCACCGCATCGGGCGCCTGCAATGGCCAATGGGGTGCGGTATAAGCCAAATAAGCAAAAAAGGGCTTGCGGTCATCTCGATTGCTGTCAATCTGTTCAATTAATCGATCTGTATAAAAAGTGGTTGAGTAAAAGTCTTTCGGTAATGCGTTTAGCAAACGTCCATCGTCGCGATATAGCAAAGGATGTCGATGTTCATCACCACCCGCCATATCTGAAAAATGACTGCCGCCACCATAGAGCATGGCAAAGGATTTATCGAAACCTCTGCTGCGCGGGGACTGATTGGGGTGCATACCTAAATGCCATTTGCCTGCCATATAAGTGTGATAGCCCGCGGCATTAAGAACCTCAGCAATGGTGTCAACATTCTCGCTAAGATGGCCCTCATAGCCCGGCTGACCCATTTGATTATCGGCAACAGTCTCAGCCATATTGCCAAGTCCGGCAATATGACTATCCATACCACTCATTATCATCGACCGAGTAACAGAGCAGGTTGGGCCGCTGTAAAACTGAGTAAATAACATTCCTTCAGCAGCTAGCTTATCCAAAGTGGGCGTGGCTATTTCACTGCCAAAAGGTCCTATATCTGAATAGCCAAGATCATCGGCAACAATCAATAAAACATTTGGTCGGGATTGGGTTTCTTGGCTACCAGTCAACTCATTACTGTGCTCAAGATCTTGACTGCAGCCACTCAACAATAGAACCGCTAACAATATTCTCCACATAATAATATCCGAGTCTTTCAAAATATTTACGATGCCACAGCAGTCAAGTCACATAGCCATCAACAAAATAGCACGTGAGCCAACTCATAATTATCGCATCACAAAACGACGCCACTAGTCATTTAAGTTGCGCTAATTTTATTGCTGTGCTGACGATAATTCTTTGGCTTTTTTACGTAACAATATCGCACTGCTGAGATAATAGTTTCTTGCCGTAGTAGTCAGATTATTTTTAGCAAGCGCGGTTAAAGCATATGCTTTGTGTAGCAGTGCCGATTTGTTTTTAGGGTCGAGTGTTATAAGATAATCACTCAATTGAGCGGCCCACTGATAATCTTTTTGTACAATGGCCACAGCAATTAAATCACCTAACTTGTCCTGCCCACCTGCCATCTTGGCAACACGCTCTGCCTCGTCGCGGTCGCTAAGTGGAAATAGATTGGTGGCATTGCCATCAAACCATCCTAAATAACCACTAAAGATAGCGCGAACGGCCCATTCTGGATTGCCGTAATAAGGACGCAGATAATCCAGCGTTTGATATTTCTCTGGCAGCACCACATAGTCAACTAACTGGTTGGGTACCATTCCTCTGTTGATTCCCTCAACTGTCTTATCAAACAAAAAGCGAATCGCATCTCGGTAGTTGCTTAGGGACTCATTGACCTCAGCTTCACCAATAACAGGGCGTGTATGACCGCCAACAACTGCTAGCGGATTTTCTTGCAATATCTGGTCTATGACATTGGCCCAGGATCTGATATCTCTATAGGGCGTGCCGCGAAGTGCGTATAGATTTGGCCATGACTTGTAGAAATTATCCCCCGCAAACACCACTCGTTCGGCTGGAAACGATATGTAGAGGGCGTCCTCGGTTTCTCCCGTCGCCGCAACCAGCTCCAAATCAAGACCCTCTATTGTGAGATTAAAACGATCGACATCAAAGAGGTGAGTCGGCGCAATTTTGTGCTCTGCACCAAAAACTCCGCTCTTGCGTTTTGGCCAAAAAGCTTTGGCGATACCATTATTGATTCGCTGTTTGGGCGATAAAGCGAAACCCGCCTGGTTTTTGCCACGGATTTTTTGAATTTTAATTCCCGCCTGCTCGAGGGTATTTTGCTCATGACCAAATCCCTCTCGAGCCCATATCTGTACATCTGGAGTATCCATAAATGCAGAAGCGCCATGGATATGGTCGGGATGACCATGGGTAAAGATAATCGCCTTGACAGGCTTATCTACAATAGCCTGGAAATCTGCCCGTACCTGCTGACTACTAGCAACCTCTAATCCCGCATCAACGATCACTATACCCTCAGTGCCAACAATCATACTAACTGGGGACACCGCATAGCCTACGGCTGTGTAGACACTTTCAGAAACCTGAATAATCTCTTTATCAAACTCAGCGTTCCTTTTTATTAGAAGTCTGGTCGCTTGCGTATCCTCAGCATAGGCCGTTCCTACCGCAATAAAAGCGAAAAGTAAACCTGGCAATAAGAGCGAAAAATACCGCGCCATATTATTCATCCTGCCAATCCCTACGATAAAAATTAAAAAGATTAGAATACATTGTTTCCCCGAGGTTTGGTAACTTCGGGGAAACAATTAGCATGCGGCCATGATCTAAAAATCAATGCTGATCGAAGCACCAAAAGTACGAGTAGAGGCATTAGTTACGCGACATAACACTGACTGATTAGTATCCTTTTTGCCACTTTTTGGATTTGGCCCCGCCAATATGGCGTTACCGTCATTAATCAATATGTGTCCACAATAGTGTTCATCAGTCAGGTTTCTTCCGTACAATGACAATGCATACTGATCTGCGTCACCAAATCGATAGCTAAGGTTGGCATTGACTAGGGTGTAAGCCTCTTGGGTAAGTTGGTCGACAACATTGGCATTGCCGCTAACTGCGGTCGATTTAACCTGATCACCGGTATGGGAGATATTGGCGGTCAAATTTAGCATATTGCCACTTTGAAGCTGAACATCCTGTGAAGCTAGCAGGTTGAAGGAAACCTCGGGCGCCATAGCTAGTTCAGCGCCCTCAACAAAGCTGCTATCACCGGATTTAGTGACCTCTGTATCAAGCATAGAAACACCTGCCTGTAGGTAGAAGCCACCATCACTTGCGTACCTTACATTGGCATCAAACCCCGTGATCTCAGATTCCGGCGCATTCTCTAAGCGTGGAAGGCCACCAGCAGCGGATACAAACTGCTGTAAGTTTTCGTATGTGTACAAGAACGTCGAAGCATCCAGTTCAAGACGGTCATCCCAAAACATACCTTTATACCCTAGCTCCCAAACGTCCAGAGATTCCGGTGCTAACTTTGTATCTTCCAGTGAATTAATCACATTATTTACAGGAAATAGTGCGTAGACAGGTCTGGTATCTAGAGCAGAGCCTTTAAAGCCCTTGGACACGCTAGCATAAATCATTGAGTCCTCTGTTGCTTTCCAGTCTAACTTAACCGTATAACCCACATCATTATTATCGAGAGTTTGCTTTATTTGGCGAGCAATTTCATAGCCATTGGCATCATACTCAGCAGTACCAGGATTTTGTTCAGCAACTAGTGCTGCGACATCATCTGAAAAATACAATGTATGTGTTTCCGCGCCAGCAACGATTGGCGAGGAGGGTCTATAGTTGCCCACGATCTCTTCATCTGAATAACGCAAACCAGCGGTTAAGGTCAGGGTATCACTGATATCGTATTCACTCTGGAAATAAATACCAAAATTCTCCTTGGTATGATCCAGCTCAACACTGGGGATCTTATTGCCAGCGCCAAACTTACCCGCCGAACCACGCAATCCTGTGTAAGAATCAGCTTCTTCATCAAGGAAGTAAACACCCGCTATCCAGCGATAGGCTTCGTCACCATTGGAAATTAGGCGTATTTCCTGCTGAAAGGTATCGCGGTCATCTTGCTGGAAAGTATGCAAGTTAAGCGTATCACTACCGTCATTATCATTAGCGTTTTTAAAGGTGAGATTATCCATTGAAGTAATGGAGTTTAAAGTAGCCCAGCCCAAATCATAATCAACTTTCAGGTAGAAGCCCTCTGTTGATATATCCTCTAAACCAACATCCTGTGCGGTTAACTTCCAATCGTCAGTGGAGGGATCAGACGCCGCCTCACCAGTTGCACCTCCATTACGACCAAGACAATTCGTATTAGCTTCAAAATCGACGACACCCATAGGTGCATCAGCACAGACACCCCCAGATCCATCTGCTGATCGAGTGCCGACTGCCTTTACTGCTGTACTATTATTTTGACTCTCAAGGGCATGCATATTAAAGGTAACAGCAGCTTGATCACTCGGCTCCCATAACAACGATAGACGAGCGCTCTTAACATCATCATCCCCATACTTTTTGCCATTACTAACCGAAGTAAAAGCGCCATCATCATCGATAGTTTGCATAGCAAAACGGGCGGCTACCTTATCAGATATATCAAAACCCACTGCAAATTCTGTCTCTAAATGACTATTACTTCCCCAGTTTACACTGGCGCTGCCCTGGGTGCCGGCACCAATTTCTGGTTTATTGCTAATGTAATTAACCGCACCACCCGTCGTATTCAACCCAAAAAGCGTATTCTGTGGACCTTTAAGCACCTCTACGCGTTCCATATCATAAAGTGCTGCCCTAGCGTGATAACCACTAGTCAAAGTGATACCATCAAAATACTGGCCCACCGCCGATGACGCTGTTAAATGAACATCATTAGTTCCTACACCCCGCAGAAAGTAGCTCCTATTTGAACCCTGCTGAGCTCCTGACGAAAATCCTGGGGTCACATCAACTAACTTACTCGCATCAGTGACACCCAGCGTTTTCATTTGATCAGCGGTAAAAGCACTCACTGCAACAGGAACGTCCTGAAGAGACTCAGAACGTTTTTGAGCAGTAACAATTACCTCTTCAAGTTGACCATAAACAAAAGTGTGACCGGTTAATACGAAAAGGCCAAGCATCGAACGTAGTATGGATTTTTGAAAATTGTTTGGATAGAAATTCATAAACGCGTACCCCTATTTATATTAATTACTTGAGCTGAGCGAAATTAATTCCTACCTGCGATGCGCTATCGAAAAAAACGCAATAATATAAATCAGCTACAAGAGTATACTCGCCTTTTAATTTGCCTAATTTGACGAGAATGTTAATATATAATGACTCGATAAAGAATATAATATGTCAAAAATTAATCTTAGTGTTCGTAAAATAAGTCCAATCGATAGGTGCACGAATGAACGAGCTTGAATGTATTAGGGCTTTCGTGAAAGTAGTTGAAGTAGGCAGTTTTGCCGAAACTGCTCGACAAACAAATACGGCAAAATCAGTCATCACCAAACGTGTTAACCAGCTAGAAGATCATCTGGAATTGCAACTGCTCAGACGCTCTACTCGCAAGCTGACAATCACCGAAGGTGGTACCGATTTTTATGAACGAGCAGTTCGCGTGCTATCCGAACTTGATCATGCTAAGACATCGGTTAGCGGTGTAGAATGGGGCTTGACCGGTACATTCCGAGTCAGTTGTATATCATCATTTATCCATAGCTATATAGCCCATGATCTGTGCGAATTTCAAAATGAACACCCTGAACTCACGGTGGAACTAGAGCAACATGATCGGTTCTGTGACCCAGTTCAGGAGGGCTTCGATGTGTGTCTGCAGACGGGCCAAAACACCAGCGGTATTCTAGAGGCGTCAAAAATTTTTCCCGTGCGTCGACTGATTGCAGCCACACCCGAATATATCGAGCAATATGGTATGCCTCTAGTACCGCAAGATCTTCCTCAGCACAAATTTTGTCACAACACTTTTATTGAGCCCGACTGCTGTATCAATCTGTCCCATCCCAAAGGCATAAAACCGATACCAATTCAGCCAATTATTCAAACCAATACCATATGGATGTTACGCGCTGCCATAATGAGCAATCAGTATATGGCGGTGATGCCGGCATTCTTTATTGAACAAGAAATAATCGATGGCAAACTTGTCGCCGTACTTCCCGAGGTACAGCTTAAGAGCATTATGATCTCAGCGTTCTATCGCCGATCATCTTTTGTGCCGATGAAGGTGCGAATATTTATCGACTTCTTACGCAGAAAATATGGTGAAAAACCGCCATGGGAAAATAGATTATTAACTGCACGCCCAGAACTATCCATAGCTCTAGGGCCTGACAGAAAATAATACAGCTACATAGGTTAGGCTAAATATTTGAATGAGAGTGCGATGCTCAAACGCTACAATTGGTGACTATGATGATCCGCGCGGTGCACGATCACTGTGTTGCGCTAAAAAATCAACGTAAGCCAAGATATCGTCCGGCACCACGCGGGCAAAGGCACTTGAAGCAATCCATGCAGCCTGCAACTTTGTCTCTTTGTTGATTAGAAATGTTGCAGGCTCACAAAACAATGGCATTTCAATGGTTTTCTCTTGCTTGGAAATAAATACGCCCATCGCTCTTGCGCTGGCAATCGACACATCAAAACCAATGTTCAACTTATGCAATGCATAATCATTTGCCATGCTACGAGCACGGGTTTCGGTATCGGCACTGACCGCCACTACATCCACGCCGCGTGAGGCAAACTCATCATGTAAGCGCTCCAAAGCTTGTAATTGCTTTTTACACTGACCGCACCACATACCGCGGTATATGGTAAGTAGCGACATGGTTCCTGCGGGCTGATCTTGACTTCGCCACATAGCTCCGTTCAGTAGCTGTACGGTAAACTCAGGTAATAACTCTCCAGTTCTATTGGTCACTATGCACGACTCCCTTGAATTAACTTATCACCAAATAATCCCGACAAATAATGACATATCCCTGATGCTAATAATCATGCTTGGATAGTGACCCATTTTAAATCGGTAAACGCATCCAAATCAGCCTCGGTACCTTCACGTCCAAAACCACTATCACCAACACCACCAAATGGCACATGCGCCTCATCGGTAATTGATGGACTATTAATATGCACCATACCGGCTTCTATTCTTTTGGCAAACCTCATGGCCAAATGAATATTGGCGGTATATATCGCCGAGCTTAGTCCATAATTGGTGTTATTTGCCTCCGCGACTACCTCATCAAAATCGCTGAATCGGTATACAGAGACAACCGGGCCAAAGGTCTCTTCACGAAACACATCCATATCCGCGGTTACATCTAATAACACCGTGGGGGCACAGCGATTACCATCCCAGTTACCACCCGTTGCAACCGTCGCACCTTTGTTACGAGCATCCTCAATATGCCGCTTGATTCGTTCGCGCTGGCGTTCACTAATAATCGGGCCAATAATGGTAGCTGGATCACGCAGATCGCCCATACCTAATTTTCCAGCGATAGCCACATACATTTTTACAAATTGGTCATAGATTTTGTCATGCACATAAACACGACTCGAACCAATACAGGCCTGCCCCTGATGCATAAAAATGCCACGTATCGCACCTGGCACTGCCTCCTGTAAATCAGCATCATCCATAATAACGAGAGGGTTTTTACCACCTAATTCCAGGGTGACATGCTTATTATTCTCGGCACAGAGCTTTTGAATATGCTTGCCCACCACGGTTGATCCAGTAAAGGTTACCGACTTAACTAATGGATGACCGGTCAATGCATCACCAATATCATAACCATTGCCAGCCACCACATTAAGGGCACCTGCAGGGAAACCTGCCTCGCTCATCAATTGGGCAAACTTAAGAGAAAGAATTGGATGTTCTTCCGATGGCAGCAACACCACAGTGCTTCCTGTGGCCAGTGCATTGGCGCACAGACGGCTGGCCTTAATCAAAGGCACATTAAATGGCGTAATCACCGCTACCACACCACGCGCCTCTCGCCACGTCATACTGATACGTCCAGGATAATCAGAGGGCAGTGTTTTACCACTTAGATTGCGCACCATGCCCACCGATGCTCGAATAAATGAAATCGCTTTATTGGTTTCAAATTCAGCTTTCTTAAGCGTCGAGCCACCTTCGCTGTGAAGTATTTCGATAAATTGTCCTTTTTGCTTTTCGAGGAGTTCCGCCGCTTTACATAACCAAGCTTCCCGATCATTGGTCGATGACTGGCTATAACTTAAAAATGCTGCATGGGCAGACTCTACCGCATTATCTATATCTGCAACGGTCCCTCGCACAACAGTGCCATAGAGACTGTCATCCAATGGGTTAAGTGTTTCCAATACAGCGTTACCGGATGAGGGAACCTCGCGGCCATCTATCCAATGTCCCATAGCTTGATTATTATGCGTTGTCATTTACTTAGATTTCCTCACCTATCATTTAGAGGTTTACTTTGCCACCGTCGACATTCAATGTTTGTCCGGTCACAAAATCACTGTCAGTGGTAATCAGATACATCAAGGAGCCCAGCAGATCCTCAGGCAGCATCTCACGTTTAATTGAACGCGACTGCACGGTTGGCCCACGCGCCGGATCAAAGCCTGCGTTGCCCTGCAGAGCCTCACTCTCAGTTAGCCCGGGGGCGATGGCATTAACCTGAATATTCTTATCACCCAGCTCACGACCATGGCAACGCGTCAATGCTATAACGGCGCCTTTAGAGGCGGTGTAATGGGATAGGCCGGGAGGGCCATAATAAAATGTCCCCGAAGCTATATTGACGATCTTGCCGCCACCGGCACGCAACATGGCGGGAACCACCGCCCTAGTTGCCTGATGCACCCCTCTGGCATTTACCGTCATAACTTTGTCAAATTCATCATTGTCTATCTGCATAAATGGCTTAGGTTGCAGCGCTGCAAAAATCGACGCGTTATTAACCAAAATATCGAGACTGCCAAATGTCTTCTCAGTGGTTTCAACCACGGCGGCAAGGTTGTCATCTGAGGTAACATCGACACTCATGCCTATTGCCGATCCACCCGCAGCGATAATTGCCTCAACAGTGGTCTCGATATCAAGCACATCGGTGACTACAACATTGGCCCCCTCTTGCGCCATACGTTTTGCCATCACCGCACCAATACCTCGGCCTGCACCAGTTATAACCGCTGTCTTTCCATCTAATCGACCCATTTTTCTATCCTTCTTTAAATTTCTATTTCAATTATTTCAGCAACTTCAGGCCAACTTTTACTACCGAAGACCAACAAATCATTAGTCAAATCCTGTGGACACCAATCTAGAATTGCCGGTTTAAAACTGGGTATTTGTTGAATGCGCTGCCACCAATCGGCAAGGTAGGGTAAGCGACCTTCCCACCAACCCGACATACCCAACATGGCGACACGATTGACATAAGGCGTCAGTGCCACATCGGCTAGGCCAAACTCATCGCTGCATAACCATCGTGTCTGCTGTAGATCGCTATCCATTTTTTTCAGATATTGATCATAGAGCCTAACTTTGTCTTTAGCCCCTGGGGCATCAAAACCATACTTGACCACCTGTTTTTTAAATCCCGCCCAATCTACTGTGACCGAATGATCTGGAGTAGAAGCAAGGAATTCTTCCAATTCTTTTTCACTCAAATTTTTTCTAACAATATGACGATGTGCACTGGCAAATGTCAGCGTGCCGCAGGCGGGATGTAGATGCTCATCAAGAATTTTGGTCCAGTAGCGGGTTTTCACATATTCGAATGGATCACTAGGTGTCATTGGTTTTTGTGGAAAAGCTAAATCGAGATATTCCATAATCACAGTAGATTCATTAAGAATCTTGCCGTCATGAATCAAGCTCGGCACCACTGCTTTTGGGTTGATTTTGATATAGTCCGGCTCAAACTGCTCACCCTTTAATATATCAACATA
>Ga0115562_1002332_pt1 | contig 13223 bp, 11 predicted proteins | sample COGITO_mtgs_1105_6_FD_87200 | JGI IMG/M metagenome (GOLD analysis project Ga0115562, IMG submission 87200) | Pelagic marine microbial communities from North Sea - COGITO_mtgs_110516 | ecosystem: Environmental > Aquatic > Marine > Epipelagic | place: Germany:Helgoland, sampling site Kabeltonne...
CGGCGGCCTCTTTCGATGTTTGTGGCTTCTTCGTCATCTCGATCTCCTAATCGATAAGATGAACCAGAAATCCTCCTTTATTCAAATCCTCAGATCTGTCCCACAGGTGCTGACTTCAGACAGCAGAAGAGAAACCGCTGAGTGAGATCGAGATAGCGTCGCTTTTACGCGACACTCAAGCGGCGATTGCGCAAGGCGATGCCGCTGCAATGCGCCGTATTATCGCGACTCGCGTCGAGGGCTATCATCCGCCTGAAAGCGAAAGCGGGACCGCGTAGCCAATGCAGGAAAACTGCGAAGGCCCTACATATCGTAAGGCATCAGCGATTTGCGCCCCATTCCGGTATAAGCTTCAAAGCCTGCGTCCAACGCGTAATCACAAGAATACATGTTACGCAAATCAGCCATCCGCGGTGTTGCCATCCGCCCTGCCATTTCACGCAAGTCTAAGGCGCGAAATTCGTTCCATTCCGTCAGCAAGACAACCGCATCTGCGCCGTCGACAGCGTCATAGGCATCATCAAACCAGGTGACATTCGGCAAGAGCTCCTCCGCCTCGCGGAAAGCTTGTGGGTCAACGACACGCACGTTTGCACCCAAACCGACCAATGCGGGCACGACCGTCAGAGCAGGTGCATCGCGCATGTCGTCGGTATCCGGCTTAAATGTCAGCCCCAGCACAGCGATCGTTTTGCCGCGCGGCTTCTCGTCGCAAAGGTCGACAATCTTGTCGATCATCAAGCGTTTGACCTCTTCGTTTACCTTGATGACCGTTTCAACGATTTGCAAAGGGACCGCGTTATCCTGCCCGATCCGTGCAAGCGCTTTGGTGTCTTTGGGGAAGCATGATCCGCCATATCCGGGGCCAGCCTGCAAGAACTTCGGACCGATGCGGCTGTCAAAGCCCATGCCATTGGCCACATCCTTCACGTCAGCGCCCGTGCGTTCGCACAGCATTGCAATTTCATTGATGAAGGTCACTTTCGTCGCCAAGAACGCGTTGGCGGCGTATTTGATCATCTCGGCGGTTTCTAGATCGGTGGTGAGAACTGGGTAATCACGCAAAGACAACGGGCGATAGACCTCTTGCATCACGTCATTGCCGCGTTCCGATTGGACACCCACGACCACGCGATCCGGGTGCATGAAATCATCGATCGCCGCACCTTCGCGCAAGAACTCAGGGTTTGAGACCACATCACAGTCCAGATCAGGGCGCGCTTCTTTGAGGATATCCGCAACTTGCCGGTTGGTGCCGACTGGTACAGTAGATTTGATCACGATGACCGCAGGCTTTGTCAGCACTTCGGCCACTTCCTTGACCGCGCCGAACACAAAGCTGAGGTCGGCATGACCGTCGCCGCGACGGCTTGGTGTGCCGACAGCGATAAACACAGCGTCGGCGTCTTGGGTGGCTTCTTTCAGGTTGTCGGTAAAAGACAGCCGGTTTGCCGCCATGTTCCGCGCCATCAACCTATCAAGTCCGGGTTCGAAGATCGGGGTTTTGCCATCGCGCAAGAGCGCCAGCTTGTCCTGGTTTTTGTCAACGCAGACAACTTCATGCCCGAAGTCGGAAAAGCAGACGCCAGACACCAGCCCAACATACCCAGTGCCGATCATTGCAATCTTCATATTCTTCTCTCTTCTGAACACGCTGATCGATGACTAGCGAGACTTGGTTAACAGATCGTTCCTGTTTCCCCTTATCGTTGCAACCAAGATACGACGCAACACCTTGGGCGCGGCCATTTACTAGAGCCGCGCCTACTGTCTATTCAAACGAGTGTGGCGCTTGTCCAGCGCCCTTTTTGGTGAGACGCGCTAGAGCAAACCGTTTGGCAGAGGTTGCTCATTCGCGGTGTTCACTCGGCGGAACCAGAATGTGACCATGGTAGATGTGATCACAATGAACAGTGAGTAAAGCACCGGCACAGCCATGATTGATTGTGCTTCACTTCCCGAAAAGGTGAACGCAATGATCGCGATGGCGAGTGGGCCGTTCTGGATTCCGGTCTCAAGTGCCACGGTGCGCGCATTGCGCGGATGCAGCTTGAGCAAAGTCGAGAAGCCATAGCCCAGCGCGAAACCAAACAACCCCAGTACGATAGACCCAAAGTACGTGGCCCATGTGGTGGTCAGCAGGAACTCCCAGTTGCGCGGAATCCATGATACGATCAAGAACAGGATAAAGAAGATGGCCAGCATCGAACCCATAAACTCGGTCACGGCACCCACATTGGCATTCAGCTTGCGCAGAACCATGCCAATGGCGACAGGTACGAGCAGCAGGACCAGCGTTGCGATGATGTTTTCACGCGGGATATCGAGGTCAAGTGCGCCCGCATATAGCACCAAAACTACCGGAATTAGGATGACACCAAAGACGGTGGATGTGACGGTCATCAACACCGAAAGCGCCAAATTGCCCTTGGAGAAGTAGGTAAATATGTTCGAGGTCGTCCCGCCTGGCATACATGCCATAATCAAGATGCCGATCTTGATGGGGTCAGATACAGGCAAGGTCGTCGCCAAGATAAAGCCGATCAAAGGCATGAACCCGTATTGCGACACAACACCGATCATCAGACCGTAGGGCCGTTTCAGGGCCAATGTAAAATCACGAGGTGTTAACGATGCGCCCATCCCGAGCATGATTACGAAAATCATCAGCGCCAAGATGGCTTGTTCAAGTGGTCCAACCATTATGCGTTCTCCACTTTGGCTTGTTCCTCGGCGCGCAGATCTTTGCGCAGGATTTTCCCGACATTTGACTTCGGCAGTTCATCGCGGAATTCGACCATCTTGGGCACTTTGTATCCGGTCAGATGTTCCTTGCAGTAGGCACGTACGGCATCCTTGGTAAGGGTCTCATCACGCTTCACAACAAAGGCTTTCACCGCTTCACCTGACGCACCATCTGGCACGCCGATTACGGCGACTTCTTCGACGCCTGGATGGGCGGCGAGCGCGTCTTCGATCTCATTGGGGTAAACGTTAAAGCCGGACACGAGGATCATGTCCTTCTTACGGTCAACAATACTAAAGTATCCGTCTTCGCTCATCACGCCGATATCACCGGTGAGAAGCCAACCGTTCTGTATGGTCTTTGCGGTCTCTTCGGGTTTCTTCCAATAGCCCTTCATGATCTGTGGCCCCTTGGCGATCAACTCGCCCGGCTCACCCAGTGGCACATCAGCGCCATCTTCATCCACACATTTCACAACGGTAGAGGGCAAAGGCACACCAATCGAATTCACACGGCTTTTGCCAAAAGGATTAAACGTCAGGATGGGCGAGGATTCAGTCAATCCATATCCTTCAAGCAACGGCTTACCGGTCAGCTCTTCCCAACGTTCAGCCACAACACCTTGCGTTGCCATGCCGCCAGCGGATGCAAATTTCAGATGCTTGGGTGGTGTATCCTGAAACCAGACCTCTCCCGACAGACCATTAAACAACGTGTTCACGCCACTGAGCCATGTGATCTTATAGTTCTCAAACGCCCGTTTAAGATTAGTCAGCGGACGGGGGTTGGGGATCAGAATATTATGGGCACCTTGCGAAAACATGCCTAGGAAATTCACGGTAAACGCGAAGACGTGATAGAGCGGTAGTGCAGTCAGGGCGACTTCCTTCCCCTTCTCGAACTGCTCGATCAGCTCCATCGTTTGTTCCATATTCATCAGAATATTGGTGTGGGTCAGCATCGCGCCTTTAGATACGCCTGTGGTGCCGCCGGTGTACTGCAGGCAGGCCACATCATCGGGCTCGATGCTCTGGCGATAGCTTTCCAATGCATTGTGCATCTCGGCGTGTTTGGCACGACCTGCTTTCACCGCCTCGGGCAGGCGAATATGGGGCAACGTGACCGGCTTGATCGTCTTGTCCCAGTATTTCTGGACCGCACCAACAATCGCCTTGGGCATTACTGGGAAGTATTCGGCGATGCGCGTGACGATTACGTTGGGGATGGGGTGGCCTTGCATCGCTTCGACTAATTTGTCCGCAAACATATCGACCACGACAATCGCGGCCGGTTCAGCGTCGGCAAACTGCTTGGCCATTTCCTCAGGGGTATAAAGCGGGTTCACGTTGACCAGCACGCAGCCGGCTTTGAACACGGCCATCGCTGCGATCGGGTACGCCAGGCAGTTCGGCACCTGAATCGCAACACGGTCACCAGTCGTCAGTCCAGCAATCTCGCGCAGATAGACGGCCAGCGCATCTGACATCTCGTCCGCTTGCGCATAACTTAGCGTGCCGTTCATCCCGTTTGGCAGGCATGTCGTAAAGGCTGGCTGGTCACCATAAAGAGCAGCAGTCGCACTGATGAAGTCACCAATCGTCCTGAATGCAGGGGCATCAATCGTCTTGCGTACTGACGCGCCATAAAAAGCCGTCCACGGACGTGTCGGATCTGTCACTCGTTTCCTCCCAAAAACATTCGGGATAACGTAGCTAGTTTCACGCCGTTGTGAAGCCTGAACACGCCGACGAGCAATATGACCCTGCGTAGGAACCGTTCAGCAGAATGATTTCGCGATCAAAGACATATCGTTTCGTCGCAACGAACCTTTACGGACAAACAGTCTAGTCTTAGTCGTCGATGGCATTCTGCATGTCGACATCAAGAGCGGGATCAGGGTCTGGAATCCAGATCGACAGTAGTCCAGCGGTCATCGCCCCCACGCCCAGCAACACCAGCGTATAGTTCACAACCCAGCCCACAAACGGGATGAAGTTGAGGATGGCCACGACACAGATCGCCGCTGCAACCGTTACCAGTTTGATCAGCAGCGTCGGCTCGTCAGACCCGTTGAACGCCACCAATACACGCCGCGCCACGCCATAGGCGGCCAGCAGATAGCCCAAGGTCCACACCACAAGGATCGCTAGCAAGGCGAAGGGCACAAATGGGATGCCAATGATAGTCAGCGCCGTGACAGGCACCATGCCAAAGAGGGCGGACAAACCGATGACCCCCAGCACGAAGGTCTGCAAAGGCTGACGTGTCACGCGCCTACGCATCTTTTCGACGCGGGTTTCTGCGAAAGTCAGGAAAATCGCGGCCAGCATCAACAAAAAGATCGCAGAAATCAGGAAGGCCGAAAACATCGACATCCATGTGGGCAGCATCGGCATATCGACCGCGTCCCAACTGCGATCGAATTCGCGGTACATTTTGTGGCTATCCCATTCCTCGACAGTGATGCGCGCGGCAGGGATGACGCGGTCGGGAACCGAGGTGCTGTCCTCGGTCGATAAGATCAGCGTGCCGTCAATGCGGGCCTCTGGGCCATAGGTTATCGTTTCGGCCACGATCCAAGCATCGCCCGATACTGGTGCGTTTAAATGCACGGTTCCACCAAAAGCAGTCAGTGCGCCCGCAATCGGTCCTTCAATCGTCAGGCTGCGGCCAAAGAAGCGCAAATTCCCCTCTACAGGGGCAGTCGCTGTGCTGCGGACACTGAAGCCGGCCGCGGTGATGTCTTCAGCCACGGGCGCACTGATCGTCACAGAGCTACCCGCCGCATAAAGATCGCCGCCAGTATTTGTGCTTATGTTCACGTCATAGCCTGCGGCGTGGATATCCCCGCTGGCGCTGCCAGAAGTGGTAATCACGCTTCCTGCCGCAAAAACGTCGCCCGTAGCGGAAAGGGTCTCTGTCACTGCTTCTCCGGCGGTGTAGGTGTCGCCACCATGCACGCGGCTGACGTCTTGGGCGAGGACGGGTCCGGCAAGGGCCAGACTGGCGATAGCGGCTTTTAAAATATGTCGCATGGGAATCTCCTTTGCTCAGTCAGGTTTTGCGGTCCTTGGTAAGGCGTTGGGTCAGGCGGCAGATTGAGCAATGTCAAAAACAACACGTCTTTTGTGCGCTAACCAAGGCCATGCGCCGCGTTGCGCACCCACAAAAACCGGAGACTTGATATGCAAACCAACCTCCCTCCTGCCCCCTCAAAGGGACCCGAACCGCAGCCCTTCTTTGAACAGCTGCAACAAGAGATGGAGCAGCTTTTTGACCGCTTTCGTGGCTATCCTCCTGTTGCCAGCGCGCTGCCCCGTCTGGGATTTGGCGAAGGCCTGCACCCCGCAATTGATTTGGCAGAGACCGATGATGTGGTCGAAGTCACAGCCGATATTCCCGGCGTTTCTGCCGATGATCTGGACGTTTCGCTGAACGGCGATGTGCTTGTCATCAAAGGTGAAAAGTCGGACGCGCGCACCAAGGATGACAAAAACTACCATCTAAGCGAACGCAGCTATGGCAGTTTTAATCGGCAGATTCCACTTGGGTTCACGCCTGTAAATGACGCCATCGACGGACATTTCGCCGATGGGGTTTTGACGGTGACAATTCCCAAACCGGCAGATGCAAAAAAAGCCAATCGCAAGATTGCGATCAAGACCAAGTAAGGCGTGCAGCGCCCACGCTTGGGCGCTGCACACGAAATGGAGGACCAAACATGACCCTACGCACCATCCTTGTCTGCCTGACCAGCGCCAAATCAGCCGCCCATTTGTTGCGAACCGCAGCAATCTTGGCGCGGCGCGACAACGCCCATGTGATTGGGCTGTATGTGACGGAATCGCTCGTGGTGTATCCCGGCATCGCCATGCATATCCCGGAAGTCAGTTTTGAACATTTCGTAGCCAGCCAGCGGGTCCACGCCAAAGAGGTCAAAGCGATCTTTGAAGCGCAGGCCAAGGCCGAGGATTTCCCCAGCGAATGGCGCCAAGTCAGCAGCGAAAGCGGCTTTCTTGCGGATAGTATCGTGGCCTCGGCGCGCCACGTTGATCTGGTAGTCATGGCACAACAGGACGACGGCGAAGACCGCCCGTTGATCAACAACCTGCAAGAACAAGTGATCCGCGAGTGCGGTCGGCCTGTTTTGGTGGTCCCACCCGATTTCTCTGGGGAAACTCTGGGTGAAAACATCGTCTTGGGCTGGAGCGAAACACGCGAAGCGACCCGCGCCATGCATGACTTACTCGATGTGGCAGCACCGAACGCAAGGGTGAGCGTATTGCGCATCGGCAAGCCCCCTGCCAATACATTGGCCGACTATGGCGTGAATGATCTGGCAGCTGCCCTCGCGCGCCACGGCCCATCGGTCGAGGTGGTCCACCGTGACAAAGACGGCGAAAAAGTCGCCGATATCTTGAACCATGAGGCGTTTGAGATGGGGGCAGATATGCTTGCTACTGGGGCCTTTGGGCACTCCCGCACCTATGATTTCGTGATCGGGGCCGCCACACGGACGCTGTTGAGCGATGCGAAATTACCGGTACTGTTCTCGAAGTAGGGTATCGCCTGCCAAGCTAGGGTCACTGAGGTAGTCCAGCCATCTACGTTGAACGCCGGACGTTCAACGTAGTGTCCGCATAGCGTCATTTCTCGGGTTCTATGCCAGAACATATGTATGATTTATCATACAACATCGTATGAAAAAGATACCTATCAAGTTAGAAATTTAGAGAATTGTTGTTGATCCAGACTTGCGGCAAAACAGACTCATCGGACGCAGTGTAGTTTTGTTCGATGTGTAACGAGTGAGTGTAGTGAGTAAGTTGCGCTTCGTCAGTTTTGTTAACAAGTGTTTGTGTTTGCCTTTGGGTATCAGCGTTAATTCGACGATGTGTATGTTTGTGTAAGTCCGTAATTAGTAGTTGTTAATCAGTACACCCCGTTGTGGTGGAATAGTGTTCAGTAGATAGTTGATTTGGTTTTTATCTTGCTGCTGGGCCCTTGTGATCGGTTCGCCATCACATGGGCCCGCGGCAGAGCAGAAACGTGATGCGCATTTGCCCTGAAAGTCAGGTGCAAAGAACGCCATCCCATGCTGCCCCTGCGCCGCCTAAGACCCTACCTATGTTCGGTCAACCGTGGATGCAGATCGGCATGTTTAGTGAGTAAAGGTGACGCCAAATGCAAATGTTTCCACATGCCTTTTTTCCATTCCTCCCCGTCCATTTGGGGGTGAACGCTTCAAGGACCTCTATTGGTTGCAGCGCGGAAGATGCCCCTCTCAAGCAAGACTGTTTGACTGGCACAAGGTCGGTAAATATCGATGTTGAGAAAGCAGTTGCTGTCATGATCGCAACGAGCGAAGTCAAGGACGACAGTTTGCGTCAAAAATTCCGCCTCGATGTTATCAAGACCGTGCCACCGCAATCAATCGACTGGGATACGGTTAATTGGGTGCAGATGTGGCCTTTCCAGACGGCGCGTCATTGACGTGTCTGGTGGCTGAGTAGCCGTCGCAAACGTCTACCTGGGGGATAAGCCTCTCACGTCGGCCAAAAAGACGCGAACTGCGATTGGTCGCGTCAGCGGAATGGTCGAAACCTTACCACAACTAGTCACGATCAACCTGACTTAGTCATTCGCTTTTTCAGAAATCCTGTGGGCCAATCACGGAGTTCATACACGCGTTTGCGCCCTCTCGCCTCGCAGATTTTGACATTTAGCGCCTGTCCGAAACTCAGCTCCTTTAAGCCATTTCGCTTCAAGACATCTGATCCGATAAAAACGTCTTCTGCGCTGCCGTAGCAGTTGACGAAGCCATAGCCCTTTGCCTTTTCAAACCATTTCACACGAGCCGGGACAAACTCCTTCGAAACGCGGTCTGGATGTACAAGATCCTCATACTCTATTGAGCGGACTGTGCCTGTAAGGCTTAGTATCTCTACGACCCTTGCGCCACTTGCTTGCTTTGTATGCAAGAATTCAATGGTTGCACCGTCCGCTGCGCTTTCCTGACCGTAGTCACGCAAAACATTGAGGTGCAGCAGAAACTCCTCTTCATATCCAGGCACCAGCACAAAGCCAAACTCTCTAGACGGATCGAACCATTTTACTACGCCTCTTAAAGTCGCAGATTGCCTTGTTGGGCGCTCAATATCATCTACTGAATGGATCATTCTCAAGTAACTCTCGGACATATGATGCTGTATTCTAGAACCATACAATGAGCGTGATTATGTTATGAGTTTGTCAATCTTGGGTTGCTTTTGAGAAAACGTACCTGGCTCCGCAAAGCAAAGGATCATTGGTACGCATGTTGTACCGCTTCGGGGGCATCCAGCCACGTCAGAATTGGCGTTAAACCAGTAGCTTGCGCAAGGCGTTTCGATCAACTTTTGAGTGGTGACGCTTATCGAGCGGAATCTTCGCAATATGTTGTACGTCCTTGATCCCGAACGCTTCAGCACGTGCGCGCCATTCGTCAATTAGGGGCGCTTTGCCTTCGACCACTAACAGTGGAACTTGACAATGTTCTGTTAAGGCGACCCGCGCCACCCCAGGCCACATCCGCGCGGCAGTCTCTATCGCAAACGGGTATTGTACCCCTTTGTCAGTCTGCACCTGATCGCCAACACGGCCCAGCAGCCAGAGTTGTCCTTGATCGTCCAGCCGCCCTGCGTCGCCCGTGCGGTGCCAGATCGTGTCACCTTCGTACACTTTGGTTTCTGCATCACGTGCGGGATCAAGGTAGCCGGTGTTCACATGACCGCCTGCCACCTGAATTTCAGTGTCCACGATCCGCAGGCGCACGGCGTCGACAGGTTGCCCGACAAACAAACCATAGCCTTGTTCAGTGGTATGGGCATGCGCGATAGGCTCGGCCTCGGTTGAGCCGTAGACGGTAGTGATTTCAAGGTGCTTTTTGATCTGCTGCAAATCTTGGACAACGTCCGGGAAGACGGGACCGCCGCCTGTGAGGATGTGATTAAGGCTCCCGGTATCTTGCGCCTCGACCAATTTTTCGCAAAGCGCAGGCGGTAGTAATGCGCGGGTGCATTTGTTGGCTGATATCCAATCGACAAGGGCGCGGGGGTCAAGGGATGCGAGTTTGGACATCTTCCAATTGGGCAGAACCGACGTGCGCCCCTCGGCCAGATTGATCAGGACAAAGACCGGAAAGGTCACAAGGTCGATTTCGTCCGCTTCACTTTGCAGCAAAGGTGCGACAGCTTTCCACTGTGCCATCAAGAACGCATGGGTGCGCGGGATTGCTTTGGGGGTGCCGGTGGTTCCCGAAGTGAACGAAATCAGGGCGACACTGTCAGGCTCCATGACCGGCTTATAGGGTTTGGCATCGGCATGCTGTTTTGGGGTCAGCAGTTTCGTACCCCAAAGGCGCGGAACTAGCAGTTTGATCCAGACATAGGCGCCGCTTGCACAAAAGAACTTGGGCTCCGTGGCTTTGACCGCTGTCTTGACCCCGGCCAACCCCATTGCGGGTTCGGGCAAAACGACGGTCGCACCTAGCGACCAAAGTGCAGCAAGCGAGGCATAAAGATCGACACCTACCCCCATTGCGATCAACACCCGATCACCCGGGCGTACCCCTTTGGCATGCCATGTGGCGGCATTGGCATCCGCCAGCTCTTGCACTTGCGAAAACCTGTAAGCGGAACCGTCGCCATCAATCAATGCAGTCTGGTCGCTGTATTTAATCGCGGCCTGCGCGAATGCAGCGGTCAGGGTTGTCACAAGCTGCGCCCCATCAATGCATAGCGACGAAAGACGTCGGCACCATTCAGTCCCGACCGGATGGCCGACAGGTTATCGTCGTGCATCAGTGCGTGGATGGCGGTGTCAAACCCCATTGCTTTGGCATTGACGTAGAACTGATAGGACAGCCAGTGCCCGGCGCCTTTTTGCGAAGACGCATAAGTTTTCAGGATGACAGACGCTGGCTTTGGTCCTTCGGCGTAATTTGGAATGCCAAACAAGAAACCAACCAGCGCACCTGTGCTGTCGCGGGCAAAAAGGATCAGGTCTTGCTTCAACAATGGAACCATCGGAAGATACATCGCTAGGAAATCTGCAAGCGCGATATGTTTATAGAATGGGTTGTTTTCGAAGGCCGCACAGGACAATTCATGCACTTGCGTGAATAGCGTTTCGGGATCGTTGCCATCCCATGTTTCAATCGTGAAAACATCGGTGTCCTTGGGCTTAGGGCCGGGCAACTCAGACAAAGGCGCGGAGGCAGAGAAGTAAGATGATATGACGTCGAAACCTGCTGTTTCGAACGCGGCTTCATCGTGATCCGCACTGTTTGGTTCCATCAGGAATGGTGACTGCACGCCGCGATCGGAAATCAGGCGGTAGGCGTGCCATGTGTCACCTTCCATAGGGCCAATCAGAGCGGTGGCACCCGCTGTTTTGGCAAGGACCGCAGCATCTGCCAACAGGCGCGCGCCAGCCTCGGCGGAGGCGAACTTGCATTTGCCCACTGTCGCGACCTTTGGGTGGTCATCCCACACGGGGCCGTCAAACCAGATTGTAAGCTGTCCGTCTTCGGTCTTAAGTGTCTGTGTCGTCATGCGCCCAATACCTTTATGCCATAGCTGAACCCCGGCACGAGCAGTGCCAAGACCGTAAGTTTTGCCGCGCGGTGGGTTTCAAATAGCGCGGGCCTTACTGATCCAGCGAGGATCATCGACCCAATCACCACCGCACCGGTCAATGTCATATCACCCGGCCACCGCACGGTAGTCGGGTTATGAAGCATGAGGACGCTATAGAGGCCAAACAGCCCAAGCCCTAACATCGCCGCAGCTCCTAGACGCACCCACATCGGCCATTTACCCAATGCAATCGCGCCAAAGCCCACGCAAAGCCCAACTGACATCAGCCCGTAATACATCAGCGCATTTGCCTCCGCGACCAGTCCAATTGCCAGCCAACCAAAGCTGGCCAAAGCAACGGCAGCCACAATATCCAGCGCTGGATATGCCGCTTTGCACGGGTTTATGCGGTGTGCGATTGCGTGCATGACGAAAACCAACAGTGGCAGGACAGTGTTCTGCAAGGCCGTCACGGAGATCAGCAAGAAGGTCGAAATGATATAGACGCGGGCCGCATGTTTGGTGATCCCGAACTGCGGGGCGATGCGCAGGAAGATCACGATCGCAACCATGAACATCCCGATCAGCGCTATGAGATCCTGCCAAGGGCTGTTCATGTGACTTTCAAGAAAAACCATCAGGCCCGCAGGCAGAAAGAAGTTGTCAAACCCGCGCCAGCTGTCCGCCTCGACCAGCGTGCCGAAGGCTGCGACCATGACGGCAAGCAAGATAACACTGGGGCGGGAAACGTCAGTCAAAAGCAGAAGACAGACCATCGAGATCACAAGCGTGATCATGAAAAAGGCCGTAGACCCTTCTATCGATTTTTGTCCATCTTCAACGGTAAAAAATTTGCGCCCATAGCGACTGCCTGTCAGGGCCGCTGCGGCATCTGCCAAGGTCAGTGTTGCAATCGGAAGGATGTAAAGGATGGCACGGCCATCCGCGAGTAGGAACACTGTTCCCACAGCGAGGGCAAGAAGGAGGTCACCGTATGATTGCCGCTCAACCCCGTGCAAGGTCTCGCCGATGCCGCCTTTGGCAAAGGCGGGCAACCGCAAGATAAGCATGACCGCCAAAGTCAGCCCGACAAGCATGAATACTGGCCAGTCGTCTGTGAACAACCAAGGCAAAGTCAGTGCATAAAGACCTGTGCCGATATGGACGAGCTTACGCTGCACCTCTGGCGAAATCTCACGCGCGCTGGCAAGGCGTTTGACGACAGCCATCAACCCAAGCAGGATTGCAACAGATGCAAACGCAATCGCGATTTGTACGGGCGCGCTCACCCTTGGAATTCCTCAATCACGAAGTCGGAATAGAAAAAGGCTTTGTCTTGGGCTTTCAGTAGATCTTCTTCTTCGGTCAACGTTGTCATCTTGTCAGCAAAGGCGGCCGGAACGCGGCGCGGTGCCATCATGTTCCAATAGACAAGACGTGCTTGTGGGTTCGTGGCACTTAAGATCTGACCGTAGACTTGGGCGAAGACGTCTGGCGACATGTATTCAAAGATATCTGACAGATTAAAACCATCGGCTTTGTCGCCGTCATCAATGAACGCCTCAAGCGCGCCCTGACGGATATCCAACCGATCAAGCCGGTTGCGGATCGTCTCATAGTGCTCTGCGCGCCATGGCATCGGTACGGCGTCGCCATGCGTCCCTTTCATAATCCAATGCAGATAGGGGTTTTGCGACGGATCGCAATCAACAGCTGCGTGTTTGATACGGCGGGCCACATGTTGCGCAACAGAGCCTTCGACGTGATCAAAGAACGCCTTGTCCCGGCCCATACGGCCCATCATGAAACGCGAGAAAAAGAAATTCAGCAAAAGCCGCCAACGCCACGTATTAAAGCGC
>Ga0115562_1002333_pt1 | contig 13222 bp, 9 predicted proteins | sample COGITO_mtgs_1105_6_FD_87200 | JGI IMG/M metagenome (GOLD analysis project Ga0115562, IMG submission 87200) | Pelagic marine microbial communities from North Sea - COGITO_mtgs_110516 | ecosystem: Environmental > Aquatic > Marine > Epipelagic | place: Germany:Helgoland, sampling site Kabeltonne...
ACAGCATCTGCTGGTTCTCCTTTGTATTCCCAAGCAGAAACAAAGGTGAAGTTTTCATCGTCACGCATAGCCTCTCCTTCTGTCGTTTGCGATTCTTCACGGAAATGACCTCCACAAGACTCTGTTCTTTTTAGAGCATCTTTGGCAAACAATTCTCCTAACTCGAGGAAATCGGCAACACGACCAGCTTTGGCTAATTGCTCGTTAAATTCGTTTGCTGTACCAGGAACATTTACATTTTTATAGAAATCTTCACGCAAAGCTTTAATTTCAGCCATGGCTTTTTTTAGCTCAGTAGCGTTACGAGACATACCACATTTATTCCACATAATTTTCCCCAGCTTTCTGTGGTAGTAATCTACGGTATAGGTTCCCTTGTTGTTGATGAAGGCATCGATTTGATCTTGCACCGCTTTTTCGGCAGCATCAAATTCTGGGGAATCGGTATTAATGGCTCCGGTTCGAATATCATCGGCCAAGTAATCTCCAATGGTATAGGGCAAAACAAAGTATCCATCGGCCAATCCTTGCATTAAAGCCGAAGCACCTAAGCGGTTAGCACCGTGATCAGAGAAGTTTGCCTCTCCAATGGCATAACATCCAGGAATACTGGTCATTAAGTTATAATCAACCCACACACCTCCCATGGTATAGTGTACCGCAGGATAAATCATCATAGGTGTTTCGTAGGGATCTTGATCCACAATTTTTTCGTACATCTGGAAAAGGTTTCCATATTTGGCACGAACAACACCTTGGCCTAATCTTTTAACCAAAGCAGCGTCGTTTTCGTCCAAACCTTTTACGTGCGCTTCTTCTTTTCCGTAGCGGATAATGGCCGAAGCAAAATCTAAATAAACGGCTTCTCCAGTTTTGTTTACACCATAACCTTCGTCACAACGTTCTTTTGCCGCACGGGAGGCAACATCACGCGGTACTAAGTTTCCAAAAGCGGGATAACGGCGTTCTAAATAATAATCGCGGTCTTCTTCTTTAAGCTTTGTTGGGCTTAATTTCCCTTCGCGTATGGCTTTTACATCTTCTATATTTTTGGGTACCCAAATACGTCCGTCATTACGTAATGACTCAGACATCAAGGTCAATTTTGACTGATGGTCTCCAGAAACGGGAATACAAGTTGGGTGAATTTGCGTAAAACATGGATTCGCAAAATGCGCTCCCTTTTTGTGAATTTTCCATCCAGCAGAAACATTACTTCCCATGGCATTGGTGGAAAGGAAAAAGACATTTCCATATCCTCCAGAGGCAATGACTATAGCATGCGCACCGTGGCGTTCAATTTTTCCGTCAACTAAGTTACGTGTAATGATTCCGCGAGCTTTTCCGTCTACAAGAACCAAATCCATCATTTCGTGACGGTTGTACATTTTAATTTTTCCACGACCTATTTGGCGGTTCATGGCAGAGTAGGCCCCTAATAATAATTGTTGACCCGTTTGTCCTTTGGCGTAAAAAGTCCTAGAAACCAATACTCCTCCAAACGAACGGTTATCGAGTAATCCTCCATAATCACGTGCAAAAGGGACTCCTTGAGCTACACATTGGTCAATGATGTTGGTTGAAACCTCAGCAAGGCGGTGTACATTAGATTCTCTTGAACGATAATCTCCTCCTTTAATGGTGTCATAAAAAAGACGGTAGGTAGAGTCTCCATCTCCTTGATAATTCTTTGCCGCGTTAATTCCTCCTTGAGCAGCAATCGAGTGGGCTCTTCGTGGAGAATCTTGAAAACAAAATGTTTTTACATTGTAGCCTAACTCAGCCAAGGTTGCTGAAGCTGATGCTCCGGCCAAACCTGTTCCCACAACAATAACGTCGATTAGACGTTTGTTGGCTGGACTAACCAAGTTGATATGACTCTTGTGGTTGGTCCACTTATCGGCCAATGGGCCTTTAGGTATTTTTGAATCTAAGGTTGCCATATTAAAATGCGGTTAAATGGTGAAACAAAGCAATGAAAACAAAGCCAAGCGGAATTCCGATGGCAAATGCCGTTGTAAAGCCTTTGATTGCTCGTGTATATTTATTGTTTGCGCCTAGGGATTGAAAAGAAGAACTGAACCCATGCATCAAATGAAGTGCTAAAAAGCCAAATGAAATAACATACAATCCAACACGAACTGGGTTTTCGAATTTATGTACCATTTCTTCAAAATAACGGCTTGGATTCTCAGGAAGAACCTCGATATATTTATAGTTCATTTCTGGAAACCAAAAATCATAAAAGTGCAAGCCAAGGAAAGACAGAACCACTGCTCCAGAGATGATCATGTTACGAGACATCCATGAGGAATTGGCCGCTCCATTGTTCGTTGCGTATTTATTCGACCGCGCGCTGCGATTTTTAAGGTCTAAAACAAAGCCCATGATGAAGTGAAACACAACACCAAAGATCAAGACTGGCTGTAATGCAAATTGCACCAGTGGGTTGTTCCCCATGAAATGGGATAACTCGTTAAAAACAGTTTCGCTAAAAACGGAGGTAAGGTTGATGGTAAAATGCTGTAATAGGAAAAAAACCAAAAACAAACCTGAAAGCGCCATGGCATACTTTCTTGCTATAGACGACTTGATTAATGCACTCATTTATTTCAATTTAGAGAAACAAAATTAAACCATAAAGCAGTGGGAAAGAAATTATTCTGCCCTATTTTTCTAGTTTATAGCTTCTCTAAACTAGCCAATGATATCTTGTTTAGTTTTTACTGCAAATACTACATTTTTTACTGGAAAAGATTAAACAAGGTTAAAAGGGCAGTGCTATGGCTATGCCAAAAACTTGACGCAATTGTAAATCGCTAAGTGCATTATCGTCATAAACGAGCTGCACCTCAATCATGGCACTCAAATATTCATTCACTTTCATATCGAGAGTTCCTGTATAATCGAGGTCGATGTTTTTAAACTCCTCCAAGTAATTTGAAAAAAGACTGATTTTGTTTGAAAAGAAAACATTTTTCAATACCGGAACTTTGCTTTGCATTGCCAACGAAGTTCCTGCTTCCCAGCGAGAGGTTTCTACTTGTTTGACACCAAAATAGGTCTCTTTCAGACCGATAGATTGGGTAAATGTTTTATCTACAATAATTACACGAGCGGTCAAAGGTTCGAACTGTAGTGTAAATGCGTCTGATTTACGGTAGGATGTTCCAACCCCTAAACGAAGGTAGGCTGGAGAGAAAAAACCCGTCGATTTTATGCGCTCTATGGTGTTGTTTGAATTTTCAAAAAAAGTATAGCCTGGAGTATTCTGGGTTTTTAGATTAAAGGTAGACGACCATTTCCAAGGTTTGTCTGACGCTCGCTCTAACTGAGCATTTATTTCCAAGCGGTCTTCTGTTTTTTTGACAAATTCTTCTGAGTCAATTTTAGCAAACCCAAGGGCAATATCGGCAGTAGATGTCCATAACCAAGCTTCATCTTGATAAGTGATTTTATAATCAAAATTTAATGTTCCACTAAAGTTGGTGGTTCCTCCAGCAAGCCAATTATTGAAACTAGACTGGTTGACTAGAAGGCCTATTTTGCGTTCGTGTTTCCAAGTTTCCAAACTATCCGAAACTTCTTCTTGGGCAAAAAGAAACTGTCCCAGCAAAAGCAGGGACAGGCAACAATATATCGTTAACTTATTTAATTGTAAGGGAAGTGCTTTGGTTGCTTTCTGGGGTTGTAAGTTCAATAGTGTAGGTTTCTTTTGGCAGGTAATGCTTTCCATTTTTAGCAGATTTTAAGGGGTTATTTCTGTATTTCTTTTGGTAGGTTTTTAGGAGGGTTTCTTGAATGGTTAAATCATATCTGATATGATTATAACCAGCTGTTAACTGTCCATCAGCCTGATGAACAACAACTCCTTTTGCGTCTTTGATTTTTAGCGAATAGACATTGTCTTTTTGGGAATAAGCAACAAGTTCAACACTTGGTTCATATACCGACCTCCACTGTGAGCCCGCACTGCCCCAACGTTTAGATTTCTTGATCTCTTTTAGAGAGAAGAGTGTTAAATCTCCTTGTTTCTTTTTCTGTAAAACACTAATATCTGCCTTAAAAATTGAGCGTCCGTGGGTACCCACTAATAGATGGTTTTCCTCTGACTGAATTACTAGATCGTGGACTGCCGCAGTGGTTAAGCCTTTGGAAAAAAGCTCCCATTTTCTTCCTTTATTGGTCGAGACAAAAACGCCCATATCATTGCCTAAATAAAGAATGTTTTCATCTTTTGGGTCCTCCCGAATTACATTGATTGGAGACAAAGGCAGGTTAGAAGCAATGGCTTCCCAGTTTTTCCCGCCATCTTCACTTTTGTAAACGTAAGGCGTAAAGTCATCCCAACGGTATCCGTTTAAAGTGACATAAACCCGGTCTTTTTTGTGGGCTGAGGCCACCACTCTACTCACCCATAAATCTGATGGAAAGGAATCAGAAATACGCTCCCAACTTCCGCCACCATTGGTAGTTCTATGCACATAGCCATCATCGCTTCCTGTGTAAATATAACCAAATTGAAAGGGTGATTCGCTTATGGTTGTCAGGGTGCCATAGGCTACATTTCCTTTTCGTCCGCCTTGGGTTAAATCGGCTGAAATGGTTTCCCAGTCGTTTCCTTGATTGAGTGATCGATGTAATTTATTTCCCCCAAAATAAAGAATGTCTTGGTTGTGAGATGACAACAGTATGGGCGTTTGCCAGTTAAATCGATAAGGAGATTCACCTAGGGTATGTTTTGGCTGAATGGCTTTTCGCCCATTAGTTTCTAGGTTTAATCGGTAGTAATTTCCAAATTGAAAACCAGTATAAACAATGTTGCTGTTGCGGTTGTCGATTTGAACTTTCATCCCGTCGCCGCCCATAATAGAGGTCCACGGGTTGTGTCCTGTAGATTGCCAGCGCTCGTTGTCTACCGCATTGTGGGCGCCTTTCCATACGCCATTGTCTTGCAAACCACCATATACATTATAGGGTTTTTGGTTGTCAACATTGATGGCGTAAAATTGCCCCACAGCCGTAGAGTTATTCTTCATCCAGTGTGCTCCATCATCATAGGTGATATTAACTCCTCCATCATTCCCATTGATTAAATGTCCTTCAACTGCTGGATTGATCCAAAGCGCATGGTGGTCGGAATGCACATTTGACTTTCCAATGGAAGCAAATGTTTTTCCACCATCGTTAGAGCTTAAAATAGGAACACCATAGATATATATTTTGTCTTGATTTTTTGGATGCACATGAACGTGTCCAAAATAGTACCCGTAACTGTAGTAAATATCATTGAGATAGCCTTTGTGTGTTTTTACCCAGGTTTTACCGCCATCGGAACTCTTGTATGCCTCAGCCCCTACAACGGGTGTGTCAAACAGTAAGGTGTTGGCATTTTCTAAATAGGTGGCCAAGTCTTTGGGCATAACGACACCCGCTTTGACACTGTTTTTCAAATTGGCTGCACGGTACTTTTCTTGAAAATTATTTTCCTTTAAAAACGCATTGAGTTTTTTGTCTTCTAGGGCCAAGAAATCTGCCTTACTCATGGTTTTAAAATCTGCCTTAGACAAGCCTTCCTTTTTTTCGTTTGCTTCTTCTGGGCGACGAAATTGGGAATCATGGATTGCATAGAGCGTGTTTTGATCGTATACCGCTAAACCGATTCTACCAACTCCTTCTCCTGTAGGGAAACCGCTTGCTTGGGTACTAATCAGTGCCCAGTTTTCTCCTGCGTCTGTACTTTTGTAAATAGCTGAATTGGGTCCGTTTCCTGAAAAATTCCAGGCTTTTCTATCCTTCTCCCAAGCAGTAGCATATTGAATACTAAAATTTTCTGGGGCTACAGACATATCAATAATCCCTGTTTCATCATTGATAAACAAACGTTGTTCCCATGTCTTTCCTCCGTCTTTGGTGACGTAAACCCCTCTTTCACTGTTGGGTGAATACAAATGACCAGTTACTCCTACAACAAGGTGATTTTCATCCATAGGATTAATGAGGATTTTACCAATATGTTGGCTATCTTCTAGGCCTGATTTTTGCCAGGTTGCGCCATTATCGGTTGTTTTTAATAGACCAATTCCCGCGTAAGAGGAACGCGAGGCATTGTTTTCTCCGGTTCCAACCCAGAGCGTTCGTGTTGGCCAATGCATGGAAATTTCACCAATATTTTGGGTGGGTGCATTGTCAGAAATTGGATCAAAACTTATACCATTGGTTGTGGTATGCCAAACCCCGCCCGAAGCGTAGGCAACATAAAACTCTGCTGCATTTTCTGGATTTACTGCCAGGGCAACCACACGACCACTCATCACCTTTGGTCCAATATTTTCAAAGGAAATATTTTTTACCAATGATGCTTCTTGTATTTCTTCAAGTGCGTCTACCGAAGTCATCAAAGCCGTAGCCGAAGTTGGTGCCGTTTGCGCAAAAGCTAAACTGGTTACTAAAAGCAATAGTGGTGTGAAAAATGATTTCATTGGTTTGGTTTTAATGTGAAAAATACAACTTTTTTCCAATGGGTCGAATTGAAAGAATTAGAATGCGCTATTTTTCCTATTTTTATCAAAAACAATTCTATGCGCTACCAACCTCTTTCCGCTTCTTTTTACCGTTCCAATCGATCGCGCTTTATGGCACAAATGAACGGAAACAGTTTGGCTGTTTTTAATTCAAATGACATTTATCCAATTAGCGCCGATTCTACCCTCCCCTTCGCACAACACAGGGATATTTTTTACCTCTGTGGCGTAGATCAAGAAGAAAGTATTTTGGTTTTGTTCCCCAACGCAATTGACCCTCAACACAGAGAAGTTCTTTTTGTACGTGAGACCAACGCACATATTGCTGTTTGGGAAGGTGCAAAGCTTAGCAAGGCGCAAGCCACAGCTTTAACGGGAATAGAAACAGTGTATTGGTTAAGTGATTTTGACCGTGTTTTTCAAGAACTTTCTACACAATGCGACCGCTTTTATTTTAACACAAATGAACATCACCGACAGGCGGTAGAAACCCAAACCCGTGAAGATCGATTTATTGCAAAATGTAAACAAGATTATCCTGCCCACAGCGTGGCCAAAAGCAATCCAATTTTACAACAATTACGCTCGGTAAAAGCAGCAGAAGAAATTGCACAAATGCAAACCGCCTGCAATATTACAGAAAAAGGGATTCGTCGTTTGCTGGGCTTTATAGAGCCTGGCGTGTGGGAATATGAAATTGAGGCAGAACTCGCCCATGAATTTCTAAAAAATCGTTCCAAAGGTTTTGCTTATACGCCCATCATCGCCTCGGGAAACAATGCCAATGTTCTCCATTATACCGAAAACAATTGTCAATGTAAAGCAGGCGAATTAATCTTGATGGATGTGGCGGCAGAATATGGGAATTACAGCAGTGATCTTACCCGAACTTTCCCCGTATCTGGACGTTTTACGGACCGTCAAAGAGCTGTTTATGAGGCTGTTTTACGGGTGAAAAAAGAAGCGACAAAATTACTTACTCCAGGAACTATTTGGAAAGAGTTTCATGTTGAAGTGGGAGCGTTAATGACGAGGGAGTTATTGGAGTTAGGGCTCCTTGACAAACTCGATGTTGCCCATCAGGACCCCAATAGCCCTGCTTATAAAAAGTATTTTATGCATGGCACTGCACATCATATAGGTTTAGACACCCATGATTATGGATTACTGCATTTGCCCATGGAAGCCAATATGGTCTTCACGGTTGAGCCTGGTATTTACATTCCTGAAGAAGGCTTTGGTATCCGCATAGAAGACGATGTTGTGGTGCAACAAGAGGGAGAACCCGTCAATTTAATGGCTAATATCCCTATTGAAGCAGAGGAGATTGAGGACTTAATGAATCGTTAGTGGCAGCCACAATCGGTTCCGCAATCAGAATCTTTTTTCTTGAAAAACTTTAGGTAAAGTAAACGCACTGCCCAAACAGACACACCCGCTACCAATAAGGCTTGAAGAATTTCCATTAGGTCAGAATTTGATAAACGACTAAAGCAGACAGATAGGCAATGGCCGTCATACTAAACAACTGTATCATGGGCCACTTCCAGCTGTTGGTTTCTTTTTTCACAATCGCCAGGGTGCTCATACATTGCAATGCAAAGGCATAAAAGAGCATGAGGGAAATCCCGGTTGGCAAATCAAAAAGCGCTTTTCCATTGGACTTACGTTCGGCTGCCATTCGATTTTTAATGGTTTCTTCTTGGTCGTTTCCAACACTGTAAATGGTGGCCAAGGTTCCCACAAAAACCTCTCTAGCGGCAAATGAACTGATTAAGGCAATGCCAATTTTCCAATCAAAACCAAGGGGTGCAATGGCCGGCTCAATGCTTTTCCCTAAAATCCCAATAAAAGAATGTTCTAGTTTGTAGGAAGCGATTTTGGTCGACAAGTCTTCTTCACTCAATTGATTTGGCGCCTGTTGTTCACGCACAATTTCTTCCGCATTATTAAACTGTTCTCCCAGACCAAAAGAGGCCATTACCCACAATAAGATTGAAATGGCTAAGATGATTTTTCCGGCTTCCACCACAAAGGATTTCGTTTTCTCAAAAACCGTAATCGCAACATTTTTTAAAAGCGGTAGTTTATAGTTGGGCATTTCAATGACAAAATAGGTCTTGGATTGAATTTTCAAGAGTTTATTGAGCAAAGCCGCTGAGAGCAGAGCCATCACAAAGCCTAATAAATAGAGTCCCATTAGGGTTAATCCTTGGTACCCCATTCCTAAGAAGTTTCCTTGGGGAATGACCAGTGAAATCAAAATGAGATAGACCGGCAAACGCGCAGAACAGGTGGTAAAGGGTGTAACCAAGATGGTGATGAGACGCTCTTTCCAATTTTCAATGTTTCGGGTTGCCATAACAGCAGGAATGGCACAGGCTGTTCCAGAAATGAGGGGAATAACACTCTTACCACTCAAACCGTATTTGCGTAATCCGCGGTCCATTAAAAAGACCACTCTACTCATGTAGCCTGTTTCTTCCAAGACGGCAATGAAAAGAAAAAGAAAGGCGATTTGTGGAATAAAAATAACAATACCTCCCAAACCAGAAATGATTCCCTCTGCCAGTAAATTGGTGAATAATCCTGGCGGTAGTTTGTCTTTGGTCAACTCGCTTAGCTTGGTGAAGGATTCGTCGATAAAATCCATGGGAATACTACTCCATTCAAAAATGACTTGGAAAATGGTGAGTAGAATCATAAAGAAAATAATGTATCCCCAAAAACGATGGATCAAAACGCGATCTAGTTTCGAACGAATATCAGTCGCTTTATTGATGTCGACGGTGTAGGTTTCTTTGAGGGCATTATTAATGACCTGATAACGCTTGATGGTTTCCTTTTGTTGCAGTCGTTTTAAATGCGATTCGGACTGGGTTTTATAGGCCGTAGCATCTTCAACTTTCTTCCGTTCCAGCTTGGCGAAATTCACATCTTGGGTAATCACCAACCAGAGTTTATACAAGGATTGATTTGGGAAAACTTTTTCTAAGTTCTGGAAATAATCTTTATCGATTGCATGAATATCTGTAATGCTTTCTTTAGACAACAAACGATAGTCGAGAAGGAAGGTTTTTAATTGATCGATCCCGGTGTTCTCACGGGTACTAATCAAGGCGATTTTCGTTTTTAATTTTTCTTCCAGCAGGGCAATATCTAGCGAAATACCTTTGCGTTTCATGCGGTCGGACATATTGATGACCAAGAGGGTAGGTATTTCTAAATCCTTGATTTGGGTGAACAACAAGAGGTTGCGCTTCAGGTTTTCAATGTCCGAAATCACCACCGCCACATCTGGATAGTCTTTATCGTTCTTGTTGAGCAAGAGTTCTATCACCACACTCTCATCCATCGAAGATGCATTGAGGCTGTAGGTCCCCGGAAGGTCTATTATATGTGCTTTGGTCGTTCGGTTTAAACGACAGCTTCCTTGTTTTTTTTCAACAGTAATGCCCGGATAATTTCCCACCTTTTGATTCAAACCCGTTAACGCATTGAACACCGATGTCTTCCCGGTGTTGGGATTTCCAATGAGCGCTACATTTAGGTTAGTGCTCATGCGATCAAATCTATGGTTATGTGTTGGGCCGTTTCTTTTCGAATGGCCAAGTGGCAGCCATCAATAACCAAATACATGGGGTCTTTTAACGGAGCGAGCTGCTCTAGGTGAACTTCGTTTCCGGGTAAACAACCCATTTCAATCAGTTTCAACGGAAGCAAATCGGTATCGATCGATACAATTCTTCCACGCTGATTTTTTTCGATCTGATCTAAGGTGATCATTATTTAGAATGAGTTTAAAGAAGCAAAAGTAACGGAAAAAGCCACCCTTCGCAAATTAAGGGGAATTATATTTTTTTGTTTAAAATCCGTATTCTTCTTTCAGTGTAACAAGATCTAGCTTTAGACTATCCATGGCTGTTCCGCTTGTGCCATCATAATAACCGCGGATGCGTTTGTCGGGGTCAACAAGAACAAAGTTTTCGGTATGGATCATGTCGTGGGGACCACCGTCACCATCTTCATTCACCACAAAATAGGATTTGCGCGCAAGGGTATAAATTTCTTTTTTATTGCCAGTAAGTAAATTCCATTTTGCATCAATTACCCCTTTTTCGAGCGCATATTTTTTTAATTGTGGCACCGAATCAATTGCTGGAGTAACACTAAAGGACAATAACTTTATGTTTTCGTCATCCATAATATACTGCTGAATATAAACCATATTATCGGTCATGATGGGACAAATGGAAGGACAAGTTGTGAAAAAGAAATCGGCAATATAGATTCTGTTTTCATAATCGCGCTGACTAATGCTTTGACCGTTTTGATTGGTCAGTTTGAAATCGGCAATCTTATGGTACTTCTTAATGTGCTGTAAACTACTGTCTACCAATTCAAAGCTAACCTCTGCTGGTTGATAAATGGGGAGGATTTTCCGCGGCGTTAAAGCGTTGAAAAATAGGTACAAGATTATAGCCGAGAGTCCGGAAAAAAACAATAGAAAGGTTTTGTAACGAGTAAAAAAGTGTTCCATAACTACAACAAAAATACATTCTTTTTTGGGGTTTTTTGGTGCGAACGAATTGTTAAAACAAAGATAAATGCAACAAGGCAAGGACGGTACCCGTGGAAATTCTTATTTTTGGGCTTCATTGAAAAAACCTCCCCCCTATGGATCCAGCTTTAATCAAAGGCATTCAGTTATTATTAAGTTTATCAATATTGGTCGTTTTACACGAGCTAGGGCATTTTATTCCCGCAAAATTATTCAAAACTAGGGTAGAGAAATTTTATCTTTTTTTCGATGTGAATTTTGCGCTTTTTAAAAAGAAAATTGGCGAAACCGAATACGGAATTGGTTGGTTACCCCTTGGTGGTTATGTTAAAATTTCAGGGATGATCGACGAAAGCATGGACACCGAACAAATGAAGCAGGCTCCACAGCCGTGGGAATTTCGCTCCAAACCAGCTTGGCAACGTTTGATTATTATGTTGGGTGGAGTTACTGTGAATATTATTCTAGGTTTTTTGATCTACATGATGATTCTCTTTGTTTGGGGGAAAGAAGTGCTCCCAACAGAGGCTGTTCCTAATGGACTCAATGCTGCTCCCATTGCTCAAACCATTGGATTTCAGGATGGGGATCAAATTTTAACGGTCGATGGTGAACCCATGGAGTATGTTCTTGACATTAACCGTCATTTGTTTTTACGCAGTCCAAACAGCATAGAAGTTCTACATACCAACGGCCAGCGCGAAGTATTGAACATTCCAGAAGACTTTGGTTCTACCATGTTTGAAAGCGGAGACATGTTCCCGTTGACGCCTAGAGGAACCATTTTTGTGGACAGCTTATACCCTGGAAACCCTGTAGAAATAGCAGGTATTGAAGTGGGCGATCAATTGATTTCTTATGATGGAAATACCATCAATTCTCTCGATGATTTAAAAAGCGAAGAATTGCGTTCAAAGGACAGCATTGTCTTCTCTGTACTTCGACGAGACAGAGCGCTAGAATTTACTGTTGTCCCAACCGAAAACGCCGTTTTAGGTCTTATTGCTAAACCAGAATTAAATATCTCCACCACCCATGTCGATTTAGGCTTAGGACAAAGCATTACCGAAGGCTTTGATTTTGGGTACTGGACATTGCATGACTATGTGGTACAATTCAAATATATCTTTACCAAAAAAGGCGCTACCCAAGTAGGTGGTTTTGCAGCCATTGGAAGTTTATTCCCCGCACAATGGGACTGGAAAGGCTTCTGGAGTAGCACAGCCTTAATTTCTATTATTTTAGCGTTCATGAATATTTTACCGATTCCAGCGTTGGATGGAGGGCATGTAATGTTTTTGCTTTACGAAATGATTAGCGGACGCAAACCCAACGATAAATTCATGGAATATGCGCAAATGTTTGGCTTCTTCCTCCTTATCGCTTTGGTGCTGTTTGCCAATGGAAATGATGTTTACCGCTGGTTGTTTACCTAGTCAAACGCAATTTTTCAGAAAAGCTTGAGCTCAGCCGTTCCTGTTTTTTTATCTTTGAGGTTAAGACACTAAATTTATACATATGAAAAAGATATTCATCTTGAGCTTTGCCTTGTTTAGTTTTGTTGTAACAGCACAAGACAAACGCGTTACCATTGGAGATTTTGTTACTCAACACGAGGGTTTAAAAGAAAACCCTGATGGCGAAATTGTCCCTATTAATGATAGAGAAATCAATAAGAAAATTCGCTTTTTTATTGAAGAAAAATACATCAATGTTGAATTCACACGGAACATCATCTGGGATAGTTATGAAACCTTTATTAGCCCATATGACCGCCATCATTCCCACACTTTTATTGTACAAGTAAAAGTAGAAAATCACAAACGCCTTAAGTACTTAGAGATAAAATACGATCCCAACACACTTAAGGTCGACAGTGCTTTTGAATGGGACGAAGAAGTCGCTGAATTTGAGGAAGTTGTAGTTGAAGAAGAAGTAGCAGCAATAAATAGCTAAAAAAATCACAAAAGGTGTTTGGGGAAATAGGATTTTCATTTATATTTGCCAACCAATTAACACTCCTCCTTAGCTCAGTTGGTTAGAGCATCTGACTGTTAATCAGAGGGTCCTTAGTTCGAGCCTAAGAGGAGGAGCCATATTAGACAGGAGGTCATTTTTGACCTCCTTTTTATTTTTA
>Ga0115562_1002336_pt1 | contig 13211 bp, 14 predicted proteins | sample COGITO_mtgs_1105_6_FD_87200 | JGI IMG/M metagenome (GOLD analysis project Ga0115562, IMG submission 87200) | Pelagic marine microbial communities from North Sea - COGITO_mtgs_110516 | ecosystem: Environmental > Aquatic > Marine > Epipelagic | place: Germany:Helgoland, sampling site Kabeltonne...
AATGATCCTTGCCGTTGCGTCATTTGCTTACACGCTCACTTTATCGCCCGGCGATGTGATCCCTTTCGCGATCATCTGCGTATTAAGTGGAGCGACCATCGGGGCAGACCTTACTTTGCTGCCTGCGATGTTTGCGAAACGTATGGCTGCCATCTCGCCCAATGGTGGACAGGGATTTGGCCTTTGGAACTTGGTGAACAAGTTCACACTTGCCTTCGCCGCGGTGGTTTTGCTGCCGTTACTGGAACGATCTGGCTTTGCGGCTGGGGCAACCGATTTGCCCGCCGAAGCCATCACGATGCTGACGGTGCTCTACGCACTTATACCGTCGCTGTTGAAACTTTTGGCTATCGGCTTGCTGATTGCCACGAAACTTGAGGACTAAACGATGTCGTTTATGACCTACATCCTGATCGGCGCGGTATTGATGGCCGCCGCAGTCTTTCTCAAGGAGCGCTTCGTGTCCTTCTGGGCGCAAAAGTCAGATGACTATGCAGACGGCCCAATCTTTAACATCCGTGAACGGTTCAATGGTCCGATTGAGTGCGAAGGCGTGATCTACGGGCCAACTGGCAAAGTCTCGTCGCGCTTCGTCGCAGACTTCGAGGCCTCTTGGAATGGTAATGTCGGCACCATGAAAGAAGTGTTTCACTATGACAGCGGTCAGGTGCAGCACCGTGAATGGACGCTGACGCTGGGCAACGACGGCAAGATCAAAGCCGAGGCGCCGGACGTGGTAGGCGTTGGCACTGGTCAGCAGTCAGGCTCAGCTGTCTTGCTGAATTACCGTATCAAACTAACCGAAGAAGCAGGCGGGCATGCGCTGGACGTGACCGATTGGATGTATCTGATGTCCAATGGCACGATCATGAACCGCAGCCAGTTCCGCAAATTCGGGATCAAAGTGGCCGAGTTGGTCGCAACCATGCGCCCCAAAGACAAGGCCTACGCAGGAGAATAGTGGTGAAGAACTGGCAAGGAAAACGTTACTGGCTTGTGGGCGCAAGCGAGGGGCTGGGTCGCGAAGTGGCCTTTTGCCTGAGCCGCGCAGGGGCAGAGGTAATCGTGTCCGCCAGATCTGAGGATCGGTTGAAAGCGCTGGTTGAGGAACTGCCAGGCAAGGCGTCCTACATCACAGTTGACGTGGCCGATCGCGCGGCAGTCGAGGCCGCCGCGAAAGAAGCAGGCGAGATCGACGGTGTTGTCTATCTTGCTGGGGTCTATTGGCCGATGAAGGCGCAGGAATGGGACAACGAAAAAGCCGATATGATGGGCGAGGTGAATTTCCTTGGCGCATCACGGGTGGTCGGTTCAGTGATTAAAGATATGGTCGCGAATGACGCGGGGCATATCGTGCTGGTTGGCTCTTTGTCCGGTTTTCGTGGTTTGCCCGGTGCAATCGGTTACTGCTCGTCCAAGGCGGGCATGATGTCTTTGGCTGAATCCATGCAAGCCGACCTGCGTACGTCGCCCATCGAAGTGCAACTGGTCAACCCCGGCTTCATCAAGACACGCCTGACCGAAAAGAACGACTTCAACATGCCGTTCATCATGTCGCCCGAAGATGCCGCAAAAGAAGTGTTCGAACACATGAATACTGACGGCTTTAAAAAGAGCTTTCCAATGATGTTCTCGTGGGTGTTCCGACTGTCGCAGTTTATGCCTGACTGGATGTACTATCGGCTGTTTGGGGCGAAGTAGGTATTGGGAGCCAATGTCGGGTCTGAGCCCAACCTGTGCATTCGATTATTACGCTGCGTGTGCGCGCAACGCTGAAATTGCTGCAACAGCGTGAATCTCTACGCTACTGCGCGGCGTAAAAACCAGCCGTTAATACAATTTGCAGCGAAGCAAAGATGGTCAACAGCATGATGGCAAACGCCCACATTCGACCTCTTTAAGCTTGCGTTTAAGCTGCAAAGACAGATCAAAAAGCGACAAAAGTGAAGCGCGTTCTGGTGGGCTCTTGGTGTCGAGAGAGATTGGGGCGTCCTTGGCAATGTTCCTTCACTTGTGCACCTGAAAATATGTAACTACGACATCCGCGATAGGCTTGGAGGCAAATGATGCAAAAAACGGTTGTGAGCAGTTGGAACGAATGGGATCCTTTGAGACATGTGATCGTGGGGCGTGCGGATGATTGTCATATTCCGCCAAACGAACCAGCGCTTGAGGCGAAAGTGCCCGAAGATAGCGACATGCGTGGGCAGTGGGGCCGCCGGCCTCAGGAAACCATCGACCGCGCGAATGAGCTATTAGATAACTTTGCATCGATGTTGCAGGGGCGTGGTATCCGCGTTGATCGCCCAACATCGATCGATCATTCCGTGCCCGCTGCAACACCTGATTTCCAGACCGATAGCCAGTTTGGCTGTATGCCCCCGCGCGATGTCTTGTTGACTGTCGGTTCAGAGATGCTTGAGGCGACGATGTCTTATCGCTGCCGCTGGTTTGAATACCTCAACTATCGCCCACTGATGCAGCAGTATTTCAACGAAGACCCAAAATTCCGCCATGAAAGTGCGCCCAAACCGCGCCTGACTGATGCCGACTATCATCCTGACTATCTTTCCGACAAAATCGGCGTTGAAAAACGTCTAAAGTGGGCTGCGGAAAAGTTCTTTGTCACCACCGAAGAAGAACCCTTGTTTGATGCAGCCGACGTGCTGCGATTTGGACGCGATCTTGTGGTGCAGCATGGGTTTACGACCAACCTCAAGGGGATCGAATGGCTGCGCCGTCACTTTCCTGATCACCGTGTGCATACTGTCAACTTCCCCGGTGATCCTTATCCGATCCACATTGACGCGACCTTTACACCGTTGCGCCCTGGTCTGATCCTGAACAATCCGCAGCGTCGTTTGCCCGAAGAGCAGCGCAAGATGTACGCCGACAACGATTGGGAGATCGTCGACGCCGCCCAGCCTGCGCATAATGCGCCGCCGCCGCTTTGCTATTCGTCAACTTGGCTGTCGATGAACGTGCTGGTGCTTGATCCGAAAACAGTCTGTGTTGAGAAATCCGAAGTCTATCAGGCCGAGCAAATGGACAAGCTTGGCATGGAGGTCGTTGAGGTTGAGTTGCGCGACGCATACGCCTTTGGTGGCGGCTTACATTGCTGCACAGCGGACGTTTATCGCGAAGGCACTTGCGAGGATTACTTTCCCAACATGCCGTCCTAAGGTATCACCCCCGCGGCAGGCGTCCTGCCCGGGGGTACGCACTTTGCGCCTGATATGTGTCAAAGCTGGATAGCGTCTGGTTATTGCAATCGGTCTGCCATTTTGACCCCGGTACGACTGCCGAAATGCAAGGATAAGCCGCGCGGTACCCTTGTGTGCGTGCGTTGTCTTCAATCGCAATCGCAACAAGGCCTGCGACAACGCCTTTTTGACGTTCGATCAGGCGGATCGCTCCGTCCATCGTTCCACCTGTTTCGACCCATTGATCCACAACCAAAATGCGATCACCGGGTGCAAAAGCAGGCAGGCGCATTTCCATGTCCTGCGTGCGGCCGGAATAGTTTCCAAAGCTGACAGCATCGGTATCGACACACAGCTTGCCCGCTTTGCGGATTGGTAAGAACCCAACGCCACGTCTTGCTGCCAATGCCGACGCAAGCACGAATCCCATGGCATCAAGCCCGGCGACAACATCGAATGCGATGCCTTCAAGATCTGCACAAAGATCGTCCAGCAAGTCATTGAACGCATCCGCGTTGATGTAGATCGACGTTGGATCAAGCCACGCGAATTTATCACCTTTGGTGTTCGGGGCCATGATGTTGATGTACCAGCGGTCATCGCGTGGGCCTTTGTCGATGTCAGTCATGAGAGCGCTCCTTACCTAGATCGCGACACAGCGCGGTCAGTGTTTTGAGTTTTTCCAAATCAATATCGTAAAAATTGCCAGGTTCATTGATCCCTGTGGCAACCATGAAGCAATCTACATCAGCATAGCTGCGCGCATTATCTGGGTTGATCCCGGACGCAAGCGCCAATGGGCGATCCCCGATGGCCTTACGGAATGTCGCGATCTTGCCCAAATCAGCCTCTTGGCCCGTGGCGACACCGGATGTGGTGATCACGTCCATGAAGGCGCAGGCATGATGCGCGGAGTCGCTATAGCGGGCTGGGGCAACTTCGCGCTGTTTCTTGAAAGCAGTGCCACCGAAATACATGCCGCTCCAATCACTGCTTTCGCGGACCTGCGCGATCTCTTTTGCTTCTGCGTTATCGCCGTTCTCGTCTATGCAGGCATCATCGGCCCAATAAGCGTCGATCTGACAGCCATCAGCCTGAAGCTCTCCTAGGATCGGGAAAGCGTCCTTTCCCGTCACTGCCAGAAAGTTCACGGCCATCCAAAGCAATGGATAGAGCGTGCGCATATCGCGCAGGATTGGCAGCAATCGCTCTTTTTCAAAGTCATGATTGATCAGGAAGCAGCCTTGGGCACCGCCTTCGATCACCTTGGCGATGTTGTCTGCGGTCCGCGCGCTTTCTAGCACGTGGATCACGGGCAGAACGACCGGACCGGGCGATTTGAACAATTTGTGAAAGGCGTGACGTGTGAGCATGGGTCAGGGATAAGTTGCGTCTTCCAATTAGAAAAATTTATAGTGTTTATGTAAGAATTTGAAAAACTAATGGGGTACAGTTGCGTCTCTTGAACCTACCGATGGATTTGCTGCGCAGTTTTGTGACCGTGATCGAGGTCGAAAGCTATACACAAGCAGCGCATCTTTTGGGCCGGACGCAGCCTGCTATCAGTCTTCAAATTCGACGCCTTGAGGATTTGGTCGGGCATCAACTTATCCAACAAAAAGGCCGTCAAATTGTCCTTACAGAACGCGGAGAGACACTGGCGCAGCAAGCGCGGCAGATTTTACGCCTGAACGATTTAGCCATTAGCCAATTTGATCGCTCAAAGGACGGCGCTGGTTTGCGCATTGGTCTCCCGCTCGATTACGCGGTGAATATGCTGCAGCAGACCATGACGAATCTGGTGAAAGAACATCCAGATGTGCAGATCGAAATCCAATGCGCCCTGTCTCAGACATTGATCGAAAGTTTGCACAAAGATGAAATAGACATCGCAGTTGCCCTTTTTAAAGGCAGTGACCAACAATTTCTATTTCGCCAATGGCAAGAACAACCGATCTGGGTCGGTGCTGACGGTTTCGAATTGTCTGCCTTTGATGATCTTCCACTGGTCGTGCATCCGACCGGATGTGCCTATCGTGCAAGAATGGCCGAGGCGCTGAAACGGGTCAATCGCCCGTGGCGGGTTGCTTATTCCAGCCCTGGAATCAGCGGCGTTCAATCAGCCGTTTTAGATGGTTTGGGCCTGTCTTGTTTAACAGTTCCCACGCTTTTGCCGGGGATGCGCAGGTTCACAGCAGCGGATGGCTTACCTGACCCTGCACCGTTGCACATCGGCTTGTTCTTTCGCCAGTCACAGCTTGGCAGTTGCGGACACGTGGCTGTGGATCTGATCGTCAAGACAATCGAAACCGTCTTGGCCGCGGACACGGCCCATAAGAATTATTTATAAATACATATCGACGATAAATTTCCAATTGGGGCTTTGCTGAAATAGCGTTTCTTTCAAACCGAGGCTGACGTTGCACGATCACGCCTTATGACGACCAAGACCGGCATCAAAATCCGGATAGACAGATGGGGAAGTATCAATGACGACCAAGTTCAGTAAATCTAGCAATCTCACACGGCGCAGCCTTTTGCGCGTCGGCGGCGGTGTCCTTTTGTCGACCCCATTCGTCAGCCGCGCATGGGCCCAAACAACCGAGTTGAACGTCTTGGCGTGGTACGGCCACGCCGAACCTGACATGGTTGCCGAATTTGAAGCGACCAATAACGTCAAGTTTGTCCCAAAGTATTACGCGGGTGGCGACAACATGTTGGCTTTGATCGCGCAGTCGCCTCCGGGCACATATGATCTGATCCTGTCAGACGGTGAATTTGTGCAGCAGTTGAATGCAGCAGGCTACATTCAAGAAATGGAGGCCGCGGACTATCCGTTTGACGATATGCTGCACCCTGATTTCGCGGATTTCCCCGGCCATTGGGCTGACGGCAAGCTGTATTCTGTCATTATGCGCGGTGGTCATTTGGGCGTATCCTTTAACCGAAACGCGATGACCGAAGAAGAGGCCAGCAGCTATGAAGGCTTCTGGAAACCGGAACTGAAAGGCAAAGTCGGCCACTTTGATTGGCACTTACCCACCCTCGGCCAGATGAGCCTGAAGAACGGAAATGGCGCAGGCCTGTTCGATCTCAGCGATGATCAATGGCAAGCGGTGCAAGACACCACCATGAGTCTGCGTTCGCAGGTCGGTGGTTTCTTTGACTACGGCGGCACATTTAACGGCCTCAAGAACGGCGAAATGCAAGCGATGGTCGGCATTGGTGATTGGATCACAGGTGCGCTGGAACGTGATGGTGCGCCGGTTGGGTCTGTCATTCCGAGAGAAGGCGGCATCCAGTGGACAGAAAGCTATTCCATCGGGGTTGAAACAGAAAAGGCAGATCTGTGTAAGAAGTACATCCAGTACACGATGTCGCCCGCAGGTCAGGTCAAGTCAGCGCAGATGCTGGCCTATCCCGGCTTTTGTGTCACGAAGGCAGGCCGCGCGTTGCTAAACGAGGTCGATATGGTCGAAGCGCAGCGCACGGGGCAAGTGGATGGCATGGCCAATGACCCGATCACGCTGATCAACGAAGGCCGCATTCACTATCGCGATGTGCCAAAGCAGCAGTCTTTGGAAGACTGGAACGACTTCTGGTCTGAATATAAGAACGCTTAACCGCGCGATCTGAACGATGTTATCCAAGGGCGCGCCGTCTGGCCCGCCCTTGGCAACAGGGGCTTTAATGACAACCAAGATCACCGGCAAAAAGCACTTTGATCTCTATGCAATGACATGGCGGCTGCCGATTATCATCTGGCAGGGAATGTTCTTTGTTGGCCCGATCATCTTTATGATCGCGATGTCGTTCTTCCTCGTACAAAACTATCGCATGACCGAAGCGTTCGAATTCGTAAACTGGGAAAAGATGTTCAGTCGCGGCTACTTTTGGGACAGCTATTGGCACACGGTCTGGATCGCGTCGCTATCGACAATATGCGCGATGTGCTTGGCCTTTCCTGCGGCCTATGCGCTGGCTTTTCGCGCGTCGGAAAACACGCGCCGCATGGCGATCTTCCTGCTGATTATTCCGTTCTTTTCTAGCTATCTGGTGCGGACTTTTTCATGGTTCGTGATCCTTGCGGAAAGCGGCGTCGTAAACGCAGCACTCGGCTGGATCGGCCTCGGTCCCTTTACGATGCTGAATACAACCTTTGGCACGCTGGTTGGTTACATGACCTTGACCCTGCCTTTGGTGGTGATCTTGCAAACGCTTGCCATGGCGAGCGTCGACAAAACTTTGGTAGAGGCGGCCCATAACCTTGGCTGCAAACCGTTCGAGACGATCTGGCGCGTTATTATCCCACTTGCCAAGACAGGGCTGATCATCGCCGCCGTCTTTTGCTTTATTCTGTCGTTCGGCGACTTTGTCGCCCCGTTCTACCTTGGCGGATCGCAAGACCCGACGCTGCCGATCTTGATCATCGATACGACCAAATCAGGTCAACAATGGCCGCGCGCTGCTGTGGTTGCCATCATGATGATGGTCACGTTGTTCGCCGTCGCCTTTACAGGGATCGCTTTGGCCTACCGCAAAAGGTCATCGTCATGAATAAGACGCGGCTACTTGATGGATCACTGCGCATTTACACAGTGTTAATCTTTGCATTCATCTTTGCACCGATCCTGTTTAGCGTGATTTTTTCATTCAATTCGCAACGATTTCCGACCATCCCTTTGGGTGAGTTTTCGACCGAATGGTATGTCAAAATTCTGAACGACCCAGATATCTGGGAAGCCGCATTGAACAGTCTCATCGTGTCCACTTGCACTGCGGTGCTGGCCACGTTCCTTGGGTTCTGCACTGCCTATTCAGACTACCGCTATCGGTTCTGGCTGAAAGGTCCGTATCTGGCTTTGATCCTTTTGCCCCCGACGATACCGCTGATCATTATGGCGCTGGCGATGCTGGCTTGGCTGTCCAAGATCGGGATGTCAGGACAGCTTTATTCCGTCATCATTGCGCATACGGTGCTGACGGCCCCCTTCGCGATGGCTGTGATCCGGCTGCGGCTAAGCCACATGGACGAAAACCTTGAAGCCGCCGCTTGGAACCTCGGAGGCAGTGAATGGACAACGATGCGCCACGTGATCGTGCCGTTTTGCAAGCCCGCGATCATCTCGGCCCTTTGCCTGACGGCTGCGGTATCTTTCGATGAATTTGCCGTATCTTGGTTTGTTTCGGGGCTAAACAAAACTCTGCCTGTGGCGATCCTTGAGATTGTGCAAGGCAACATCGACCCAACGGTCAATGCGATTGGCACATTTGTCTTCCTTATCTCGATGACCTTGATCATCGTCGCGCAAATCTTCCTTGTCGGCCGCCAAATAAAGGGCACTGAATAACATGTCTGATGACCTCGTCGTTTTTGAGAACGTCCAGAAATCTTTCGATGACTTCGTCGCCGTGAAAGAAATGAACTTTACCATCGGCAAAGGAGAGTTTGTTGCGATCATGGGGCCATCTGGATGCGGGAAGACAACGACGCTTCGTATGTTAGCAGGGCTAGAAACACCGACACAGGGCGAAATTCGCCTTGATGGTCAGGTGATGAACGATGTGAAACCGCACGAACGTGACACGCCAATGGTTTGGCAGTCTTTGGCACTGTTTCCCTTCCTAAGCGCACGTGAAAACGTTGAGTTTGGGTTGAAAATGCGGGGCGTGGACAAAGCTGAGCGCAAGGAACGCGCGCTCGAGTGGCTGGAAAAACTGGGAATTCTTGAATTTGCCAACCGCAATGTTGCGACCTTGTCGGGCGGACAAAGGCAGCGGGTCGCGTTGGCGCGATCCTTGGTGATGAAGCCGCAAATCCTGCTGCTTGATGAACCACTTAGCGCGCTCGACGCGCATTTGGTCATCCGCATGCAGGCCGTGCTGACCCAATTGCAGCGCGAACTTGGGATTACCTTCGTGTACGTCACCCATTCGCAATCCGAAGCCTTTGCGATGGCTGACCGCGTCGTGATTATGTCCAATGGTGAGATTGATCAGGTTGGCACACCCAAAGAAATTTACCGCGCGCCTGCCACGCGTTTTGTCGCCGAATTTGTTGGCCGGAACAATATTCTAACCGGCACCGTCGCCGCATCTTCGAACGGCACATCCGACATCACAACGCCAAGCGGGTCCTTCAAAGTGAGCGCTGATCTGACCATCGGGGATGACGCGACCTTTGTGGTGTCTGCCGACCTTGTCCAAGTGAGCCCTCACAAGCCGGACGCGGAAAACACCGTGCAGTGCAGGTTGCTATCCGAAGAATTCGTCGGCTCTATGGTCACTATGTTTCTGGAATCTAGCGATGGGCATGAATTCAAAGTGCAGATGCAGGAACGCGCGTTGTCAGAATTCGACCTGAAGGGCGGCGACGAAGTCTGGCTTGATTGGAGCGCCGCGCACTCGCACATTCCAGGCACACCTTGAAAGGATAAAATATGGTGGATGACACCGATGCACGCCTCCTACGTATTGCGTATGATGAGGCCAAAGCGGGCTTCGACGAAGGTGGCTGCCCAATTGGGTCAGTGCTGGCACGTGATGGGGCCGTTGTGTCCCAAGGACGCAACCAACGTGTGCAAGGTAGTGATCCAATCGCGCATGGCGAAATGGACGCGCTACGCAAGGCTGGTCGGCAAAAGACCTATCGCGACACAACGCTTTATACTTCGCTTAGTCCCTGCATGATGTGTTCGGGAACGATCATTCAGTTTGGAATCCCGCGTGTGGTTGTGGGTGAATCCGAAAATTTCGGCGGCAACGAAGAATTCTTGCGCGCGCGTGGTGTCGAAGTGATCGTCGCCCAAGATCCCGATTGCATAGCGCTGATGAAGCGCTTCATTGCGGAAAAGCCTGAACTTTGGGCCGAAGACATCGCTGAATAAACCCAAAGGGAAAAAACATGGCCCATGGCTATCAGTCCGGACGTTTGAACCTGCCTTTTGTCGGTATCGCGACTTTTGGCAAATACCCCTACGTCGCAGATTGGGACAACATCGACGCAGATGTCGCAATTCTTGGCGCACCGTTTGATTTTGGCACGCAGTGGCGGCCCGGTGCGCGCTTTGGGCCGCGCGGCGTGCGCGAGGCATCAACGCTGTTTTCCTTTGGGCATGCCGGGGCCTATGACCACGAAGATGATGTGACGTATCTTGAAAATGCGCGGATCGTCGATCTGGGTGACGCCGATATTATCCACACGGACACAATCAACAGCCACAAGAATATTGAATTTGGCGTCCGTAAAATACTCGACGCAGGTGCCTTGCCAGTTGTGATTGGTGGCGATCATTCGGTGAATATCCCTTGCATCAACGCCTTCTCTGATTTTGGCGATATCCATGTCGTGCAGATTGATGCACACTTGGATTTCGTCGATGAACGCCATGGGGTGCGCTTTGGACATGGCAATCCGATGCGCCGCGCTGTTGAAAAGGATTATGTAACTGGCCTTAGCCAGTTCGGTATCCGCAACGTGTCATCGACAGCGAAAGAGGGGTACGATGACGCTCGGTCGCGCGGTTCGGACATTCTTTCGGTGCGGCAAATCCGCAAGTTGGGTGTTCAAGCTATCGCTGCCCGGGTATCTGCCGATGTGGACATCTACCTGACGATTGACATTGATGGCTTTGATCCATCGATTGCGCCCGGAACTGGTACGCCTAGCCATGGCGGATTTCTTTATTACGAAGTCCTCGAACTGGTCGCGATCCTTGCTGCGCGTCAACGGATCGTTGGCATTGATTTGGTTGAGGTCGCGCCAGACTATGACCACACGGGCAGCACAACGACGTTGGCCGCCCAGCTTTTGCTGAATATCATTGGCCGGATTTTGCACGCACAGCAAACCGCGCTATGACATTCCGCCCACCCTCAGAGCCAGATCGCTTTGCACCCCGTTTTGCCGAGATTGCAACCTTTATGCGCGCGCCATTGGCACAGGCTGTGACCGATGCCGACATCGGCATTTTTGGTATTCCTTATGACGGCGCTTTGACCAATCGGCCGGGTGCGCGGCATGGTCCGCGTGAAATCCGAAACCAATCCTCCCTCATACGATCGATGAACCACGCAACGCGGATTGATCCATTCGCACTGACCCGCGTCCGAGACATGGGGGATGTGCCCCTTACAGATATGTTTGATATTGCAGCCACACATGACGCGATTGCGGCTTTTGCGTCTGATCTTGTGGCGCACAACGTGACACCCTTGGGGATCGGCGGGGATCATTCCGTCAGCCTGCCGTTGCTGCGCGCCGTGGTCAAAGATGGACCCGTGGCGCTGATCCATATCGACGCCCACACGGATACATGGGACAGTTTCCAAGGATCAAAGTTTAACCATGGGGCCCCGTTTCGCCGCGCCGTTGAGGAAGGTCTGATCGACCCAAATGCGACGATCCAGATTGGTATTCGCGGCACCCAAAACACCGCTGAAGGTTGGGATTATTCCAAAAATAGCGGCATGCGCGTTGTCTTTTGCGAAGAGCTACACACCGAAGGCCCCGCCGCAATTGCGGCCGAGGCCAAAGCGCTGATTGGCAACCGGCCCGTCTATCTGACCTACGATATCGATAGCCTTGATCCTGTCTATGCGCCGGGCACGGGCACCCCTGAAATTGGCGGCATGACGACGTATCAGGCACAGGTCTTGCTGCGTGGTTTGCGGGGTCTTAACTATGTTGGGTCAGATTTGGTCGAAGTCTCACCGCCTTTTGACACAGGATACATCACGTCACTTGCAGGGGCAGGTTTGGCCTATGAAATCCTTTGTTTGCTCGCGGAAAGTCACAGCTTATGATTAAGAACCCAATCCCTTGGCCGAACGGCGCAAAAGTCGCTGTGGCGATCACGTTTGATATGGATGCCGATAGCCTGATCCACATCGAAAAGGGTAAGGCAGGCGTGAACTACCTTTCGACCTTGTCGATGCTGCGCTACGGACCCGAGGTCGGGATTCCCCGTATCCTTGATGGTTACGCGCGCTTCGGCCTCAAGCAAACTTTCTTCACGCCTGCGTGGTGCATCGAACAGCATCCCAAAGCGGTCGAGGCGATCCTGAAAGGTGGCCATGAAATCGGCTTTCACGGCTATATCCACGAAGCCCCTAACGCGTTGCCACCCGATGAAGAACTCTATTGGATGCAACGCTCGATTGATGTGATCGAACGTTTTACGGGCAAACGCCCGCGCGGAAATCGCTCACCACTTTACAATATGTCAGCCCATACGCCGGGGTTCTTGGCGCAAGAAGGCTTTCTTTATGACAGCTCTTTGATGGGCGATGATGTACCTTATGTACTTGCCCCACCCGAGGGAGATCTGGTTGAGCTACCCGTCAGTTGGGCAACCGACGACTGGCCGCCTTATGTGCATTCCATCGACCTTGATTACATGTTCCAAGTGATGTCCCCGGATCGGGCTATGGAGGTTTTCATGGCAGAGTTTAATGCCATGCGGACCGCAGGTGGTGGGCTTTGGATCGGGGTCTGGCACCCATTCGTGTCTGGGCGATTGTCGCGTTGGCAGCGGATTGAACAGATGATCGCAGAGATGATGCAAACCGGTGACGCATGGTTTGCCCCGCTCGAAGACATCGCAGCGCATTGTTTGAAAATGCAAGCCGAGGGAAAGGTCACACTGCGGCGGGACCAGCTGCCGTTTTATGATGGAAAATCACCATTGCCCAATCCGCTGCCCTCAAGCATCCCCGCCGCGAAAGACGGGTGAAGACTGTAACTAGTTTGTCTAATGTTTGAAACAGACCACAGCGAAAGCTCACTTCGAGGTTTGCCTGGATAACGACGTTTGAACGGCCAGTTCTGTGAGATATGCTGCGCTTCCAAAGAAGCGGCGCTGCACCTGCAAAAGTCTGGTTTGTCCGGCGACCTCAACCGGTCGATGCAACACACTCAGCGAACTTCTCTGCTGGAGTTTGATATTGCAAGGTCTTGCGAGGACGTTCGTTAAGTTGCCTTGCAATTGCGCTGAGCTTTGCCTGAGA
>Ga0115562_1002341_pt1 | contig 13198 bp, 12 predicted proteins | sample COGITO_mtgs_1105_6_FD_87200 | JGI IMG/M metagenome (GOLD analysis project Ga0115562, IMG submission 87200) | Pelagic marine microbial communities from North Sea - COGITO_mtgs_110516 | ecosystem: Environmental > Aquatic > Marine > Epipelagic | place: Germany:Helgoland, sampling site Kabeltonne...
GATTTGTTTAGTTCTTTTTTTTGAGTAATTTTATCAGCAATTGATAAAATTGCTGGTATATATTTTTTTGAATAATTTGACATATATATATTTTTAATAATATATAATTTAAAATATATATCAAATAGTTATATATAAGATATGGTTTTATCTGATTTCGAAAAAGACCAATTAAAGAAAATGATAGAAGCTAACGACACAAAAGACATGACTAATAAAATACGCGAAAATAAACATAGCTCAAAAATAAGAAACTCTATTAATTCTTTCATAAAACATAAAAATGAAAATATGGAATTATTCAATAATGATAAAAACGAATTTGAAAAAATAGTTCTCGTAGATTCTGGATTCTTATTTAAAAATTACACTGACATTTATAACAAATTATTGAAAGACGAGATTAATATAAATATACTTAATAACTTTTTAGATTTACTCAAACAGATTGAAGATGGAAAGTTAGACCAACATGAAGCATCTTTTATGGTTGGAAACATATTAAAAGAAATGTATGTTGACAGTGCTATAAAACGTGCCGAAAAATTAGATGAAGAATCAAATAAACATGTAAAACCTGTATTACCATGCAAAGAAATATCTTGGACACAATATAAAACTTTAAATAATTAATACTTAATACTTTCTTTTACTTATCATGAATGCTGATGTAGATAACAAAAATACAATTATAAAATAAAGTTGAATACTTTTATTGTTTTTATTTTTAATATTTGTTTCATCAATATTGTATGTGTCATAATAATTACTATAAAAGTCGTTTAAAGAAATTTTATCTTTACCTAATTCTTCATTTACTATATTGTGAATAAAATGTGTCCATTTCACAAAATCTTTTCTACAGTCTAAATATGGTAATACTGGATATAATTTTATAATATTTATAAAATTATTGGAGCTTTTTAAATCCGGAATAAATTGTGGAAGACTTTGGACGAACTTATAATGATCTTTTTTTTGAACCGCATTTGGATTATTTGGATAATTCATCGCAATTGAATGTATAACAAACCAATAATGAGGACCCCATATTTCTGGATTCATACATATAAAAAATATTAAAAGATTATTATTATTACATATTAAATAAATGAAATCATTTAGTTTCTGCAATAATTGTGGAAAATTAGGTCATATATTTCAATCTTGCACTGACCCAATTACAAGTGTCGGTGTTATTGCATTTAAAAAAGAAGCTGATATAATTAAATATCTCATGATATGCAGAAAACATACACTTGGATATTTAGATTTTTTAAGAGGTAGATATAATATTTTACATATTGCTTATATTAAAACGCTAATTGATATAATGACGTTAGATGAAAAAGCAAATTTATTGAATCATGATTTTGATACTCTTTGGAAGGATTTATGGGGAAATAATATTGGGGTTCAATACCGGGGCGAAGAAACAAGTGCTAAAATTAAGTTTACTGAATTAAAAAAAAGACAATTAAAATATTTACTTGATAATAATGAAACAAACTGGAAACAACCTGAATGGGGTTTCCCAAAGGGACGTAGAAATTATCAAGAAAAAGACTTGTATTGTGCTCTTAGGGAATTTACAGAAGAGACCGGATATAACAGTGATACTATTAATCTTATAAATAATTTAGCTCCGTATGAAGAAATATTCATCGGTTCCAACAATAAGTGTTACAAACACAAGTATTTTGTAGGATTAATAGATAATAGTATAGAACCAGAATTTGATTTTCAAGATACCGAAGTAAGTATGGTTGAATGGAAAACATTTGAAGAATGTAAAAATAACATAAGAGATTACAATTTAGAAAAAATAGAAATTCTTGAAAAAATAAATACTATTTTATGTGAAAACAACCTATGTATATAAATTATTAATATGTATAAATTATATATATGGAATTAAAAGAAGAAGAAAACCTATTACAAAGTACCAAATATGATTTTTTGTATCCAAATTTAAATGATCGTAATTTTAATATTAAAATTGCTGAGAAAAAAGAATTTAATGATACTGAATATAATGGAGGGATACATGATGTAAAAACACACGGCGACAAACTATGTAATGCTAATTTTGAGCTTGCCAATCATCAAATCTTTGTCAGAAATTTCTTATCGAATCAAACACCATACAATGGATTACTATTATATCATGGTTTGGGTACTGGTAAAACATGTTCAGCAATAACCATAAGCGAAGAATATAGAGAATACATGAAACAAATGGGTTTAACTAAACGAATAATTATAGTCGGCAATAAAAACATACAAGACAATTATAAATTACAATTGTTTGATGAAAGAAAACTTGAAAAAATCAATGGTTACTGGAAATTATCCGGTTGCACCGGTAGCAAACTTATAACCGAAATTAATCCTATTAATATGAAGAAAAATATGACTAAAGATAAAATTATATCACAAGTAAATAACATTATTAATTCATCTTATCTTTTTCTCGGTTATCGTGAATTTGGAAATATGATAGCCAAAAAAATTAACAAATTTGTAAATGAACCTGACATGAAAATTAAACAGAAAAACATTGAAACCGCTCTTAATAATGAATATTCTAATAGACTTGTCATAATAGACGAAATTCAGAATATTAGACTTACAGACAACATTGAAGATAAAAAAGTGGGTCAACGCCTATTAGACTTAACTGGATATGTTAATAATATTAAACTAATTTTACTTTCAGCCACACCCATGTTTAATACTTATAAAGAAATTGTATGGTTATTAAATTTATTAAATAAAAATGACAAACGAAGTATCATAAATATTAAAGATATATTTGATAAAAATGGGAATTTTATAAAAGACGTAAACGGGAATGAAATTGGAGAGGAACTTCTCATACGAAAATCAAGAGGGTATGTATCATTTATTAGAGGAGATAACCCATATACCTTTCCATATCGTATATATCCTTCTTATTTTGACCCTCAAAATAGTATCAAAAATCTGTCATATCCTAGAACTCAAATAAATGGTATTCCTATATTACAGGGTATATCACATGTTGATGTATACACAGTCAGTATCGGTTCTTATCAAAAAACCGTATACGATGAAATTACAAAAAAACTCAAGAAAAATTATAAAGATATCAACGAATCTAATTTAGATAAAGGATTTGGATACCAAGAACTTGAAGCTCCTTTACAAATACTTAACATGACTTATCCTAATTTAGATGAAACTACATCTGATATTAAAGAACTATATGGAAATAATGGTTTAAAAAACGTAATGAATATTAAAAAACCACAGGCCGAGTTTGAATACAAATATGATGACTTGAAAATATTTCAAAAAGATATTATAGGTAATTACGGCGCAAAAATAAAAAATATATGCGATTCTATCATGATTTCCGAGGGTATAGTACTTGTATATTCACAATATATTGATGGTGGGATAGTCCCAATTGCTTTGGCATTGGAAGAATTAGGATTTACTAGATTTGGACGTGAAAATCTATTCTCTAAACCGCCTTCCGAATTGATAGATGCAATTACTATGAAACCTAAAAGTAGTGTTGAAACAAACTTCAAACCCGTTAAATACTGTGTAATATCCGGTGATATTGTTTTGTCACCTAACAACAGCAAGGAAATTAAAAAAATTACGGATTCAAACAATTTATATGGAGAAGATGTTAAGGTAGTATTAATATCTAGAGCGGGTTCCGAAGGCATTGATTTAAAAAATGTACGTCAAATACATATTATGGATCCATGGTATAATATGAACCGCATAGAACAAATCATAGGTCGCGGTGTAAGAACATGCAGTCACAAAGATTTAGAGTTTATAAGACGGAATGTTATGATATTTCTATATGCTACCTATATTAATGACAGAGTTGAGACACTAGACTTATATTTGTATCGTTTAGCAGAAATTAAAGCCTTAAAAATAGGAAAGGTATCGCGTGTTTTAAAAAAAAATGCTATTGATTGTTTATTAAATAAACAACAAACTAACTTTACAACCGAAAATATGAATCAAATTGTTGAACAACAATTGTCAAATGGATTATATATTAAATGGGAGGTAGGAGACAAACCATATTCTTCTTTATGTGATTATATGGATACGTGCTCTTATAACTGTGATCCAAATAAGGAAAAATTGGAAATAAATTATGCTACGTATAATGAAAGTTTTGTTTCACTAAATATTGACAAATTAATTGAAAAAATAAAAGATATATTTAAAGACCAATATGTATGTGAAAAAGAAGAACTTATTCGCAAGATTAATTATGTTAAAGAATATCCGTTGGTGCAAATCTACTCTGCATTAGATAAAATATTGAATGATGATACTGAGATTTTAACAGATATGTTTGGAAAAAAAGGTTACTTGGTAAATGTATCAACATACTACTTCTTCCAACCAGTTGAATTAAAAAATGAAAACATAACAATACATGAACGTATAAAACCTATTGATTATAAGCATGAAAAAATAAATATTACACTTCCCTCCAAAAAAAATACAATCATTGAACACAACGTAGAATCGCGTACGGGGGACTACGAAGAACAACAAGAACAACAACAACAACAACAAGAACAACAACAAGAACAACAACAAGAACAACAACAAGAACAAAATGATAATATAGATATTATGCGATTAATAGGCAATTTAAATGATAATTTTATTACAGCTACATCAGGAAATGTACCTTCGTCTGCGAGAGGACTAAAAAACTGGTATGATGTATGTAGAATAACAATAGAGAGAATGGCAAATGAAATAATAGAAAATGAAATAGCGGAAATGTATATTCTTGAATACTTTGTATTAGAACATATCATGGAAACTCTTAATTTTAAAGAAACATTTAAAATATTACAATATATAACACAAAAATCTACATTAACAGAGTTCGAAAATCTTATTAATAAATATTTTGCAGACAGGATTATAAAAAATAATAACCTGGAAGCAATTGTTTTATTAAATGAAAAAAATGAATTATATATTTTAAAAGATAAATCTTGGAAAAAAGCGCAACCTCAAGACGTAATTGATTTAAGAGAAGCTATCAATAACCAAATTGAATTACCCAAAGAAAGATTAGGTAATACTATTGGATTTATTGATTATTTTAAGAAAAAAGATTTTATATTTAAAACAATTGATACAGAGAATGTTAAAAAAGGATCCAGATGTGATCAAACAGGTAAAAATGCCACCCTAAATGTTTTAAATAAAATAGTAGGGTATAAAAAATACACAAAAGAAAATACTAATGGTTTAAATGTCGCATCTATGTGTGTGGAACAGGAATTTTATTTGAGATTTTTTAATTATATTAAAAAAGACGGCAAATATTGGTTTTTAAGAAAAGAACAAATATTTAAAACAATAATGTAAAATAAATTGAATAAAATAAATAAAAATTAACAAAGTATATTATAATATGACAGATACAAACAAATATCAATTAATGTCTACCAAATCACAACTAACAAGAAAAGTTCAAATACCTATGAAATATCTCGGTGATAATATTATATCATTAATTAAAAATAAACTTACATATGTAATAGAAGGTAAATGTGCGGTTGAGGGTTATGTTGTTAATGAATCTATTAATGTAATTAATTATTCTAGTGGGACAATTAGTGGTTCTAACGTAGAATTTCAAGTAGTATTTGAATGCAATATTGTTTGTCCTGTTGAAGGAGTTCTCATCTCCTGTGTAGTAGAAAACATTACAAAAGCTGGTATTAAAGCTAAAATATTTGGGGATGTATCGCCACTTGTTATCTTCGTGGCAAGAGATCACAATATCAATGAATCCATGTTTAACAACATAAATGAAAATGAAACTATTGTTGTAAAAGTTTTAGGACAAAGATATGAACTTAACGATAAATACATATCTGTTATTGCCGAATTGACGGATAAAACAACAGAACCAATTAAAAAAGAAAAGAAACCACGCACACTTAAAACACAACGCAAAATTAAAATAAAACTTAAAGAATAATTTACAATTTAAGGATATGAATGTAGAAGAAATTAAAGAATTAAAAGACAAAATAGAAATACTTTCAAAGTCTTATCAAATTGAAATAGGTAGATTATTACTTAGTAACGGGGTTCATATTGATGAAAATAAAAATGGAATATTTATTAATTTAACAAAAGTAAAACCAGATGTTTTGATTAAAATAAACGAATACATAACATACGCTAATATGCAAGAAGATAAGCTTAAAAATATTGAAAACGAACAAGAACAACTTAAAGATTACTATTTTAAAAATAGTAATGAAACAGAACTTAAAAGCACATAATGTTGTAAATGATTTACTAGATTATATGTACATTATAGAACTTGATAAAAATATTCCTGAGAAAATTATCAATACATCTTCTGCCACCCCTATGGAAGCCGAAACAATGTACAACCCAAATGAAACTGATTCACTTTTTTGGTGTTTTTTATATCTTTTAAAAAATAAATCTGACTCTAATTTTTATTTAAATTATAACTTTAACTTTGATGAAGTAAATAAATCTTTTAAAGCGGAAAAAGAATTTAAGATAAATTTTATAGAAATCGTTAAAAACGATCACAATTTTAAAAATTTTTTAAAATTATATAAATTAAAACTTATAGACATAGAAAATGAACTCATTAATTCTGAAAAAATATCAAAAAAAACATTATTATTGTTATGTTTTTACTATAAATTAAATATTATAGTTATTGAAAATAATATTTATTATAAGTTTTTCTTATGTGCAGAGGAATTACATGATAATCAATATTTACAATCTGTAAATATTATATTACTTAAAAATAAATCTTACATTCTTCTCACGGATAAAAATAAAAACGAATATTATCTTAAATCTAAGTTAGAAGCACATAATTTAAATAAACCGATTAAGGCAATTAGTGGTTATAAGGTTGACGAACTTAAGACTATAGCTACTTTGTTAGATATAAGTATTGATAAAAAAATAAAATCTCAGTTATATGAATGTATAGTGCATAAGCTCAATTATAATTATAATTGAAATTAATTAAATAATAATGTGTTTTATTATTATATATATGTCTGAGGAAAATAAAGGATTTCATAATATTGTTAAAAAATATATTATTGATGTTCCTTACGTTAAAAATGAATCTCGCGGGAATCCTGAATTAGAGATTAGATTTGGTACGTTAGGACATAAGCACATCAATCGCATAGATTATGAAAATGTATGTAAAAACATATTATCTCACGGCTTTAAACCTACGAACAAACTGGGAAAATCTATGTTAAGAATATCAACAGAATATACCGATAGAAATACTGGAAAAATTAAAATGTCTAATATTAGAACAGAAATTAACGGAATTGATGCTGTTAAAAATTATTGTAAAACAAATCGTTTACCTGAAACATACGACTTTGTGCAAAAAACTAATGCCAAAAATAACGATAATACCATATTGCTTCCACAAAATATTAAATCTTACAATCTAAGAATATCATACACTAATGAAAACAACATCAATAAAGAATCCAGAATGGCGCGTTCAATTATTGAACCTTGGACCGATACCAAGAAAACGTTTAGATATATAAATAGAACATCATTCACGCATGACGATTATCCAATTAGTATTGATTGTAGTATTATAAAATCTTCGAAAGCCAGGGGTCGTTATATGATGTCTACCTTCACAATACAAGAAACCGACCTATTCAATAATCCAGAAACATACGAAATTGAAATTGAGGTTGACAACGCAAAACTTGAAGGTTATACAACTGAAAGGTTGGAAGCAATTCTTATGAAATCCATTAAATTTGTTTTGGGTGGACTACAACAAACAAACTATCCAATATCCTACAATGAAATTGACGATATTGGTAAACAATATTTAAATTTAATTAAAAATTCATCTAATTATCTAAAACCATCTACATTTATAGGTCCTAATTCCTTTACATTGCAAAAACCCAATATATTGGAAAATGAAATGACACACAATATATTAAATGATTATACTGTTACAGATAAAGCTGACGGACTTCGCAAACTTATGTATATTTACAAAAATGGGTTTATCTATTTAATAAATACAAATATGAATATACAATTTACTGGGTGCAAATGTGACAATAATAAATATTTTAATACAATTATTGACGGAGAACATATAATACACGATAAAAATGGTAAATATATTAATCTATTCGCTTGTTTTGACGTGTACTTTATAAACGGTAAAGATGTACGCGATAGTTTATTCGTTAAAACTACACCCAAAGAAGACAAGAACACATATAGATTACAAATGCTTACTGAAATTATTGATTATTTGCAGATGACCGGTATTACAAGTAAATTACCAACGTTTAAAATTAAAGTTAAACGATTTTATGTATCTAATGAATCAATATCCATATTTATAGCATGCAAACAAATATTAGATAACGAAAAAAGTGGTGGGTTTGAATATGAAACTGACGGATTAATATTTACACCATGCAATTATGGTGTTGGATTAACTAAACAAGATAAACAATTAAAATATAATAAATCATCTTGGGAATACAGTTTTAAATGGAAACCAAGCCATTATAATACTATTGATTTCTATATCACAACAAAAAAAATGGATAATGGTACCGAAACTATAAAAACTATATTTCAATCCGGGACTAATACCTCGTCTGCTGAAAATATTATTCAATATAAAACCATATTACTACGTGTAGGTTTCGATGAAGCCAAGAATGGATACATTAATCCATGTCTTGATGTTATTAACGACACTATACCTAAAAAAATAACAAGTGATAATCCTGATGCTTATAAACCTGTATTATTTTATCCAACCAATCCATACGACTCTAACGCGCACGTATGCAACATTATACTTAAAAAAGACAACACAGGTTCTCTACAAATGTTTACAGAAGAAGGTGAAGTTTTCACAGATAATACTATCGTAGAATTCTCATATGACCCTTCAAAAGAACCCGGATGGAGGTGGACACCATTAAAAGTAAGATGGGATAAAACAGCCGAATTGAAAGGCGGTAGTAAAAATTATGGTAATAACTATATTGTCGCTAATAGCAATTGGCAAAGCATACATAATCCTGTAACCGATAAAATGATATCCACAGGCGAAAATATTATAGAAACCGAAAATGATATTTACTATAATAAACATTACGGTGAATCACATACTAAAGCCATGAGAGATTTTCATAATTTATATGTAAAAAAAATGTTAATTAGAGGTGTATGTGAAAGTGGTTACACTTTGATTGATCTTGCCGTTGGAAAAGGTGGTGATTTCTCAAAATGGATAGAATCTAAATTATCATTCGTATTTGGAATTGATCTATCCAAAGATAATATTGAAAATAGAATGGATGGTGCGTGTGCGCGTTATCTTAATTACAAACAAAAGGTGCGTTTTGTTCCAGATGTACTATTCGTTAATGGTAATAGCGGACTTAATATTAAGAGCGGAGAAGCTATCCTTTCTGAAAAAGAAAAAATGATAACGCAAGCGGTCTTTGGAATTGGAGAGAAAAGTGAAAAACGATTAGGAAAAGGTGTATATAAAAGCTATGGTAGAGGTAGAGAAGGTTTCAACGTTACATCTTGTCAGTTTGCTCTTCATTATTTCTTTGAAAATATTATAGTATTAACTAATTTCATTCAAAATGTATCTGATGCAACTAAAATAGGTGGACACTTTATCGGTACCTGTTACGATGGAAAATCAATATTTGATGATTTAAAGAAACACGCATTAGGACAAGGTATGACTCTGTTTAAAAATGATATGAAAATATGGGAATTACTTAAATTATATGAAAATGAAGATTTTAAAGACGACGAGTCATCGCTTGGATATACTATTGATGTATACCAAGAAACAATAGGCAAAAATTTTAAAGAATATTTAGTTAATTTTACATATTTTAAAACCATAATGGAAAATTATGGATTTATACTTGTATCTAAAACAGAAGCTAACGATATGAACCTACCTAATGGTTCAGGAATGTTTAATGAATTGTTTACACATATGGAATCGCAAATACTCGTTGAACCAGAATTAAAAAAGTCATTCGGGGATTCACATAAAATGACTAATGAAGAAAAGAAAATTTCATTTTATAATAGATATTTTGTATTTAAAAAAGAGAGAAATGTGGGGACGATTAAATTAAACAAAGATGCTCCAAGTAAGTTTATCGTTAAACCTACCAATATTAGAAAACTATCTAAGCGAATTATTATTAAGTAATGAATAATAACCTAAAAATTAGTTGACTAACTTTGTTATGAGATATTTTAATTTACCTAATAATAATTCTATCATTGAACCGTCTGATATTTTTATAAGTACCACTAAACATACTGGTATATGTTTTTCTTTGGTAGAATCATTAAATAAAAATAAAAATAAAATTAACCAAATAATAGACGAATGGAATAAATATAAAAAATACACTAACAGTTATGAATTTATACATACTCAGATTCCTAACACTAAAATATCTATTAGTAAATATAAACCATTGTCTAGGTCATATTTTAAAATGGTAGAAATTATTAATACATTTAAATTGCTTAATCATTACAATAATGAAATAAAAACTTTCCACTTAGCAGAAGGACCTGGAGGGTTTATAGAAGCAATTGCTAATATGCGAAAAAATAAAAACGATACATATGTAGGTATAACACTAATTGATAAACAGAGTACCATACCTAATTGGAATAAATGTAAAGATGTTATGAAAAAACATGAAAATATAACCATTGAATATGGTTCCGACGATACAGGAGATATTTTATCTGCTGAAAATTTAACTTATTGTTTTAAAAAATATAAAAATAGTATGGATATCATTACTGCCGATGGTGGATTTGACTTTTCAAGCGACTTTAATAATCAGGAGAAATTAGCATATAATTTAATATTTGCCGAAATATGTTTCGCTATTTTAACGCAAAAAAAGGGTGGGATTTTTATTATAAAATTTTTTGATATATTTACATTAGCATCTGTGGATTTATTGTATATCCTTTCTTGTTTTTATACAAATGTTGCTATATCTAAACCTTGCACAAGCAGAACCGCTAACTCTGAAAAATACATTGTATGTGAAAATTTTAAATTTGATGATACTAGCGCCTACTATAATACATTTCATAATATATTTTATTGGTATGATTTAAAAAAAGTTTATATAGGTAGATTATTAAATTCTGTTATACCAACCATTTATTTAAACAAAATTAAAGAAGTTAATTATCTTTTTGGACAACATCAAATAGAAAATATTAACACTACCATTGAATTAATATTAACCAGATATTCATCAGATAAAATAGATAATTTAAAGAAAAAAAATATTAGTAGATGTATTGATTGGTGCAACAAAAACGAAATTCCTTATAATAATGTAATTATATAAATTTAAAGCATTTTGTAGCTGTACCATTTCTACGATAACATACAGAAGTGGTCTTTTTATCACCAGAATACTTTCCTGCCTTTTGCATAGTGTTGTATTTTAAACGTGCGACACGAGAACTTGAATCTACAGCACCTTCCACTCCATATTGGTGATTACTTGGTTTGTATATTACTGTATTATATGTATTGTCCGCACATTGCCTACCTTGAAACATTGAACTATTCATGGTTTCGTCTGTCGGCCATATAAAATTACCACTACCATCATAATACGTTACCCCAGATAATTTAGTTATAAATGTGTTGTTATTATAATCCATATTTCGTGATTTAAGATAAGAAGTGCTATTTGAATAATACTTTTTATTAACTAATGTAACAGCACTTTTTATTTTTGACCCTCCACTAAATGAAATAATAGTTCCTGTGCCTTTTGTACCAACTGGTCCCCGTGTATTGTCACCAATTCTACACCCAGACGCATCACGTGCTCCATTTACATCTAACGCCGATGGACTAATATATTTACCTAACATTTTAAACTCTCTTCCTATTGTATAATTAGACGAACAATTGTCACAATTTACACTCTTTCCCATGTTTAAACTATTTGTGTATCCACTTTTTCTCCATATTTTCAAAGGTTTTCCGTTCTTTGAATACCATGTAGTCGTACTTGTGTTATCTCTTGTATTATAAATATTTTTTGGTATATATGTTATTTGAGACATTTGATATAATATAATTAAAGAAAATAATTATGTTATATATTACTATAATGATGAATCGCGTTAATAATGATATAGATTTATTACACAATCTTGTAAGTTCTCGTGAGAATATTCAAAAAAAACCTTTACCTGACGATGTTTTTGTTCATATTTTTGTTGCCGGTCTCACTAGTTTAATCCTTATTTTATTAATCAATCTACCTAAAAGAAATTAATGTTATATCATTACATAAAATACACCACCAGATACTAATGCACTTATTATTCCAATATACAAAAGAAAAGGAAACAAAACTATTACCCACGAAACATTTACATACCCACGTTTACATAATATGTTTAATAACCATGTCCAAAATAATACATATATAAGTTGTAATATTAATCCTGTGGTTTTATTAATCATATCACATTCATAATTTCCTACACAAAATGTTCCATCGTCTCCATTCACTAAATTCTGTACTAATATTCCTACTATACCTATTACCCCTACCAATAAATAAAGCATTGCCGGTTCGCACATGCTTTTTCTATTAAGAAAATTCATATTCATAGGTAATGATGTTTTTAGAGCATTTGTGGCCGCGCGTGCAGAAGGTAAAGAACGACGTCTTTTTTTTTTATCTGATGCCATTATATATAAAATAACTAAAAAAAAATTTATAAAATATTTATTCATCTTCCTCATCTCCTTTATATTCCTTGTAATATTCACGATATCTATTTCTTAATTTTAAATGATCCTTTGTAATCATCAAAATCACGAAGAAGAAAAACATTGCAATAGGCAATAAAATAAAAATCCACGCAACATTTGTATAGCCATTAGAACAAAGTAAATTTAAAATCCATGTCCAAAATATTATGTATAAAAATTTAATTATAAAAACTAAAGGCCTATTCACCCTTTCACATTCATAGTTTCCAATACAATAATAAGTGCTCCTCGTGTTTTTTA
>Ga0115562_1002345_pt1 | contig 13186 bp, 10 predicted proteins | sample COGITO_mtgs_1105_6_FD_87200 | JGI IMG/M metagenome (GOLD analysis project Ga0115562, IMG submission 87200) | Pelagic marine microbial communities from North Sea - COGITO_mtgs_110516 | ecosystem: Environmental > Aquatic > Marine > Epipelagic | place: Germany:Helgoland, sampling site Kabeltonne...
CGGGGGTCATTTTGTGGAACGGCGCATCACGGGTGATGCCCGCATTGGCGACAACGATGTCGATGGGGCCAAGATCGGCCTCGACCTGTGCGATGCCAGCGGCCGATTCGTCATAATCTGCGACGTTCCATTTGTAGGTTTTGATGCCAGTATCGGCGGTGAAGGCTGCCGCCGCCTCGTCATTGCCTGCGTAGGTGGCCGCGACATTGTATCCTTCGGCTTTGAGTGCTGAAGAAATTGCCGCCCCGATGCCCCGAGATCCGCCGGTTACAAGTGCTGTTCGTGTCATTTAAGTTCTCCTTCATTCATGTCCCGCAGATCGGCGCAGGTGTGTTCAGTCCCGGTTTCAGTGTGCAAGCACGTAAGATCCGGGTGCGTTTTCGATTACGTCGAGTTTTTGATCGCCGGGCACACGGGCTGGCACCCGCTTGGCCCTATCTTTTGACTCAAGCCAGTCTGCCCAAATGGGCCACCAAGAGCCGTCTGTTTTTGCCGCACCCTGAAGCCATTCTTCAGGATCGGTTGGGGTGTGTTCGTTCACCCAATAGCCGTATTTTTCGCGTTCGCGCGGGGGATTGATGACCCCGGCAATGTGACCCGATCCGCCCAGAACGAATTTGACGTCCCCGCCAAACAGGTTCGTCGTTGGGTACACCGATTTCCAAGGGGCGATGTGATCTTCCTTGGTGGCAAGGACAAAGCAGGGCGTTTTGATGTTACCAATGTCGATGCTGGTCCCATTCAGTGTCAGCGCACCGGGTTCGCGCAGCGCATTGCGCAAATAGATTTTTTCCAGATACCAGATCAGCATGGCAGCTGGCAGGCGTGTGGAATCCGAATTCCAAAACAAAAGGTCAAAGGCAGGGGGTTTGTCGCCCATCAGATAGTTCATCACATGGAACGACCAGATCAGGTCATTTTCCCGGATCATGGAAAACATGTCCCCCATCTCATGCCCGTCCAGATGGCCGGTTTCAGCCATGTGTTCACGCAGTGCGATCAACCTGTCGTCGTCGATAAAGACACCGATTTCGCCCACATCCGTAAAATCCACCATCGTGGCCAATGTCGTCGCGGACGCGATCCGAGTGTCTTTCTTTGCAGCAAGATATGCCAGCGTTGCGGTGACAAGGATGCCACCAATGCAAAAGCCAAGGATGTTGATTTTCTTTTCGCCGGTCGCGGCCTCGATTGCATCCAGCGCGGCCAATGGCCCCTCGTTCATATAGCTTTCAAAACTTTTTTCAGCGTGTTCTGGCCCCGGATTGACCCAACTGATGATGAACACCGTGTGCCCGCGATCCAGCATGTACCGCACCAGACTGTTTTCGGGCCGCATGTCCATGATGTAGTATTTGTTGATCCACGCAGGCACGAGCAGGATAGGTTTTTTGCGCTGTGTTTCGGTGCGCGGCTCAAATTGAATGAGCTGCATCATATCGTTTTGATATACCACCTTGCCGGGGGTCGTTCCCAGATCGCGACCAACTACGAACGCTTCGTCGTCGTTGGTTGTCAAATCAAGCCGACCATCGCCGCGTTCGATGTCATCCAGCAGGTTGGCGAACCCGTCCAGAATGCTTTGGCCGTCCGTTTCAAGCAGCTTGGCGCGGGCCTGCGGGTTCAAGGCAAGGAAGTTGCTGGGGGCCAGCGCACTCAGAATTTGGCGGGAATAGAATTCGACCCGCAGGTGATCCTTGGAACCTTTTGGAAAGTGATTGAGGATATCGTGAGTCACGTCCTCAAGCGCCAGATGCACATCCTTGCACAGGCTGCCGAACAGATCGTCCTCCCATGCGGCGTCACGAAAGCGACGATCCTTTGGCGTGTCCTTTTTCTGGGTCCAGCCGGACATCCAGAGGTCTGCCATTTTGGCAAAGGCAGATTGCTGAATGGCCAATAGATCAGTCGGGCGCGATGCCATGGTCATCCCGACCTTGATATATGCGGCCATCACTGTGGTTGTATCCAGAGTGGAAAACTCGGTGCCCGAGGCCTTGGTTGTCGATGCACCGGCTGCGCGCTGAAACAGGTTTTGCGCGCGTTGCATCAACGTCCAATACGCCGTGACACGTTCCTGAAACTCTGCGGGGGTGTGGATGGTCATCGTGCGTTCCAGACTTCGTCAAAATGCCGGTTCAAGACGGCGGGACTGACCCGCCGCCCAGATCGGTGTGGGATCAATCGCGTTCAACACAAAGGGCAACGCCCATGCCGCCACCGATGCACAAGGTGGCAAGGCCCTTCTTGGCGTCGCGGCGCTGCATTTCGAACAACAGGGTGTTCAGCACGCGGCAGCCGGATGCACCGATGGGGTGGCCGATGGCGATTGCCCCGCCGTTTACATTCACGATGGCGGGGTCCCAACCCATATCCTTGTTCACAGCACAGGCTTGGGCGGCAAAAGCTTCGTTCGCTTCGACCAGATCAAGGTCGTCCACGGTCCAGCCCGCTTTTTCCAGTGCTTTGCGCGAGGCATAGATCGGGCCGACGCCCATGATGGCTGGATCCAGACCGGCGGTTGCATAGGACGCAATGCGCGCCAACGGCTGGATTCCGCGCGTTTCAGCGTTGGCGGCAGACATCAGCAATGTCGCAGCAGCGCCGTCGTTCAGACCAGACGCGTTGGCAGCCGTCACCGACCCATCCTTTGCAAAGGCAGGGCGCAGTTTTGCCATCGCTTCCATTGTCGCGCCGTGGCGGATGTATTCATCCTGATCGACCACGATATCGCCCTTGCGGGTTTTTACGATAAAGGCCGCGATTTCGTCAGCAAACTTGCCTGCCTTTTGGGCCGCTTCAGCCTTGTTTTGAGACGCGACGGCAAATTCGTCCTGTTGTTCGCGCGAGATTTGCCATTTTTCGGCGACGTTCTCAGCAGTCTGACCCATGTGGTAGCCATTAAACGCGTCCCAAAGGCCATCGCGGATCATGCTGTCGATATATTGCATGTCGCCCATTTTCTGGCCCGGACGCAGGTTTGCAACGTGGGGGGACATAGACATGTTTTCCTGACCACCCGCTACGACGATATCTGCGTCACCCAGCTGGATATGTTGTGCACCCAAGGCAACGGCGCGCAAACCGGACCCGCAAACTTGGTTGATGCCCCATGCCGCGCTTTCTTGGGGCAGGCCTGCGTTGATATGCGCCTGACGGGCGGGGTTTTGGCCCTAGCCTGCTGTCAGCACCTGACCAAGGATCGTTTCAGACACTTCGCCCTTTTCGATACCCGCACGTTCAACAACGGCTTCGATCACTGCGGCACCCATGGCGTGGGCCGGTGTGTTGGCAAATGAGCCCATGAAACTCCCCACGGGAGTACGGGCGGCGGAAGCAATTACAACATTTGTCATGGTCTAGACCTTTCTCACCTGGTTCTCAGGCGTAGTGCTTTTTCTTGGACATCTTGCCGATGCCCGGGTTCATGGAATTTGTAGGGTCGACGGATTTGTAGAACGCGGCCAAATCTGGCTTGGCTTTGTAAAGATGCCCGACATTGTGCTCTGCCGGGTATTCTGCACCCCGCGCCTCCAGCAACGCGAGCATTTGTGCCTTGAGGGCTTTGACGTCCACGCCTTTGCGGACGATATAATCTTGGTGCAGAACGTGGCACATGAAGTGGCCATAATACAAACGATGTACCAGTTTATCCGCAATTTCTGCGGGCAAGGTTTCCAGCCAGTCGCGTTCATTGCGCTTGAGCGCGATGTCGAGCGCGAGGATATCCTCGACTTCGGCGTGGTGAACATTCTGGTACCGAATGGCGGCTCCAGCAGCGGCAAAGCGGTGAAGGCCTGCAATCTTTCCCTCGCGGGGGGTGCATTCGAAATAGTCGGCTTCGATCCCGGCAAAGGCGGTGTCCAGGTATGATTTGGCTTCGTCTATGCCGCCATCGCGTGTCTTGATGATCAGGTGATGTTCGAACCGGTCCCGGAACTCTGTCATGCGTTTGGGCAGGATGTTGGGCCACACGGCGCTTAGGCGTTGCATGAACTTGTCGGTGAACCCGCGCAGCAGCGACGTCTGGTTCAGACGCGCATCAACCGCGCCCTTTATCGCAAAGAACATGGGCAGTTTGTCCGTGCCCAGCTTGTCGATCATGACCATCGTGTCCTTGCCATATTTGGCCGTGATATCGAACACTTCGCCGTGCATGTATTCGGCACTGACAGGCAGAGTTTCGAAATTTGCCAGCATGTGGCGGCGCAGGGCGGTCAAATCGGCAGGATCGTTCGTGCCAACGTAAAATACCTGTTCACGGTCATTCTTGGGATAAGTATCAAGGCGGACGGCAAACACCGCCAGCTTGCCGGCGCATCCCGCACTTTCGTGCAGGCAGCGTTTGTCTGCATTGAACCGGGCGGGTGTGTCGGCCTCTACCTCGCGCACGATACGGGCATAGTCGGTGTCAGAGGCGCGTTTGTTGGTCGCTTCTAGATCGGCGTCGGTGATGTCGCCGCGTTGGACTCGGGCCAATATGTCCTCAGGATCGTCCCCAAGGGCGAGCCCCAGATGATTGACCAGTGTCAGGGTCCCATTCTTGTCGATCTGCGCAAACAGAGACAGTTCGGTATAGGACGGCCCCCGTTCGATCAGCGACCCACCAGAGTTATTGCAGACACCCCCGACAACCGATGCACCGATGCAGGATGACCCGATCACGGAATGCGGTTGGCAGTTCAGGGGGGCCAGTAGCTTTTCGAGCGCGAACAACGTCGAGCCGGGCAATGCCAAAACCTGGCTGCCGCCTTTGAGAAGGTGCAGCGCATCCATCCGGCGTGTGTTGATCAGGACAACGTCACGATCATAGCTGCCGTTGGGTGTGCTGCCTTCGGTCAGGCCGGTGTTGGCGGCCTGCATGATGACGATCTTGTCCGCCGCCACGCAGGCTTTCAGAACCCGCCATTGTTCTACAAGAGTGCCGGGTTGCACCACACACAATGCATCCCCCTGCCCCGAACGGAACCCTTTGCGGAACCGTTCGGTTTTCTTGTCGCCCACCAGCAGATGCCGTTTGCCGACGACGGTACGAAGCGTTTCCAGGAGGTCTGGATCAGTCATGGTCTTTCTCCCTTCAACAGCTTGGACTTAGTAGGCGACGGATGGCAACCATGTGGCCAAGGCGGGCCAAAGAAACACGAGGGCCAGACCCGTCAACTGAAGCAGCACAAAGGGAACCACGCCACGATAGATGTGCATCAAGGTGATCTCTTTGGGTGCCACCCCCTTGAGGTAAAATAGTGCAAAACCCACCGGCGGCGTCAGGAACGATGTTTGTAAGGTCACCGCCACCAGGATCACGAACCAGACCAGCGATGGTTCATCAATGACCCCAAAGCCCGGAATATCCATACCCAGCCCGTTCACGATCGGGCGCATCAGCGGCAGAACGATCAGGGTGATTTCGATCCAGTCCAGAAAGAAACCCAGTAGGAACACAAGGAACAGGATGAACAGAATGGTTCCGTTCGGTCCAAACCCAGTGGCCGCAATCAAGTGCTCAATCAGCTCGTCACCGCCCAATTCGCGCAACACATAAGAGAACACGGTGGCCCCCAGGAAGATCGCAAAGATGTAGGCGGTTGTGTTGAAGGTCGACACCAACACGTTCACCAGCTTTTTCAACGTCAGTTTGCGATAGCCAAGCGCCAGCAAGGTGGCACCCAGTGCGCCGATGCCAGAGGCTTCGGTCGGTGTTGCAAGCCCGGCAAAGATCGAACCAAGCACGGCCAGAATCAGACCCAAGGTCGGAATGACCGCAATCATTACGGCCTTGACCGCTTCCCAATCGGGAGATTTCGCGCCTTTGGGCACTGGGGCAACTTCGGGTTTGATCAGAGCGATGATAAAGATGTACGTCAGGTAAAGCCCGCCGATGATAACACCGGGAAAGACTGCGGCCATGAACAGATCGCCCACAGACAGCGCCATCTGGTCGGCCATGATAACCAACATGATCGATGGTGGGATGAGAATGCCCAAGGTCCCAGAGGCCGCAACCACACCGGATGCAAGTGTCGGCGAATATTTCCGATTCATCATCGCAGGTAGGGACAGAACCCCAAGCAGAACAACCGACGCGCCAATGATCCCTGTGGAAGCCGCCAGAATGATCCCTATCATGGTCACAGTGATCGCCAGACCGCCGCGTGTCTTGCCAAACAGGCGTTGCATCGCTGTCATCAGTTTTTCGGCCACACCGGATTCATCCAGCATCAGACCCATAAAGATGAACATCGGTAGCGCGACCAGAACCGCATTCGACATCGTCGCATAGACACGGTTCACGACCGCGCCAAGCGTCAGGTAATCCAGCCCTGTCAGGGTTTCTTCAAGACCCGTCCAGTTCATCAGCCCATTGTCGAACAGGAATGCCAGACCACAGAATGCCACACCAACACCCGCCAGCGTCCATGCCACCGGGTAACCGGTGAACAGCAGTGCAATGAAGGTCACGAACATCGTGACAACCAGCTTTTCTTCGGTGGTTTCGACGAGGAATGTCAGGGCAATACCGACAACAGCAAAGCAGAGCAGGGACCAAACGATCAGTCGGACACCTTTGCCCACCCGTTCATGTTCGTAGTTGGCATAAAGGGCGTGCACGTCATGGATCAGCCGGGCCAAAGCACCCATGGCCAACAGAATGAACGAAATCGGAATGATCGCCTTGAGAGCCCAACGTGCTGGCAAACCTGTGGGGCTGCTGGAACGCTCATTAACCCGCAGGCTTTCATAGAAATAATCGTAGCCCTGGTCGATCATGAGATAGATGAACGGGCATAGCAGCGTCAGAATGCCAAGGACTTCGATAATGCGTTGGGCCCGGCGGCTCAGCTGCATATGCAGCAGATCAACACGCACGTGGCTATCCGTCACCAGCGCATATGAAATGCCTATCATCGTGACCATGCCGTAAAAGTGCCACTGGAGCTCATCGAGTTTCGGGAAGTTCTGGTTCGCAAGGTAGCGGAACGCAACCTGCGCAACGATGGCAGTGATCAGCAAGACATTGGCCCACATGACCACATGGCCGACCAGCTTGACGGTCTTGTCCAAACCAACCGCGATTGCCTGTGTATCCGTCTCTGGATGTTCAAGAATATCTTCGTAGGTTTTGATCGGATCGTCGGTGCGATTACTTTGGTTAACCATGGTCCCCTCCCGGTGTCTGGCGCGGCACGCGCAGACTTAAAGTTCGTAAAAATTCAGGAAAATTATGTACTTGGGGTGGCGATCATTCCCACCACCCCAAGAGTAGGGAGACTTACTTGCGAGGCAAGAAGGCGTTTTCTTTCCAAGTCTGGTAACCAGCCCGGAACGTCGTCATGTCACCCAGCACCTTGGCAAAGAAGGGGTCAGCGGCAGCTTCTTCTGCGGCAACTTCTTCCCAAGTGGAGCGAAAGGTGTCGAGCATCTCTGGCGACCATTGTTTGATGATCACACCGTTGTTTTCGACGTTGTCGATAAGAACCTCGTGCTGGATCGCTTCACCTTCGGCAAAGCTGTCGGTCATGGACCCACGGCAAGCGTTTTCGATGATGGCCTGGTGCTGTTCGGATGCTTCGTTCCAAACGTCTTTGTTGATCATCAGTTCAAAAACTGTCGCCTGCTGGTGCCAGCCGGGGAAGTAGTTGTACTTGACCAGCTTGTGAAAGCCCAAGCGCGCATCAATGGCAGGCATCGAAAATTCAGTCGCGTCAATCGCGCCTTTTTCAAGGGCCGGGAAAATCTCGCCGCCGGGCAGGAGCGACGTCGCAACACCCAGTTTCTGCATGACTTTGCCACCCAGACCAAAGAAGCGCATTTTCAGGCCATCAAGATCTTCGGGCGTGTTGATTTCCTTGGCGAACCAGCCCGATGTTTCGGGGGCAATGATCGCGCAAGGCAGGACTTTGATGTTAAACCCAGCTTGGTCGTACATCTCTTGGTACAGTGTCATGCCGTTGCCGTAGTACAGCCACGCCATGTATTCGCCCGCTTCGGGACCGAACGGAACGGCAGAAAACAATGGTGCCGCCGGGATCTTACCCGCCCAATAGCCCGCCGTCGTGTAACCGGAATTAATCTTGCCCGACGAAACCGCATCAAGGATTTCAAACGGGGGAACCAGTTTGCCCGGCTCGTAAATTTTCATTCGAATTGTGCCGCCGGACATCAGGTCCAATTGTTCCGCAACGCGCGGGATCGGAGACCCCAGACCGGGCAGTGCGGTCGAGAATGCGATGGGTGTCTTGAGCAGCATCTTGTCAGCCGCGAGCGTCGCAGTCGCTGACAGCAAAGATGCAGCAACAGCAAAGCTTGTTACGATGGATTTCATTTTGGTCTCCTCCAATGGCCTTCGGCCAGTTTTGTCCTTCGGCACCTGAGGGACCGAACCGGCACCTTCAAGCTTAGCGAATACAGAGGTCAATATTGTTTACCACTAGGGGTCGTCAATTATTTTTTAACCACTTCGCATAATTTGGCGTCGATTTATCAACCCTATTTTCGCCATCAGACCCAAACCTTGATCTGCATCAACCGGCCAGAATTTCACTTAAAATTGTTGTATTTTAATAATTTACAAAAATTTTGTTAGCGCACTCATTACGAGGGAACAGGGGAATTTTTAAGTTATTTTCGGTGGACTATTTTATTTACCACTGAGAGCGGTTACATTCAGATAACGATAAAATCACACCACCCTGACCCGTCAGGGCCTTCAAACGAGCGCGGACAACAGGATTATTCTTCAATGCCAGATGCTGTCTTCAACCCGATCGGTCACACGTCCGTCGTTGATTCGATTGTGGAACAGATTGAAACCCTGATCCTCAGTGGCGTTTTGCGGGATGGCGCACGGCTGCCTTCTGAACGTTTGCTGGCTGAACAGATGGATGTTTCGCGCCCAAAGGTGCGGGAGGCTCTCAAAAAACTGGAAGAACGGGAATTGATTGTTGTGCACCACGGGGATGGAACATTTGTCGCCGCGCTGATCGGCTCGGCCATGTCGCCGGCGCTGATCTCGCTCTATGCGCGTCATCAGGGGGCCTTTATGGACTACCTTGAGTTTCGGGCATCGCAAGAGTGCTTTGCCGCCGAACTGGCCGCCACACGGGCCACAAAGGCAGACAAGGAAATCCTGGCGCACATCCTGAGCCAGATGGAAGACGCGCACATTGCGCAGGATTCAGACGCATCAAAGGATGCGGACATCCGGTTCCATTCCGCGATCATCGACGCGAGCCACAATTCGCTGTTGGTGCATACGATGTCATCCATCTATGCACTGACCCGTCAAAACCTGTTTTATAACCGTTCGTTTTTACGATCCATCGACGGAACTGGCGATCAGCTGCACGAACAGCACAAAGAGATATACGAGGCGATCCACTTCGGAGACCCCAAACGCGCCGCCAAAGCGGCCCGAGACCATATCGAATTTGTCCAACGATCCTACATCGAAGAACAGTCGCGCGCCCAAAGGGACCAGGTTTCGAACCGCCGCCTCGCGCTGATCTAAGCCAAAGGCGCGGCGCGTGCGGTACCGAAACAACGTCTGTTGTAAAATGAAAAACGCCGCCGGAGCGATCCGACGGCGTTCTTTTAATTGCGGTTGGCGTAAGCCAGATCAGTTGGTGGCAGCAGGGGACAGCGAGGCCAGATACGCGTACAGGTTTATCGCGTCTTCTTCCTTGCGGACTTTGTATGTCATTTTGCTGCGACCTTTGTCGCCAGTCACTTCGCGCAGGTATGCGGTCGGATCCTGTACATAGGCTACGAACACTTCCTCGTTTACGACAACTCCGTCCATATCAGCAGCAAGCTGATTGATGTCGGAATAACGGAAGTCTTCGACCTTGCCGAATTGGTGGCCGATGATGCCATATAGGTTCGGGCCTGTCTTGGCCTTTTTCCCAGCAAGAACTTCGCCGTCGCCATTTTGAACGACGTGGCAGGAAATGCACTGACGGAATGCCTTTTCACCTTCTGCGACGTCACCCGTCGCAGTCAGATCAACAGAGTGGCCATCGGCGAAAGCAGGCAAAGCCAGCGTGGTCGCTGCGACGATTGCAAGAGTACGGAACATGGGTGTCTCCTTCACTATTGTTCTTGGGTATGAACGTAGCGATATCCATTTTAAGTCAACAGTAACTTTGAATTGACAGCGCTACGAACAGTAATTGTGATCGACTATTTGCTCAGGCCACGGCGTGGCTGATGGCGCATTGCTTCCACAAGTCCTTGAGAGCAAAGACCAGCTTTTCGATATCATCAATGCTGTGCAAAGGCGATGGGGTGAACCGCAACCGTTCCGTGCCCTTGGGTACAGTTGGGTAGTTGATCGGCTGCACATAGATGCCATAGCGCTGCATCAGGTAATCCGACAGCATGCGGCACTTGACCGGATCCTTGATCATCACGGGAATGATATGGGACGGGTTATCAAGATGCGGGATGCCTTCCTGATCCAGCCGTTTGCGCAAATAGGCCACGCGCTCGCGCTGCAACAGACGTTCCTGATCGGATTGCTTGAGGTGCTGGATCGACATGCGCGCCGCTGCGGCCACAGCAGGGGGCAGTGCCGTCGTAAAGATGAACCCGCTTGAGAAAGAGCGGATAAAGTCGCACATCGCCTCGGACCCGGTGATGTAACCACCGACAACGCCATAGGCTTTGCCAAGCGTCCCTTCGATCAGGGTGATGCGATCGGCCAGCCCTTCTCGTTCAGAAATACCGCCACCGCGAGAACCGTAGAGACCCACGGCGTGCACTTCGTCCAGATAGGTCATGGCACCGTGCTTTTCCGCGACTTCGACGATCTCTTTCATGGGGCAAATATCGCCGTCCATCGAATAGACAGATTCGAACGCGACGATTTTGGGGGCGTTGGCAGGCAAAGCGGCCAACTTGCGATCCAGATCTTCGGGGTCGTTGTGACGCCAGATCACCTTGTTGGCGCGGGAATGGCGAATACCTTCGATCATGGACGCGTGGTTCAACTCATCCGACAGGATAACCGCATCGGGCAACCGGGCACCAAGCGTACCCAAAGCAGCCCAGTTGGACACATAGCCTGATGTGAACAGGAGTGCCTGTTCCTTGCCGTGCAGGTCGGCCAATTCGGCCTCCAGCAGCTTGTGGGCATGGTTAGTACCTGAAATGTTACGCGTGCCACCGGCACCTGCGCCATACATGTCCACGGCCTCTTTCATGGCATTGGTTACACTTTCGTGCTGACCCATCCCCAGATAGTCGTTCGAACACCAGACCGTCACCTCGTCAGGGGCGTCCTCATCGTGGCATATGGCCTTTGGAAAAGCACCAGATTTGCGTTCAAGTTCCGCAAAGACCCGGTAATTCCCTTCCTCTTTCAGAGCATCGATCTGAGATTGGAACAATACATCAAAGTCCATGATGTCCCCCTTGGTTTGTTTGTTGTTCTGGTGTTGGTTTTGGCGCAGGCAGCATCCAGCGCCAGAGCCGTTCATCGGGGATGGGAAGGACCATCACCCAGTGTTCTATGGCCGCAAGGACCGTCAGGGCCGTCAACAGGGCAAAGCCCGTGACGTGGCCCGCGCTTTCGGCGGCATATAGCCGTTCGATCCAGCATGCAGCGGCAAAAGTCAGGGCCGTTACTGAAATCGGGAACAGCCAGTTCAGGTTTCTGATCCGAAAGTGGCTGGCCAAATGGCTCAGCGCTTCGGGCAGGAAATCAACGTTGATGTGCGGCACGCCCAGAAACAAATTCAGCTTGGCCGAAACGCGGGCAAAAAAGAGCACGGCAAAGGTATAGAACGCAAACGGGTTGGGAGCGTGCCACAAGGCTAGCCCAAGGACAACCAGCGTCGCGGCCAACAGCATTTCGTGATAGGCAATCGTGCCCCAGGCCCGGATGAACCGCTCCCATTCTGCCACCCCGTTGGGGAGCAGCGAGGAATTTGGCCCCGTGATGATCCCTGTCAGGAACGCCATCTCGATCCATCCCCACAGCGCCAGCGCAGCGAGAAAGGCGACGTATATGCCAAAAATATCTGTCTGGGTTGCAGACCACCATGCGCCATAACCCCCAAGGGCCATCAAGGGCAATGCAGCCAGCGTCGTGTTCCGACGTGCGACGGCACCCGCGCGATCCGCGTATTTCACCGCCATCAGAATCGTACCTGTGGAAAACCACCAGATAAACAAAGCGATAAAGGCAGCGATCCAGGGGGTCATACGATCTCCCCGGTGATCAGACATCCACTGGATGTCCGGTCTTTTTCTGACGCAGAAAAACACCCGGCCCCGAGTAGGGAGGGCGCTGGAAACCGCATGGGTTTCCAGCCATTTTCCGCGTCGGAAAATTGATATGTAGCGTCAGGGATCAATACGCTGGTTCCATGCGCACAGATTTAGGCACCACGTGCTTTTTCGCCGGAATCGTATAGAGTGAGACAAAGGCCAACCCAGCGCGGATTTGTGCACCAATTTTCTTGAGACCTGTTGCACCTACCATGTCGACATTGGCCTTTTGCAACCGCTCAAGGCCACGCTGCCAGCGCGGATGCTCAATATCCAACGTGATCGGATAGATCTGCGTGGTCAGCTGCGACGTCTTGGTGAAGACTTCGTGCGCGTACCAATCAGGGTCCACACCCAATGCCTTGTGAAACGCTGGGCGCTGATGGTCCCGCACATACATCGTGGCATAGACAGCCGTCAGGAAGAACTTGATCCAGTACACGTTGATCCCCGACGTCAGCTTGGGGTCGGTTTTCATCAGCAGCGCAAACGCCTCGCCATGGGAAAACTCGTCGTTGCACCATTCTTCGAACCATTTGAAAATGGGGTGGAACCGGTGCTCGGGGTGTTCCTGAAGATGCCGGAAGATCGTGATGTAACGGGCATAGCCGATCTTTTCGGACAGGTAGGTGGCGTAGTAGATGAACTTGGGGCGGAAGTACGTGTACTTCTTTTTCTGGGTCAGAAAGCCAAGGTTGACCGCAATGCCTGCCTCGCGGAGCGCATCGTTGATGAAGCCGGCATGCCGTGCTTCGTCGCGCGCCATAAGTTGGAACAGCTGCGTGATGTCCTTGTTGTTCCCGCGGCGCTTCATCTCTTTGTAAAGAACGCAGCCCGAAAACTCCGCCGTGCAGGAACTGACGAGAAAGTCGATGAATTCCTTTTTAAGATGCGGCTCCATCCCGTCCCAATCGAC
>Ga0115562_1002350_pt1 | contig 13176 bp, 10 predicted proteins | sample COGITO_mtgs_1105_6_FD_87200 | JGI IMG/M metagenome (GOLD analysis project Ga0115562, IMG submission 87200) | Pelagic marine microbial communities from North Sea - COGITO_mtgs_110516 | ecosystem: Environmental > Aquatic > Marine > Epipelagic | place: Germany:Helgoland, sampling site Kabeltonne...
AAAAGTCTGGTTTTCCTGAGGTGCTACAAGTCAAATTTATAAATTACACCGGCAAGAAGTTGAAAGCCTTGTACGTTGAAATTTGCAAAACGTTCGTAGTTGTTGTTTAGCAGGTTGTTGATCTCTACAAAAGCAGTCCATTTTGTGTCAAAAGTATAATTGACATTTGCACTCAAATCTGCATAGGCCTTGAGTGTAATGTTGGCATCTGACAACAGGTCGTAGTCGTATCGTTTTCCCACGATTTTCAAATGAGAACTTCCGCTCCATTTGTCTTGCTTGTAGGTCGCGTAAAGTTTGGATTGAAAGGCTGGGAGGTTCCAAGCTTTTTCTTCTTTGTCCAGCGTGTAGGAGCGAAAGCTGAAGGAGGCTCCTGAAACCCATTTTTCTGACAAGGTAGCAGCGATGCTTCCTTCCAACCCAAAAGTGCGCATTTGGTCGTAAATCACATAAAAGGAGTTGCCTGCTTCGTAGCCATTTTCCAAGATACCCGTTCCGTCTGTCAAACTTTTGTTTTGACGAAATAAGGCTTTGTCATTTTCTTGGTGAAGGACCGCTTTTAGATCGTAGTGTATGTCAGCAGAAATATTCCCTTTGATTCCCGTAAAAAACGAGGAGGAATTGTCGCTAGGTTGTATGGTCAAGGTCGGAGAGACAAAGGGGTTTTTTGCTGCCAGTTCTCGATAAGAATTCTGTTGGAACCCTCCAGTAACCCCTGCATATGCGTTGAGAACTTCTTCCAAAACAGCGAAGTCTATCCGAAGGTCGGGATAAAAGTAAATTTTGTTTTGTCGGTGTTCCAAATCCGAAATATAGTTGATTTTAGCACCGATAGACAGGTAGAAATTGTCCTTTTGAATGGGTAAATGGGCCTGCGCGTTGATGCCGAAAAAGCCATAGTTGATGGCGCTGTCTTTTTCGTATTCTTTTTTGAATTCGCCATTTAAAAAGTTCAATTGAAATTGACTTTGCAAGGTGTTTTTTAACAAAGGGAATTCAAAAGATGCAGCCGCGTTGAATTCTGCTTCTTTGCTGTCAAATTTGTCTGAAAAAGTTTGAAGGTCCGCACTTATTTTTTTGAGTTGTTTTTTTTGAAAGTGCAGTTGCCCGCCGATTGAAAATTGGTTGTAGACCTGTTTTTCTTGGAGGTCGGTGCGTACCGATGGATCTAGATTGACAGCGCTACCGTACCAGTTTTCGAGGGTTTTTTTGTAGTTTGCTGTCGCTTCCCAATCGAAATTTTGTTCTGTATTTTTATAGGCAAACCCAATCGCTGTTTTGAGGCTGTTGTTGTCAAGTTCGACCCCTTGTATGCCTCCTTCAGAAGACCTGTTGAAGAGCTGGTATTGATAGTGGTGTTCTCTTTTTTTGTGCGTTGCAAAACCCTCTACCATAGGCGTTCCATAGTTTCCGTATCCCGCTTTTATATAATTGGGAAACCAGCTCGTTTTTGGAGGTATTTTTACAGATTTATAACCTCCGACATTGGGTTCAAAAGCAGAATTTATGGGGATGGGGGCGATCTGATAGCTCACGTTCTTTTTGAGAAAAGTATCCGAGGGGATAGCCGGTTTGTCTTTGATTTTGAAAGCTTCTGAAATGTGAGGGTTAAAAGAAGTAACCACATGGATAATTTCGGTTTGGATGCTGTCTTTTTCGGTTTGAGCAAATCCAATTGCGGTGTGGAGGACTGTCAAAAAAAGAAGGTGTATTTTTTTCATGGTTGCTAAAGTATGAACTAGTTCGTTTCGAGTTGCCGTGATTTGAAATGAGAATTAATTTATAGTTGCCTCACTTTGCGCTGTTTCTTTTTCACGGACGGCTCTCAATAATTTTTGAGCTTCTTTGACCATTTCTGGATAGGCCTTGTAATTGGCAATAAGGCTTTCTAAAATGTAGGTAGCCTGAAAGAAATCTCCCAACTTTTCGTTGTTGCTCGCCATCAGAAGCAACCCTTTGATGCCCCATTTTTTATAGGAAGCGAAGTCTGCAGCCAATTGCTGTACCGTCTTGTTGGACGCTTCATAGTCTTTTGCTTGGTGTTGGAAATACGCTTTGTGGTAGAGGGCTTCTGCTTTTAAGATACCCGTTGCCAATTCGGTTACTTTTTCGTACGCATTTTCGGCTTTCTGAAAGTTCTTTGTCTTGAATGCGGAACGGGCGCTGTACACATAGGCATCTGATTTTAATTGAGTACTTGCTTTTGGGTTTTTTAGTACGGTTTCCGCATAGCGAACCGTTTCGGAAAAGTTTTTGTTTTCGTACATGCCTTTCATGATGTTGCTTTGAGCAAACAGAATGTTTTCGGGAGCGTTGGCTTCTTGTTCCAGCCTTTTTAGAAGGGGAATTGCCTGGCTCCAAGAGTTTTCTTCCAGATAGATTTGCGCCAATCGAGACAGGGATTTCTCGGAATGCTCGTTTGGGTTTTGGGCGACTACAAATTCGTAATCTACACCTGCTTTTGTATTTTCTTTTGTGTTGAAATAGGCTTGTGCTCTGTAAAAGTGAGCTTTTAAACTGTGCAGTCCGTCTGGGAATTGTGACAGGTATTTGTTTAGACTGATGATTGCTTGAGGAGTTTTACGTGCTAAGTATTTGATTTCAGCAGCCTCAAACATGGTGTTGTCCAAGTCAGTGTTTGTAAAATCGGAATGCTCAATACTTTGTAGCCATAGCGCATAGGCTGTTACTTTGTCAAGCTCTACATATACTTGTCGGGCATTTTGAATTGCTTGCTGCGCTTCTTTGGATCTTGGATAGGATTTGACAAGTTCTTTGTAGGTTTTTATCGATTTTTCGGACTTGTTTGTGTTGAAATAAATCAATCCCTTTTTCAAAAGTGCACTCGGGAGGTGTTTGCTTTTTTTGTGCTTGTCGCTCAATTGGTCCAATGTTCGAAGTGCTTTGTCGTATTTTTTACGGTTGCTGTAGGCGGTTCCCAATGCGTGCAAGGCATCGTCTCGGTAAGAGGACGATGGGTATTGTTTGGCAAAATCTAAGAGGAGGGCTATTTTTTGATCGGCTCGGTTTACAAATCCGTAGCACATGGATTTTTGATAGCTTGCATAGTCGGCATCCATTCCTTTTTTGTCGATGACTTTGTTGTAGGCTTCCATTGCATTCCAATAATTTTTGGAGACAAAATGGCAATCTCCTAATCGGAGGTAGCTGTCATTTTTTTTCACCTTGTCTGTGGAAGTTCCTCGGAGGTGATTTTCAAAAGAAATACGAGCTTTGTCGTATTCTTTGATTTTAAAATAGGTGTAGGCAATTGAATAGGCAAGTGCATGGTGTTCGGAGAGAAATTTGGAGCTGGGGTGTTTTTCAAAGCGTTTGAATTCTTTCAAGGCTTGTTGGTATTGTTGCAGTCGGTAATGCGCTGTTGCTTTCCAATAGAGGGCTTTTGCTTGGACGTTTTCTGCTACGAGTTGAAGACTCGCTGTGTCGAAGTAGGCAATGGCTGCTAGGTAGTCTTTGTTGTCAAAATATTGCAATGCTTTGAGGAGGTTTATTTTATAAAAAACCGCGTCTTTGGGCAAACGTTGTTTTTTGCAATACAAGAGTGCTCCTGAATAGTCTTTGGCTCTGAGGTAGGAATTGACAACGAGTTTTTTGACAAAAAGTGCATTGGGGCCTTTTGGGTATTGTTTGATGAAATTTTGCAATACTTCTGGTGTACTTTGGTAGGGGTTTCCAATATCGAAACTGAGTTTGGTATAGTTGAAGCTGGCTTTTTCTTTTATTTTTGGGTCAAAGTTCGCTTCAGATGCATTTTTAAAAGCATGGAGGGCTTCGCTCTTTTTGTCAAGCGCTAAATAACAGGCAGCGAGGTGGTAATAGGCGTTTTGGGCTACAGCATCTTTTCCCTTGCTGATTTTGTTAAACACCTGTGCCGCCTTTTTAAAATCGTTTTGTTTGTAATAGGCATAGCCTAAGAAGTATCGATCGTTTGTGCTAAGTCCGTTTTTTCGGCCTTTGTATTTTTTAAGATGGACGATTGCCTCCGAATAATTTTCGAGGTAGAAATAACTTTCACCGACAATTTTAGAAATCTCTGAGATTTCTTTTTCTGAGGTGATTGCTATAAGATGCAATCCTTTTTCGACCACTGCTTGGTAGTTTTTTTTTCGAAATAGGAGGTTCATCTGGTAGTACAAGATTTCTTTTTGGTAGCGTTTGTTGCCCGCTAATTTTTCGAAGTATTTTTGTGCCGTGTCATCATCTTTTTGAAGGTAGGAGAGGTATCCGAAGTAGTAATTGGCTTCCGTTGCGAGTGTTTTGGATTGAGTCAAGGGCAAGAAATGTCTTTTGGCTTCGGTGTATTTTTTGTTTGAAAGCAAGGCGTAGCCCATTTTAAAATGATAGGCTTCTTTTTGTTTTTTTGTCAAGTACTGGGGGTTTACTTTTTGCAACCATTTCAAAGAGGTTGCGGCTTTGCTCTCGTTGTGGTAGTGATTTCCAACAGCTAAAAAAAGCTTGTTTTTCAAAGGACTTGTCGGGTGTTTTTTTTCAAAATTAGCAAGGAGTGCAGGAGCTTCTTTTGTATTGAGTTTTACCGCACTCAAAGCGAGGTAATAGGCACAGGTTTCTTTCGTGGTTGAGTTGGGTTCTAATTTTTCAATGCTGTTTTTAAAAAAAGCGTGGGCTGCGGCATATTTTTTTTCTGCGAACAATGTTCGGCCTTTTTGGTAATTGGAGACTGTGGGATTGAGTACTTGAGCGTTTCCAGACGCGAAAGAAAAGAGAGCGAATAGTGTGACAACAAATTTAAATCGAGGCATTGATGGCTTTTTAGAGACACTCAAAAATAAATAATAATCCTGTTCCTAGAGCGCTTTGTTTGGGTTTTTATTTGAAATAAATACTGAAAATGGAATTCTGTATTTTAATTGTCAGTTTCTTTTGAATTTGATAAGTTTGTAAAACAAAGCAAAGCCCTATGGAAAATTCGATTCTAAAATTAGAAAACACCGCCATTTTTCAAGAAGAAAACTTGGTGTTGTCAGGGGTCAACCTCGATGTGCAAGCCGGGGATTTTTTATACCTGATAGGAAAGACGGGGAGCGGGAAGAGCAGTTTGATGAAAACGTTGTACGGAGATCTGACACTCAAACAAGGAACGGGTGAAATCGTGGGCTTTGATTTGAGAAAATTGCGCGAAAAGCAGGTTCCTTTTTTAAGGCGTAAAATAGGAATTGTCTTCCAAGATTTTAAATTGCTCAACGACCGAACGGTCTTTGAAAATTTGAAGTTTGTTTTGAAGGCTACCGGATGGAAAGATTCCCATAAAATAAAAACGAAAATAGAAGAGGTGCTTGAAAAAGTGGGGATGCAAACCAAAGGGTTTAAAATGCCTTTTCATCTTTCAGGAGGGGAACAGCAGCGTGTGGCCATCGCCCGTGCTTTGCTAAACGATCCAGAACTGATTTTGGCAGACGAGCCTACAGGAAATTTGGACCCCAAAACTTCGATGGAAGTCATGGAACTTTTGCAATCGATTCACCAAAGCGGAAAATCCATTTTGATGGCCACCCATGACTACGCTTTGATTTTAAAATTTCCTCAGCGAACCCTCAAGTGTGAGGGAGGGGAGTTGTTTGAAGTTGTTCAGCAAACACCTTAAAATGGAATGCTGTTAAAAGGACAAGAGCGCAGTTATTTTTTTTGCACTTTCAATGGGATTGAATTTTTCCAATACCCGAGTTCGCACCGCTAAATCCTCTTCTTCAAAGTCTTTCAAAAGCAGTGTTTCGATGTGTTTTCTAAACTCCTCTTTTGTGTTTGCTAAACAGCAAGCTTCTTCCAGACCGGTGTCTTCGAGTATTTTTGTGTTTCCGATGACGAATTTCCCTTTGTACAAGGCATTCAGCAGTTTCAATTTGATTCCAGTTTTTTGATACGTCACCATACTGTGTATGTGAGCCGTTTGTAGCAAGTGATCCAATTGCCCTTCCCGCTGTAAATTGTCAAAAGTAATGTGGTCGTGTTTTTCAACTTCTTTTGCAATTTCTTCTGTTTCAAAACTACTTGCAAGAACTAATTTGTGTTTGAGTTTGGAAAAAACAGCTATTGTGAAAAGGGCGGCCTTGCAGTTGTCTGAAATCCTCAAGTCTCCGTGCCAGAGGGTAAATTTATTGCTAGGACTTTTCGAAACATTTCTTTTGTGACAAAAAAATGCAGGGATGTAGTTTGCTTTTGCGCCGTATTTTTTTTGGAAATACGATTGTTCAAAAGGAGAAATGCTCAAGATATGGTCTGCCTTTTTCAAAATGTCTTCGTATTTTTTTAGTTTTTTGGCTTCTGTTTCAAAGAATATCTTTTTGCGTTTACTCGACTCGCTTTTTTGCAGCCCTTTGTAATATTCGTGTTCGATATTGTGTGTTCGAACGAGAATTTTTCGATTGTCAAAACAACCCTTTATAAGTGGGTAGGTCGTGTGCAAGCCTTCAAAAAGAATGGGGTGCATGTCTTTTGAAAGGTTTTTTAGGAGTGTTTCACTGCTTCGTGTTTTTACAATAAAGGGGATTCTGGAAAGGAAGTTTTTCACTGCATTGCTTCTCGGGTAATAGAAAACTTTTTTGCAGTAAATTTCCAGTTCTTTTTGCTCACCTCTCCCGTATTCATAGGTGTGTAGGTAAATGTGTACACCAAGTTCTGCTAAATTTTTGAGTTTGTAGTATACGTCGATGACACCGCCGTAATTGGGGGGGTAGGGAACGTCAAAGGAAACAATATGCAGGGTTTTGTGATTCGTCAAATTACAGGTTTTCGGGGATGTTTTTTAAACGGCTGTTTGAGCTTATTATTGTCTACTGTGATTTGTTTTAATATTTTTAGTGATATTCGCATGCCTGTTTTAGAATTTTTATATTTGTCAAAAACCATTCATGACCTTGAGAAATAAAAACATCTGCATCATTGCATCCTCTTTGGGTGGCGGAGGAGCCGAAAAGATGGCTGCGCTTCAGTCCAAAATACTGCAAGACAATGGATACAGTGTTTTTGTGGTGTCAGTCCTTGACAAAGTCGAATATCCTTACAGTGGAAAATTACTAAATTTAGGAGCACTGCAAGCACAAAAAAACTATTTTTTTCGAAGATTGACACTTCTTTTTGTTTTGAAGAGGTTTCTAAAAGCGCATAAAATAGACGTGATCATTGATCACCGCACACGAGTGAGTGGGATGCGTGAGTTTCTGTTGAAAAATATCATTTATAGGACCAAAACAATTTTTGTGGTTCACAGCCACAACAGCGCACAATCTTTTCCAAAGTCGGAAATGCTGTCCAAATACCTTTACAAGGATGTTGAAAAGCTGGTTTGTGTTTCCAAGGCAATTCAAAAGGACATCGTTGAGAAATACGGCTTTTCAAATGCAATGACGATCTACAATCCGATTGATGTCGATTGGATTGAATTCAACTTGAAAGGGCAAAGCCCTGCACAAAAATACCTACTGTTTTTTGGACGATTTGACGAGGCATCCAAAAACCTTAGTTTTTTGTTGCACTCTTATAAAGGTTCCATCTTGCCATCGAGAGGTGTCAAATTATTCCTGTTAGGAGAAGGCCCTGATTTGCCACTGCTCAAAACGCTTGTGTTGCGGCTTGGGCTTCAAGATCAGGTTGCGTTTTTGCCCTATTCCCCGAACCCATACCCCATTGTGGAGCAAGCAAAGTTCGTTGTCTTGACAAGCAATTACGAAGGATTTCCGATGTCTTTGATTGAGGCGTTGGCATGTGGGACTCCTGTCGTTTCTGTGGACTGTCAGTCAGGGCCAAGCGAGATTGTTCAAAACGGATACAACGGATTGTTGACGCCAGCAACGATTTTAGATTTCACCAAAGCACTCAACAGCATGGAGTCGGACAAAAGTTTGTATGCCACATGCAAATCCAATGCAAAACAGAGTGTACAGCATTTGACAACCGAAGCTATTTTTAAAGAATGGCAGTCGCTTCTTCAAGCTATTTAAAGACCACAACCGAAACCCCTTTTTTTTCAAAAAAAGCTTTTAATTTTCGAAGTGTTGACAAGACTACTTTGGGAAGGCGAAGTAGCAGCCGCTGCGGTAAGTTGAGGTTTTTCGAGTGTATTTTTCCTTTTAAAAGTTGGAATTGCTTCTCACAACCGTTTTGTTTGCACAAGAGCGCCAAAGAAAGCCGGTTGAGATCCAGCACTTTGCCGAACTCGGGCACTTCACTTTTTACGGTGTCGTAAGATTCCAGAAAGCAATGTGTCTTCCAATTGAATTTTTGCGAGGAAAGGCTGTTCTCAATTTTTTGAATCGTTGCATAAGGTGTCGAAGCAAATACCACTTCGTAGTGCAGACCGATTCGAAACCAATAGTCGATGTCCTCGTAATTGCTATAGCGGGTGTCAAATCCACTGAGTTTTGTAAAAACATCTCTGTGCAATACAACGGAAGAAGGATGTAGTATGGAACTTTTCAAGCTTCCCCTGAAATAATTTAACTTTTGGACAGGTTTATCAGGAATGGAATAGGCTGCTTTTTTAGTCAGTCCCTTCTTTGAAATGTGAACCGCACTTGAAAAAACAGCTTCTTTTGGGAATTCTTTTGTAAGAGCGTGTATTTTCTCCAAGTAATTGGGCGCCCACAGATCGTCTGCATCAAGCAATGCGATGAAGTTTCCTTTGGCTTGTTGCATGCCAAAATTGCGCGCACGAGACACTCCTTGGTTTTTTTGGGTGATTATTTTCAGTCGGATGTCTTTTACTTTTGCAGCCTCCTCTAGTGATCGGTCTGTAGAGCCGTCATTGATCAGAAGGATTTCAAAATCCGAAAAGCTTTGCTTGCAAACACTTTGGAGGGTTTGTAAGATGTATGCCTCTTTGTTGTAAAGCGGTATGACAATGGAAAAGAAACTCATAGGATTGGCAGCAGTTTTTTGTTCATAGGTGATGCAGTGCCTTTGTGAACCGTTCATTTTTTTTACGTGCCATAAAAGTAAGACAAATGTCCGAATAGTAGAGCATCCGTTTTTTATGGCTGTTGAAAAGGGCACATTTCCAAAAAAACAAATGAGATTTTTTTTAGACATTCTTCTCAAAAAGACCCACGTTTTGCTCTTTAGATTCACTTCATTGCTTTGCAATAAAAAAAACCAGAATGCAAGCGCAACACAAAATCAACCATTTGACAAGAGCTATTAGAGATGTGTGTCAAATGACAGCCTAAGGATGTGAAGAAAGACATGGTAGCAGCCCTGCAAGAAATTCTTTCATCTTTCAGCTTTTTTGCGTAACTTCTAGGAACGAACCCTTTTACGAAACCCTTTGTACTATGAGAAAAATAGTTTTACTATCCCTGTTTATTTCGGTGTTTTCTTGTTCTGATACGGAAGAATTATGCACTTTGACCCCATCGCTTACCACCGATGCGCCCTCAAATCTGACAGCTACTTCAGCGACCTTTTTAGGCAGCATTGAAGCGCCCACCTGCAGTCCTTTGACAATCTCTCAAGGATTTGTCTATGGAACGAATGCACAGCCAAATGTAAATGATCAATTCGTAGAGGTGGATGGCGAAGCCATTTCAACAAAAATTAGCGGTTTGTCTCCAAACCAAACCTATCATTGCCGAACCTATTTGACAAACCAGGTAGGGACGTATTATGGAAATGAGATGCATTTTCAAACAGCTGTTGAAGTTGTTTTTTCAGATGCGGTATCGGTTGCCGACATCACTGCTTTTTCGGTTGTTATTACCTCTGGGGTGCCTGGCGATGGCAGTGTTGAAATTACGGGACGTGGTGTTTGTTGGAGCACGAGTCCTGCCCCGACCATAGCAGGCAGCAAAACGGAAGAAGGTGTCGGTTTGGGGTTGATTGCAAGCGATGTAACTGGGCTGTCAGCAGCCACAATTTACTACACACGCAGTTATGCAACTAGTGAATTAGAAACCACCTATGGGGAAGAACAGACATTCACTACTCGGGATGCTGTGGTGAGTTTGACAACGACATCAGTTTCAGCCATCACAGCAACAACTGCCAAAAGTGGGGGAACTATTTCAGATGACGGCGGAGCGCCCATCACAGTTCGCGGCCTTTGTTGGAGCACAAACCCCAACCCTACCCAAGCAGACGACAAAACAGAAGACGGTTCGGGTGCGGGTAGTTTTTCCAGTGATTTGACAGGATTGACCTTAGGAATGACGTATTACATACGAAGTTATGCGACCACCCAAGTGGGAACCACTTATGGGGAAGAGAGGACTTTTATCACTTCATTAGGTGTCGGTGATTACACCCAAGGCGGTGTGATTTTTTACATGGCTCCCGATCAAAATACCGATTTGAATGGTGACGGCAGTCCAGACCAAGGATTGTTGGTGGCTATCAAAAATCAAGGCGTGGTTGAATTTGGTTGTTTTGGTACGGAAGTTGGCGGTCTGAGCGAAACGAGAATTGGGACTGGTGCTCAAAGTACGACAGCACTTTTGAATGCATGTGCTTCAGCAGGCATTGCTGCGCGTCTGTGTGATGCCTATAGCGTGACGGTTGAAGGGCAGGACTATACAGATTGGTTTTTGCCAAGTAAAGATGCTCTCAATGAAATCTATCAAAACAAAAACAGCATCAACAGTTCTGCAATTGCCAACGGAGGGGACGAATTCATTACTTATTTTTATTGGAGTTCCAACGAGAAGGATCGCAACAGCGCTTGGTCACATCATTTTTCAAGCGGTAATCCGGGTCAGAATGATAAAGACTCTAGATACGGTGTTCGTGCGGTACGTGCTTTTTAAGTCTTTTTGTTTGTCATTGTTTTTAAAACTGCTTGGTTTTTTCCAACAAAATTACACATTAGAAAATGTCCAATACTTTTTTTCACTTTCGTCATAAAACATTGAGGGTTATCAAAGAAATTTAACTTTGGACATGAAAAAAAATTAACGATTACCAATTGCCAAAGCACACAATCTGTATGCGAAATAGCGGTTTGGGGAATTGCCCAAACCGTTTTTGTTTTTTTAGGTATCTTGCGTTATTAAAATAAGTATTCGTGTGAGAATCCACGACAAATTTTTTCAGAACGTTAGCGGCAATTAAAAAAATGAAAAGACAGATTATCATAGGACATTTTCTTACGTTATCCATGGGAGGTCTTGTGTACATATCATTTCGGCAAGACACTTTGAAAATGTTCGATTGGTTTGATCGTGTTGCTCTTTCAGAGCTTGTGTCAAGACTTAGGAGGTTTACACTTCCGATGGCTGATTTCTTGCCAAATTGGTTTTTGTATTCAGTGCCCGACGGTCTTTGGCTGTTCTCATATCTCTCAATTTTATTGGTGGTTTGGAATAATAAAATTTCAAAGCACAATGTTCATTGGTTGCTATCAGTGCCGGCAATTGCAATCGTTTCTGAAATCGGACAATGGTTCGGGATCGTTCCAGGAACTTTTGATGTATTCGATTTGCTATTTTACTTGGCGGGAACAGTTCTCCCAATTTTACTTTTCACGAATTTAAAAACAATCAAACCTCAAACAACATGAAAAAAAGAATGAAGCACTTAGTATCAGCAATGGCCTTAGCAGGATTTTTATTCATTGCCTTCGGTAGTATAGATGAATCAGTTACAGAAATTGAAATTTCAACACAGGAACCGGAAATGACAATATCTGCAAGAAAGCTATATGCCGATTATGAGGCCAATGGTGTCGCTGCTGACGAGAAATACAAAGGAAAAGTACTTCAAGTTACGGGTGTAATCAACGATATTGATAGAGACATAATGGATAATATTTATGTGACCCTGAAAGGGGACCAATATTTCGGAGACATTCAATGCTTTTTTGCTGAAAGCCATTTTGCTACAGCCTCAAAGTTATCAAAGGGTCAAAAAATTTCAGTAAAAGGGTTGTGTGAAGGAAAATTGATGAATGTCATGTTAAAAGGGTGTGTTGTCGAATGAGATTCACCCGATAAATCAAAAAGAACCTTTTTTGAAAAATTAGTCAAAAAGTTAGCTGTTGGTTTTGACAAGTTTTCTGATTTTAACAAACTTACTGTTCTGTATAGCCAAAGCTTCATTGCAATCAAAGCTTTTCGTTTTTTTTAGCCAACTCATGCTTGTTTTTCAGCAAATTTAAACTCAATGAAACAAATTTTTCAGACGATAAAAGAGATGTCTTTTCTAATTGTGGGGTTATTTTCCACGCTAGTCATTGGGCAAACCGTTGAAAATTTCGAATACACGTCGGGTACCTTATTGACCGCCAATGGGTATGGCACAAAGGGCGATGCACCCGCTGTTTATGTTAGCAATTCTGGATTGGAATATTCAGGTCTTGCCGTTTCTGGGGTTGGAAACGCAGCTCATATTGAGATTTCAGAAGACGGTGATGGCGATTCCTCAACCTATGGTCCAGAACGAATTGCGTGGAGAGAAATGTTTTCTCAATCGGTATCATCAGGGACCGTTTATCTTTCCTTTATCGCAAAGATTCAGTCGACAATAGGAGGTTCAAATATGTTCAATAATTTCTTTATAGCGATGAGCAATCCTGACCGAAATAAATTGAGAGGGAGAGTGATGGCCAAGGATGATGGAGCTGGGAAAGTCATGGTTGGTCTGACAAAGGGATATAGCACAAGTATAAATTGGACAACAGCTTTGTATGATTACGACAAAACGTATCTGTTTGTTGTCAAATATGAGTTTTTAACAGGGGGAGATTCTGATGACGTAGCGAGCTTGTTCATTTTTGATGCAGCTACAGATGGAGTTCCTATGTCAGAGCCTATAACGGCTAATTTGACGGCCAATGATGGGAGCGATACACCAAAAATAAAGACAGTTCACTTGCGTCAAAGTAAAGTAGCTGCCATTGTAGACGGACTGATAATGGGGACTAGCTGGGCTGACGTTGTACTTCGAAACGCAAACACATATTCTCAATATTACATAGATTCGGTAGGAGGTGATGATACAAACGAGGGCAATTCTGCGGATGCACCTTGGCGTACATTGCTCAATTTAAAGTCCGTGGTTCTTGATGCGGGCAACATCGTTTATTTGAAGCGTGGGAGTGAGTGGAATGAGGTTTTTTCGTTTAATGGCAGTGGTTCGTCAGGCGATCCGATACTGATCAAACCCTATGGTAGCGGACCTAGGCCAGTGATTGCTTCTGGAGGAACGGACTGT
>Ga0115562_1002364_pt1 | contig 13149 bp, 9 predicted proteins | sample COGITO_mtgs_1105_6_FD_87200 | JGI IMG/M metagenome (GOLD analysis project Ga0115562, IMG submission 87200) | Pelagic marine microbial communities from North Sea - COGITO_mtgs_110516 | ecosystem: Environmental > Aquatic > Marine > Epipelagic | place: Germany:Helgoland, sampling site Kabeltonne...
GTCGTGCGCCCTTGGCAGGTGTCTATCTGCCCGAAGGTCGTCAGGCACGGCGGGTGGTTGAGGTTGGTTTGCCGCCGTCCATGGGCGATGAATCGCTCTGGGCGCTGCTCGGGTGGCTGGTTGGGCGAGCATCGCCGGATCGAGTTCCACTGGTCACAGGATTGGAGGCGGTGAGGCTCACGAGCGATGACCTCAAGTCGATCTGTGCCGCCTTTGGCACCACGTCCGGTGCGCCCATGCTCCATATTGCCGGGCATACACCCGAAGCAGACCTGCCAGTGCGGGCCGACGCTGATGGTGCCACCATTGGCGTAGCGGAATTTTCGCTTGCTTGGCGCGAGCTTAATCAAGCCACGCCGCCGGTTGATCTGGTCGCCATCGGCAGCCCGCACGCCTCGTTGCGCGAATGTCAGGCATTGGCGCGGCTGCTGGCAGACCAAACCTGTGTGGCCGTTCCAATGATTGTGACCGTGGGTCGGACCGTGCGAGACCAAGCGCGCGCCGATGGCACCTTGGACCATCTGGAGCAGGCCGGTGTTCGCGTGATCCCCGACATCTGCTGGTGCTCCATCACCGAGCCGGTGTTTCCGCCAGAGGCGCGCAGCATTCTGACCAACTCGGGCAAGTACGCGCACTATGCTTTTGGATTGTCGGGGCGGCATGTCCGGCTTGGGGGCTTGCAGGCCTGTGTGGATGCTGCCGTCATGGGGAAGTCGCCGAGTGAACCAATCTGGCTCGAAACCTCAATAAAAATGAACCAATCAGGTTGAATTTGGATAACGCCAGCGCATCATCCACTGATTTCATAAACATGAAATCAAACTGTAACGTGATGGTCATAATCGAGCGCCAATCGTCCCTCAACAACCGCCGAGAACAGATTTGTTGCCCTTCGGTCGTTGTCATGATTGATGCGAAAAACACCGGAGTTGTCCAAAATGCGTCTCGCTATTCTCACACTCGCTGGCCTTATGATTGCCGGCACTGCTTCTGCGCAGCGCGCGGAAACCATCTCGATCGTGGGTTCCTCCACCGTATTCCCGTTCTCTACCAAAGTTGCTGAAACTTTTGGTGAGACCACGGACTTCAACACCCCGGTTATTGAGTCCACTGGCTCAGGCGGCGGCATGAAGCTTTTCTGTGCTGGCGTCGGTACGGATCACCCAGACATCACCAACGCATCGCGCGCTATGAAGTCCGGCGAAGCTGAGACCTGCGCAGCAAACGGCGTAGAGTTCACTGAATTTGTGATTGGCTTCGACGGTATCGTTGTTGCGAATTCCAACACCACCGGCGTTCTTGCGCTTACCCGTGAGATCCTCGTAAAGGCATTGGTTGCTGAGGTTCCTAACGACGATTGTTCGGCTCTGATGCCAAACACGGCAATGACTTGGGCTGACGTTGACGGCTCCCTGCCAGACGTGGCGATCGAAGTCCTCGGCCCACCGACCTCCTCCGGTACGCGTGACGCGTTCGAAGAGCTGGTGTTCCACTCTGCAATGAAGTCCATGGGCTGTGACAAGGCAACCTACAAGGCTGCATCTGTCCGCGAAGACGGCGCTTACATCGAAGCTGGTGAGAACGACAGCCTGATCGTTGATCAGCTGGCTGCAAACCCAAGTGCTGTTGGTATCTTCGGTTACTCCTTCCTCGCTAACAATGCTGACCGCATGCAGGGTGCTACGATCGAAGGCATCGCGCCAACGTTCGAAAACATCGCTGGTGGCGACTACAAGGTCTCCCGCTCCCTGTTCTTCTACGTCAAGAACAACCACGTTGGCGTAATCTCAGGTATCGCTGAGTTCGCTCAGGAGTTCACCTCTGAAGAAGCATTCGGCGTCGGCGGTTACCTTGAGCCAATCGGCCTGATCCCACTGCCAGAAGCTGATCGCGCTGCGAACGGTGACAAGGCTTACGGTCTCTAATATCTAGAGTTCCAAGGCAAAAGGCACGTCGGCTTGCTCGACGTGCCTCGTCCCCAAGGGTCGGTTAGACACACTGCTGTGTCTGCCGACCTTTTTTTGTTGGTGGCTATAAGAATTGACCCCGCACGCGGAGCCTGAGACAGTTCTCGTCCCCTTGATCGGTCCAGAGCTTCTATGAGCGAAACAGCAGATATTTTGATTGTTGGCGGCGGTATTATTGGCGTGGCGACGGCTTTGGAGCTTCAGACACGCAATCCCGCAACACGCATTGTCGTGCTCGAAAAGGAAGCCGTCCCTGCAGCCCACCAAACCGGCCACAACTCAGGCGTCATTCACGCCGGCGTTTACTACGCGCCGGGGAGTATGAAGGCGCGCTTTTGCCGCGAAGGGGTGCAGACAACCGAAGCCTTCTGCAAGGAGCACGATGTCGCTTTTGACCGCGTGGGGAAGTTGATTGTTGCAACGGATGAGTCGGAGTTGGCAGGCTTGCAGCGCTTGGGTGAGCGTGCGCGCGAGAACCAGATTGCCATCGAAGCGGTGGACCAAGTGGGCGTGCGTCAGCTTGAGCCGCACGTCAACGCCATTGCCGCCCTGCTTTCACCCACAACGGGCATCACGAATTACCGCCGCATCACCGAAGTCATGGCCGATCTCTTTGTCTCGCGGGGCGGTGTGATCCATTACGGCCAGCGCGTGCTGTCCTGTGAAGAAGGTCCAAGCCATGTGCGCGTGGTGACCCAAGACGCTGCCTATGAAGCCAGCCTCGCTGTGACCTGCGCAGGCCTGCATTCGGATCGCGTGATCCGTGCCTTTGGGCACGAGCCGGGGTATCGCGTGATCCCGTTTCGGGGGGAGTATTACAGATTGGCCAACCAGCCTAAAAATCTGGTTCAACACCTGATTTACCCCGTCCCCAACCCCAGCCGCCCCTTTCTTGGCGTGCATCTGACGCGCAAGCTCGACGGCGGTTTTACGGTCGGCCCCAACGCGGTTTTGGCCTTTAAGCGCGAGGGCTACCGGCGCACCGACATCTCCCCGCGAGACATGGTGCAGACGCTTGGGTATCGCGGGTTTTGGGCCATGTTGGGACGCAATGCCGGCGCGGCGGCGTCTGAGCTGTGGTCGTCCACACTCAAGCGCGCCTATCTTTCCCGCGTGCAGCGCTATTGTTCGCGGATCACGTTGGCAGACCTGCAGCCCTATCCCTCGGGCGTACGCGCGCAAGCAATCGCGCCGGATGGGACGATCATCGATGACTTTCTGTTCATCCGCAGTGAACGATGCTTGCACGTTGGCAACGCGCCATCGCCAGCGGGAACCTCGTGCATTCCCATCGCCCGGCATATCGCCGATGAACTCGCCGCGCTGTCCTAGCGCGCTGCCGTGGCCCTGTTTGAGATCGTGATGGCCCTTGCGAGCGCGACCTTTGCCGTGCAGAACGATTTTGTTGCCATGCTAACAAAATGAAGTGACTCTTTATGGATCGTGTTTCCACTTCTGACTCCGTCTTGGATCAATCCGCATCAGCGCTGCTCGCTGACCTTGCGTCCCGCCGTTTATCGGCTGAAGCGTTGATGGTCGCCACGTTGGACCGGATTGCAGAGCGCAATCCGGCGGTAAATGCGGTGGTTGGTTTGGCTGATCCGGGCGCATTGTTGGCGCAGGCCAGAGCTTTGGACGCTGGACCGGTGATGGGCCCGCTCCATGGCTTGCCTTTGGCGATCAAAGACCTGGTCAATGTCCAAGGGATACGCTCGACCCGAGGGTCGCCTATTTTCGCTGACTTCGTGCCAGAGAGTGATGATGTGCTGGCCGCGCGCTTGCGGGCGTCAGGTGCGATTTTGATCGGGAAAACCAATGTGCCGGAGTTCGGCTTGGGGTCGCACACCTTTAACCCGGTCTATGGCCGCACCAATAACCCCTACAATCCAGCGCGCACGTGCGGTGGTTCTTCGGGTGGCGCGGGGGTGGCTTTGGCGTTGGGCATGGTGGCTTTGGCGGATGGCTCGGACATGATGGGCTCGTTGCGCAACCCTGCGGCCTGGAGCAACGTCTATGGTTTCCGGCCCAGTTGGGGCCGCGTGCCTGCGGAACCTGCGCAGGACCGAACCTTGCACAAAATGGCGACCAGCGGCCCAATGGCGCGCAGCCCCGCAGACGTTGCACTGCTGCTCGATGTCATGTCCCACGCTGATCCCTTGCGGCCCGATGTTCCGGCCCCGGCACCGACGGCGCCGCTCCATCCCGCAGATTTGACCCGCATGCGCATTGGATGGCTGAGCGACTGGAGCGGGGCTTTGCCGATGGAAGCTGGCATTCTTGAACAGTGCGAAACGTCCTTGCAGGTTCTCCGCGATCTTGGTGCTTCCGTGGAAAACGTGCCTGCGCCCCTGCCGTTCGAGACGCTGTGGCAGAGCTGGATCACCCTGCGTTCGTGGCAAGTGGGCGCGGCTTTGGTTGCCTTGCAAGACAACAAGGATTTGATGAAAGACAGCGTGCAGTGGGAGCTTGAGCGCGCCTTACGGATGACGGCCTTGGAAGCCCATGACGCCAGCGCAGCCCGGGCGCAGTGGCTGGCTCATGCAACGGAACTGTTCCAATCCTATGACGCCCTGATCCTGCCCACGACCCAAGTCTGGCCGTTTGACATCAACCTGCCGTGGCCCACTGAAATCGCAGGGGTGGAGATGGACACCTATCACCGCTGGATGGCCGTCACCGTGCCGGTTAGCCTAATCGGCCTACCAAGCCTGAGCATGCCCGCTGGTTTTGGGGATTCTGGTTTGCCCGTTGGCATGCAGCTTTTTGGTCCTCGCGGGGCCGATGCCAAGATTCTGGCAATGGGGGAGGCTTACCACCGGCAAACCCTATGGCCGCAACGCCATCCCCCAATCGGCCCGTAACAGCGGTTTTTGCCCGCTATGCCTTCATGGTGCCGGTTGGCTGGGGCCGTCCATCAATGACCAGTTCGGGCTTGGTGCCGACACCGATCAGTTCGGGCCGTTGCGCCAGATAATCTTTGACCCCTTCGAGACCACGAACAGCAGCCATAAAGGTTTGCAAATGCGGGTAAGCGCTGAGCAAATCAGGGTCGAAAAAGTGCGCTAAATCGACGTGATGAAAGACACCAAAATCGCAAGCGTAAGGCTGGCTGCCAAAGAAAAAGGGGCCGTCGTGCTGGGCCAGTAGCTTCTCAAAATCGCCCAACCGCAGATGAAGCCCCGGCAGTTGCGCGTCACGCTTCGTCGCAAAATCATCGCCCACGGCAAAGTTGACGGTGGGGTTCAGCGGGTTGAACCACTCCTGACTTGCTTCAAAGATCGCATCAACCTCGGCCCTTTGCGTCGCGGAGTCCGGCTGCAGTCCGGTCAACTCTGCCAAAAACCGAACCACCGCGCCGCTTTGCGCAATGTTGGTCTGGTCATCGACCACCAGCATCGGCAACTGCCGAAACGGTACGGTGCCTTTTGCCTCGGGCCAAGGCTGGCCGAAATAGTCCCACGCCATCTCGTAGGTATAGGGCGTTTTGGTGTGCCAAAGCACCAACTGGGCGGCTTCTGCCAGCGCACGCATTTTGAAATAGACGAGTCTTAGTTTGCTCACGATCCACACTCCAAAAACAAAACAGGGGGCCTCCATTCCTGAAGACCCCCTGCCATTTTATTCAGCAATCGACAATTAGGAGGCGGATGATTTCCACGGCCCAAAGTCTTTGCCACTTTCAACAAATTCGTAGCCAATGAAGACTTCATCGCCGAGAACCCAACCATCGTGGCCCGGTGCGAAGTAATAGGCGTCACCGGCCTTGACGATGATCTCCGTTCCGTCGTCGTGAACGCACTTCATCGAGCCCTGAACAACGACACCGACGTGACCAGCTTGGCAGCTGTGTCCGCCAACGGCTGGCTTTACGCACTCGGACCATTTCCAGCCCGGCTGAAGCTCTAGCTTTGAAGCCGCGATGTTGCCAAGCTGAACAACCGCTGCGTGGGTTTTTTCAGGGGCTTTGACCAGATCTGGGTCACTGAAAGGTTTGGAAAATAGATTAGGCATGGGGCCACTCCTCAAGGCTGAACCGGCGTCCCGCGTAGCGCAGGCATTCGGCATATCAAGTGATTTTAATTCCACTATATTTTTGCAAAAACCCCTAATAAATTCCTAAGAATAGTGTCGATGAGGGTTGGAACACCTCCGATTTTGAGACTGCGATTAGAATATGAGCGTTTTATCTTTTTAAGATCAGCGTCGGAGGTCAGCGGAGACTAAGCGCCCCTCAGCTGCCCCCACCCGAGTCTTATCAAAATGCCCCGTGCAGCGTCTTTGTTTCCAAGTAATCTTCAAGCCCAAGGTCGCCACCTTCACGCCCGTTGCCGGACTGCTTATACCCACCAAAGGGTGAGCCATAATTGAAGCCCGCTCCGTTAATATGAATCGCACCGGCCCGCAGTTGCGCAGCAACCCGCTCGGCGCGGGCGGAATCGCCGGTCTGCACGTAGGCCGCCAGCCCATAGGGTGTGTCGTTGGCAATGCGAATGGCGTCTGCTTCGTCCTCGAACGGGATGATCACCAAGACCGGGCCAAAAATCTCCTGCTGGGCGATTTGCATGCTGTTAGAGACATCGGCGAAGATCGTTGGTTTCACAAACATGCCGGTTTCAAACCCATCGGGTTTTCCGAGGCCGCCACAGATCAGGCGCGCGCCTTCGTCGATGCCGACTTTGATCATGGCCTGCACCCGGTCGTATTGGATGCGATCGAACAGAGGACCGATGTGGTCGCCGGTTTCGGTCGGGTCTCCAACCGCCGTCGCTGCCCCCGCTGCTTGAGCCAGCTGGACAACCTGATCGTAGCACGAGCGCTCCACGAGCAGGCGCGTTGGTGCGTCGCAGGATTGGCCCGTATTGTACATGCACTCAGCCACGGACGCTGACACCTGTGTTTCCAAATCACAGTCCGCGAACACCAGATTGGGTGATTTTCCGCCCAATTCCAGCGTAACCCGCTTCACGGTTTCCGCCGCGTCTCGGGTGACAGCGGTTCCCGCGCGGGTTGAACCGGTGAAGGACATCATTTGAATATCAGGATGACGCGACAGGGCGGCACCAACCGTAGGTCCGTCACCGTGGACAAGGTTGAAAACCCCTGCGGGAAAGCCTGCGGCCTCGATGATTTCGGCGTATATCGCAGCGGAAATCGGCGTGTGCTCTGAGGGCTTAAGCACGCAGGTACAGCCTGCGGCCAAGGCAGGAATGACCTTGAGCGCGATTTGGTTCATGGGCCAGTTCCAAGGGGTGATCAGCCCGCAAACCCCAATGGGTTCCTTGAGCTGAATATCGCCATTGGCCAGCGCTTCACGCTCTTTGAGCGCCGTCAGCGCATCGATAAACCCCTCCAAGTGGCCAACGGCGGCATCCGCGTGGGCGTCCCGGGCCATGGTGATGGGCGCGCCCATCTCCCGGCTCATCGCCTGCGCCAAGTCCTCGAACCGCGCTTTGGTCTCGACCAGCAAACGGTCAAGCAAGGCCAGCCGCTCGGCTTTGGTGGTTTGGGAAAACGCGGGAAAGGCGGCGTTGGCCGCAGCCACAGCCGCGTCAACATCGGCCTCGTTGCCAAGGGCAAGCGTGCCAATTTGCGCTTCGGTTGCTGGGTTCAGCACCGGCATGGTGGCGTCAGACAGGGGATCGACCCAAGCGCCACCGATATAGAATTGCGTCAAGTTGGTCATGCACGTTACTCCGGTTTTCAGGGCTTTCGTTACGCCGCACAACGTGCCGAAAACCCATCAACCTTGCAACGCACTTGAACGATCGACGGGGGCTTAGGGCCGAACGAGGGTGTATCCGGGGTCGTAAGGTCCGGGTTTGATGACGTGTGCCTGTACCATCTGCCCCAGAACGTCGATCGCGAGACGGGTTCCTTCAGCCGCCAAGTCCGGTTCGATAAAGGCATAGGCGAGGTTCATCTTGGTCCGATAGCCCCAGTCGCCCGATGTGACGGTCCCAACGACCGTGTCAGCGACCATCACCGACGCGCCACCGTGTGCTGCGGCATGGTCCGCATCGAGGTGCAGGCTGACCAGCTTGCGTTGTGGCCCCGCCTCGACCCGCGCTTGCAAGGCTTCCTTGCCGACAAACGCTGGCTTGCTCATATCAACGAAGCGATCCAGTCCAGTCTCAAAGGGATCAAACTCGGTCAGCAAATCAGATTTCCAGTGCAAATAGCCCTTTTCCAATCGCATGCTTTCGACCGCGCGCGCGCCAAACAAGCGCAAGCCGTGCGCACCACCAGCCCCACGAATGGCGCGATAGGCAGCGTACAAATGGGCGTTCGGGATATGGATTTCATAGGCCAGTTCGCCGGAAAAACTCACCGACATAACAACAGCCGGTGCAATGCCAATAAAGGCCTCCCGCACGGACAGCCACGGGAACGCGCTGGCGGACCAGTCGCCCCGGCTCACAGCGGAGAGAACATCGCGCGACTTTGGCCCCGCCAGCAGCAAAATGGTGTGGTCATCGGTCAGTGTTTTGACCTGCACATCTTCATCCGCGCCAATGTGCAAATTCAGCCAGTCTCTGTCATGCCATTCTGCGGCCGCCGCTGAACCCACCCAGATCCGACCATCCGGCAGATTGGCCACGGTAACCTCGCTCTTCACCATGCCATGATGGTTGAGCAAATACGCCAGTGAGATTTTCCCCGGCGCGGATTTGATCTTGGAACAGCTCATGCGGTCGAGGAAACGGTGGGCATCCGTCCCGCTGATTTCCATCCGGTTGAACCCGTTAACCTCTGTCAGGCCGACGGCACTTTGAATGGCCGCGACTTCAGCGCCGACGATGTCATGCGCTTCATCGAATTTGAAACCGTGGGTGACGTGGAAGTCTGGCGCGGGCTTAAAGTACTCAGCGCGTTCCCAGCCATTGACCACGGTAAACTCTGCACCCTCGGCTTCAAGCACCGGGGTGAGCGGCGTTGTCTTTGCGTAGCGACCAGCAGGGCGGTGCTCGTTGGGGAAATGGAAGCGGAATTCGTTCTGATAGTCCTCAATGGCCTTGAGCGCGCAAAGTTCGGTGTTGCCGTGTCCCGTAAACCGGCGCGGATCCAGCACCCACGTGTCGTAGCACGCCTCGCCATGGACGATTTGCTGCGCGAGCAACCACCCGTGTCCGCCGCCTTCGCCCAAGCCCGCACGAAGCCCAATGATGCAAAACGCGTTGCGCTTGCCCGGAATGGGGCCAACCAACGGTGCCCCGTCGATGGTGTAAGTGATGGGGCCGTTGACGATGGTGTGGATGCCGACGTCTTCCAGCGCAGGCATGCGGGCAAAGGCGCCTTCCAGAACGTCAATCACCCGGTCCAAATCATCGGGACAAAGGGCGTTGACGAAGTTCGGGTCGATCCCGTCCATGCCCCATGTCCGGCAGTCTTGTTCATAGAAGCCAACCAGCAGACCGTTCTTTTCCTGACGGCAGTAATAATCGCTGATCGGGCATCGCAGCAGCGGCATGCGGTGACCCGCTTCTTCGATCGCGGGGATGGTGTCGGTGAGCATGTATTGGTGCTCCATCGACATAACCGGGTGATGCACGCCCATCATCGCGCCGACTTCATTCACGCGATAACCACAAGCGTTGATCACGACATCGCAGTCAATGTTGCCCTTGGTGGTCTCGACCGTCCAAGTGTCGTCGCTGTGCTGCTTCAGACCGGTGACAGGCGTATTGCGATAGACCTCGGCACCCGCTTTTCGCGCCCGGCGAGCCAGCGCCTGACACAGCTGCGCGGGGTCAATGTCCCCGTCCAGAGGATCCCACAGCCCGCCTATGAGATTGTCCGTGGAAATCAGCGGATGCCGCCGCGCGCACTCGTCCGCATCCAGAACCTCAAAGTGGACATCCATGCCCCGCGCCATGCTCGCAAAGTGGCGGTAGCCGTCCATCTGCGCCGGTGTGTTGGCAAGCCGAATACCGCCGTCGGCATGATGATAGTTGATGGGGTAATCCGGGTCGTCGGCAAGCTCTTTGTAGAGGTTGATCGAGTGTGTCTTCAGGCCCACCATCGTCTGGTTCATGCCAAAGTTTGTGACTTGGGCCGCAGAGTGCCATGTCGTGCCGCTGGTCAGCTCGTCGCGCTCGACAAGAACCACGTCTGTCCAGCCTTCTTGAGTCAGATGATAGAGGGTGGAGCAGCCCGCGATGCCGCCCCCGATCACTACAGCTTTGGTCCGCGATTTCATGCTTGTCTCTCCGACGCGTCAAATGTTGCCTTTCCTTCTGAGTTCTCTTGGCTCTAGGTCAACGCACAGATCGTAAATGCGGAAAAATAGGAATAGAAATTCTGTAAAACAGGATAAAGGGAAGTCTGCTTTCGCGCGGCTCTTGGCTTTGCCATGACGATCAGACAGCGGTCTGTAAAGGTAGCACCCTCCGATGAGCGAAACCCAACCCAATCAGAAACCCTCCCGTCGTTCCGGTCGTAAGGAGCGCATGGCCTTGCGCGCTGCCAAGCCGGACGTTCACCCCTGTCCACCCGGCCAGCCCGGCGGCGCTTACAAGCCTTTGTCCGAGACCGACTTGCAGTCCATTTTCGAAACCGCACTGCGGCTGCTCGAAGAGCTGGGCATGGGCGAAGTTCCTGATAATCTGGCGCAAACGCTGTTGGCCAGTGGTGCAACGGACAACGGCAAAGGTCGGTTCCTGCTGCCGCGCGCGTTGGTCCAAGATGCCATCGATCAGGCTTCAAAGGTCTTTACTTTGCACGGCAGAGACGAGCGGCGGAGCATCGTTGTCGGCGGTGATGCTGTCCACTTCGGCACTGGCGGTGCGGCGGTGCAAACGCTCGATATGACGGATGGGCTCTACCGCCCCTCGACGCTCGCGGATTTGCACGACTTTACGCGGCTACAGGATACGCTGGAAAATGTCAGCTGGTTTACCCGCTGCTGCGTTGCGACCGACGTGCCGGACAATTTCGACTTGGACGTCAACACCGTCTATGCGCTGCTCGCCAATACAACCAAGCCCGTCGCGACGTCCTTCACATTGGCTGAGCACGTTGATCCTATCGTTGAGATGTTGGACATCGCTTCTGGGGGGCCGGGCACGTTCGCGGAGCGTCCTTTCGTCAAGGCGCACATCAGCCCGGTGATCTCCCCCATGCGCTTCGGGGAGGATGCTGTTGATGTCGTGTTCAAGTGTATTGAACACCGTATTCCGATCTCAAACATTACCGCCGCCCAAGCCGGCGCAACGGCACCGGCGACCATGGCCGGATTTTTGGCGCAATCGCTGGCCGAAACGCTGGCGTCGCTGGTCATGGTCCATTCGATCGAGCCGGGCTTTCCGATGGTATTCTCCAACTGGCCTTTGGTCATCGATTTGCGCACCGGAGCCTTTGTTGGGGGCGGCGGTGAGACGACCTTGCTGAACGCAGCGTCGGCGCAGCTGTCAAACTGGCTGGGGCTGTGTTCTGGCGTGGCCAGTTCCATGACCGACGCCAAGGCGATCGACGCCCAGTACGGCGTTGAAAAGGGGATGACGTCGTTGGCGGCGGGGCTAGCCGGTGGCAATCTGATCTACGAAAGCTCAGGCATGACGGCCTCATTGCTCGGCGCAAGTTTTGAAGCGTTTATTCTCGATGATGAAATGCATGCGCACACCTACCGGACTTTGCGCGGGGTTGAGGTGACAGAGGCCAATTTGGGCTTCGACGACATCTGTGGCGCTGTGTTGGGCGAAGGCCACTTTTTGGGTGGCGACCAGACGCTCGCGGCGATGGAGCGCGACTATTTCTACCCGCCGCTGGCTGATCGCGACAATCCTAGCGTATGGGGCGACAGCGGCGCACCGACGGCGTGGGATCGGGCCAAACGCAAGGCGCAACAGGTGCTGGCCACCCACCGACCGCAGTACTTGTCGCCCGAGCAAGACGCGGAAATTCGGGCGCGTTTCAACATTATTCTCTGACGCTCAGCTTAGCTCAGGTCGCTGTTGAGCATCACAAAGTGATCTTCCAAGAAGGGGACTTGCGCCACCGCAGGCTCTAGCGTGCGGCTGCGGATTAACGCACGCAGCATGGATTCGAGCATCTCAGCGAGAATGGTCGCACTGCCCGGTACGGTAATCAGCGCAATTTCTCGCGCGAATTGCGCACGCGGAAAGGGGTGCAAGGACAGGCCGTGCCATAGGCTTTTGGCACGGGTGAAACATGTCGCGGTCGAAATCGTCCAGCCTTGACCGGCTGCAACCATCGTCATCAGCGCTTGGTTGCTTTCCGCGCTCATGCGGTGGGGCAGTTGGATCCGCAATCGGTTCAACTGCGCCTCGATTTGACGGCCAATATGTTGCTCGCTGGAATACCGCAGAAAAGGCAGATCAGGGCGGGGCTCACTAAAGTCCGGACAGGGTTCCCCCGATGGGACCACCACCACATAAGGATCGCGCAGCAGCGCGCGTTGCTCCAACCCGGCAAGTCCTTCACTGGGAACGGTCGCAACCCCAGCTTCGATCCGTCGGTCGGTGAGCAGCTGTAGAATCTCATGACTGGGCCGGGAAAAATGCTCGAAGGCGCAGTTGGGCAGCAGGCGGGCCAACTCCAGCGTCAATTCGGGCGCAACCTCCGTGTCGAAATCGTCGATCAGGCCCAGCCGTAGCCGCCGAATGGCCGCGATATCGTCCTGCAACATCTCAGCCTCAGCCTGCAAAACGCGCTGCAACAGCGCCTCGGCGTGCTGCAGGAACCGATGCCCATTGGCGGTCAGGGCCAGCGGACGCTTTGCGTGGTCGAACAAGGGCGCGCCCAAGTGTGCCTCTAGCTTCTGCAAGTGGCTGGACAGCGTGCTGGTGGCGAGACCGGAGCGGGTTGCGGCGTCTTGCAGGGAGCCGCTGCGTGCAACGGCGACAAAGGCTTGAAGCCACAGAAAAGAGAGCTTGGATGACATGGTGAAAAACCTACCGCGCCAACAGGCGGACGACAACGCTGCACGTCCTGCGCACTGATTCGTCCAAACGAAATACCCTGCTAAAGCGCGGTTCTACCAAAGATAACTAAAGAATTTCAGCGCTGAAACAGATGATACAGGACGAAATTGCCTGTTTCTGCAAAATAAAACGCAGAAAACGGCGCGTTACGCTGAGGTGGCACAAGGGGTCTCGTCAACCGCAGCAACGCCTCGCCAAACAGCAGGGGGGCCGCGAGGGGACAAAACGAAACGAACACACAC
>Ga0115562_1002372_pt1 | contig 13121 bp, 10 predicted proteins | sample COGITO_mtgs_1105_6_FD_87200 | JGI IMG/M metagenome (GOLD analysis project Ga0115562, IMG submission 87200) | Pelagic marine microbial communities from North Sea - COGITO_mtgs_110516 | ecosystem: Environmental > Aquatic > Marine > Epipelagic | place: Germany:Helgoland, sampling site Kabeltonne...
GGGTAAGCGGGCAGAAGCGCCTGCGCCAATCGTTCTGCTTGCACAGTCAGAGGCTGGGTATATGAACCTGATGAAGCTGAACTCCTGTGCGTATCTGGACGCGCAAGGCCAGCTGCCGCAGGTGAGCTTGGATGAATTGGCAACCTATCATGAAGGGTTGATTTGTTTGTCCGGTGGTCCGGATGGCCCCGTGGGCCGCTTGCTGCGCCAAGGGCAGCGTCCGAAGGCCGAGGCAATCGTGGATCGCTTGGCAGCGATCTATCCGGATCGTTTGTATATCGAATTGCAGCGCCATCCAGGAGACGGCTTGCCAGAGGCCGAGCGGCTGTCTGAACGTGGCCATGTTGAAATGGCCTATGCCAAGGGGCTGCCGCTGGTGGCGACCAACGATGTCTACTTCCCCAAGACAGAACTCTACGAGGCCCATGATGCGCTGATCTGTATTGCCGAGGGGGCTTACGTCGATCAGCAAGAGCCGCGACGCAGGCTCACACCGCAGCACTATATGAAGTCTCCGCAAGAGATGGTGACGCTCTTTGCCGATCTGCCCGAGGCGATTGAAAATACGGTCGAGATCGCCAAGCGCTGTGCTTTTAAGACGTACAAGCGTGATCCGATCCTGCCGAAATTCGCCGATGACGAAGTCGCGGAATTGCGGCGTCAGGCGCAGGAGGGGTTGAAAGCGCGGTTGGCGGTGATCCCCCACGCGGCTGACGTGGCAGAATATGAAAAGCGCTTAGAGTTCGAGTTGGGCATCATCGAAGGCATGGGTTTTCCCGGCTACTTCCTAATCGTTGCGGACTTTATCAAATGGGCCAAAGACGAGGGTATCCCGGTGGGGCCGGGGCGTGGCTCTGGCGCGGGCTCGCTAGTGGCTTATGCGCTATTGATAACAGACCTTGACCCGCTGCGCTATTCCTTGCTGTTTGAACGCTTCCTGAACCCTGAACGTGTGTCGATGCCCGACTTTGACATCGACTTTTGCATGGACCGTCGTGAAGAGGTGATCCGCTATGTGCAGGAAAAATATGGTCGTGACAAAGTAGGCCAGATCATCACCTTTGGTGCACTTTTGTCCAAGGCCGCCGTGCGCGACGTCGGTCGCGTCTTGCAGATGCCTTACGGACAGGTGGACCGGCTGTCCAAGATGATCCCCGTTGAAGGTGTGAAACCTGTATCCATTGAAAAAGCCCTCGCTGATGAACCGCGCCTGCGCGAAGAGGCCAAGAACGAAGAAGTGGTCGACCGACTGCTGACCTATGCACAGCAGGTCGAAGGGCTGCTACGCAATGCATCCACTCACGCTGCTGGTGTTGTCATCGGCGACCGCCCGTTGGACGAGTTGGTTCCGCTGTATCAAGACCCGCGTTCAGATATGCCCGCAACCCAGTTCAATATGAAATGGGTCGAACAGGCAGGACTGGTGAAATTCGACTTCTTGGGTCTCAAAACGCTGACCGTGATCCAGAACGCCGTGGAGTTGATCAAGAAAGCTGGCCGTCCGCTGAACGAAGCGGCTGATGGGACGAAGCTTTATGATGTGCTCGAAGGGTTCGAGTACGATATTGGGGCAATCCCGTTGGACGATGAAAAGTCCTATGCTCTTTATTCCAGCGCCAAGACAACGGCTGTGTTTCAGGTGGAATCCAGCGGCATGATGGATGCGCTCAAGCGCATGAAGCCGACCTGTATCGAAGATATCGTGGCGCTTGTGGCGCTCTATCGTCCGGGCCCGATGGAGAATATCCCGACCTATTGCGAGGTGAAGAATGGGCAGAAGGAATTGGAATCAATCCACCCGTCCATTGATCACATCCTCAAAGAAACCCAAGGCATCATCGTCTACCAAGAACAGGTGATGGAGATTGCGCAAGTCATGGCAGGGTACTCACTCGGTGGGGCCGACCTGCTGCGCCGGGCGATGGGTAAGAAGATCGCTGAAGAGATGGCAAAGGAGCGTCCGAAGTTCGAAGAAGGGGCGAAAGCCAATGGTGTCGAGCCAAAGAAAGCCCGCGAGGTTTTCGATCTGCTGGAAAAATTCGCCAACTATGGCTTCAACAAATCCCACGCCGCGGCCTATGCGGTGGTCAGCTATCAAACCGCTTGGCTGAAAGCGAACCATCCGGTCGAGTTCATGGCCGGTGTGATGAACTGCGATATTCATCTGACCGATAAGCTGGGCGTCTACTTTCAAGAGGTCAAAAAGGGGCTGGGGATTGAGTATACGCCACCTTGCGTAAACCGCTCTCAAGCGACCTTCGATGTGAAAGATCAAAAGCTGGTTTATGCGCTGGGCGCGTTGAAGAACGTGGGTGTCGAGGCGATGAAGCTCATCGTCGAAGGGCGCGGCGAGAAAGAGTTCGTGAACCTTTTCGATTTCGCACGCCGATGCGACCTGAAGCGGATCAGCAAGCGCCCGCTCGAGATGCTCGCGCGGGCAGGGGCGTTCGACGTGCTCGACCCCAACCGCCGCAGGGTGATGATGAGTTTGGACGCGCTGACAGCTTATTCCGCGGCAATTCACGATCAGAAATCCTCCAATCAGGTGTCATTGTTTGGAGATGCTGGAGACGACCTTCAAGAACCACGGTTGATGGGTGGTGAAGACTGGTTACCTGCCGAACGACTTGCAGAAGAGTTCAAGGCAATCGGGTTCTACCTTTCAGGGCACCCGTTGGACGACTACATGGGGCCGCTCAAGCGCAAGCAGGTTCTAACGTTGGACGATGTAATTGCCCGCGCCAGTAAAGGTGCTGCCATTGTGAAGATGGCGGGCACGGTCTCGGGGCGGCAGGAGCGTAAGTCAGCACGGGGCAATCGGTTTGCATTCGTGCAACTGTCCGATCCTACTGGCCAATACGAGGTAACCATGTTCTCCGATACGTTGGAAGCTTCGCGCGAATATCTGGAAACCGGCAGTCAGGTCGTCTTGCAATGCGAGGCGACGATGGAGGCTGACCAGCTCAAGCTGTTGGGCCGGTCCGTATCGCCGATTGATGCGGTGGTCGCGGATGCAGGTGGGGCCGGTCTGCGGGTATTCATTGATGGACCCGAAGTGATTGGCTCAGTGGCTTCTGTGCTTGCGAATGCCTCAGGCGGTGCCGTGCGCGCAGGCCGCGGTCCGGTTTACTTTTGTCTTATGCATGATGATTTGCCCGGCGAAGTAGAGCTGGATTTGGGCGAAGAATTCCCGGTCAATCCTCAGATTAAGGGGGCGATCAGGTCCCTAGGCGGGGTGATAGAGGTAGAGGACGCCTGAAGCACCGTGGAACGAAACGGCGACGGGACTGTATAGGGACAGGTTGTTCGAAAGACTGAAGGTCGGGTCAGCGGGACAGAGCAGACACAAAGTCCAATCTCATGAATGCAGGCTTTGAGGACAATTGGGTGAGGCGCCCTAATCTGGATGTATATCACGGGGTGTGCAGCCTGCTTCCAGCACGACAGCAATCCAGTTTGCGTTCAGCTCAAGTCCGAGTTCGTCCAGCCATGCCTGTTGGGTCTTATAGGCCGGCAGCTCCTGTGCACCGGGGCAATACCAGTGCCCTGCCTCGGCCTGCCTGTGATGTACCAATTCATGCAAAAGCACGCTGACATCACGAGGGTCTTTGAGCGACCATGGATAGACCAGCCAGATTGTCGTGCTCGCGCTATCATAAAGACCGCGCACCGTTTCAGCGTTGATGGCGCTGTTTATGCCTGCCAATGCAAGAGCATCTGTGGGTGAGGTCATGCTGATCGTCGCTGCGGTGTCACGGCGCGGCAGATTGGTGTTGGCGTCCAGCCAGACATCTAGATGGGCGACCAGACCTGTCATGTTCTTTGCCTCGCGCCAGGCCAGTAGGTCCTGTGCAATAGCAGGGGTCGATGAGGCCGATATAGCGAGACAATAAAGAGCTGTGCGTGCCAGTCGTAGACTGGCGCGAGAAGGGAGTTTCATGACGAAAAGCTTTATTTGGTGATTGGATGTTTCAATGCTACGATTGGAAAGTGCTTGGCGCAAAAGGCGAGTTTTCATCTGCGCATGAAGGGAATTCATCTAGTATGGGACGCAAATTACCCCCCTTCGCAGCCGTCAGAGCATTTGAGGCTGCAGCACGTCACAGAAGCTTTAAACAGGCTGCGGAAGAGCTGTGCCTTTCACCTTCAGCGATCAGCCACCAAATTCGAGCATTAGAAAACTATCTCGATACCGCCTTGTTCGAACGGCAGGGCAACCGACTGGAACTTACCCTTACCGGCCATGGATATGCCGGTAAGCTGACGGGATTGCTGGATGAATTTGACGACGACACACGCAGGATCAAAGAGGCAGGCACACGCAATTTCCGTGTTCTCTGCACCCCCGGCTTTGCCGCGCGTTGGCTTGTGCCGCGTCTTGACAGGCTCAGCTTTGGCGACCGAGTGCGCCTGCGTGTTTCAACCGGTGCACCGTCGACAGATTTTTCCACCAACGATAGCGATCTCGTGATCCAGTGGGGCGACGAACCAGTGCGTGGAGTCAATACCGAACCGTTTCTCGAATCGCATCGCTACCCCGTGATCAGCCCTGCACTGAAACAGCAGGAAAATGTTCAGAGCCCGAAAGACCTTTTGCGCTTGCGTCTGATGCATGACGAAACCGATGACGCATGGGACGAATGGTTTACCGCTGCAGGTCTTACTCCGCCCGAAAGTCCCCGTGGTCCTTTCTTCGCAAACTGCGAACTGGCGACGACTGCTGCCGAACAGGGCCAAGGTGTCTCGCTGGCCTATCACGCGATGGTCTCTGGCACATTGGCAACAGGAAGGCTTGAGCGGCTGTTCGATACCGTCACCCTACCGATCGTGATCTATTCCATTGCCTATCCTTCGGCGCGTAGCGGGAATTCCATGATCACGGAATTTCGTGACTGGCTGTTTGCCGAACTGGGACGCGACAATGCGGACAAACTGCGGTCTACAGCAGCTGAATAGTCGCTTTTCCTGCGTCCGCTGCCATTAATATTTTTGACGTGGGCACCGCAGGCTTGGAGACCCGAACACCATGCATGAGCCGAGTTTACTTTGTTTGATACGGCTAAACCTGCATTGGAGTGGACATTACCAGAGGGCTACCGTGAACAAACCAATCCCTATCGCCTCCGACCACTCCTTCTAGGACTTCGCTTGGGACACTCCTCCGACCCACGGGTAAATGCGTGTTCAGCCTTTCCTCTATTCGAAGCGTGTACTTGCCAATGCCAAGTATCTCTTTTTTCGGATGCGCGAGTTAGAACGGCCATCCGCAAAGCAGACATTCGTTGCAGAACCAAAATTCTACGGCTTGGGCTCAGATCGGACTATCACCAAGCCAGCCATCAAGATCCACTCCGCGGGGCAAAGCGGCCTTTCGCTGTTTTTGCGTAATTTTCCACGTTCAGAAACGCCTGTTTTTAGGTGGAATATTCTCGGGCGTAACAACCTGAATATGAGATATGGTTGTATCAAGCGGATCGGGCATGAGCTTGTGATGATGCAAGAAGGCTTGGAACACGTTTTGTAAATCGACGCGAAGGTCATGGTGCAGTACAAAGCTTAGACGTCCATCTTCGATTAGCCGTCTGTTGTCGTTATCCAGATCGTGGGCCACATAAACATCAGGCAGTGACCCGTTCTGTTCGATGGCATTCAAAATCGCCGTGTTGCCGCCGCCCATCGAATATACGGCACGTATTTGGTCCAGACCTGCGACAATACTTTGCATGATGCGCGATGTTTCAAAATGCACGCCGCTGCCCCCACTTGCATCTATGATACGCAGGTTTGGGCACAGTCGGGCTAGGGTCGCCTTGAACGCCACTTCTCGCTCTGCCTCCCCCAAAAACCGATCATTACTTCTTGATGTCAGAGCTGTTCCCGCTCTGTCGCCGACCGTTTTCGCTATCAAATAGGCCGCCGTGCGACCTGCGCTTCGATTATCAAGGCCGACATAGGCAAGGCGCTTCGTCGTGGTCAGGTCAGTGACCAACGTGACCACCGGAATGCCTGATGCGATCAATTGATCTACCGCCGCTCTAATTGTCGGCAGATCACGCGCTTTCACGCAAACGCCATGGCTGCCACGTTTGGCGATGCGCGACAAAGCCGCGGTGACATCGTCTTCACCCATAATCTCTTGCGCTTGGAACCTCGGACGGCACACGGCACTCCCAATACGTGGTAACACCTGTTCAGCGGCTTGCTGGACTTCACGGCTAAAGCGCGTTGGTGCCTCGATTACAAAATCGAAAAACAAACGTCGCCCACGGGCAGTCAATTGCGCCTCTTGCCCTTCGAGTTCCGACATAGCGGCGGCAACGCGTGCCTTGGTTTGCGGACTTACATTTGCGCGATTGTTTATCGCACGATCAACTGTCGCGGTGCTAAGCCCGGACTGTCTGGCAACTTCTTTAATTGGAAATCGATGTGTCATTTGATGTGTTTCTGATGTCTTTCGGCGAACAGATCAAGGCTTCTTCGCTACACAATGAGCGTGACAGAGGGAGCCATTCTATGAAACACGGGATCGAAATTGATGCAGGTTATTTTGATAGCGCAGCATGTGATCTGAACGCATTCACTGCGCTTATCGATCAAACTGCAAACCCATCAACCGTTCCGCACGCCGACGACATTCAGAAGAACGTTCCCGTTTATGACATGTCCAGATTGCGTTCATCACTTGAGGACAAAGAACGACGTCGGACAATTATGGCCGAATGGGCACGAGTCCTTCAGGCGGGTGCAGGGGTTCTGGTACTGCGCGGAGCATATGCGGACAGTGCCGTTCTGGACGAGGCTACTGCGATCTACGGAAAGATAATAGCGACCGAAAAACTGGCAAGCGGCGGTGGAGGTGATCATTTTGCGGCGTCAGGGTCCAATGACAGGATATGGAATTCCTTGCAGAAATTGTGCGAAGAAGCTCCGGATGTATTCTTGCGATATTTCGCCAACACATCTATCGCTGCGGCATGCGAGGCATGGCTTGGTCCGAATTATCAGATGACAGCTCAGATCAATCTGGTTCATCCCGGCGGTGCGGCGCAGCAAGCCCACAGAGATTATCACCTCGGTTTTCAAACGGCTGAAATGAGTGTGGAATATCCCGCACATGTGCATGACCTTTCGCCTGCTCTGACGCTGCAAGGTGCCGTCGCACATTGTGACATGCCGATTGAAAGCGGCCCAACAAAGCTTTTGCCATTCTCGCAACTTTACCGCGCAGGTTATGCCGCATGGCGACGGGACGATTTTAGGGCGCTGTTTGAAGAGCGATGCATTCAATTGCCGCTGGCGAAAGGGGATGCCCTATTTTTCAACCCAGCGCTCTTTCATGCGGCAGGCGCAAATACGAGCAGTGACATTCATCGCATGGCCAACTTGCTACAGGTGTCTTCTGCGTTCGGGCGTGCCATGGAAACGGTAGACCGTGAGAAGATGTGCAAACTGCTGTATCCCCATGCTTTGGCCGCACACCAGAACAGCACATTGGGCGTTTTCGGCCTAAAGGCTGCAATTGCGGCGTCTGCAGAGGGGTATTCATTTCCGACCAATTTGGACCTTGATCCCCCCAAAGGCGGGCTTGCACCTGAAACCCAGCAAGCGCTGTTTATACGTGCCCTTGCTGAGGATTTTGATCTTCAGAAATTTGGAGCGATTCTGGATGAGATGCGCATCAAACAATTGGCATAGTGTCATACGATCTACGCAAGAATGTCTGACGATTTCGCTAGGCCAGACTTGCAAAGCGTCCATTCGCTGCTCTGCAGAAAACTGTAAGTCTGCGGGCAAACCGGACTTTTGCAGATGCGGCTATTGCTGACTCTGCATTTCTTTGCACCCGGATACGTGCTCGAGCATTGCACTCTCCTAGTCGCAGAAGCAGTCATTGGGTAATGTACCAAAAGTCGTCCGTTTTCTCGGACGCTTGTGTGGCTGAGACAAAGTAATTTCTAGTGATCTGAGGTGCGTGCTGCGCGGCATTGGCTCACTTTGGCAAGTCGTTCATTGCGGCCAGCGTATGATCCAACCCGGATCGAATGTGCCCTTCCAGAACAATCTTGGCCGTTGCGACGTCGCGCGCAAGTGCCGCATCAAACATGGCTTTATGTTCATCAATCGCGGGCGCGCCACGGTGGGTCAACACCAGCATCTGGTAGCGCAGGTATTTGTCGAAAATCGTGCCATGTAGAGACAGCAGGTTCTCTGAATTGCAGGCTTGGATCAATGCCTGATGGAATTCCCAATCATAGCGTTTCCACAGTTCTTTCTGGCTCTTGTCCCCGCCCAGCATTTTCTGCTCGATCAGGTGCAGCTTGTGATGGGCCGCGACAAGGTTGCCTTCCCAATCGGCATCACCGCACGCGATGGATGTTTCAAGGGCCGAACATTCCAGCAAAATCCGAAGCTCTGCAATTTCCGTCAAATCGGTGGCCGACACGGGCCGCACAAAGAAACCGCGCTGCTCGGCCGCTTGCACGAACCCTTCACTGGCCAGACGGTTTAGCGTTTCTCGCAACGTCGACACGCTGGCCGCGTAACGGTCGCGTAATCCGTCAAGCTTGAGTTTCGTACCCGGCGCAAGTTCACCAAAGATGATGTCGTGCTTGATCCGCTCGTATGTGCTGGAGCCTACGGTGGGGGCGGTTTGAGCCATGCTGGGCCTTTTATTTCATGTAACTTTGCGGTTGATAGCACGATCATCCGATATTCCTCAATGGTGGATAAAGTAGGCGATAACAAAAAATATCATATATTATTGCGAATCTCGTGAACTCTGTTAGCGTGGCGAAAATGCGATACGAGAGGGCCGGATGGGGCAAACAATGAAATTGGCGGTCGTGGGGGCAGGTCTTGTGGGCCAACGCCATATAGCTGCGATCGGCCAAGTGGATGGCGTTGAATTGGCCGCCGTGGTCGAACCCGGACCGACGGATCAAACCGTCCCCGTGTTCGCTTCATTGGACGATATGTTTGCAGCCGTAAATGTCGACGGTGTGATCCTGTCGACACCCACATTGATGCATGTCAATGGCGGAATAGCCTGCGTGGATCGTGGTGTGCCAGTGTTGATTGAGAAGCCCTTGGCGGCCTCTGCGGATGAGGCCCAAGGGTTGATTGATCGCGCCTTAGAAAGGGATGTGCCAATTTTGGTCGGCCATCACCGCCGTCACAATCCAATCATTCAAAAGACCGCTCAACTCATCAAGGAGGGGGCGATCGGGCAAGTGCGCGCGGCGCAAGTGACCTGTTGGTTCTATAAGCCCGACGATTATTTCGAGATTGCCCCGTGGCGCAAGAAGGCCGGCGCGGGTCCGATCTCGGTCAATCTGGTGCATGATGTTGATCTGATGCGCTACTTTCTGGGTGAGGTCGTGACAGTGCAGGCCCAAACTGCGCCGTCCTTGCGTGGTTTTGAAAACGAGGACCTTGCGGCTGCGGTATTGCGGTTTGAAAGCGGTGCGGTCTGCACCATCACCGTGTCTGACAGCATTGCGTCGCCGTGGAGTTGGGAGCTCACCTCGCGCGAATACCCGATTTACCCCGCCACAAACGAATCCTGTTATCTGATTGGTGGTTCCGAGGGCGCATTGTCGATACCTGATATGCGGCTTTGGCAGCATGAAGGCGGCACGAGTTGGTGGAATCCGATCAAAGCGACGGTCATGCCCGTCAGCTCGTCCGACCCGCTGATCAATCAAATTGCCCACTTTCGGGATGTCATCTCGGGAACGGAAACGCCGCTCGTAACTGGCGAAGAAGGCTTGAAAACATTGCGCGTCGTCGAGGCGATTCAATCAGCTGCGCGCACACAGTCATTGGTTCAGCTGGATGTAGATCGGGAGGGAAACCCTGCTGCGGCTGAATAAAAATATCCTATATTTTGCAAAATGTATTGCGAAATTGGAAAAATGAGGCATTAATCTGCCACACAAACGGGTCCGATCGGGCCAACATACGTCTGGGAGGACAACATGACACTTAAACTGACACGCCGTCTTGCGATGGCTTCCATGATTGCAGCTGGCACATTTGCCGCCGCACCAGCATTTGCCGATGGTCACGCGATCCAGCTTCGCATGGCCACATCCGGTTCAGAAACAGATGCACGTTCTGTTGCACTGGCCGAAGTGTTCGGCCCTGCGGTGGCAGGCTTTGCATCCTACGAGCCATCCTACAATGCGACCCTGTTCGACCAAGGTACAGAGTTGGACGCGATCAGCCGTGGCAACCTTGAGATGTCGATCACATCGGCGCAAGAGCTGGCACAGTTCTTCCCCGAGTTTTCGATCTTTGCCACAGGGTATGTTCACCAAGACGCCGCGCACCAAGTGCGCGTGTTCAACGACCCGCTGATGGCTCCGTTCCTTGCAACTGTTGAGGAAGATTTGGGCGTGAAGCTGCTTTCCGTGATGTATCTGGGTCGCCGCCACGTGAACCTGCGCCAGACCCGCGAAGAGCTTGACGTGCAGACACCTGCCGACCTTGCTGGCGTGAACCTGCGGATGCCGGGCACGGATGCATGGCAGTTCTTGGGTGCCGCTCTTGGCGCCGCTCCAACGCCAATGGCCTTTACCGAAGTGTACACAGGCCTGAGCACCGGCGCGATCGACGGTCAGGACAACCCGCTTCCGACCGTGGTTGACCGCAAGTTTTACGAGGTCACAAACCAGATCGCGCTGACATCCCACCTTGTGGATCTGAACTACATCGCGATCTCTGCTGCGACGTTCAACGCAATGACACCTGAACAGCAGTTGACTGTCCAAAAGGCCGCTGATGCCGCTGCATCTGTTGGTCGATTGCGCCAGCTTGAGTTGGAAAACAACCTTGCGGCGTTCCTCGAGGATAACGGTGTTGAAGTGTATACACCTGATCTGGCAGCTTTCCGTGAGCACGTTCAGGCGCAGTATGTTGGCTCTGAGTTTGCCGCCAGCTGGCCCGAGGGCGTGCTAGACGCGATCAACGCACTAGGCAACTAAAACACAGTTGGGGAGACTTGCCATGCAAACGCTTTTTCGGTGGGTCTCCCGTATCACTGACGCAATCGCGGCCACACTGCTGGCCGTGATTTTCTTTACCTTCCTGCTCCAGATCGGATCGCGCTATACGCCGCGCATCATCCGCAACTTGGGTCTTGAAGAAACCTTTCCGACCCTTGCTTCCGTGCAACCCCTTGGCTGGACGCTTGAGTTCATTGCGATCCTTTGGGTCTGGGTGATCTTTTTTAGCTGCGCCTTTGTGGTGCGCGAGTGGGATCACGTGAAATTCGACATCATTTATCTGGCGGTCTCGCGCCGGATGCGGACGATTTTCGCAGTGATCTCTGCGATCGCCATAGTAGCGGGGATGCTCTATGCGCTGCTGCCCACGCTCGACTACATCGACTGGATGAAAATCCGCAAGACATCCACAGTGCGCAATCCGTTTACGGGCAGCAAAATCCCTATGCGGACGATCTTCAGCGTCTACGGCGCGTTCATGATAGTGGTGGCCGCGCGTTACGCATGGCTCGCGATTAACACTTTCCGAAACGGCCCGCCCAAGACCGAACTTGAAATCGTGCTCGAGGCCGAAGCCGCCACCGATGCCAACGCTGCGGAGGCAAAATCATGAGCATGGAACTTATCGCCCTTCTTGTGACGCTCTTTTTCCTCGCAGGGATCGGCACGCCGATTGGCTATTCGATCCTACTGGCCTCTGTCGTTTACCTTGGCATTGCCGGTCTTGATGTTGCACTGGCCGGCGAGAAAATTCTGCAAGGTTTCTACGGTAGTGCAATCCTGCTGGCCGTGCCACTGTTCATTGTCGCCGCCAACATCATGAATGCGGGGTCAGTCACAGACCGTTTGTTGAACTTCTGCGTTGCCGTTGTCGGACGTTTCAAAGGCGGGATGGGACATGTGAATGTCGCCGCCTCGCTGATCTTTTCGGGCATGTCAGGGTCCGCGGTGGCAGACGCGGCTGGCATCGGCAAGATCATCATCTCGATGATGACCCGCAGCGGCAAATACAGCCGTGGGTACGCGGCTGCGATCACTGCAGCTTCGGCGACTATCGGGCCGATCATTCCACCGTCAATTCCTATGGTTCTTTATGCGCTGGTGTCCAACGCATCCATTGGTGCACTGTTTCTGGCGGGCATCTTGCCGGGCCTTATCATGGGCGCCGTGTTGATGGGAATGAACGGTTATCTCGCCCATAAGCGCGGGTTCGAGGTCGAGGAAACAGTGCCGTTCAAACAACTGCCGCGTGCCACCGCGAATGCGTTTCCTGCACTGCTGATGCCGGTGATCCTGTTGTACGGAATCTACGGCGGTGTTACCACGCCGACGGAAGCCGCAGCTGTTGCCGCATTCTATGCGCTTTTGTTGGCGGGCTTGTTCTACCGCTCGCTCTCACTCAAGTCGCTCTACAATGTCTTCGTGGACTCCGCGCGATCCTCAGCGGCCGTCGGCATCGTGATCGGCGGGGCGTTTATCCTAAACTACATCGTAATTACCGAGCAGATCCCACAGGCGATTTCAGCCATGCTGGAAGGGGCGGAAATTAGCCCGCTAATGTTCCTGATCATGGTTAATGTGTTGATACTCTTGCTGGGATGCGTGCTCGATGCGACCACAATCATTCTTGTGATTGTTCCCCTGTTTATCCCGACATGCAAAGCATTGGGTATTGATCTGGTGCACTTCGGGGTTCTGGTTGTCGTCAATTCTATGATCGGGCTGATTACACCGCCCTATGGCATCTTGTTGTTTGTAATCAACGCGGTGACGGACATCCCCCTGCGCGAAATCATTTCAGAGATTTGGGCGTTTCTTGCTGTGCTGATCGCCGCGTTAATCGTGATGATGCTGTCGCCAAACCTCGTGCTTTGGCTACCACGGCTTCTTGGGTATCAGGGCTGATGCTGACAATCCCCACCCATATCGCGCCGGGTGAGCTGGCGAAAAAACTGAAAGCCATAGCGGCGGTCGGTTTTGACGCCATTGACCTAAGCCTGTCCGACGTGGCTCAGTTCGACGGCCCGCTCGACAACCTCGCGACCCTGATTGAACAAGCAGGCCTGAAAATCGCCTCACTCGGCGCGGTGCCGTCAGGTTCCAGTGCCGCCCAGA
>Ga0115562_1002378_pt1 | contig 13099 bp, 14 predicted proteins | sample COGITO_mtgs_1105_6_FD_87200 | JGI IMG/M metagenome (GOLD analysis project Ga0115562, IMG submission 87200) | Pelagic marine microbial communities from North Sea - COGITO_mtgs_110516 | ecosystem: Environmental > Aquatic > Marine > Epipelagic | place: Germany:Helgoland, sampling site Kabeltonne...
GGCAGATTTTGTCGATGTCCTCGGGGCGCAGATGGTTCTGCGCCTTGCCCTCGCGATATTCGCGGTCTGCGTTGATGAAGAGAACGTGGTCGCGTTTGGTTTTTCCGTCAGCGCCTTTTGCACCCTGCTTATTCATTACGAGAATGCAGGCAGGAATGCCGGTTCCGTAAAACAGGTTACTGGGCAGGCCGATGATGGCTTCTAGGTAGCCTTGCTCAATGAAGTATTTGCGGGCCTCTTGCTCGTCACCGCCCCTGAAAAGGACACCGTGCGGCATGACCGTCGCTAATCGACCGTCTTGTTTCAGAACTGACAACATGTGTTGGACGAACATCATGTCAGCCTTCTTGCCTTTTTCCGGCATCATCACGGGGAAACGGCCTGAAAATTTGAGTTCTTTCTTGATGTAGTTTTGGCTGAACGGCGGGTTTGCTAGCACGCGATCAAAGCGACGTAATTCGTTGTCCTCACCAAAATGCTGAGGTTCTCGGATCGTGTCTTCTTGGCGTATGTCGGCGTGAGAAATCCCATGCAGCAGCATGTTCATCTTGCAGATTGACCAAGTCGTCCCGATTTTTTCTTGACCGAAAAGAGCAATCTCATCTGCGTTGCCGTTGTTCTCGCGCAAATAATCGCGTGTTTGGATAAGCATACCGCCCGAACCAACGGTCGGGTCGTAGATGCTCATACCTTCTTGCGGGTCACAAACTTCAACACAAACACGGACCACTTCAGCGGGGGTGTAGAATTCGCCTGCCTTCTTACCGGCGGAATCTGCAAAGTATTTGATCAGCCATTCGTAGGCAGCGCCAAGCAGATCGGGGAACTCGAAGTCCTCATCCTTCAGCGGGATTTTTTCGAAGTTCTGAACGAAGTCGGCCAGAGTGTCGTCATCCAGGGTGCGCTGGCCAATCTTGCGGTTGAAGTTGATACTCTTGAGGACATCCTGCAAAGCATCAGGATTTGCATCTTCGATCGCTTCGAGGGCTTTGTTTAAAGCGGTCCCTACGTTTTCTTTAACGTGTTTTAAAGCAGGTCGCTGAACGATTTTGGTTTCGCCTTCTTCGACTACTTCTTCTTCCCAACCCTTGCTCCAGCGAGCCCGTTTTGGAACGAAGAAATATTTGCCGGAGAAATTGTCAGGATCGTTCAGTTCTACTGCGATATCGGCATCACTCATTCCCTTAGCTTTAAGGGTCGCTCGGAGTTCCTCTTGTCGTTGGTCAAACAGGTCGCTGGCTCTTTTCAGAAACAGCATGCCGAAAATGTATTCCTTGTACTCACTTGCATCCATGCTGCCCCGCAGGTCGTCGCAAGCCGTCATGAGGAGGCTTTCCAGCCTTGCAAGAGTGAGTTTAAGCTTCATGGTTTATTTCTTTCATTTTCAACAGCGCACATTGTTGGACGACATCTCAGGATTTCAGCTTAACTTAACAGCTACCTTTGTTGTGTGCATCCACAGACATACAAAACCTAGTGGATATCCACATGCCAGCAGAAGTTTGGCGATTGGTAGGTTAATCATGATCCAGCTTTGACAAGATGGCGGCATCCAAAGCCAAGTGCGTGATGCACATACGAAAGACATGGCGCGGATCGACACCCAAGAGTGCGGTGAGCTGAGGACTATGCTTGAGCGCACGAAAGCCCGCAGCGTACAGAAAGAAAAGCCAATCAAAGACTTCCAAAAGGCTGTGGATCGTCGCGTTGGTCAGGACCGGCGTGTCCGTTCATGGAGTCGATAGTCATGCTCGAACCCCTCTGTAACCCGCAGAAATTAGGGGTTTTTTGCGATTTATGGTATAATGGGGCAGGTAATAAATCTGCCTCCGATAGGAGGAAGTGATGTATGATGATTTGAATAAAAATTCAGGCCGAAAAGGCCTTAGCAACAGTTTTGATCAATCCGCAAAGCAGACCATGACGGTCGATGTGGAAAGGTACCAGAAGTATCTCGACGGATCGCATATGACAGCTGCAGAGAAGGAAGAGTTCCTTCAATCGCTGTGGAAGTTCATCATCGGCTTTGTCGAGTTGGGCTTTGGAGTCCATCCCCTTCAAGAAGTCTGTGGAAAAGACGCGGGCACTGTCTCTGGTAGTGCCAAAGACGCCATGGATGCTGTAAGCTCAGATAAAGCCAAACAAGAAGAAAAACCGAAGAGACCAAACCCCTAAGGGTGGTCCGGAGTTGCCATGAAAGATGAACAGATAAAAAGCACTGAAGTTAAACGAGCACTGATCTATTGCCGCGTGTCTTCCACAAAGCAAAGGCTTGAAGGCAGCGGACTTGAAAGCCAGGAACAGCGTTGCCGCGCCTATGCTGATGAACAGGGTTACGCTGTCGAGGCGGTCTTTCCTGATGATGTTAGCGGCGGCGGTGACTTTATGCGCCGTCCTGGTATGGTTGCGCTGCTCAGCTATATCGATGCGCAACCAGCTGTTTCGTACCAAGTTATCTTTGACGACCTGAAGCGCTTTGCGCGCGATACGGAGTTTCACTTGAAACTGCGACGTGAGTTCGTAAGGCGCGGTGCAACGATTGAATGCCTAAACTTCCGGCTTGAAGACACGCCCGAGGGCAAGTTCATCGAAACCGTGATTGCCGCACAAGGCGAGTTGGAGCGTGAACAAAACCGTCGTCAGGTCGTTCAGAAAATGAAGGCGCGTATCGAAAGCGGTTTTTGGGTGTTCCGCGCACCTGTCGGCTACCGATACGTCAATGCTCCGTCAGGCGGTGGCAAGGTTCTTGTCCCAGATGAAGTGCTGGCTCCTATTTTACGCGATGCGTTCGAAGGCTATGCGACGGGGCATTTCGCCTCGCAAGCTGAAGTGCAGCGTTTCTTGGAGCGCAACCCGCACTATCCAAAAGATAAGAAGGACGGAACACTCCGTCCTATGACTGTGAACAGGCTTTTGAAGAAAGCCGTCTACGCAGGCTATGTAGAAGCGCCCAAGTGGGGCGTCAGCGTGCGCAAAGGCCAGCATGAAGGCCTGATCAGCTTCGAGACATATCAGAAAGTCCAGGACATGCTTGAAGGACGAAAAAGGCGCTATCCGGCCCGTATGGACCACAACGAAGATTTCCCGCTTCGCGGTTTCGTCGCTTGCGATTGCTGCGGCAATGGAATGACCGCAGCGTGGTCGAAGGGAAAATATCGCCGCTACGCTTACTATCGATGCATGACGCGCGGGTGTGAAGCCATGAGCAAGTCTGTTCCACGTGCGAAGATGGAAGATGGCTTCGCCGAGATTTTAAAGGCGTTGGAGCCTGCGGAGAGTTTCTTTGAACTCGCAAAGGCCATGCTTCGGGACGCATGGGATAGACGTTTCTCCATTGCGCAAAGCGAGAAGACTGCCCTGAAGAACCAACTTGATGATCTGAACCAAAAGATAGAAAGCCTTCTGGACCGCATAGTTGAAGCCAACAACGCGTCGGTTGTGAACGCTTATGAAGGCAAGATCGACAAGCTCGAACGTGACAAGATAGTTCTCCAAGAAAAGATCGGAAAAGCCGTGCCAGAAAAGGGTCGGCTAGAGGATTGTATGGAACTCGCCTTGAGCTTCCTGTCAAACCCTTGGAATATATACAAAAATGGTGACTTTGCTATGCGTCAGACCGTACTTCGGATGGCGTTTTCGGAGCCACTCACGTATAGCCTAAATGGAGTGTATGGAACTCCAAAATTCTCATTCCCTTTCAGGTACTTAGAGGGAATTTCATGTAAGAAAAGCGAAATGGTGCTGTGAGGGAGGATTGAACTCCCGACCTCGTCATTACCAATGACGCGCTCTACCACTGAGCTACCACAGCATCGTGGCGGGTGAGTAGCGACAATCGACCCTCCGTGCAACCCCATTCTGGACGCCCCTGCACCCCTGCGATACAGAGGCAGCATGGCAGATAAAACCGCACCCCAATCCAAGGCCAAGGACGACCGTGATGCGCGCCTCAAGGCGGCGCTCAAGGCGAACCTAAGTCGGCGCAAGGCACAGGCCAAAGCGCGCAAAGATCCGGGCGAAGCGGCAGAACCCCCCAAGGAGCAGGGCAATGGATAGTATTTTGGTACGCGGCGGTGGCCCGCTGAACGGACAAATTCCGATCGCGGGGGCCAAAAACGCGTGTCTTGCGTTGATGCCGGCGACATTGCTCAGTGACGAGCCGCTGACGCTGACCAACGCGCCGCGCCTCAGTGACATTCGCACCATGACGCAACTGCTGCAATCGCTGGGGGCCGAGGTGACCGCGATGCAGGACGGTCAGGTGCAAGTGATGTCGTGCCACGGGGCGATCAACACGCGCGCTGAATATGACATTGTGCGCAAAATGCGGGCCTCAAACCTGGTACTTGGCCCGCTGCTGGCGCGCGAGGGGCACGCCGAGGTGTCATTGCCCGGCGGCTGCGCCATTGGCGCGCGCCCCATGGACATCCACACCGACGGGCTGGCCAAAATGGGCGCAGAGATTGATCTGCGCGATGGCTATCTGCATGCCAAGGCGCAGGGCGGCAAACTCAAGGGGGCGGTGATCGACTTTCCTTTTGCCAGCGTGGGCGCAACTGAAAACATTCTGATGGCCGCGACCTTGGCCAAGGGCACGACGGTGATCAACAACGCCGCCCGCGAACCTGAAATCGTGGACCTTGCCACATGCCTGCGTGCGATGGGCGCGCAAATTGACGGCGACGGTACACCGACGATCACCATTCAGGGCGTCGACCGTTTGCACGGGGCCACCCACCGCGTCGTCACCGACCGGATCGAATTGGGCACCTATATGCTGGCCCCCGCGATTTGTGGCGGCGAGGTCGAGTTGCTTGGTGGGCGCATCGACCTTGTCGGCGCGTTCTGTGAAAAGCTGGACGCGGCAGGCATCAGTGTCGAAGAGACGCAAAATGGTCTCAAGGTGCGGCGCAAAAACGGGCGCATTCGGGCCGTTGACGTCACAACCGAACCGTTCCCCGGCTTTCCGACTGACCTGCAGGCCCAGATGATGGCCCTGTTGTGCACGGCCGAAGGAACATCCGTGCTGGAGGAAAAGATTTTCGAAAACCGCTTTATGCATGCCCCCGAACTGACCCGTATGGGGGCCAAGATCGACGTACACGGCGGCACGGCCACTGTGACTGGTGTGGGCAAGCTGAAAGGCGCGCCTGTGATGGCCACCGATTTGCGCGCCTCTGTCAGTCTGATCCTCGCGGGTCTGGCGGCCGAAGGTGAAACACGGGTCGGGCGGGTCTATCACCTTGATCGTGGGTACGAACATGTGGTGCGAAAATTGTCCGGCGTTGGTGCCGACATTCAACGGGTGCAGGGCGAATGACTGACGCAAAATTCGAAGATGGGCGCGAGGCACCGCTGAACCTTGGCGCACTCGACAGTGACGATTTGCAGGTGATTTCGTCGCTGACGCAGGATTGTGTGTTTCCGATCACCGAGATGAAATTTGCCCGCGCGCAGCGCCGCTTTGCGCTGTTGATCAATCGTTTCCGCTGGGAAGATGCCGGGCAGGGGCGTCACGCGCCCGAGCGTGTGCAATCTGTGCTGGCTTTTGATCTGGTGTTGAACGTAGCGACCAATGGGATTGACCGGTCCGACAAGGAAACAGTTCTGTCGCTGTTGTCTATTACCTTCGAACCGGGCGAGGACGGGGCGGGCGACATCCTGTTGACCCTTGCCGGGGATGGGGCCATCCGTTTGCAGGTCGAGGCGATCGAGGCGACGCTCAAGGACGTGACGCGCCCCTACGTTGCCCCATCAAAATCCATTCCACACCACGATGACTGATCTGACCGTCCGGCTTGCCACGCCGGACGATGCGCCAAACTGGCGCGCGCTCAGACTGGATGGGATACGCGAAAACCCTTCGGTATTTATCGTAACGGCGGAGGAAGCCGCGGCGGTTCCGATGACAGAAGATATCCGGCGCCTCAGCAACGGTGACCGCGTGATGGCCTTTGTGCGCGAGACACCCGTCGGTATCGCCGGTTTCAACCGCAATGCCGTGCCGCGCGCGCGCCACCGCGCTGAAATCGGCCCTCTTTATGTTGCGCCTGAAGCGCGCGGCCGGGGTATCTCTGACCAGTTGATGGCAACGCTCATGGCAGCGGCCCACGCGGCGGGCGTCTGGCAACTCGAACTGTTTGTGAATGTCGAAAACGCCCCGGCCATCGCGTTATATAAGCGACACGGCTTTGCCGAAGCGGGCAAGATCCCCAACGCGATACACGGCGCACAAGGTTTAGAAGACGACCTTATGATGATCCGGACGGACAAGCCCGGCGCATAACGCGCCAGCGTGCGGCACTTCCCCACTTGAGCAGCCCGTGCCACGGGGCTATGTCGCCTATCAGCCGAGAGGACGACAATGCCCCAGTTTCTTGACTATAGTGATCCGGATTTCGAGGCGCGGTTTACCGCCCTTTTGAATGCCAAGCGCGAAGACAGCCCGGACGTGGATGCCGTTGTGGCCGACATCATCGCCGATGTGCGCGCCCGTGGCGATGCCGCCGTGATCGCCCTGACCGAACAGTTTGACCGCATCGCGCTGACACCAGACACCCTGCGGATCACACCCAAAGAGGTGGAGGCCGCAATAACCCAAGTGAGTGACGCGGACCGCGCAGCACTTGAACTGGCTGCAGACCGTATCCGCGCCTATCACGCGCGGCAGATGCCCGAAGATGCCCAATGGACGGATGATGTGGGCGCAACCCTTGGTTGGCGCTGGACGCCGGTGTCTGCGGCTGGACTATATGTGCCGGGCGGTTTGGCGAGCTACCCATCGTCGGTGCTGATGAATGCGATACCTGCCAAAGTGGCGGGTGTTGGGCGGTTGGCGATCACGGTTCCGACGCCAGATGGGGTACTGAACCCGCTGGTTTTGCTGGCAGCACAGATTGCCGGCGTCGATGAAATCTATCGCATTGGGGGCGCGCAAGCGATTGCGGCCCTTGCCTATGGCACCGAAACAATTGCACCCGTCGACAAGATCACCGGGCCGGGCAACGCCTTTGTGGCGGCTGCGAAACGTCGGGTGTTCGGCAAGGTCGGCATCGATATGATCGCGGGCCCTTCGGAGATCCTTGTGATCGCGGACGCTGACAACGACCCCGACTGGATCGCGCTGGACCTGCTCAGCCAGGCGGAACATGACGAAAGCGCGCAATCGCTGCTGATCACCACGGATGCCAAGTTTGGGCAAGCGGTTGCACAGGCCGTGGAAAAGCGGCTGGAGACGCTGAAACGGCGGGCAATTGCAGGCGCGAGCTGGCGGGATTTTGGGGCCATTGTCACCGTGCCCTCGCTGGATGTGGCCGCCGCATTGTCGGACCGGATCGCGCCCGAACACCTCGAACTGTGCGTGGCGGACCCACGGGCGCTGTCGGCGCAAATCACCCATGCGGGCGCGATATTCTTGGGGCAATGGACACCCGAAGCGATCGGGGATTACATCGGTGGCCCCAATCACGTGCTGCCAACGGCGCGGTCCGCGCGGTTTTCTTCTGGTCTGTCGGTGATGGATTTCGTCAAACGCACGACCTTGGCGGAAATGACGCCCGATGCCCTGCGCGCCATCGGCCCCGGTGCCGAACGGCTTGCCGCCTCCGAAAGCCTTGAGGCGCATGGGCTGTCCGTCACCGCGCGCCTGCGCAAGCTGAACGGATAGGGCAGGGGGCAGACATATCAGCACGGCGGGCCACGAAATACCTTGCCCGCCATTGTGTTGCCGACAGGGCTTGCGTAAGCATTCCAACCGAGCCCCTTGCAGATATGACCGCCCAAAATGACCCGCATTGCCCAGATCACACTTGATGACGCCAACCTGCCCGCCCCCACGCCCGAAATCGAGCAGGAGCGCAAGGTCGCGATGTTTGACTTGCTGGAGGACAATACATTTGTCCTGCCCTCGCGCGACGAACGCCCGGTCCCCGAAGGCCCGTATAACGTAGGGCTTTCTATCCGGGAAAAGCGTCTGGTGTTTGATGTGGAAACCCAGAACGCGGAAAAGGCGGCCGAGTTTCACTTGTCCCTTGGTCCCTTCCGGCAGGTGGTCAAAGACTATTTCCAGATCTGCGAAAGCTATTTCGAGGCGGTCAAGAAATTGCCCCCTTCCCAGATCGAAACCATCGACATGGCCCGGCGCGGTATCCACAACGAAGGCAGCCGGGTCTTGCAAGAACGGCTTGAGGGCAAAGCTGATATTGACACAGACACGGCGCGTCGCCTGTTCACCCTGATTTGCGTCCTGCATTTTGGCGGATAAATGACGCACCCTTTGCCGCAATCCGTTCTTTTTTGCTGCGATCATAATGCGGTCCGGTCCCCCATGGCCGAAGGGATCATGAAAAAATACTATGGGCAGGACACCTATGTTCAGTCCGTTGGCGTCAAAAACGATATGGAAATTGATGGCTTTTCCATCGCCGTCTGTCAGGAACTGGGGGTCGAACTCAGTCGGCATCGCTCGCGCAGCTTTGACGAGATGGAACAGTGGGGCGATGATCTGTCCTCTTTTGATCTGGTCGTCGCACTGTCCCCCGCCAGCCAACGCCGCGCATTGGAATTGACCCGATTCTATCATCTCGACGTGGAATACTGGCCCATCCTTGACCCCACAGGACTGGGCGAAACACGGGAATCGAAATTGACCAGCTACAGGTCCGCGCGCGATCAGATCATCAAACGTCTGGTCGACCGCTGGGGCCCCGCACAAGAGAGCACATGATGGATATCATTCAACGCTATTTCGATGCGTTCAACGCCGACGACTATGACACCATGCTGGCCTGCGTCACCGAGGATGTGGCCCATCACGTGAACGAAGGACAAATTCGCACAGGCCGTGCGGCATTTGCCGAATTCTGCGCACATATGGCGCGCTGCTATGGTGAAACGTTGACCGACATCGTTGTGCTCGGCGATGCCACAGGCACCCGCGCGGCTGCCGAATATGTGGTGAATGGGACATACCTTGCCACCGATCCCGGAATGCCAGAGGCACATGGACAGTCCTACCGCCTGCCTGCCGGATCGTTTTTCGAGGTGTCAGACGGACAGATCTCGCGGGTGACAACCTATTACAATCTGGCAGACTGGATGGCACAGGTCGCCGCATGAGGACAGAAATCCTGACAGGCGATGCGTTGTCGGGGGCTTTGGACGATCTTGCCCACCTGCGCATCAGGGTGTTTCGGGACTGGCCCTATCTCTATGACGGGACGGCGGACTATGAACGCACCTATTTAAAGGCCTACGAACGCGCGCTCCAAGCCATCGTGATTGGCATCTATGATCAGGACGAGCTGGTGGGGGCCTCGACCGGGGCACCGTTGGCCGAACACGCCGATGATTTCTTTCAGGCCTTTGATGGCACAGACATCAAAATCGACAAGATGTTCTATTGCGGCGAAAGCCTGCTGTTGCCGCGATATCGCGGGCAGGGCATTGGCCACCAGTTCTTTGATCAGCGCGAAGCGTTCGCGCGTGACCTGGGGTTTGAGCAGATTTGCTTCGCCGCCGTCGTGCGTCCGGCGGATCATCCGCTTCGACCGCACGACTATCAGCCGCTGGACGGTTTCTGGCACAAACGCGGCTATGACCGGTTGCATGGTGCCGTGGCACACTTCAGCTGGAAAGACATCGATCAGGCCGCAGAGACGGAAAAGCCGCTGCAAATGTGGGGCCGCGACCTCTAGGGGACCCTAATCAGGTGCATATCTGCGCGGCGCTGTCGCCATAGGCCTTCCAACGCAGCCAGAACCGTTCGTCTATCGCCCGATCAGATGTGCGCACCTCTTGGGCGGTGTGCGGATCACCAAAGAAACTGGCCCCGCGGCGTTGGTCCATCGGCAACAGCGATTGGTTCGCCACGGCCTGCACACACCCGCACCGCGCGCGGCTGGCTTGCCTGCGATCTGACTGAATGCACGCCGTGTAAATTGGACCTGTCGCGAACATCACAGTTGGCGATGACCGGACAGCATTTGAGCTGGAATAGCGGGTGCCGTTGCCAGAACAGGCCCCAAGGGCCATGGCCGACACGGCCGCAAAAAAGATCGTGGATGGTTTCATGCGAAATGCTCTGCTCTGCTCTGGCGATTTTTACCACTCTTGAGTAACTGTAGTATTGTCGATTTTGGCAGCAAGAGCAATTGACGAACGATTGGGGCGCACGGGCTAGGCCAATCCAGTCGGCGTTTGACCAAACAAATGCGCCTACCTATATATACGAAACCAAACCGGAGGGTCCGATGATCCGCACGCGCCTTATCCTGACTTTGTTGCTCGCCACCGCGACACTCGCAGCGTGCGAGACGGCCAAAGGTGTCGGCAGAGATATCACGCGCGCCGCCGAAGCCGTTGATCGCGCGATTTAGCGGTCCTCCAAAGCAGTCGCCTATCACCCCTCCAGTGTATCAAAGATGCGCGAATGGGGATGTCGTTGCACCTGACCAATCTTAACCAAATATTTGCGGTGAGGGACGTATCACGCCCTGCGTCGCGATTCACGTCACAGGCCACGTGCGTTAGCCCAAATGCGTTAACCCAAAATTGACAAATGCCACCGCACGCCCTGTTTACCCGACGCAGGGTGTATTGACGGTGCACAGCCTGTGCACAGGTCGTGTACGGCCTGTGCAGCCCATTTCGCCATAAAACAAAGGCGTTAACCCTCGATTCGCGGCATATAGCGGATGTGCGGCACCGACCGTTGCGCGGCGCGGCATTGACGGCCATTGACCAGCCCCGCGTTCCGCTACATATCCCACTCATGACACCACTTTCACATATCCGCAATTTCTCCATCGTGGCCCACATCGACCACGGGAAATCCACGCTTGCTGATCGCCTCATCCAGTCGACCAATACGGTCTCTGCCCGCGAGATGAAGGCGCAGTTGCTCGACAGCATGGATATCGAACGTGAACGCGGGATCACGATCAAAGCGCAGACAGTGCGGATCAATTACACCGCCGACAACGGCGAGGACTATGTTCTCAACCTCATCGACACGCCCGGCCACGTCGACTTTGCTTACGAAGTGTCGCGCAGCATGCGCGCGGTCGAAGGATCGTTGCTGGTTGTGGATGCAAGTCAAGGCGTCGAGGCGCAGACGTTGGCCAACGTGTATCATGCCATTGATGCGGATCACGAGATCGTGCCGATCCTGAACAAGATCGACCTGCCTGCTGCTGATTGCGACCGTGTGGCCGAACAGATCGAGGACGTCATCGGCATTGATGCGTCCGGTGCCATTCGGGTGTCAGCCAAGACAGGCGAAGGCATCCATGAAACGCTTGAGTCAATCGTAAAGCATTTGCCAGCCCCCAAAGGGAACGAGGATGCGCCGCTCAAGGCGATGCTCGTGGATTCCTGGTACGACAGCTATCTGGGCGTGATCGTTCTGGTCCGCATCATTGATGGCCGTCTGAAGAAAGGTGAGCGGGTCAGGTTCTTGTCCAATGACACCGTGCACCATGTGGACCGTATCGGCGTGTTCCGCCCTGCTATGCAGGTTGTGGATAGCCTCGGCCCCGGCGAAATCGGATTTCTGACCGCCAGCATCAAACAGGTGCGCGACACCCGCGTGGGCGACACCATCACGCACGAACGCAAACAGGTCGAGGCACTGCCCGGCTTTAAACCTGCGCAACCGGTCGTCTTTTGTGGGCTGTTCCCGGTGGACAGCAACCAGTTCGAAGACTTGCGCGACGCCATCGACAAACTGGCGCTCAATGACGCTTCCTTTAGTTTCGAGATGGAAACATCAGCGGCCCTTGGGTTCGGTTTTCGGTGCGGGTTTCTGGGGCTTTTGCACCTTGAGGTGATCCGTGACCGGATCGAACGTGAATACGACATCGATCTGATTACAACGGCACCGTCCGTTGTCTATCACGTCTATATGCGTGACGGCACGATGACCGAACTGCATAACCCAGCCGATATGCCGGACCTGTCCGTCGTGGACCACCTCGAAGAACCCCGGATCAAAGCGACGATTCTCGTGCCCGACGAATACCTCGGTGACGTGCTGAAGCTGTGCCAAGAGCGGCGTGGCATTCAGATGGATCTGACCTATGCCGGTTCACGCGCGATGACTGTCTATGACCTGCCTCTGAACGAGGTCGTGTTCGATTTCTATGACCGTCTGAAATCTGTGACCAAGGGCTATGCGTCCTTTGACTACCAACTGACAGGCTACCGCGAGGACAATCTGGTCAAGATGTCGATCCTTGTGAACGACGAACCCGTCGATGCCCTGTCGATGATGGTGCACCGTGACCGTGCCGAAATGCGGGGCCGGGCCATGGTCGAAAAGCTAAAAGACCTGATCCCGCGCCATATGTTCAAAATCCCGATCCAAGCTGCCATCGGCGGCAAGGTGATCGCGCGCGAGACACTGTCGGCGATGCGCAAGGATGTGACCGCCAAGTGTTACGGTGGGGACGCCACGCGCAAACGCAAGCTGCTAGACAAGCAGAAGGCGGGTAAGAAGAAGATGCGCCAGTTCGGCCGGGTCGACATCCCCCAAGAAGCGTTCATCAGCGCCTTGAAGATGGACAGCTAAACTCTGCACAGCCATCGCGCCCTGTGAGGTGCGGTGGTGACCATCAGGTCTTGGCAGATTTCGTCACATATATAGCAGACGCATATAGGTCTTGGGCCTGATGTAATTGGGCGGCCCCCCACGCGACTTGCCTCCTTAGAGTAGACTCCCTGTGTGTCGCCACTCACACATGGCCACCATGGCGCATGCGATCCCATACCGGGTCAAGCAGCGCCAATAAGCGCCCCTATCACCATACGACCCAATCGCTTTGTCAGCCTGATGTACGTTCTCTTTCCAGCGAGGGAACGAAAGGGGTTGTCGACGACATCGGCTTGGTCCGAACCCGTCAGAGCATTGGATAGAAGATGGGGAGATAAGCGTCCCTCTGACATGTGGAACGGATACAAGACGGCAAATCCCGAGTTCTATCTCTTCGCGTTCGCGGTTTGCTCAGGAAAGTTGCGTTTTGAGGGGTGTTTTGCTGTGAATCGGTCGTTTTCAGAATTGGCGTTTTGGCGGATTCGGGTGTGTTTTGGCGGATTTTGCTGA
>Ga0115562_1002397_pt1 | contig 13058 bp, 14 predicted proteins | sample COGITO_mtgs_1105_6_FD_87200 | JGI IMG/M metagenome (GOLD analysis project Ga0115562, IMG submission 87200) | Pelagic marine microbial communities from North Sea - COGITO_mtgs_110516 | ecosystem: Environmental > Aquatic > Marine > Epipelagic | place: Germany:Helgoland, sampling site Kabeltonne...
AAAAGATGGAACAGGCGCGAGCGTGACGATGAAAAGTAGAAAGACTGTCAGTAAACGTGTCATTGTATCGCTTCCTTAATTCAGTTGCGGTGGGCCGTTTGGCGCCACGCATGTGTTCTTTGATGTTACCGGACAGTTCGGCGCGTTCACACCTAGACCGGCGTTCAGAACCTCGACGCTGGCGTCAACAGACGCTGTGCCGACGCTTTCAATCGCAGCCCCCGTCACGGAGAGGACCGCCCCTGTCGCCATAATCGGAACCGCCGAAACAGTAGCAGCCCCTGATGCGACCGCGTTGACACTGTGGCTGGCCGCCTGCGCACTATGATCGGCGGACTGCGCCGTGTGTTGGGCGCTGGGCGCAGCACAGGCAGCGGTCAGAGCCAGCGTTGTCAGGGTGATTGTTGTCGTCATCAGTCGCATGTTGCTTCTCCATATTTGAACATTGTTCATATTCATACGGGCAGAGCAAAACGAGGTCAACACATTTCTTGAACGATGTTCACATATAAGCAAGAACCAATAAACTGCGTTCTTCAGCGCCAAAACTGATTTGCATCTAGGCTTATAGCGGCAAGGCCACCGTCGACTTGATTTCTTCCATCGATAATAGCGCCGTCACATTGTGCACCTTCACTTCGGAAATAAGCGCCTGATAGAAGGTGTCATAGGCCCGCGCGTTCTGCACACGGACCTTCAGGATATAATCGATATCCCCTGCCAGCCTGTGCGCCTCCTGCACCTCCGGTCGGGATTTCAGCGCTTTCAAGAAGCGCCCCTGCCAGTCCGCGTCGTGCTCGGACGTGCGGATCAGAACAAAGAAACAGGCCTCAAATCCTAGCGCCTCAGCGTCCAACAAAACGGTCTGTTGGCCAATGATTCCCGCCTCCCGCATCTTGCGAATGCGATTCCACACAGGCGTCTTGGACGACCCTACAGATTTGGCAATATCGTCCAGAGATTGCGCCGCATCCGCCTGTAGGGCCGCCAAAATCTTCCGGTCCGTTGCGTCAATTCGCGCTGACATTCTCATTTCTCCTCAATGGTAGGACACACGGTCCAATCTGGCAGCAATGCAGAACGCGTGTTCTTAACTGGTCCCTAGGGGAAGTAAATATCAGAACATTATTCTATATTGAACCCAAGAAATCAAAGGTTCACCCCATGAAGCACTTCCCCATCTTCCTTGCCGTCGAAGGCCGCCGCATCGTTCTTTCAGGCGGAGGCGATGCCGCAATGGCCAAGCTGCGCCTGCTGATGAAGACCAAAGCGCATCTGACCGTGATCGCGGCAGAGGTCGCCGAAGACATCCGTAAATGGGCGACGCAAGGCAGGCTGCGGATCATCGAGCGCAGCATGGAACCCGGCGACGCAATTTGTGCCGCCCTTTTCTATGCGGCCAACGAAGATGGCGTAGAGGATGCACGCGTATCCGCAATCGCTCATGCCGAAGGCGCATTGGTCAATATCGTCGATAACCTTGCCGACAGCCAGTTCATTACCCCCGCCATCGTGGATCGCGACCCCGTAACCGTGGCCATCGGGACCGAAGGTGCCGCACCCGTCCTCGCTCGCGCCATCAAGGCTGATCTGGAAGAGCGTCTGCCCACATCGCTGGGTGTCTTGGCACGCATCGGCAAAACCTTCCGTCATGCGGTCGATGTCTTGCCGATGGGGCGCAAGCGCCGTGACTTCTGGACGTCATTCTATTTTGGGACAGGGCCGCAGGCTCTGGCTGACCAAGGCAAAGATGGCGTGATACCCGCGCTTGAAACGCTGCTGGATGCCCATGTCATGACGTCCGCCAAGCAAGGCTCTGTTGATCTTGTTGGCACAGGCCCCGGCGATCCGGAGTTGTTGACGCTGAAGGCGCGCAACGCGCTCGACAAGGCCGATGTCGTCATTCACGACCGTTTGGTCACAGGAGAAATCCTCGAACTTGCCCGCCGGGAAGCGATCATCATTGATGCAGGCAAAGAGGGTTTCGGCAAATCCATGGCGCAGGCCGATATTGACGCACTGATTGTTCAGCATGCGCTGGACGGACACCACGTCGTCCGCCTGAAAGCCGGTGATCCGACAGTCTTTGGCCGTCTGGACGAAGAGATCGAGGCAATCGCGGCCCACGACATCCCCTATCGCATCATCCCCGGCATCACCGCCGCCTCTGCCGCCGTAGCAAACATCGGACAAAGCCTGACCAAACGGGGGCGCAATTCGGCGGTCCGTCTGATCACAGGCCACGACACCAAAGGTTACGCCGATCACGACTGGAAAGCGCTCGCAACCCCCGGTGAGGTCGCCGCGATTTATATGGGCAAGAAGTCCGCGCGCTTTATCCAAGGCCGATTGCTGATGCATGGCGCAGATCCGGCAACGCCCGTCACGATTATCGAAAACGTCAGCCGCGCCGATCAGCAAATCATTGCGACGACATTGGTTGAATTGGAACCGACCCTCACGCAGGCGGATCTCAAAGGTCCCGCCATCACATTCTATGGCCTCGCGCCCCGCGATGCCCAGACCCAAGCCCGCCAAATCAGGGAGTTTGCATAATGCCCCGCACATTCACCCCCAAAGTCGTCACCGCCAATGCCCTGCTTGAAGGCGACGCCGTTTGGCTGACCGAAGCAGACACATGGACGCGCGACATCAGCGATGCCGAATTGATGACCGATGAGGCTCATGCCGAATTGCGGCTTCTTGAGGCGCAAGCGCGTGTGGACGAGATCGCAGGCGCTTATCTGGCCGACGCCAAACCCGGTGCAGACGGGCCGGAACCCACGCACTTCCGCGAAGAATTCCGCACGCGCGGCCCATCCAATTATGCCCATGGCAAGCAAGTGGAGCTTTCATAATGTACACCTATACAGACTTTGACGAGGCGTTCGTTCGCTCCCGCGTTGCCCAATTTCGGGGGCAAGTAGAACGGCGCATCGATGGCTCGCTGACAGAAGATGAATTCAAGTCATTGCGCCTGATGAACGGCCTTTATTTGCAACTGCACGCCTATATGCTGCGCGTCGCGGTGCCTTATGGCACGCTGAACCCCGCGCAGATGCGCCAGCTCGCCTATATCGCGGACCGTTGGGACAAGGGCTATGGCCATTTCACGACGCGCCAGAACATCCAGTACAATTGGCCCAAACTGCAAGATGTGCCAGACATGCTCGAGGCACTTGCAGATGTTGGCATGCATGCGATCCAGACCTCTGGTAACACGATCCGCAACGTGACAGCCGACCATTTCGCAGGTGCCGCAGCGGACGAGATCGAAGACCCCCGCGCCATTGCCGAATTACTGCGCCAATGGTCGACTGACCACCCCGAATTCCAGTTCTTGCCACGCAAGTTCAAGATTGCGGTCACAGGTGCCGCACATGACCGCGCCGTCACCAAAGCCCACGACATCGGACTACGCATGGTGCGCAATAATGCAGGCGAGCCGGGCTTCGAGGTGATTGTCGGCGGTGGCCTAGGTCGCACGCCAATGGTCGGCAAAGTGCTGCGCGCCTTCCTGCCAAAGGCCAATCTTCTACCCTATTGCGAGGCCATCGTCAGCGTCTACAACCTGCTGGGTCGCCGCGACAACAAGTATAAAGCGCGGATCAAGATCACCGTGCATGAGAACGGTTTGGATAAAATCCAAGCGCTTGTGGAAGAGCGTTTTGACACGATCCGCGCCGGGTTCACTGGGCACGATCAAGCGCTGTTGGCAGAGATTGAAAGCGCATTTGCGCCACCTGCATTCGCCAACAAGTCGACCGATGGTTATGAAGCCGCACGTCTGGCCAACCCTGCTTTTCGGTCATGGACTGATACCAATCTCGCCGCGCATAAAGCCGACGGCTATGCGATCGTGTCGATCAGCATAAAGAAACATGGCGCAACACCGGGCGATGCGACCTCTGGCCAGATGCGTGTTATGGCCGATCTCGCCGAGCAATACGGCCACGGCGAGCTGCGCATTAGCCACGAGCAGAATGTGATACTGCCGCATGTCCACAAGGCCGACCTCGCCAAAGTCTACGCCGCCTTGCGTCAGGCGGACCTTGCGACAGCCAATATCGGCCTCGCGTCCGATATCATCGCCTGCCCTGGCATGGACTACTGCGCACTGGCCACGGCACGGTCGATCCCGATTGCGCAGGAAATCGCCACACGGTTCGATGAGCTGAAGATCGAGCATGAGATTGGTCAGTTGAAGATCAAAATCTCTGGCTGCATCAACGCCTGTGGTCACCACCACGTCGGTCACATCGGCATTCTTGGCCTCGACCGTGCGGGTGTAGAAAACTACCAGATCACGCTGGGCGGCGACGGAACCGAGACAACAACGATCGGTGAACGCGCAGGCCCCGGCTTTAGCGCTGTCGAAATTGTGCCTGCAATCGAGCGTTTGGTCACCGGCTACCTTAGCCTCCGCCGCGATGCTGACGAGACTTTCCTACAAGCCTATCGTCGCCTTGGTTTGGAGCCATTCAAAGCTATCCTGTATCCAGCAGAGGACAAAGCAAATGCCGCTTAAAGAACTGGCCGAGCGCCGCAACATCCTGCACCGTAAATCCGATGCGCAAACCGTGCTGCGCCATGCATTAACGGACGTCCAGATTGGCAAGATCGCCATGGTGTCCTCTTTCGGGGCGGAAAGCGTCGTACTGCTGCATATGATCGCAGAAATCGACAAAGCCACGCCGGTGATCTTTCTCGACACTGAAATGCTGTTTCCCGAAACGCTGACCTATCAACGTGAAGTGGCAGCGTCTCTCGGCCTGACGGATGTGCGCGTGATTTCGCCAAACCGGAATGCTGTGCTGACCGAGGATGTGGACGGGTTGCTGCATCAGGCTGATACCGATGCCTGCTGCGATCTGCGCAAAACGCGGCCTTTGGCAGAAGCGCTATCCGCGTTTGATGGTTGGATCACCGGGCGCAAACAATTCCAAGGCGGCAAGCGCGCGCAGCTACCGCTCTTTGAAAAAGACGGCCGTAAGATCAAGGTTAATCCCCTGGCCAAATGGACGGCGCAAGACTTGCAGGCCTACATTGCCCAGCATGATCTGCCACGGCATCCGCTGGTTGCCAAAGGCTATCCGTCCGTCGGCTGTATGCCTTGCACGACGCGGGTCGGCGACCATGAAGATCAGCGTGCAGGTCGGTGGCGCAACAGTGAAAAAACAGAATGCGGCATCCATTTTAAAGACGGTGTAGTCGCAAGAGAAGGACAAGCCGCATGAGCGTGATTGTAACAGATACAGGCTTTGCCAATGATGACTTTGCATGCGGCTTTGTTGGTTTGGACGAGGTCGCGGCCAATGATTGCGAATATGGGATTGATCTGCCTTCGGACACTGCACCAGAGTCGCTTGCGGGTTTGAATAACGCCGCAATGATCCGCATCGACTTTCCTTCATCCGCCGACGGACGCGGTTTCACGCTGGCGGCGCTGCTGCGCCGCGCGGGCTATAAGGGACGGCTACGGGCCAAGGGCCATGTGCTGGCCGATCAATACGCGATGGCGCGGCGATCCGGCTTCGACGAGGTCGAAATTGATGACGCCCTCGCCGACCGACAGCCAGAAGACCAGTGGCAATTCCGCGCGGATTGGCAAAATCACAACTATCAGGCACGCTTGCGCGGCTGACCCCCTTCCCCTGATCCAGATCAATGACTACACCGGAGGGCGGCCCTAAAAGGCTGCCATGACACATATGACCGAGCAAACACCAGTGACCACACAGACCGCCAAAGCTGTCCCCACCCTGCCTGATGCGCAGAGGGTGACCGAAGTGAAACACTATACCGACCGGCTCTTTTCGTTCCGTGTGACACGACCCGCATCGCTGCGGTTCCGGTCCGGCGAATTTGTGATGATCGGACTGATGGGCGATGCCGATCCGAAGACCGGCAAGCAAAAACCATTGCTGCGGGCCTATTCCATTGCGTCCCCGTCTTGGGATGAAGAGTTGGAGTTCTATTCCATCAAGGTGCAAGATGGCCCGCTGACATCAAGATTGCAGCACATCCAACCCGGAGATGAGCTGATCCTGCGACCCAAACCCGTTGGAACATTGGTCCATGACGCACTGATCCCCGGCAAACGAATCTGGTTTTTTGCGACCGGCACCGGATTTGCGCCATTTGCATCTCTCTTGCGCGAACCGCAGACCTATGAGGACTATGACGAGATCATAATCACCCATACGTGCCGCGAAGTCGGCGAACTGACCTATGGGCGCGATCTGATTGAAGCATTGAAGGACGATGAACTCCTCAATGAAGTCATCGGCGAAGGTTTTTGGAAGAAGATCAAATACTACCCCACCACGACCCGCGAGCAAAGCCCCAAGATGGGCCGGATCACGGATTTGATGCGGTCAGGCGAGGCGTTCGCAGACCTTGGCGTGCCGCCCTTGTCGCCGGAAACGGACCGAGCGATGATTTGCGGCAACTTGGCGTTCAACCTCGAACTGAAGGAAATGTTCGAGGAATACGGGCTTGTCGAAGGCGCAAACTCGAAACCGCAGCATTATGTTGTGGAAAAGGCATTCCTTGACTAGGTGAATGAAAACAGGCCGCAGCATTTGCTACGGCCTGTTTCTTTTCTCAGACGTGAACCAGTTTGTCTGGTTTACTCGCTGACTTCTTCAGTTGCGCCTGTGAGGCTGTTGAGCGCATCTCCCACAGCACCTTCGACTGATTCAGTGACGTCATTCATCACTTCTTCAGCGGCAGCTTCTGCGGCAGCGGCGGCTTCTTCAGCAGCTTGTGCGGCTTGCTCAAGTGCGGCAGCAGCAGCTTCTTCAGCAGCCTGAGCCGCCTCAGTTGCAGCAGCTTCTGCCGCAGCGGCTGCTTCTTGTGCGGCGGCCTCGGCTTCTGCGACGGCTTGCGCAGCAGCGGCTTCAGCTTCTGCTGCAGCTTCAGCGGCGGCGGCTTCAGCTTCGGCAGCAGCCTGTGCTTCGGCTTCTGCAGCAGCTTCTGCTGCAGCGGCAGCCTCAGCAGCAGCAGCCTCTGCCTTTTGTGTTGCACCAGTTAGTACACCAACGGCTTCACCCGGGCCGCGGCCCTCTGCAGCATACTGGTAGCCGAAAAAACCAACGACTGCCAAAACAACAAGAATGATAATTGCACGCATGGGTCATCTCCTTCCAAATTTAGACATTTGGGCCCCCATCGGACCTTGTGGCGGGATATGTCAGATGGCTCGCGAAAGGGAAAGTGCAAACGCAGGGGAAAAATGAGCAGAAAACCGCATCTTTTGCGGGTTGAAGGTACCTCTGGGGGTGGTTAGTTTGCTCAATACCAATACGGAACAATACAAAGGATAAAGACCATAGGACGCAGACCCCATAACGCCCCACCACAACGTGACACCGGACCACGGATCAACGACCGCATTAGGTCAGACGAGATCCGCTTGATCGGTGCCGAAGGCGAAAACGTCGGAGTAGTAACTCCTGCACGTGCGATGGAAATGGCCGATGAAGCTGGCCTTGATTTGGTAGAGATTTCTCCCAATGCCAATCCACCGGTTTGCAAAATCATGGACTATGGCAAGTTCAAATACGAGACTCAGAAGAAAGAAGCTGAGGCTCGTAAGAAGCAAAAGATCATCGAGATCAAAGAAGTGAAATTCCGTCCAAACACGGACAATCACGACTACGAAGTGAAGATGCGCAACGTGTTCAAATTCCTCGAGAATGGCGACAAGGTAAAAATCACACTGCGTTTCCGTGGTCGTGAAATGGCGCACCAACAGTTGGGCCGTGAGTTGCTGGAACGTGTGGCCGAGGACACCAAAGAAACAGGCCGTGTTGAGAACTTCCCGAAAATGGAAGGCCGCCAGATGGTCATGTTGATTGGGCCTCTGCCCAAGTAAACACCAAGGCGTAAGTTATTGAAAAGCCCCCGCTTTTGCGGGGGCTTTTTTTGTTTATGCAGCAGCTGTGACGGCTCTGCCGGTCATAACCTTGACCAGATGCGCACGGTATTCTGACGATCCATGTAAATCGGCGATCATCCCATCAGCGGCTACCGACAGCCCATTCAGGGCCGCTGCAGAGAAGTCAGCTGAAAGTGCCGCCTCAGCCTCGCTCCACCGGAAAACGCCGCCCTCTGACGCGCCTGTCACCGCCACGCGCACGCCATCCGCGTATTTGGCCACGAAGACACCAACCAGCGCAAAGCGCGATGCGGGCTGGACAAACTTTTCGTAATGCGACTTCTCAGGGACCGGGAAACGCACTTCGGTGATGACTTCGCCTTCATCGAGTGCTGTCTCAAACATCCCCTGAAAGTAATCATCCACCGCAATCTCGCGGGCATTAGTGATGATGGTAGCACCTGAACCAAGTGCCGCTGCCGGATAACATGCAGAAGGGTCATTGTTGGCCAAAGACCCGCCGATCGTCCCGCGATTACGCACCGCCGGATCACCGATATTGCCTGCAAGACCCGCCAGTCCCGGATAAAGGGCCGCCGCCTCTTTGGCCACGGTCGCATGGTTGGTGGCCCCACCGATGCAAACTGAGCCGTCATCCGCCAGACAAACACCCTGCATTTCGCCGATGCCAGTCAAGCTGACCAAGGCCGATGGCATCGCCAGCCGCTGTTTCAGCGTCGGGATCAGTGTCTGCCCCCCGCCCAGCGCTTGCGCGTCTTCGTCTTTCAGTGCCTTGACTGCATCTGCAATCGTGGAAGGCCGTTCGATATCAAAAGCATACATGAGCGTTCTCCCTTATGCGTTTTTCATTGCAGCCCAGACGCGCGCTGGCGTCAAAGGCATGTCGATGTGAGTGACGTTCTTACCGCCGGATTGCAGCGCGTCAATGACAGCGTTAACAACGGTTGGCGGCGAACCAATCGCGCCCCCCTCGCCGCACCCTTTGGCACCCAATGGGTTGTGCGTACAAGGTGTGCCATCCTCATGATCCACTGCGATGAACGGCAGATCATCAGCTCGCGGCATCACGTAGTCCATATAGCTTGCAGACAGAAGCTGCCCGTTCTCGTCGTAGGTTGTGTTTTCCAGCAGGGCCTGTCCGATCCCTTGGACGACCCCACCATGCACCTGCCCGCTGACGATCATAGGGTTCATCACATTGCCGAAGTCGTCACATGCGGTGAACCGTTCGATCGTGACTTTTCCAGTTTCGGGATCAACCTCAACCTCACAAGCATAGGCGCCTGAGGGGTACGTAAAGTTGGCCGGATCATAAAACGCGGTTTCCTCCAAGCCGGGTTCAATATCCTCAATCGGGTATCCGTGCGGAATATAGGCCTTCAGGGCGACCTCACCGAAGCTCACCGATTTATCGGTACCCTTAACGGTGAACTGTCCATCGGTAAAATCCACGTCGTCCGCAGAGGCTTCCAGCATATGCGCTGCAATCTTCTTGGCCTTGGCGATGATCTTTTCCGTGGCCCGCACCATAGCAGAGCCACAGACCGCAAGACTGCGCGAACCATAGGTTCCCATGCCAAACGGTATCTTTGATGTATCACCATGCACGATATCAACCGAGGCAGGATCAATCCCCAGCATCTCGCCCACGATCTGCGGGAAGACGGTTTCGTGACCTTGCCCGTGGCTATGCGCACCAACCATGACACTTAGGTTCCCTGTCGCGTTCACGCGAACCGTTGCGGCGTCGTAAAGACCCACACGGCTACCCAACACACCCACAAGGTTGGATGGCGCAATACCACATGCCTCGACATAGGCGTTGATACCCAATCCGCGCAGCATGCCTTTGGCTTCGCTGGCTTTGCGACGCTCTTCAAACGCCTTGCGGTCAACCATCGCCTCCATCTTGTCCATCAGCGCGTCGTAGTTGCCGCTGTCGTATTCCAGACCCGCAGCACTGGCGAAGGGGAATTGATCGGGCTTGATGAAGTTCTTACGCCGCAACGCGATCGGGTCCATGCCTAACTCGCGGGCTGCCATGTCGATCACGCGCTCGAGCGAATACGTGGCCTCTGGTCGCCCAGCGCCTCGGTAGGCATCGACCGGGGCTGTATTCGTGAACACGGCCTTAAGGTTCACATAGACGTGCGGAACAGTATAATTACCCGCCATCAAAGTACCGTGCAGAAAGGTTGGTGTCGCAGTAGAGAAGTTGGACAAGTACGCCCCGACATTGGCAAGCGTTTCCGTCCGGAACGCAATGAATGTGCCGTCTTTCTCGCAGGCCAACTCAATCTTGGTCACGTGATCGCGGCCATGGGCATCGCTCAGGAACGACTCAGAACGGTCTGCGACCCATTTCACAGGACGGCCAACCTTTTTGGCAGCGGCCAATACAAGAGCCTCTTCGCCATAGTGATAGATCTTGGACCCAAATCCACCACCCACATCTGGCGCGATGACGGTTAACTTGTTCTCAGGAATGCCCATCACGAAGGCCGAGATCAGAAGGCGTGTCAGATGGGGGTTCTGTGATGTCGTTTGCAACAGATAGGAATCGCCGGCGGCATCATACGTGCCGATAGAGGCGCGCGGCTCCATCGCGTTTGGCACCAGACGGTTATTGACCAGTTCCAGCGTGGTGACATGCGGCGCGTTCTTGATCGCCTCATCTGTTGCGGCGCGGTTGTCTTCGATCCAACCCCAGTCAAAACACTGATTGGTCCCGATCTCGTCATGAACATAGTTGTCGCTTGCAAGGGCTGCGGCCATATCGATGATCGCCGGTAGTTCTTCGATGTCAGCGATGATCTCTTCAGCAGCGTCGCGTGCCTGCTGTTCGGTCTCTGCGATCACAGCCGCATAGGCATCACCAACATGGCGGACCTTGCCATGCGCTAGTACGGGGCGCTTGGGCTCTTTCATCGGCTCGCCATCGCGGCTGTTGATAAGCCAGCCTGCAGGGTTGCCGCCCACTTCGACAAAGTCTTCGCCTGTAAAGACAGCCAGAACGCCCGGCATCTCTGCAGCGGCACTTGTGTCTACTGACTTGATCACACCATTGGCCACGGTTGAGCGCACGAAAATCGCTGTCGTTGTCCCATAGGCATTGATGTCGGCAGTGTAATTTCCCTTGCCAGTCAAAAAGCGCACGTCCTCGCGGCGCGTTGTGCTGGCTCCAATTCCACCATCTTTTGGCATTTTATTCCTCCCTCTCGGAGCAGCAATTTCTTAGCGAAAAATTGGCTCCAAATTTTCCTCGAAAAATTGCTTACTCAGCAGCGATGGCAGAGACATCCTGACCGGACGCTGCCATGATCGCCTTTACGATGTTGTGGTATCCTGTGCAGCGGCAGATATTACCTTCCAGATACTCCCGGACCTCTCCCTCTGTGGGTTTGGGGTTCTCTTTCAAGAGCGCCGCAGCGGACATCACCATACCGGGTGTGCAAAAGCCGCACTGCAATCCATGGTGATCCTGAAACGCTTGCTGGATGACGTTCAGCGATCCATCCGCATTCGCCTGTCCTTCGATCGTCGCCACCTCTGCCCCGTTTGCTTCGACAGCAAACATGGTGCAGGCTTTCACCGCTTCGCCATTCACGTGGATCACGCAGGCGCCGCATTGTGATGTGTCACACCCAATGTGTGTTCCCGTCAGTCGCAGGTCACTGCGCAGGAAGTCCGACATCAAAGTGCGGCCCTCCACTTCACCTGACACGGATTTCCCATTCACGGTCATTGTTACCGATGCCATTCTTTCCTCCCGAAAAATATTATGCTTTGGAATGAGTTAAGCACGACCAAGCGCAGTTGAGAACACCCTACTTACGCTGCAGTTGCACGGTAACGAAGTTTTGCGCCTAGATGTCCGCGCGTGGCTTGGGGCGCGTTGGGATTTCTTTGAGCAAGCCACCCACGCCCATTTTGGCAAAATCAGATGGGCTAGGGTGCATGCCGCAAATCACCCGTTCCAGAATCCAATCAGCACCATTCAACGCAGGCGAGCGTGCGCAACCGGGCAGTCCGATTACGGTTTTTTTGCCATTAATGCCTAAGAACAAGAGATTCCCAGGGTCCACAGGCATCCCGAACTGCGCGATCGTCCCGCCTGCCTGCCGCACGGCCTCTGGCCCAACGTCGGCGGCATCTGATGTGGCCGAGGCTGTCAGGATAAACACAACCTCTCCTACTGCCGCTCGCACAGCCGCGGCCAAAGCGCCGGCTTCATGCGGCACAATCACGCGGGGCGTCAGCGTCAATCCAAGCCTGTTCAAACGACCGACAAGTGACTGCCTGCCCTTTACGGACGGCTTATCGCCTATCTCTGTCTCGATCAGTGTTGCTGTTTTGAATTGCGGGGGCAGAACCGACAGCGCCTGTGGTGCAACATCGATGGCGGCTGTCACATCCTTGCTTGGGACCGCATAAGAGATGATTTTGATTGTGGCGACCATCCCATCCGCACTGATCCGCTGGAACGGGGGCACTGTCGCTACGGTGATCATCGGGTTCACCGCATTCAGAGCGTCAACCATTGCAGTATTGATCTGCAAGATACCGGGACCCGTCGCATAAAGGTTCACGCGGCCCGTCGCCGCCCGACTGGCGCGCAGACCTTTGCCAGCTAATCCCTTAGCCAATCGGGCAGCTGCCTCATCTTCATTCAGATCGCCCGGCTCATATTGTGCGACGATGATCTGGCTGTGCCCTGAAGCAAGCAACGCGGCTATATCATCCGTAGACAGAACCAACCCTTTGCGCAGGCGCCCGTCTTTCAGCGGGACTGCATGCGCAAGAACTGCGCCCAGCGCCCTTTCTGTCGCAACAGGTCCGAATTTCACGACCGTTTCCGCAACGTCTGGGTGATTTCGGCCATAATGCTGACAGCGATTTCTGCTGGCTGACGCCCACCAAGGTCAAGACCCACCGGCGCGTGGATGCGTGCCAGTTCTGCGTCGGTGAAGCCGACCTCTTTAAGCCGCTCCACGCGTTTGGCATGGGTGCGGGTCGAGCCAAGGCACCCCAGATAGAAAGCCTCTGATTCCAATACCGTCACAATCGCCGGATCGTCTAGCTTGGGATCATGGGTCAATGTCACTACAGCGGTGCGCGCATCAATCTTGAGGTTACGCAACGCTTCATCCGGCCA
>Ga0115562_1002400_pt1 | contig 13047 bp, 9 predicted proteins | sample COGITO_mtgs_1105_6_FD_87200 | JGI IMG/M metagenome (GOLD analysis project Ga0115562, IMG submission 87200) | Pelagic marine microbial communities from North Sea - COGITO_mtgs_110516 | ecosystem: Environmental > Aquatic > Marine > Epipelagic | place: Germany:Helgoland, sampling site Kabeltonne...
TAAATATAAAGCAGTATTTGGTATTAGATAATAAAAAATCAAGGAAGAAACTTAATTATTCAATAAATTTATTAGTCGGACCAGTCAAGGATAGCATATCCAATGTTCGAGCTAATCGAGTTGCTCGGCGTATTAATCAGGAAGAGTCTGAGATAGGTGGAATATATTATTGGTGGTTGACCGCATTTATTCATCAGGCTTTGCCTTTTGTTGAATATGATGAGTTTTTTAAAGCGGGCGGTAACTTAAATGGCATGCATGAATTTGACAGAGATGTCTATCAAGGCGTGTATGCTAATCGAAAAAAAATTCTTGAGGCAAGATATAAAAATATAAGTTTGTTGCCATATTTTTCGGCGCATTTACTCAATAAAAATGATCCTGTTTACCAAAGTCATTCTGATGAATGGCATGCATTGCCTCATCGAGAAATGAGAATCGCTGACAAGCCATACAAAACAAAGCGGGCAGATATAATGCTAACGCACCGTGCTGAAGGATATTCTGATTATTTACTTTACCAAATTAGTCAGGCGATTGATAAATTAGGAATTGAAGGTATTTATTTTGATCAAGGCGGTGTTCTAAATTCAAATAATTTACTGAATGGAGGCTGGGTTGATTCCCATGGTAATGCTCGTTCTGCGACAGAAATTATTGCGTTGAGAAGTTTTTTTAAAAGACTTGCTACCCTATTTCATTCAAAGGGAAAGAGCGGAACAGTCATTGCTCATAACTCTAATACTATGGTTTTACCCGCCTATAGTTTTGTGGCGGGTATGTTACAAGGTGAAGAGTTTATTCATAGTCTTGAAGATCATGATTATATTAAAACGATAAGTAGTGATGAGGTAAGGACGCGTTTAGGTTCATCGGCATTTGGCGTGCCAACCATTTGGTTGTCTGAACTCTGGGTTGCTAACAAGCGGCTAGAGAAATCAAAAAGAAAAGTGAGTCTCACACAAAAGGAGTGGCTTAACACCGAGGCATACCGTATTGCGTTTGAGGGCCTTATGGCTATAGCTTTATTACATGATATCCCAGTACAGAGTTATGCGCCGCTAGAGTTAAGGTCATCTTTGTTTTCAGCGCTAGACTGGGTCAATCCCGATAATGCGGAGTTTGTTGGTTATTGGTCGACAGACCAGAAAGCTAATAATGATGTTCTTTGGAGCTTATATAGAAATGATCAAGAAGGCCGAATAGCAGTAATTATTTCAAACTTGTCATCGTCGAGTGTTATTTTTGATTTGGATGGATTGATGAAGAATAAAGTATTCTCTGATATTTCTTGTCGAGATAAATCCGAAAACGATGAAGATTCTATTCAATCTCCAATAACGATAGATAGAAAATCTTTTTTTATCCTGCAGCTTTTTTGTGATGGGGAGGCGAGCTAAGTGTTAACAAGAAAAGCTATATTGAATGCTCTTGCCGCCTTTATTGATCAAGCGGCAAGAATTTTAGTGGGTTTTATTGTTACTCCTTTGCTGGTTCGTTATTTGGGTGTGGTTGATTTTGGTGTTTGGCAAATACTACAGAAAATGTCGATACAGCTATCTGCATTTGATGGGCGTGCTGCAGAAACATTAAAGTGGACTGTTGCAAATGATCAATCAAAGAATGATGAAGAAAAAAAACGCCGCATCGTCGGCGCGGCAGTAACACTTTTTATTCTTTTTTTACCGTTATTGATTTTAATAAATGCAATATGGTGGTGGATGGCTCCTGAGTATATTGGTGTTGAGCAATCTAGTGTCAGTTTGGTTAGATATTGTGTGTTGATATTGTCAGCCAATTTAATTTTAATTGCTATTTTTTCTATTCTTGAAGCTATATTACGGGGCGTAAATAAGGGATATAAACGTATCGGTGTTTTGGCTCTTATACTGATTTTAGGTGGTGCTCTTAATGTGCTTGCGGTTTCTTCAGGGTATGGGCTTGTAGGTATTTCATGCGTACAAATTATAGTATCGCTATTAACCTTTTTGACATATTACCGAGTGGTTCGTCGTCATGTAAGTTGGGCTGGTATTGCGAAGCCAAAAGTTAAAGAAGTAACAGGCATGTTTTCTAAGGCGAAATGGTTTGTTTTCTGGGCGTTTATCAATATCGGCATTTATGCTGGTGATGTTATTCTTCTAGGATTTTTTAGTGGTAGTGAAGTTGTATCACAATATGTTCTTACGTTTTATGCTGCAAATATGATTACTGTAGCTATCCTAACTGCGGTTTCATCGGTGTTGCCAGGCCTAGGCGGCTTGGTTGGCGCGGGGCAATTAGAGCGAGCATCCTCATTACGCATAGAGAGTTTATTAATTAGCTGGATTTTATCTTCGACAATTTGTGCCATCCTGTTTGCACTTAATAAAAGTTTTATTTATCTGTGGGTGGGAGAACATGCTTATATTGGTGATATGGCTAACTTGTTAATTATTTTTTCAGCGTTTCAATTGGTTTTTATTCGGCATGATGCATTCATGTTAAATATGATGTTAGATATCAAAAGAAAAGTGCTTTATGGGGCGATTTCCTTGGCGCTGACAATTTTACTTGCCTTTTTATTGGTGCCTAAATTTGGCGTGATTGGTTTAAGTGGTTCTTTGATACTCGGCCGTTCGTTATTATCGATTATTTACCCCCGTTTGATTAGACAGTTTTTAACAGGGAAGGCTGAGCATGGTATTAATCTGCGAAAAATAACAGTTACATTATTAGTTTTTGTTTTATGTTTTTATTCAGGTTCTTATTTGGCACTTGATAGTTGGTGGTCATTATTTATTGCTGGTTGTTTTCTTGGTTTATTAGCTTTTTCATTATTTATTATTGTGGGAGCCAATAAGGATGACAAGGCTATTTTAATAAGAAGAATGACAGCGATAAAATTTTCGATTGTCAATAAATAGGTTGATGGAAATGATTGATATTCAAAATGCTTCACCCCATTCACCGTTATTGAAGAAACTATTTTCTTCTTTTAATAGTGCTGGTATAAGCTATTGCCTTTGGAAGGGTAGAGTTGACCTTGGTCAGGTCTTAGTTGGTAATGACGATGTTGATATATTGGTCGCTCGTAAAGATTCTATTGCTGCATATGGTGTTTTATTAGCTTTGGATTTTAAGCTAAGCCAATCCGGTCGTGAAACTTCTCAACCTGGATTGGTTGACTATTTTGCCTACGATCCTATTGTTGGATTGACTTTACATATACAAGTTTATCATCAATTGATTTGTGGTGAGAGGCTGATTGAAAATTTGCATTTGCCGATTGAAGATGTAGTGCTGAAAAATAGAGTCTTCGATTCTTCAGTTCCGTTTCCTGCCCCAGCAGCTGAGTTAACAGTTTTTATTATTCGAAAGATATTTCAAAATGGAAATATTTTCTTAAGAAAATGTCATGCTTTTTCTATCTTTAGAGAGGATGTTGCTGCCGAGTTAGAATATCTATTATCGCTTACTAGTTTTGAAGAAGTTGAGGATTTTGTCTCGAACGAAGTGCCAGTTTTGAATTTTGAATTGTTGGGTTCTGCTATAAAAATTATGCAAGCTGAAGGAGACAATGTTAGCTCTGTCTTTAACTGGCTAAAATTGCGGCATAAAGTTATGAGCCAGTTGAGAGATTTTCAGCGGCGTGGATTTATTAATAAGAATTACGAATGGGTTTGTCGTCGTCTAATTATTTTGAAATATAAAATCCAACATGGATCAAAAATTACAAGACTTCCTGCATCAGGTGGGCGTGCTATAGCGATTGTAGGAAGCGATGGGACTGGTAAGTCAACGGCAGTCAATTTTTTACTGAAACTGCTTTCGCCGATATTTCAAACAAGTAGTTATCATATGGGTCGCCCTAAGCCATCGATGATGACACGTTTACTTTCAAACGCTGTCAGATTTCTAACGAAGCTATCTGGAGGCGTTATGCGAATGCCTAAACCAGGGCAGGAGCATGATTTACATTGGCCTAACGCATTGCTTTGGCTTCCAATGCTATTAAGCGTTTCGATCGCTAGAGATCGGTATATTACTTTTCGTAAAATACGACGGGACGTGAGTAGTGGGAAGTGTGTGATTATCGATCGATATCCTGTACAAGGCATTGAGTGGATGGATAGTCCAATGATCCATCGAATAAATGGTTCAGAAGGTAGATATTGCTTTTTGACGCGTAAAGAAAAATTCTATTACGACCATATAACTATTGCAGAGCAAACTATACTACTCATTGTGAGTCCAGAAGTGGCTGCTGAGAGGCAAATATCTGATGGCTATGAATATGTGATTGCTCGTGCTAAAAAAATGCATGAAGCTGTATCAGGTTTAGACGATTCGATTGTAGTAATTGATACTTCTTGTTCACTTAAAGAAGTACAGGCGCGTTTAATTGAAGAAGTGTGGAGCCGGTTTTGATTATTATTGAGGTGATTGGTTTGGCTGGTGCCGGCAAAAGCACCTTGACTCGAGCAATGTTTGAAACAATTCCGAATAATCTAGGCAGTTATCGTCTCGCAAAGGCTAGAAGTACGATTCGAATTTTATTGTCTATATTTCGAGCACTGCCGTTAATTTTGATTCAGGGTAAAACGCGCATTGGTATTAAGCAGTGGTATTGGTTGGGACATTTTGAAGCATCAATACATGACTTGAATCGCCGTAGTCAAATAGAGGGTTGCCAAATACTCATTTTAGATCAAGGGCCAATATTTGAATTTATAGCAATAAAGCGTTACTTGCTATCAGGTCGATATGGGGATTATTTAGCGTCGGTTTATTTTAAATTGTTGCAGAAGTTTTATGCATCTATAGATGCAGTGGTTTATTTGCAAGCACCCGATTCAGTTTTATTGGAGCGAGTAATGAGTCGTCAATCGAGCCATTTGCTGAAAAATATGAACGTGGATGAACAGCGTAATCAAATGGCTTTTTATCGTGCCGAGTATAATAATATTTTTAGCGCGGCTACCGCAGCGGGTGTGAGTGTGGTGACTTTAGATACTCAATTATATAGTGAATCACAGATGTTAAACGAAACGTTAAAGTTATTAGCTGAGCAAGGTGTTTTACTATGAAGTCGTTTAATAAATGAATACTCCTCGGCCCATTAACAGAACAAAAGTATCTGTTCGATTCGGATCAAATGCTGCTTATGCTAAGCCAGTATTGTTCATGATGGGCTTACTGCTGGGTTTTTATTCTTTATTAAATATTTTTCAAGGTGTTGACGGTGGTGATGGATGGCCGTTACAAGTGGTCGTACTGACAGCACTTTATATTGGTGTTTATGTTTTTTGTACCTATAAATATTTTAAAACGCTTTACCTATTTTCAAATGCCTATCTTTTAGCATTTACTATCTTTCATTTGGGTTTAGTCATACAGATTGTATTTGGAATAATACCCGGTGGTGCTTGGATAGCGGGATCTTTCAGTGTTTGGGTCGAGCTAGCTTGTTGGTATATTTTATTAGCCATGGCTATGTTTGTGATGGGTTTTTCTATTGGTTTAATGGCGCGAGTGACTCGAGCCGCCAGCCCCGAAATACGATTGGCCTATAAAAAGAAAACTTTAAAATTTGCACGTTATAGCAGTTTCGGCCTTTTATTAGCGGCCGTCATATTTTTCTTTTTTGCTATACGATCATACGGAAATTTATTGGAATATATGCGTGCTGACCTCTATGGAGATGGAAATGATTCACGTGGTTTAGGCGTATTTATGATGATCTTTCCTGGCGCTGCCACACTAATGTTGGTTTCCTCGCAAACAAAAGTACAGACAAGGCGCGCACTATTTTTAGCGGGTTTTTCATTTTTGCTATTTATGTTTAGCGGTTATCGATCTGGCGCGTTATTTCCTTGTTTAATCGGCGTTATTTTATGGGTTAAAACGGGGAGAAGTTTTCCTAAGTGGTTGGCGGTAACAATGCTTTCAGTGGTTGTAATATCCATTTCAGTTTTTGGTGCGTTTCGACAAATGGGTGCTTTTGGCGATTTGGGTATGGACGAACTTAAGAGTTCTTATGAGCAGTCAAGTGTGACAGCCTCATTCTCTGAGCTAGGTCAAACTGCAGGTATTGTTGCCCATACTCTTCGTTTAGTTCCGGACGTGAATAATCATTTTTCAGGTGCCAGTTATTGGCGCGCCTTACGCGGTATGTTTCCAAATGTTGGTTTTAATGTAAATGCTAAAAACTCTCGTAGCGATTTGACTGATGATATCAAAATGGATGATCGTGCGTTAAGTAAATTAAATCCATCCTCGTGGCTTACTTATCATATAAAACCTGCGCAATTCGCAAAGGGTGGAGGTGTGGGGTTTTCAACAGTTGCGGAGCCGTATTTGAATTTCGGCGTTGGTGGCGTGGTGATATTCTTTTTATTGTTAGGATATTTTATGGCGCGTCTTGATTCGCTTGATTTGTTTGTGCATCCTTTTCTTTTTGTTTTTTGTGGTTCTATTCTCTGGTTCTTGGTGAGAACCGTAAGAAATGATTTTGCTAACTTTCTTAAACCGCTAGGCTTCATGATTATTATATTAATTATTTGGCATATTAGTTTAAGGTTTATTGGAAGGCGAACTATCTAGAGGTTCTATGAGAAAAATAATAAATGTAGTGAGCAAGCTATTTGAATTATATCGGGCGAAAAGTAATCCCGTTGCTTATGCTCGATCTTTAGGTGTCAAAGTAGGTGAAGGCGCAAGACTGATAAGTGTTGTTCCTGGTATGGGCACATTTGGTAGTGAGCCATATCTGATCGAGCTTGGCAATCATGTCACTGTGGCTGGTGATGTAAGATTTGTTAATCATGATGGTGGAGTATGGGTTTTCAGAGAAGAAGACTCTAGTATTGATGTTATTGCTCCTATTAAGGTTGGAGATAATGTTTTCATCGGTTATGGCAGTTTAATTCTTCCTGGAGTGACTATTGGTGATAATGTCGTTATCGGTGCTAAATCGGTAGTGACTGGAGATATACCGTCAAATAGCGTTGCAGCCGGTGTGCCTGCAAAAGTCATCAAGTCACTTGATGACTATCGCGAGGGTATTGTTAAGCGAAGAGATAGCATTCGACATTTATCAGAGATAGATAAACGAAATTATCTAACTAAAAAATTTAATATTAAGCATTAAATGAGTTTTTTATGTTGAAGGTTTTACACTGTATTCATTCGCTTTCAAATGGCGGCGCTGAAAGACAGTTATGCTTGCTGGCTAATGCTTCAGGAGAAGCTAGAATGCAAGCTACGTTATTTTGTGTCGATGCTAGCGGCCATTCTGTTACCGATAAGAGTGTCGCTATTAAAGTGCTGTCAGATAATGATAAATATCCATACAGAATGCGTGAAGAATTGATGGCGGTGGTTGAAGAATTTGACCCTGATGTTATTCATACTTGGTTGCCGGCACCTATGAATGTTGCTGTGCTGAGTGTAGCTGCTAAATACGGTGTGCCAGCTGTAGCTTCATATCGAAATAGAAGAAATTTTGATAGCTGGCAACGGATTCCTGATTTTATGGCCATGGCTATTTGGGCGGATAAAATCATTTCTAATAATCCGGTATCTCAATCGAGCTTTCTTTATAGGCATTTATTTCGCCATAAAGATGGTATTGAAATAGCTAATGCAGTATCTGTAAACACTAATTTAGATCGTAAAAGCATAGTTAAACCAGAAGAGAAGCGCTTTATATTCGTTGGCCGCCTAACACATCAAAAAAATTGGCAGACAATGATTAATGCGTTTTCGAAATTGTCAGCTGACCAATCTTGGAAGCTGATTATTTGTGGAGATGGTGAGGATAGAAAAAAACTTGAGTCCTTAATATTGGCTTTAGAGCTTGAGAATAATGTTGAAATAAAGGGTTTTTGTGAGACGGTTTATCAAGAAATAATTGATTCTGATTTCTTGATGCTGCCTAGTTGGTATGAAGGTATGCCAAACGTTGTTTTGGAGGCTATGGCTTTGGGTGTTCCCTGTGGCGTTTCCTTAATTCCAGCTCATAAATCCTTGTTTGATTCTTCAGTTGTTGAGTTTTTCGATCCTGGGAGTGAGGACCAAATGTTAAAGGTAATAACTAAAGTTATTTCTGGTGATATCGATTTAATTGAACAGAGTAAAAAAGTGCTCGATTTTTCTGAAAAATTTACGCCAAAAATCATGGCGAAAAATTATCTCTCAGAATATGAAAAGCTGATTGATAATAAATAAAAAAACAAAAATTAATTAATGGTGGGATAGTTAGATGGACGCAAGAAGTAAACTGGCAATAAAATATGATGCATTACTTAGATTGGCCGCAATAAATACCTGTTCTGGACGTTTGCCGCTTTATATTGTGACTGAATATCCTAAATCAGGAGGGTCATGGGTATCTCAATTAGTTTCAGATTATTTTCAGGTGCCCTTTCCGAGAAATGTTCCGCCGAAGTTTGAGTCATCGGTGATGCATGGCCACAACCTTTATTCGCCTTTTATGAAAAACGTGATATGCGTTTTTCGTGATGGTCGTGATGTGATGGTATCAGCTTATTTCCATATGCTTTTTCAGAATGAAAGAAATTCACCGATTTTAGTTAAAAAGACGCGTCATGAGGTCGATTTTGACGACTATGATAACGTCGAGAAAAACTTACCGGCTTTTATCAAATATTTATTTGTCGAGCAGAGCCGTATCACTAGACCTTTTCAGTTCACTTGGCCGCAGTTTTATAAATCATGGAATAATACGAATGCTACGATTATTAAATATGAATCATTAGTAGCCGACGGTGTAGGAGAGTTATCGTCTGCCATCTTGCATTTAACTGGAAAAGAAGCCGATAGAGCCAGAGTCAGCGAAATTATCGAGAAATATTCTTTCGAAAATCAATCGAAAAGAAAGCCGGGAGAAGAGAATACTAAAAGCTTTTTACGAAGCGGTAAACCGGGTGACTGGCGCAATAAATTTACTCGAGAGGCCGCTTTGATGTTTGATCATTATGCGGGTGAGGAATTGATCGCGTTAGGGTATGAGAAAGATCGATCTTGGGTTAATGATTTTGAATGAATATAAATAAGTTGATTAAATAATTTTAAGAGAGTCGCTAATGAGTAAGCCCGTTTATATTCTGAATGGTACTACCCTCGTAATGGGAGGGGCTATACAGGCTTGCGTTAATTTTATTGGTGAGGCTTGCAAAGATAATGAGGTGACATGGGTATTTTATATTTCTCCTCAAATCAGTCGCCAGCTAAATGCTTGTGGGATTTCTCTTGATGGTCACCTTGCCCGCTGTTTTTCTGCTTCGCCCGCTAAAAGTTATTCGGCAAGAAGGGCGGTTAAAAAAGCTGTTGAATCCGTAGACCCTGAGGCTGTTTTTACTTTTTTCGGCCCGTCGTATGTTAAGTTTAATTGTGAGCATTTCTTAGGCTTTGCCGATCCATGGGTTTTGCATCCTAATAAGTATGCTGATAAGTTATTGTCCTCATTTAAGCAAAAAATAAAGACCTATTTATTATGCAGTTATAAAAAATTTTGGTTGATGAAGGCTGATGCTTGGTTCGTTGAAACAACAGCAGCAAAATCCGGATTAGTGAAGCAGGTGAACTGCTCTTCTTATGACGTTGCTGTCGTTGCTAATGGTTGTCGGGATGTTTTTAATACTATTGAACCGCAGTCTATAACACCTGATTTAAAGAAATTCCACCTCCTCTATTTAAGTGCTTATTATCCTCATAAGAATTTCGAACTCATCCCTTATGTTGCTAGAGCACTCAAAAAATTTAAGCCAGATTATCAATTCATTTTCACACTCAGTATTGGTACGGATAATAAGTTAGTGAAAAATATTGAGGATGTAGCGCGCTCTTTCGATGTCCTCGATAATATTGAATTTATTGGTAGCGTAAGCTTGGATGGTGTGGCTGATTTATATAAAAAATCTCATATAGCCTTTATTCCTACATTACTTGAGGTGTTCTCGGCAGCCTATTCAGAGGCAATGACTTGTGGTTTGCCAGTGGTCACTTCAGACTTGGATTTTTCTCAATCTGTTTGTGGAGATGCCGTCTTTTATTTTGCTCCTAATGATTGGGATTCTGCAGCAAATGCTATTATCCAATGTGTTGATAATCAAGAGCAGCGGGAACTCCTTATCAAGAAAGCACATTTGTTAGCGGGTGACCTGCCGAGTGCTAGTCAAAAGTATTTTCAATATAAACAATTTATTAATAATAAAGTAAACGGGTAACATTATTCATGTGTGGTATTGCAGGATTTCAAGGTGAAAAAACTGAATTGCTTTTAAGTGCTATGGCGCAGGCAATATCACATCGTGGGCCGGACAACCTACAATGTGAATATATTGCTGATGACAAATTAGGTCTTTCGCATTCAAGATTGTCGATTATTGATTTGTCTTCCTCAAGTAATCAGCCGTTATGGGATGTTAAGCGATCGCATTGTATTTCTTTTAACGGTGAAATTTATAATTATAAAGATTTACGTGATGGCTTAGTTGCTAAAGGTTATGAGTTTCAGAGTGCAGGCGATGCTGAGGTTTTACTGAATTTATATATCGAGTATGGTGTTAAGGGTTTTTCTAAACTCAATGGTATTTATGCTTTCGCTATTTGGGATGCTTCGTCTAAAGAGCTTTTAGTAGCAAGAGATCCGCTCGGCGTTAAGCCGCTTTATTACAGTGAAAGCAGTACGGGTTTTGTTTTTTCTAGTGAGCTGAAATCATTATTACAAGATACCTCTATATCACGAGAATTAGATCGAACCGCGCTATCGCATTATCTCCGTTATCTTTGGTGCCCAGCGCCACTCACACCGCTTAAAGCAGTCAAAAAACTCGAGCCTGGCTGTGTCCTATTGGTTAAAAACGGTGTCATTGCTTCCCAAACAAAATTTTATCAATTGCCTCAGTCGAAAATTCCTCCTTGCTCACAGCAGCAAGCTACCGATGATTTATTGAGTTCATTAAAGAGTTCTGTCGAGCGACAGTTAGTTGCTGATGTGAAAGTGGGTGCTTTTTTATCGGGTGGTCTCGATTCGAGTGCGATCGTAGCTCTGGCAGCTAAACATGTTGGTGCTGAGAATTTACCCTGCTATACCATTGATTTTGATGGCGGTTCAGCTGAAGGCATGCAGGCGGATTTACCCTATGCAAAAAAAGTCGCTAAACATTTGGGTGTGCCATTAGAAATCATAAAAGTTGAATCCAATATTATTGAAGATTTACCTCAGCTTATTTATCAGTTAGATGAGCCACAAGCTGATGTTGCGCCGCTTAATGCATGGTACATTTCTCGTTTAGCAAGAGAGCAGGGCGTGAAAGTGTTACTTTCAGGAGCCGGAGGAGATGATTTATTAACAGGCTATCGACGACATTATGCTTTATCCAAAGAGGCTTATTGGCAGTGGTTACCAAAACCGTTTAGATTCTTATTGGAAAAAGGTAGCGCGATGCTGCCAAAGAGTCTTCCTATTATGCGTCGTATTGCTAAAGCTTTTGAGTATGCTTCGCTTGATCAATCAGATCGCTTAGCAACTTATTTTCATTGGCTTAATAAGGATACTGTTAATCGCTTATTCAGAGAGCCTCTCCTTGATTTGCATGATCCGCTTGTTGATCATATCCGCAGCTTACCCGATGAAATGAGCCCTTTACAGAAAATGCTGTCTGTTGATGCTAAGTATTTTTTGACTGATCATAATTTCAATTACACAGATAAAGTGAGTATGGCAGAAGGTGTCGAGGTCAGGGTGCCTCTTGTAGATTTAGAAATGGTCGAAACGGCGGCTAGGATTCCTGATGAGTTTAAGCAGCATGGCTCGCATGGTAAGTGGATCTTTAAAAAAGCGATGGAGTCTTATTTACCGCATGATGTTATTTATCGTCCAAAAACGGGTTTTGGTGCGCCTGTACGTCCATGGATTAGAAATGAATTACGCTCTACCGTTGATGATTTATTGTCTGACCAGTCAATTAAGGCGCGAGGTCTGTTTGATGAGGGGCAGGTACGTCAACTTATAGATGATGATAGAGCTGGAAAGATTGATGCTGCTTATACTATTTTATCACTTATGAGTATTGAGTTATGGTGTCGTCAATTTGTCGATAAGCCTGTGCCGAGTCCTGGGATTTAGAATGAAATTGTTTTGCAGGTTGTTTTTTGATCTCTCTTGGTCTTTGTTGCTGATATGGCTGGCTTTTTTTCGACGGTAAAATTAACTCTTTAACTATTTAAGTTAGGCTGAGTGCAAATGGCGTCTAGACTAAAACAAAGATTATTATTTTTAATGGCATACAATAAATGAAACAAGTCTTACAGAACCTAAAAACCGGTGAAACCGTTTTAGAAGATATTCCCGCACCTACTGCGATGAGTGGCAGCCTTCTTATCGAGACTGCTTGTACACTAGTTTCAGCTGGCACTGAGCGTATGCTCGTTGATTTTGGTAAGGGTAATTTAATCCAAAAGGCTCGTTCTCAGCCTGATAAAGTCAAACAAGTGCTTGAAAAAGTACAGACTGATGGCCTTATGCCGACTATTGATGCCGTCCAAAATAAGCTCGATACCCCCCTTCCATTAGGTTATTGCAATGTCGGTCGTGTACTCGATAGTCGCTCGGACGCATTTTCGATTGGCCAGCGAGTTGTCTCTAATGGTAAGCATGCAGAAATTGTTTCGGTGCCTAAAAATCTATGCGCAGTGATTCCTGATTCGGTTGATGATGAGTCTGCGGCCTTCACTGTTATTGGCGCTATTGCACTTCAAGGTATTCGTTTAATTAAGCCTACCTTAGGCGAAACAGTAGTCGTTACTGGGCTTGGTTTAATTGGCTTAGTTGCAGTTCAGCTTTTACGTGCACATGGTTGTCGCGTTTTAGGCATCGATTATGATGCTGAAAAAGTCGCCATTGCTAAACAGTTAGGTGCAGAGGTTGTAAATTTATCGGCAGGTCAAGATCCTATCGCCGTAGCTGAGCAGTACAGTCGTGGCCGTGGCGTTGACGCGGTGTTAATAACCGCATCAACAAAGAGTAATGATCCTATA
>Ga0115562_1002402_pt1 | contig 13023 bp, 11 predicted proteins | sample COGITO_mtgs_1105_6_FD_87200 | JGI IMG/M metagenome (GOLD analysis project Ga0115562, IMG submission 87200) | Pelagic marine microbial communities from North Sea - COGITO_mtgs_110516 | ecosystem: Environmental > Aquatic > Marine > Epipelagic | place: Germany:Helgoland, sampling site Kabeltonne...
CCGCTGGCTACTACAGCTATAAGTGGGCCGAAGTGCTCAGCGCCGACGCCTTCAGCCGTTTTGAGGATGAGGGCGTGTTTAACGCCCAGGCTGGGGCTGACTTTCGCGAACTCATTCTCGGCCTCGGCGGCAGTGTGCCCGCGGCCGAGTTATTCGAACGTTTCCGCGGTCGCGCGCCGAGCATCGAGCCACTGTTACGCCACAATGGTATCGCCGTCTAAGCCTCTATCGGTCAGTGCTGCGCAGGCCCGGCGCGAAAATGCGCTGGCCTGTCGCCCGCCGGCCGTTTACAGTCGAGTATGTTTTGTCTATTGAGTCAGCCCAGCATGGCAACGATCCGCGAAGTCTCAGAAGTGGCTCAAGTCTCGAGTGCGACGGTCAGCCGGGTCGTCAACGGCAACAAATGGGTGTCCACCGCAACCCGCGATCGAGTTCTGGCTGCCATGGCCGAGCTGGGCTATCAACCCAACTCCTTTGCCAGGGCCTTGGCGACCAATAGGTCGGAAACGATCGGTATGGTGGTGGGTGATCTGGCGGGATCCTTCTTTGGTGGCATGATGCACTCGGCTGAGCAAGAGGTGCGCAAGGCTGGCAAACATCTGATTATCACCAGCGGCCACGACAGCATAGAGAGCGAACGCGATGCCATCGATTTTCTGCTGCAGCGCCGGGTTGATGCCCTGATTCTGCACCTAGATGTTATGTCCGACGAAGACCTTATCGCCCTCAATGCTAAGGTTCAGGTGCCCATTGTGTTGGTAAACCGACGGGTGCCGGAATTGGCGGGGCGCTGTGTCTCGCTCGATAACGAGCTGGGCGGCTATCTGGCCACCCAGCACCTGCTCGAACTCGGTCATCGCGCCATTGCATGCATCACCGGGCCGCTCTATAAGGCCGATGCCCGGGCCCGACTGGCCGGCTATCGGCGTGCTCTGGAGCAGGCCAATTGCGACTATGATGAACACCTGGTGATTGAATCGAACTTCACGGAAAGTGGTGGCAAGGCCGCGGCTGCTCGCTTGCTCAGTCGACAGATTCCCTTTACCGCCCTATTCGCGCAAAACGACCATCTGGCCATCGGCGCCATGAACCAATTGAAAACACAACAGCTGCGTATTCCCGGGGACATCAGTCTGGTCGGCTATGACGACATGGTGATGGCGCCCTATGTCGAGCCGGCGCTGACCACGGTGGCCATTCCAGTCAACGAATTTGGCCGTCAGTCGGCCCTGCTGGCGTTAAACCTGACCGGCCCCCCTGACGTCCAGATCACCCACCGCTTTAAACCGACGCTGGTACTGCGCGACAGCACGGCTCGTGCCGTAAAAACCCTGTAATCGCTTACAGTACGGCGCAGGCTAGGGTGAGTAATAACGCCTAAGTGGCCTGCGCCGGCTTTCTCAATATGACCCAAAAAACGCCTAATCCCTGGCCCTACACTGCTTTAATGACCCGCCTGGGTGGAAAATCTATTGACAGGGTTGAGGCATAAAACTAGGCTAGCATGTAAGCGGTTACAGCCCATGATAAGGCCTGCTTTGACAACGTTGCTGGCGTGCCGAGCAACGGAAAAACCATTGGCCTTATCGGACTGTTCCCTGCACCCAATGCAACAGCTTTGCCCTACGCCCGATCTGCTAAATCGTTGGGCGGGCTCACCTAAACAACAGCAACAGAAAAGGACAGTAGAGTGAACTTTAATATTCCAGCGACCAGTAAATTGCGCGATAAAACATTTACCTTTGGTGTGGCCACGGCCTCATTCCAAATAGAGGGCTCGAGCGCGGCCGATGGTCGCTGTGAAAGCATTTGGGATCGGTTCTGTGCGACCCCGGGTAAGGTCTTGCATGGCGACAATGGCGAACCGGCCTGCGATCACTATCGCCGCCTCGAACAAGATCTTGACCTGATCGAGTCGCTCGGCGTCGATGCCTATCGCTTTTCCATTGCCTGGCCACGGATCGAGCCCAGCCCCGGCGTGTGGAACGAAGCCGGTTTCGCCTTCTACGAGCGCTTAGTCGATGGCCTGATTGCCCGTGGTATCAAACCCTTTGCCACGCTTTACCATTGGGATCTGCCGCAATACTTGGAAGACCAGGGTGGCTGGATCAACCGCGAGACCGCCTATAAGTTTGCCGTCTACGCCGATAAGGTTAGCGCCCGTTTGGGCAATAGGGTGGCGTCCTATGCGACCTTTAATGAACCCTGGTGTTCCGCCTTCTTAGGCTATCGCTTTGGTATTCATGCGCCGGGCCTGAAGAGCGATCGACTGGGCTTCCAGGCGGCTCATCATCTGTTACTGGCCCACGGTTTGGCGCTACCGGCGATGCGCGCCAATGCCCCCAAAGCTCAGCACGGAATAGTGCTCAACATGACCCCCTCCTACGCCAACAGCGACAGCCCTGAGGATCAGTTGGCAGCTGAGTTTGCCGATGCCGAAAACACCCACACCTACCTACAGCCGTTGTTGCAAGGCCGCTACCCGACATTAGTTTTCGCTCAACATCCGGACTGGGCACCGATCCAATTGGCCGAGGATCTGGCCATTATGGCCGCGCCGATCGACTTTCTCGGCATCAACTATTACACCCGTGGAGTCATCGAAAAAAGCGATAGCGGCGATTACCAGACGGTGCCGCAAGCGGACGCTAAAACGGACATCGGTTGGTCCATCTACCCGGCCGGCCTAACCGACCTGTTGGTCGATTTGAACGCACGCTATAGCAACTTACCACCGGTCTTTATCACCGAGAATGGCGCCGCCGACAACACCGAGCTGGTTGCTGGTGCGGTGCACGATACGATGCGCACCGACTACTATAACCAGCATCTCAATTCGGTGCACCAGGCGATCGAGGCGGGCGTTGATATACAGGGCTATTTTGCCTGGAGCCTAATGGACAACTTTGAATGGGCATACGGCTATAGCCAGCGCTTCGGTATCGTGCATGTCGATTACCAAACCCAGGTGCGCACCATCAAAACATCTGGCAAAAGCTGGCAACAATTTCTCGCCGACCGCTAACGCCTAGTCGCCCTGGGTCTGGCTGGGCAGGCTCAGATGAATCTGCAAACCACCCAGGTCTGACCGACGCATCGACAGTTGCCCACCGTAGCTGTCCACGACTGCCCAACAGATATGCAATCCGAGGCCGTGATGTTCGCCCCCGGACTCATCGCGGCTGACCCCGCGTTGACTTAACTGCTCATAGTCTGCGGCCGACAGGCCCGGGCCGTCGTCCTCCACGGTGCATTCCCAACCCTGTCCGTCGGCCCGCGGCGCAATCGACACGGCGACCAGCGTGGCCGCAAAACGCCAGGCGTTGTCGAGCAGATTGCCCAGTAACTCGAGCATATCATCGCGTTCGAAGGGCATCAGGCCGGGCGGTAAATTCAACTGCAATTCGATACCATTGGGGTTTTGCCGCGCCAGCAATTGGCCAATAACCGGCAGATCGGCGCGCGGATTGAAGCGTTGGCCCGGGCTTGGGTTACCGGCAATGGCGGCGCGCCGTAATTCACGCGTCACCAGGCCCTGCAACTGCTCATATACCGCGAGCAGGTCCGTGCTCGCGTCGGGATGCTGTTGCGCCAGCCAACGCAGTTGCTGCAAGGGTCGTTTCAGTTCGTGCGCCAGATTGCCGACCGCCGTGCGGCTACGTTTGAGCTGTTTGACCGATTGCTGCAGGGCATGTTCGATTTCCGTTACCAATCCCGCGATTTCCAATGGGATGGCCGACGGGAAAACCAACTCAGCACCGCCCTGCATGGCCTTAAGCGATTGTTGAACATCGTTAAAGACGCTCATCTCACGGGTAATAATGAATTTTTGCAGCAGTAACAGGAGCGCGATGGCCACCGCAAGCAGGGCCAATAGACTCAGTTCGAACCGGCGCTGCGCGGCGCCTAGGGGGGTGATGTCTTCGGTGATCCAAATCCGCAGCGCTTGCTGCTCCTTTTCGACCCGAAGCTCCAGCGAGAGCCATTCTTGATCTTTCGGGCCATCCCAATGCGCCAGAGTTGGCGCTGGCCTAGCCCGCCTGTCAGTCTGGTTGCGAAAGGGTGCTATATCGATATCCCAGAGCGAGCGTGAGCGAATCACCTGGTTCGGCGTGGTGATGGCAAAATAGTGCCCGGAGTAGGCGCGCTGGTATAGCTCGGATACCCGCGTCGGATCCAGCTGCAGCTGTTGGTTAGAGTCAAGCACTAAGGCGGTTAGCAAGCCTTCGGCATCATGCAACAGGCGGGCGGCGACAAACTCCTTGGTCAGCTGTTGCAGACCCAGATGCACCAGACTCAAGACCATCAACAACACCACGAGCAGACCCCAGAATAGATGCCGGCGCAGGCTGCGTTCTAGCGATAGGGCCGGTTTAGTCGTCACAAGGCTGGCCCGCCATCAACTGGTGCTGGCTGCGCGGCAGTAAAGCTATAGCCCTGGCCTCTTTTGGTCGCAATGGCCGTCTTGCCGAGCAATTGACGCAGCCGGTTGACATAGACTTCGATCACATTGCTGTCGCGCAACATATCCTCTTCATAGACATGCTCGCTGAGCAGCGTCTTGGACAGGATCACACCCGGGTTCATCATAAAATAACGCAGCAGGCGAAACTCGATACCGGTCAGGGCATGACATTGCCCAGCGCCATCGGTCACGGTTTGCTGATCATTACTCAGGCGCAATGGGCCGACCTGAAGGTCACTGTGGGTGATGCCATGGCGGCGGCGGATCAGCGCAGCAATACGGGCCAATAGCTCCTCTATATGAAATGGCTTACCCATATAGTCGTCCGCACCCGCCTTGAGGCCATCGACCCGTTCATGCCAGGCGTCGCGCCCGGTGAGGATCAAGACCGGCGTACTCACGCCCGCGGCGCGCCAATTGTTCAGCAGGGTCAGTCCACTTTTGCCGGGCAGCCCTAGGTCGAGCACGATCAAATCCAAGTGCCGATCGGTCCCGGCGAACTCGCCATCGATACCATCGCGGGCAATCTCTACCGCATAACCCTGTTGTTGCAGTTCGGGTTTGAGCAGGTCAATAATCTGTGGGTCGTCTTCGACCAGTAATAACCGCATCGATCAGTCCTCGATTTCAAAGCCTAAGCTGAGCCCGGTTCGGGCATCAAAGAGATATTCACGGACCACGCCGGCGTCGTCGAGCAGTTCCAGTTCATAGACCCAACGGCCGTCTTCGCGTTCCAGTTCGATGTCGAGCCACTCCTGCTCGGCCAGCTCTGGGTGCAGGGCGACCAGTTCGGTTGCCGCCAGCACGTCGCCGCGCGCGACCAGCTCCAGAACTTGGTCCGAGCCCAAACGGGAGTCGGCCTGCGCCAGACTCATGGCCAACAAAAAGATCATGCCTATCGGCCAAGCTCGGCATTGGGCGCCTATTGTCATCGGAAACACCTCGCGCGATTGAACAAATCAGTAAGCATAGATCGCCACCCTAGGTTCAAGGGACACGACGTTGTTTTTTACCATTAAGCATCGCCCGAATGAGATTTTCACCGTGCAGATAGCTGCTGAGCAGCACGGCGGCGACATGCACACCAATGGCGAGGATCAGAAGGCTGGCCATGATCTCATGCAAATCCTTAATCGGTAAAAACTCCCATGCCATTAGGGTGCTTTCGACGAGCGGGCCGTTGCCGTCAAAGCCGGCCAAGAGCATGCCGGTAAAGGCCATAAAGGCCAAGCCCAAGAGCAGACAGATGATCATCAGACCACCGGCCGGATTGTGGCCGAGATAGTGTTTCGGGTTGCCGGCCTTAAGTGCTAGCAAATAGCCTTTGATGGCTGCTGGGCGCGTCACAAAATCACTGAAGCGGGCGTGGCGACTGCCAACAAAACCCCAAACAATGCGCACTCCGATCAATACGACGATGGCATAACCGCTCCATTCGTGCAGCCAGTCTAACTCGCCACCGGTCAGATAAGATAGACCAAAAAACACCACCAGCGACCAGTGAAACACACGGACTAGTAGATCCCAGACGAGAACCTCTGTTTCGGGTAGAACTGTCATAACGCAACGCCTCTATGCTGGATTAAATTAGCATACTGGGTTAAAGCTAAATTGAAGCTTAAAATAGGCGGTTAGATCCAACATAACCCGGTCCATTTTTGTTAACGCTTGAGGTTGCTATGCCCCATTTAGAACAACACAAATCGCATCGTATTGGCTGGCTACGGGCTGCCGTGCTCGGCGCCCTTTCGGCCCGGGCAGGTGGCGCAGCCATGGCCAAGGGTGCTCTGCGCGTGGGTTTTTGGGGCGCACTGGCCATGCTGGTCACCGCGCAGATTGGTCAGTTTTTCGGGGTGGCCGCCTGATCGGCCGCACTTTTCGGGTCCACGACACCCGTTCGGACCGGAGCACAAGACTCCACCTCTCGAGTGAAGGGTCACTTTCCGCTACACTTGGGTTATCGACTGAGAAAATATTGCTCTGTGCCTTCGGTTGGAATAATTGAGATCTAATGCGATGCCCTTGCTTGTGCTCTTGGCTTGTTACTTATTTGCGGCCCATGCCGTTGCCGCGGCTCCGGCCAGCGGTGAGCGCTGGCAGCAAATTCAACAACCTCAATTCAACTTGATTTTTCAGGCAAAGATCGTCGCCGAGGCAGAGCGGGTCGCCGAAACACTCAATCAATATCTAGCCAATCATCTCAGCGAAATACCCCTAGATCGACCGATACGGCCTTTCTCCTTAGTACTCCACGCCAACGCCCACAGCTCGAATGGGTATGTTGGCCTGAGACCCTACCGGTCCAATTGGTATAACAAGCCGGCGGCCTTCTCCGGCCTGGAGTGGTACGACACCCTAGCGGTGCACGAAGGCCGCCATCTGATCCAATTTAATCAACTCAATGACCTACCCCTGGCTCGGGCCGCACGCGTTATCACCGGTGATACCGGCTTGGCAGCCTTTGCCGTGGTTGCCTTGCCCAATTGGTTTCTGGAAGGGGACGCGGTGGTCGCCGAAACGACTCAAACCCAGGCCGGTCGCGGTCGCAGGGCGGCCTTCGATCTGTGGTTTCGGACCGATGCGTTGAGTCACGCCCCCTATTCCTATGAACGGGCTATGTTAGGCACCGGTTTCGATCGGGTGCCCTACCTCAGCCCCTATCTGCTCGGCTACTATTTCACCGCTTATCTGCGCACCGAATACGGTTCCGATCTATTCGACCGCGCCATTGGCCACCTGGGTCGCTGGCCCGGCTTTACCTTTAATGGCGCGATCGAACTAGAGACCGGTGAAGGGCTCGCCTACCATTATCAGGCGATGATGACCCAGTTACGGCGCCAATGGCAGCAGCAGCTGGATGCGCTGAGCCTGACACCGGTCACCGTTCTGTCGACCTCCCCCGGAGACCATTGGCAAAGCCTCTATCCGCTGGCGCTGGCAGACGATGGCGTGCTGGCGGCGCAGGTTGATGCCGCCGAGGGTAACTTTTTGGTTAAGATTCAGGCCCAACAGGTCACTCGACTCACCGCCATCCCGAACGATGTCGCACGCAGCTTCAGCTCCGAGTCCAAAACCCGAGCCATTAGCAGCACGCCACAACGCAGCTGCTGGATTGCCGAGATACCCGATAGCCGCAAGCCGCTGATGGCGACCGGCGAACTGGTCTGTTGGCAGCACGATACCGGTCTAGTGCAGCTCACACAGGGTGAAAAACTGACCGGCGTGGCCCAATCGGCCGAGGGCTTTGTGGCCCATCGCTTCACCAGCGCACGCACCAGCGAGCTGGTGTTGCTCGGGCCGACCGGCCAGCAACTGAATAGCATCAGGCTGGCGGCACACAGCTTGGCGCACGATATCAGACCCACCGCAGACGGCTGGATCTTCGTGCTAACCGGCAGCGACCGGAATGGCATCTACCAGGTCGCGGCCGACCTAAGCGGTTTGGTGCGCCTGAAGGCGCTCGATCATGAGACTGTGCGCTCACCCCTGCTAACCAAAAACTGGCTAGTCTACCAATCGGATCGGACCGGCATCGACCAACTGATGGTGCACTCGCGCAGCACTGGCAAGGAGTATCAGATTAGCAGCCGACCCTTTGGCAGCTATTACCCGCTCTGGGACTCGCGCCAGCAACGCCTGGTGTTTGCCGATTACAGGGCCCAGGGTCAGCAGGTGGTCAGCGTACCCTTCTTCGATAGCGCAGCGCCCCAGGCGGATTGGCAGGCGGCCGAAACCCTGCCCAGGGCGGCCCTCTATGCCCAAGCCCTGATCCGGCCCCCAGTCTTGCTGCCCGAGCGCACGCAGGCCCTGGAGCGGAGCGATTATCCGGTCATGGCGCAACTGTGGAATCCGCACAGCTGGTGGATCAATCTGGAGAACGACCTGCTCATGGGCACGATCCATTCCGATGACGCACTCGGCAAGCTGAGTCTGACCGCCAGCGCCGGCTATTACCTGGCGGCGGACGATTGGCTGGCGCGGCTCGACGCCCAGTATCGCACCGCTCCGGGGCCGACGCTCGGCGTGCTGCTCGACCGGCAGCTGTTGGCGAATCTGCTGCCCAGCCAGAGCGCTGCGGTCGGCGTCAGTCAGGTCTTTACGGACCGCCGAGGCGCTTATCGCGCGCAGTGGACCCCGTCGCTGGCGCTGCAATTAACCCAAGCGCAGGGCTCTGCATCAACATCCGCTCTGTTGGCTCAGCTCCAGTATGGCCTGGCGCACGACCGCCCGCCTCACTCCCTGGCGAACCCCGTTGCGCTCGATCAACGGTGGGCGGCACGGTCAAATCTAGCGGGCACGCAATTCGATGGGGTCAGTCAAACCGGCCTCACCGTTCCAGGCCTGTCCCGTCGTCACGCCGTCGATTTGGGCGTCGATGCACAAGCCTTACAGAGCAACGCCCCACTGTTACTCGACAGTCGCTTGTTCGGTCCGGCCGATGCGCTCGGCTTAACGTTGCGCAGTGGTATCAATTATCGCCTCAACCTGGGCGCCGTCGGCCAAACCCTGACGTCTTTGGCCTATTGGCGCAATACCCAAGTGGCGCTGAATGGGCGGGCGCAGTATGCCGACGACCAGTGGAAAAGCGCCCTGGGCATCACATTGCAACCGAGTCTGAATCTGCTGCGCAACAGCAATCTCCTGCTCAGCCCCAGCTTGGCACTCTATCGCCTGCAGGATGACAGCCTGCAGCTGAATATCAGCATCAATCTCGGCGGGTTTTAGAGCCGAACACCCAGATCTACCAGTGCAGCCCAAGATCAAAATCGGACCCTTGAATCGGCTAGGTTGCGTTTGGGCATATCGGCGTAACTGAAATCTCAGCCTATAAAGCTGCCGGCTGGGTCGGAACTGCCGATGCGCTTGGCTTCTGATCCGCTGTCGAGGTAAGGGCTTAGGCAATAAAAAGCAAAAATTCTATTTTTTATTTGCATACTGGTTAATTTTCCAATACAACTAACTCAAAGCCAAATGCGAATAACGATAGGGATCCGATGTATGGTACCAAAGCCCCCAAAAGTCCTTGCTGGACGCCAAAACTGGCTTAAGGCGTCAGACTTTAAGCTTGACGATTTGCAAGCGGTGCTGGCGCACAAGCTGAAGCTGTCCGATCTAACATTTGCCGACGACATCCAGCAGCAGGTGCCGCTCTATGATGGACCCGCACTGTTGGCACAGATGCACGCCGACACCAGCGGTGAACAAAGCGCTCAAATACAATCTGAGTGGCAATGGGTGTGGGAGTCCGGGCCGGGTATTCTGGTGATTAAGCAGGCCTTTGCGGATGCCCAGGTAATCGATCGGGCCAAGTCCTTGTTTGATGATATCTATCAGCATGAAAAACTGGCAGAGCGCTCCGCCACGGACCATTTCGCCAAGCCCGGTGCCAATGAACGCATTTGGAATGCCGCTGAAAAGCTCTGCGTTGAGGACCCAGAGCTCTTTGCACGCTATTACGGCAATGAGCTGCTGCGCCTGGCGGCCACCGCCTGGTTAGGGCCCGGTTACCAAATTACCTCACAAACCAACAGCGTCAACCCAGGGGGTCAGGCCCAGGTCGCGCATCGGGACTACCATCTGGGTTTTATGACGCCTGATCAGGCCGAGGCGTATCCGGCGCATATCCATCGACTGTCGCCCGCGCTGACGCTGCAATGTGCCATCGCGCATGTCGATATGCCCCTGGAAAGCGGACCGACCCTCTACTTGCCGCATTCGCAAAAATATCCGCTCGGCTATCTGCTTGCCGACTGCGCGCCATTGCACGACTACTTTGCGACCCATAGAGTTCAGTTAGCGTTGGCAAAGGGCGACCTGGTACTGTTCAATCCGGCGCTGTTTCATGCCGCGGGTACCAATACTAGCCAGGATATCAAGCGCGCCGCCAACCTGTTGCAGATCTCGTCACCCTTTGGCCGGGCCATGGAAAGTGTCGATCGTGCCAAGATGAGTCGGCTGCTGTTCCCACAGCTCAAAGCCTTGGCCGCCTCCGGTGAACTCAGTGCCGCGCAGATCGATGCCGTGATCGCCGCCTCGGCTGAGGGCTATGCCTTCCCGACCAATCTGGACCTGGACCCGCCGCGCGACGGTTTGGCCCCTCCGAGTCAGCAAGCACTGCTGCGCCAAGCGCTGGCTGAGCAGTGGAGTGAGGCGGCCTTTGAACTGGCCTTAGAACGCCATGGCGAGAAACGCACGACCTAAAGCAACTGCAACGATGCCGGTACTGGCGGGCGTTGCGTTTTTTGGCTTCGGCGGTCATAAAAAAGCCGCCAGAAAGGCGGCCTAGGGTACTCAGGGCGGGCTAAGATGGGTGTGTCTTAGAGCGAGCGCAACATCCGTCGCGCGACCTCGACCATGCGGTCTTCCAGATCGCTGAATATTTCATTGCGATCGAAGCGCTCCGGATGCTCGGCCAAAATAAGGCGCAGCTCGCGACCGAATTCGCGGCGCAGCTCGGTACCAATATTGTATTTGCAAATACCCGAAGAACGACCCAACTCAGCGCGTTGCTTGGGGTCGACACCGGAGCCACCGTGAATCACCAGGGGCACATCGGTCAGCGCCTCAATCTGACGCAGCAGCTGTTCATCGAGCCGGGTGACACTGTCCGTTTGCAGGTGCACATTGCCGATCGATACGGCCATCGCGTCCACACCGGTACGCTGGGCAAACAGCTGCGCCTCCTCTGCGTCGGTGCCCAAGGACGCCGCGCCGGCGGCATAGCCGACTTGACCGATCTCGCCCTCAACCCCGACTTTGAGGCCCTGGGCCAACTCAACCACGGCGCGTGTTTGGGCAATATTGTCGAGTAGCGGCAGATGCGAGCCATCAAACATCAGACCGGTGAATCCGGCCGCCAGTGCGGCGCGACACTCATCGATGGAGCGTGAGTGATCCAGATGCACGACCACCGGCACGCTCACGCTATCGGCCACATGGCACATCATGGCACCCAAGATCGGCAGCGGTGTGTGCTTGCGACAACCCGGTCCGGCCTGCAAAATAAGCGGTCGCCGTTCGGCTTCCGCCGCCCGAGCATAGCCGCGCATATCTTCCCAGCCGAGGCACACCACGCCGGCCACGGCATAGTGGTTACGCTGGGCATCTTGCAGTACGTCGCGCAGATTGGCGATCATTTGAACGCAGACCACATCGACTTCATACCCGGAATGGTCTCTAACTGACCGGCATGCTCGGCCTGAAAATGCGGCGTTAAGCCGCGCTTGGTTAAGCCACCGAGAATGGTGAAATAATACATCTGATAGCCGGGCAGAACGCAGCAGGGGTGATAGCCCTTATCGATAATAAAGGTCGAGCCGTCGACCACGTGAAAGGCCGCGCCGGGCTCACCGTCGGTCGCTTGCAACATTTGCAGCGCAGAGCCGTTGTTCGGTTTAAAACGAAAATTATAGGTTTCATCGTGGTGCGTCTCGGCATCGCCGCGATCGTCGGAATGCTTGTGACTCGGGAAGCCGGACCAACCGCCCTCGCCCACGGTAAAGAGTTCTGACACCAGCAAGAGGCCAACCCGACCCTGCTGCTTCATGCCGAGAATGTGTTTGATTTTACGATGGGTCTTGGTGTCATCCGAACCGTATTGAATCACATCAACATCATCGGCAAAGACCGCAAAGGGCTCCAAAACTTGATCAAACTTGGCACCGGCGATAAAGATTTCGGCCTGCTCGGAGTCACAGACAATTTCAGCGGCCATGGCGGTAGGCACGTAAATGCCTTCCGGCTCGGCGTCCCAGACATCTTCACTGCGCAGACCGATCTGACCGATCGCATTGCCCTCGACCGACACGCTGATGCGCCCAGTGGCCGGCACGATACAGGTTTCATAGCCGGCCACAGTGTATTGAAAGACTTCACCGCGCTTGAGTTTCACTATATTAAAATAGTTCAGTGGCACGCGATCGTGGTCGACGTCAACGATCGGTTTGTTCTGATTATCAAAGGGTTTAATGTGCATCACAGATCTCCAATAGGATGTTGGTCGGCCGAGTGGGCCGCCTGAAATTCGTTGAGTTCGGCCAGGGTTGGCATCGCCGGGGCACAACCCACGCGGGCCACCACAATGGCGGCACAGGCACTGGCCTGGAGCAGCGCCGTCGCGAAGGGTTCGGCGCGTGACAGACTCGCCAACAACCCGCCTAAGAATGCGTCACCGGCGCCAATGGGTTTGAGCGCAGTAACCGAGTAGATGCCGGTCTCGATGGCCGGACCCTGCGGGGCAAAAGCCAGCGAACCCTGGGCTCCACGCTTGTAGATGACCCACTTGTTGCGCAACGCCAGCGAGCGCGCATAGGCCTCGCCCTGGGCATAGCTGCCGGACATATGACCAAACTCATCGTCGTTGCCGACTAGCAGGTCAACGCACTCGACCGCCTGTTGATAAACCTCCAGCGCGGCACTGGCGCTCTGCCAAGAGTAAGGCCGATAATCCAGATCAAGCACAGTGAGCACACCGGCGGCCTTGGCACGCTTCAAGGCCAAGAGCGTGGCGGCCCGAGACGGCTCGAGCGTTAGACACGTACCGGTGACCACGACCGCAC
>Ga0115562_1002417_pt1 | contig 12997 bp, 9 predicted proteins | sample COGITO_mtgs_1105_6_FD_87200 | JGI IMG/M metagenome (GOLD analysis project Ga0115562, IMG submission 87200) | Pelagic marine microbial communities from North Sea - COGITO_mtgs_110516 | ecosystem: Environmental > Aquatic > Marine > Epipelagic | place: Germany:Helgoland, sampling site Kabeltonne...
AGACAAAAACGGTGTTTCTGCAACGGATTCCACTGAAAGCGACGATCCAAATTCGCCTAATTATATTTCTGGGAGAGGAATGAGTTGGTTCCCTGGATATGCCATCAACACCGAAACGGGTGAAAGACTCAACATGGCTTTTGGTGAGGATTCCTACTTCGTTAAAGACAAAGGGCGCGATATGGTTTTCAATCCCTCAAGTTCGATAACAGAAGGTCCAGCACGTGATTTCCGTGGAGGTGGTAAGCACTTCGTATATGTCTTCAGAAACAATGATGTTGAAGAGGATAGAAATGCCTTCCCACTCGAGTACAACAACCCAGGAACTCGTATGCCTGCATACGATGCGGGTGAGTTCATCGTAGAGAAATTGAGACAGAACACTCAAAACTCAGTACGAGATGTATATCGAGCCGCGAGCTGGTGTATGTTCCCATTGGCGAACCCATTGGTGCCTTGGACGACAATGGCTGAAGGACTTGTCCCAACAACATTGAAAATGCACATTCGTGTTGCCAAGGAATACGAAAACCGCGGTAATGGTGAATACTTATCTGAAGGTGATGCACTGATAGTTGGTGAAGAGTACTATGTGAACTTAGGACCTATCATTCACGAAGGTGAAACCCTTTCGAGAGGATCTCATTTCATTGCTGAAAGCACGAGTTTCCTTACAGCCTCTACAGACAAGGAAAATGTCTTGATGACATCTGTAAATGGTGGACGGCCGCTTTACAACTTTAACATGGATGCTTTGGCGCCTGAAAAAATTGCTGACGACAAGCTGACCGAGTTGCTAGACTACATCAATGTTGTGCCAAATCCTTACTACAGTTATTCGGAGTATGAGGCCGATAAGATTGATACGCGTGTGAGAATTACAAACCTTCCTGCCCGTTGTACAATCAAGATTTATAATGTTGCGGGTACTTTGGTTCGTACTTACGAGAAGGACGACCCCTCAACCGCCTCCATCGATTGGGACTTGAAGAATCAGTCTAGAACCCCAATCGCTAGTGGAGTATATCTCATTCATGTTGATGTTCCTGAAGTGGGTTCACGCGTACTCAAATGGTTTGGAGTATTGAGACCAATTGACTTGGACAACTTCTAAAAATCTATATCCCTTGAAGATGAAACAGATACAAATCGCTCTAATGACTGCTTCCCTGGCAGTCCTCTCTCTCAGCTCGTTTGCTGGGAATAAGGATAGAATTGGACAAGCAGGAGCTCAAGAATTGATGATCAATCCTTGGGGTAAATCGAATGGAATGGCTGGAGCCAATATGGCTTCTTCAACGGGCTTGGAGTCGGTCTTCTTGAATGTCTCAGGTTTGAGCTTCATCAATAAGACCGAGATTCAATTCACTCATTCTGATTATCTCAGTGGATCAGGCATTGGTGTAAATGCATTTGGTCTTGCTCAAAGAGTGGGTGAGTCAAGTGTATTGGCGGCCTCTGTAACCTCAATGGGATTTGGCGATATTGAGCGTACGACAATAGAAAACCCTGATGGAGGTATCGGAACATTTGCCCCACAACTCCTTAGTCTGAATGTGTCCTATGCACGGGCTTTTTCGAATACGATTCATGGTGGGTTTACCATCAAAACCATTTCTGAGACCATCAACGACGCGCAAGCTTCTGGTATGGCAATCGATATGGGGATTCGTTATGTGACTGGTCCTCGTGAAAATTTGAAGTTTGGTATTGCATTGAAGAATGTAGGTCCGAAAATGAATTTTGGTGGAGGTGGTTTCACAGAGAAAGTTCAATTGGATGAGAAGGAATTTACTCTTACTCAAAGACGACAAGCTTTTGAGATGCCTTCTACCTTGAGCATTGGTGGTAGTTATGACATCTACCTCATGGAAGGTGCTTCTGACTCTTCTTCTGCATCAGGTATTGCTAACTGGGAACATCGCCTTACAATCGCAGGTAACTTTATCTCAAACTCCTTTGGGAAAGACCTTATTGCTGTTGGGGTTGAGTATTCGGCCAACGATATGATCATGCTTCGTGCAGGTTACCTTTACGAAGATGGAATCTTGGATATCGAAACTCGAACAACGGCTTACACTGGGCCTTCTGTTGGCGCCAGCGTGCAACTCCCAATGGGAAAAGGAAGTGATAATACAGTGAGCATCGATTATGCTTACCGCTTTTCAAATCCTTTTTCAGGAACGCACTCATATGGAGTGTGTCTGAATTTCTAGAAGAGAACAACAGTTCTTATCTTTGCAACCCCTGCTAGTCAGGGGTTTTTTAATATCTGCTTATGTCAAAAGTATCCTACCTGACCGCCGAAGGTCTAAAGAAGCTTAAAGAAGAGCTCCAAGATATGGAGCGCGTTCAACGTCCTGCCATCTCTGCGCAAATTGCGGAAGCACGAGATAAAGGTGACCTTTCAGAAAATGCTGAATACGATGCCGCCAAAGAAGCCCAAGGTCTTCTGGAGTTGAAGATTTCGAAGGTGAAGAACATCGTTGCAAACTCAAGAGTTGTAGATGCAGCTGATATGGACACCTCCCAAGTGCGCATTCTATCGAAGGTGACAATTCGGAATTTGAAGAACGGAATGGAGATGATTTACACTCTTGTGAGTGAAAGTGAGGCAGACCTTCGGGCATCAAAAATTTCAATCGAATCTCCAATGGGGACCGGACTCTTAGGTAAGAAACCGGGTGAAACTACGGAGATCGAAACACCAGGCGGAAGCATGGAATTCGAAATCATCCACATCGGGCACTGATGGCGAGCATTTTCAGTAAAATCGTTGCTGGGGAAATCCCATCCTATAAAATTGCTGAAACAGAGAATTGCTTGGCATTTTTAGATGTTTTTCCACTCCAAGAAGGTCATACACTTGTTATCCCCAAAAAAGAAGTCAACTACTTATTCGATCTTCCTGAAGAGCTATACGCTGAATTGATGTCTTTTTCGAAAGAGGTGTCGAAAGCCGTGAAGAAGGCGATGCCTTGCGAGCGTATTGGAGTAGCCGTGATAGGTCTGGAAGTTCCACATGCGCATGTTCATTTGATTCCAATTACCCAAATGGATGACATGAACTTTGCAAACCCGAAGCTGAAGATTGAAGCAAATCGAATGGAGCAAATAGCATCTGCTATTCGAAGCGAGCTTTAAGTTACGCGATCGCTGTTTTTTGCAGCAAATGCTGCCCAGCCAGAATACCCAGACTTTTCAGAACTTACACCGGATTGGAAGAAATGACAGACCGCTGCAGCCAAACCGTCGGTGGCATCCAAGTCCTTTGGCAACTCATCCAATTTCAACAAGCTTTTAATCATAGCCGCTACTTGCTCCTTTGAGGCACTTCCGCTACCTGTAATGGATTGTTTGATCTTTCTTGGACTGTATTCGGTCACGGCCATTTCGCGGTCTAAGGCCGCAGCCATAGCAACCCCTTGTGCCCGCCCAAGTTTTAACATCGACTGAACGTTTTTTCCAAAGAAGGGAGCTTCAATGGCTAGTTCGTCGGGGTGGTGTTGATCAATGAGGTCTCGAACTCCATAAAAAATCTTCTGAAGCTTCATATAATGGTCCTTTTCTTTCGTCATGCGAATGACTCCATGCTCCACCAAGGACATTATTTTTCCATCAATTCGTATGATGCCGAAGCCCATTATCGTTGTTCCCGGATCAATACCGAGAATGATACGCTCCTTCTCTACCTTTCGTTTTTCTTTGTCCATCTTGAAAAAAGCGCGAATCCATCTTTCTGTCCTTTCAAAAGTAGCTAAGGCACTATTCCTCCTCTTTGTGCTCTTCTATATTTATGAAAAAGTTTTTCAAGAAAATACGCTTCTAAGCTGGTTTGGGCACCTTTCTAACCTAACCAGCTCCACACAGAGCATTGGTCTTTTTCTGCTGAGCCTTGGGCTTTTGTTTGTGAATTGGTCGCTGGAGGCTAGGAAGTGGCAGATCAGCATTCAATCTTTAGCCATGATAAATTTTCGCAGCGCATTAAAAGCTGTATTCGCCGGTGTGTCGACATCCATCATCACCCCAAACCGAGTCGGGGAGTTTCTCGGTAAAATTGTTTTCTTGAAATACGGAACCAGAACAGCTGGCGCCGGATTGAGCTTTGTGAACAGTACAGCACAACTCTTCATCACCTTTCTAGCTGGTGCTATTGCGCTCTCATCTGGATGTGATTCTATGGTAGCTTCATCGGGCTTGCTCTCCTACCTACAGATGATGGAAGGCTTGGTTTGGATACTGACTATTTTGTTGGCGGTTCTTTACTTTTTCATGCCTTCCCTTTTGCCCTTGCTCAAGAACATTAAATTACTCAAAAGGTATACGGAAGACATTCAGCAAGCGCAGATGCCAAGCTTCAATGTACTTCTGCATGTGCTAGTATTGAGCGGATTTAGATATGCTGTATTCTCACTGCAGTACATCATACTTCTTAGCCTTCTTACTTCCGATTTGAATCTGGAAATGGCGATTCGTTCGCTGCCTTTGATGTACTTGGCCTTAGCAATTGCACCGACTATATCTTTTGGGGAACTTGGTATGCGTGAGTACCTTGCCTTGAATGTGCTTTTTCTTGCCAGTTCAGATGAATTGGGGATATTTCTTGCCAGCTCAATTCTTTGGATTGTGAACATTGCCTTTCCTGCTCTATTGGGTGCATTCTTCTTGCAAAGTGCTAAAATCGTGGAAGAATGATGGATATAGTCTGCCTGCTCTTGGCTTTGTTTTATTGCCTAATGATAGCAAAGAGTCTGAGGTCGATGCCCCGTGATGCGGTGGAAATCAAAACAATTGAGCCTTCAAAGAAGATTCTAGAAATCAGCCTCATTATCCCTTTCAGAAATGAAGGCAAGAACTTGCCGCACCTGCTGGCTCAAATTGAATCATTGCTACCTCAATCGCAGTTGAAGGAAGTGATTCTGGTAGATGATCATTCGAAAGATGGCGGACCTGAATTGGTACATGACTTCATTCAAATGCATCCAGAAAAAGTGAAGTATGTGCTTTCCAAAGGAGAAGCATCGAAAAAAGGGGCCTTGCACTCTGGAATTATAGAGGCCGAATTCGAATGGGTCCTGATCAGCGATGCAGACAGCGAATTTCCATCTGGCTGGATTGCTAGTATGACCTCTATTCCGGAAAGCGATTTATTGGTTGGCCCCGTTCTTTTCTATGCAAAGAAGAAGTCATTTATAGGAACATTTCAAGTCCTAGATTCTATAGCCCTGCTTGGTATTGGGCAATCAGCAGTGGAAGGTGGGACGCCCCTTTTCGCAAGTGCATCAAATCTATTGTTCCGAAAAAGTGATTACCTAGAACTCAATCCTTTCTTAAACAATTGGAACATCCCAAGCGGAGACGACGTCTTTCTTCTTCAGTCATTTGCTAATGCAGGGCGAAGTATTAAAACCATCTGGCATCCTCATGCATTGGTTCAATCGGAGGCGCCCAAAACATTGTCAAAAATGCTCAAGCAGAAACTTCGCTGGGCTTCGAAGAACCCTTTAGTTCCGTCCATGAGATATCAATTCACAGCTTTTTCTGTTCTGTTCTTTAATGTTTCCTTAATCGCTGGAATTGCATTGGCAGTCTACGGTCTTATAGCGACGTCGCTTCTTGTGGCGATGTGGGTAGTGAAATTGGTCTTAGATTATCTAGTATTGAGACGTCTTTCTAATGTTTACAGAAAAACGTGGTCCCTCTTCGATTTCCTTTCTTCCTTCCTTATCTATCCTTTATATGTAACCTTCATCGGTATACTCTCGTTTTTCTACACACCTAAGTGGAAGTAAGCATTCGCTGGGATCAATTGTAGATTGGGATGGATAAGATCAGTTTAAGCGCTGCAATCATCACGTACTATCGTAGAAACGCTTCCAAAAGGTCCAGCAAGCCTTGGGTCTCTTGGCGCAATATGATTGTAGAGGTCTACGGTCAGGAACGCGACCCAGCAGAGCTCAACCGACTCATCAACGAAGGAGTTCGCTATTCGTGCAACATCAAATCGATGGACGATGTGGTTGAGCACATCAAGGACTTTAGTGGAGATTATGAAGAGGTACTCACTTTACTGGACACCTTTTTTCTGATCGTTAAAGGGCACAATGAGTTTTTAGCTGAAAAACTTCACCGCACCAATTGGGAAAATCTTCTAGATGACTTAAAATTTCGTGGTTCTGCTCGTGCCAAAATGGAAGATCGCGCCATGGACATTGTCGAACGCTTTGAAGATCACAGCTTTCACCTTTCCATTAGCACAAGGGCTAGTATTTGGCTACTCGTTACGGACTACGTTGTACGATGGGGAATTTTGGCTCTACTCCGCACCGACCAATTGCTGGGTGCAAATGAGGCGACCTTCGGTTTTGCAAACATCGACGGCTTTTTTCTAGTCATTCAAATATTCTTGATTCCGTTTATTGTCGTGCTTGCGGGTGTCTTTAGGAACCGGTATACCGATCGACGACTTAAAAAATTGACCAAAGAAATCGGTCTTTGGAACATACGGTTTCAGGTTAAGTACACAAGTTGGGAGTATTCCTTGATTGTGTTTTTCATGCTCACTGGAATTTATATCGCTTACGCGATGTTGCCGGGTTCCGACATCGAGCGAATTCTTTTGGCAACCTTAAGTGGGTTGATGTACTTGCTCTATTTGATGGTCCTGCTGCGGCTTTTTTCCGCTCGCGTTCCAAACATCGATCGCATCAATTCCGAGCTGCTTAAAAATGAGCAGTCGGGAATTGCGAAAGAATTGGACGCAGATGAGAACGATGAGGAAATAGTGAATTTTGAGGTTAAGTTGCGTTCGGTGAACGAACGCATGAATGCCTATGTTCTTGAGGCCACCCTCTTTGGTGCTTTGGCTTTTAGTGGATTCCTGCAGATTGTCGCTTCTGAGGTTTTTACCATTGCCGACATCAAGCAGTTTACAGTCAGCTTGTTCCAACTTTTTCATGGAGTTGTTCACTTCGATATGAGATACTTTCCCGAATTCATGACGCTGCTGCACAGTCGGGAAGGACTCCTAGCACTCATTTGTTATGAAACTCTTTTCTGCTCCATCTTCTTCCTCTCTGTCATCGCCTCTCGTTTGCGGTTTTCCGATTTAACAGATTATATGGATCGTGCCCTTCAGCTGTCTAAGTCGTACAATTTGAAGGAGGAAGATCTCCTCAACAATCAGGAAAAGGGCATGGATGATCCCCGAGTCCAAAAGTTCAACCGTCAGATTCGAGAGACCCTTAAGGTGGGCAGTCAGAAGGCGCGAAAGATTACCCCGATCATGGAGTACATGGCTTTTTTCAGAAATATGGGTGTTGTTTCTTTTTTCATCATTCTAATTACGGCTGGTTTGTTTATCTCAGTTGAGCTGGCATTGATCTTCGTGCTCATACTACTGCTCTCGTTCCTATATTTCAAGTTTGATGCAATCCTCTTTTTCTTTAAGTCGCTTTCATACCGCATCGAGGAGATTTATTTTGACGTCTATCGACACGTAAATCGCGTAGCCTGGATTATCATCGGACTCTCCACTTTGCTCAGAAGCTTTGAACTTCAGTTTGGAGAAGCGCTTTTACTCGTCGGCTTTCTTACTTTGATTACGCACAATCTTCTAAGTCTCTTTGTGCCTGAGATCGAGAATTCTGAAAGTCGGCCTGAAAATGAGACGGAATTCTCCAAGACACTTCCGAAGTTGTTCCGCATAGGATTGAGTATTTTCTTCTTGGGTTGGTATTTCAGCATTCAGCACTTCCCCGGAGCAGAAGCAGTTTTTACCGTCGCCGGAATCGCTTTTTGTTTTTACTTCTTTTTTGCTCCCCTGCTCCAGAAGGGAAGTACTGTAATGCGAATCCTCACAAATTTCACTCTTGGAATGGCTCCGATTCCTTTGATTTTTGTTGTGAATGAGCTTTCTCTGGGCGACATCATTTTTGTCTTGGAAATTCCACTCTTAATTGTCTTGCTCTACAATGCCTATTCGAATAGAGCGGTGTTTAGTCAGTTCATTGTTCGTGCCTCAGTTTTCTTTCTCATTCTGTATTCGGTTCAATTTTTTAGCTTTTCGAGTTATGCCTTTGAATCGCTGCGCTTTGATTTAAAAGGGTATAGGACCTACGTGGTGAAGAATTACCTCACCAATCAAATTGAGCGGAATGCCAATCCAGAAACCCAAGCAGAATTTAATACTCTTCTTGAAGCTAAAAGAAGGTACGCTGAAGAGGTTTTGGATCAAAATGACTGGATGGAGTTGAATGCCGAGGCAAAGAGCCTCATGGAGTTGGGCAATCAAGACGAACGTTTCCTCGTACTGGCATCAGAGCTGCTCGAACGAAGTCAAAACATCAAGAAATTTTCAGGGAACTACCAGAATAGACTGGAAGTTTTAATAGATTTGGGAAGAATCACCCTAGCCAAGAGTCTTGCCGAGGAATACCTCGAGTTTACTCTACTGCATGAAAACCGTTTGAATCAAGATTTGGCTCACGCCTACTTGAATGAAGTGGACGAATTGCTTGGAAAGGGTTAAAAGACCCAGATGAGCCAAAAGCCTCTAAGTGGAGGAGAGCGCGATCGAATAGCGAGAATGAAAGGCAAAAAAGCAGCGCCAAAACGAGTTGCTGTACGCCCTACTGCGCCGCCTGTCGAAAAAGAAAATCCACCTGCTTCAGAAATTCCAAAGCTTGTTAGTCCGGAGCCAACTGTTCCAAAAGCAGTAGAGCCTTTAGAGCCACCAAAGGTGGAAACTCCGAAAGCAACTGAGTCGATTCCAGAAAGTATAGTGAAGCCAGAAACAAAGGCTCCAGAGCCTGAAGTTAAAGAGCCAATTAAAGAAATTAAACAGGAGGAAGCAGTATCTGCCACTGCCAAACCTTCTATGACAAAGACACCTGAGAAAGAAGTGTCTTCTCCGACGATTTCGTCGGAACCAAGTTCGTCAGAAACTAAATCTTCAAAAATGGCAGAACATAATGATGAGCCCGGCGCTCATGGTTGGCACGACGCAACCAAATTGGTTGAGAACGTGAGCAAAAGACCTTTGGTTTTTGCTATGCTTGCCTTGGGTGGCTTAGTGCTTGTGCTCTGGGTGAGCAACACTTTTGGTCCGTCACACGGACATGAAGGTGGCGAGCATGAGAATGCCGCAATTGAGTCTCCTGAAGCCGGTATAACCGGAACAGAAGAAGCAGCGCCCATTGAATCGGTTGAACCTGAAGCCGCAAGTGAAGCTGAAGAAGCTGCACCAGCGGAAATGGAAGGTTCCTCTGAGAATGAAGAAGGTGAAGCCGCTTCCTCTGAAGTTACAGGGGAAGTGGTTAACACCACTCCTGACGGACAACTTCCAACGCCTTTTTGGGGCATTGCTACCGCGGCGGTTGACGATCAAATGCTTGCATTGAAGTTTGTTAAAGATTTGAAGGCTGCTGGCCTCGATGGTCGATACATGTACATTCCCGACTACATCCCTAGCGGGAAAAAAATGTTCCGAATTTTTGTGGGCCCGTTCCCCGATAAGCCTTCCGCCATGGCGAAATTTGATGATGTTCAGGCGAACACTCCGGGAGCTTACCCGTTCTTGGTTAAGTGACTTTCAAACGCATTGTTTTTTTCGATGGCCATTGCCAATTGTGCAATCGCTTTTTGAATTTTTTAATTCTCCTCGATCGAAAAAGAAACCTCCATTTCGCATCCCTTCAAGGAAAAACTTCACAGGAAATTCTCAGCGAGGAAGAACGAAGTCTTCACGACTCACTCATTTTTTGGGAAGAAGGAAAGCTCACCTACAAGTCCTACGCAGCATTAAAGGCAGTAGCTTCCTTAGGTGGAGTGTGGAAAGGGGTTCTCATGTTTCGATTGGTGCCAAGTTCCTTACTTGATGCTTTCTACGATTTGGTTGCAAGAAATCGTTTCAAGTGGTTTGGAAGACGGGAGAGCTGCCGAATGCCTACCAAAGAAGAAGCAAAATACTTATTGCCATAAGCCACTCAACACAATTGAAAGCATTTCGGGCGACCCTGATATATATTTGAAATCAGACTATACACTATGAATCGAGCACTGATCATCGGCCTCCTAATGGCCACCCCATTATTGTTCTCCGCCAAAGGAGAGAAAGAAAAAGAAGACTCATCGAAGGTTTCTTATTCAGCATTGAAGTTTCGGGCAGTCGGACCAGCCTTAACCTCTGGGCGCGTTGTTGACATTGCTGTGCATCCTGAGAAGCCCACAACATATTACGTTGCGGCAGCTGCTGGGGGCGTATGGAAAACGGAGAATTCAGGGACATCGTTCTCGCCAATTTTTGATGGTGAAGGTTCCTATTCCATCGGTTGTGTTGCCTTAAACCCGTCCAACTTGAATGAAGTTTGGGTCGGCTCAGGAGAGAACAACAACCAGCGTTCGGTCGCTTATGGCGATGGCGTGTACAAATCTCAAGATGGCGGAAAGAGTTGGAAAAATATGGGTCTCAAAAACAGCGAGCACATCGGGATGATTAAGTTCCATCCAAACGATCCGCAAACGGTCTATGTCGCCGCAGTTGGTCCACTGTGGTCGGCAGGCGGTGACCGAGGTCTCTATAAAACAACGAACGGTGGTGAAAGCTGGAAAAGAATTCTTGAGATAGACGAACATACAGGGGTCCATGAAATTCACATCGATCCTCGGAATCCAGATGTAATGTATGCTGCTGCGCACCAAAGAAGACGGCATGTTTGGACTTACATTTCCGGAGGTCCCTCTTCGGCCATCTATAAGTCTGAAGATGGTGGTGTTACATGGAACGTTCTTGAAAATGGAATTCCTAAAGGAGATAAAGGACGCATCGGAATGGCGATGGCTCCAAGCAACCCCGACGTGCTCTACGCCATGGTTGAAGGCACAGAGAAAACCGAAGGATTCTTCCGTTCTACAGATCGAGGTGCGAGCTGGAGCAAGCTGAACAAATACAATACTTCTGGAAACTATTACACCGAGCTTTATGTAGATCCCTTGAATTCGGAGAAGATTTTCTCAATGGATACCTGGTGTCATATGAGCCTCGATGGCGGCAAGACCTGGAATAAAATCAATGAGAAGTACAAGCACGTCGACAATCATTGTATGTGGATCAATCCTGAAAACACAGACCACTACATTATGGGCTGCGATGGAGGTTTGTACACAAGCTTCGATGACGCGAAATCATGGAGCTTTCACGCCAACCTTCCGATTACGCAATTTTATAAAGTGGCTGTTGATCAAGATGCTCCTTTCTACAACATCTATGGAGGAACTCAAGACAACTTCAGCATTGGTGGCCCTTCGCGCACCAACAGTACCAGTGGCATTGTGAACGCCGACTGGTTCATTACAAAGGGTGGCGACGGATTTGAAAGTCAGGTTGACCCTACAGACCCAAACATCGTATACGCTCAATCGCAATATGGCTGGTTGGTGCGCTTCGACAAAAGAAGTGGCGAAAAGGTCGACATCAAACCGCAACCTGGAAAAGGTGAAGCCGCTTTTCGTTGGAATTGGGATGCGCCACTACTGATCTCACCTCACAACCCAAATCGCCTATATTTCTGTGCAAACAAGGTGTTTCGCAGCGATGACCGAGGTGATAACTGGACGACAATCAGCGGTGACTTGTCTCGACAGCTCGATCGAAACAAGCTTGAAGTGATGGATCGTGTATGGAGTGTTGATGCCGTTGCGAAGAATAAGTCGACCAGCATTTATGGGCAAATTGTTGCCTTCGACGAGTCTCCTAAAAAAGAAGGTTTGCTCTATATTGGAACCGACGATGGCCTAATCCACGTGAGTAAAGACGGTGGTAAAACCTGGACGAAGAAAGATGGCTTTCCTGGGATTCCGGCCAGAACTTACGTGAATTCTCTCACGGCATCTCGCTACGATGAGAACACGGTTTTTGCCACTTTCAACAATCACAAGCAAGGCGACTTCAAACCATACATCTTAAAATCAACCGACGCAGGTTCTTCTTGGACAAGCATATCTGGCAATCTTCCTGAAAGAGGTTCTGTGTATGATTTGGTTCAAGACAACATCGATGCGAAATTGCTTTTTGCAGGAACGGAGTTCGGATGCTTTTTCAGTCAGGATGGAGGAGCAAAGTGGCAACAATTGAACGCTGGACTGCCGACCGTTGCCGTCCGAGATATTGAAATTCAAGAGCGTGAGAACGACTTGGTTCTGGCTTCATTTGGTCGAGGGTTTTATGTGTTGGATGATTATTCAGCCTTGAGGTTTCCTCAGAAAGATTTGATGGAGAAGGATGCTCACATCTTCTCAGTTCGAGATGCTTGGCTCTACATTGAAAGTACCCCGCTTGGTCTTCGCAAGAAAGCCTTTCAAGGAAACAATTTCTTTTCTGCTGACAACCCTCCTATGGGGCCTCAGTTTACTTGGTATATGAAAGAGGCTCCAAAAAGTAAACGTGATGCCCGCCTTGAAAAGGAGAAAGAAACAGCCAAATCTGGAGGTGATAATTTCTATCCTTCCGAAGAGGCATTGCGAGAAGAGGATCGGGAAAATGATCCAACAATTGTCTTTACAATTCGCGACGCTGCAGGAAAGGTGGTCAGTAAGTTTACTGAGAAACCAAAAAAAGGAGTGAACCGTTCTTCTTGGAACATGCGTTATGGGAGCATGTCAGCGATTCAAATGAAAAAGGAAGAATCCGACAATCCATTTGCTGGGCAAGATTATGGGGCCTTGGCATTTCCCGGGAAATACTCTGTGGAGATGACGCTGGTGCAAGGATCTGAGCTCAAAGCCTTGGCAGGGCCAATAGAGTTTCAATTGAAGGCGCTCGACAATATGAGCATGCCGATGGCAGAGCCACAGTCGCTTGCTGAATTTAAGGAGGAAGTGAAGGAGGCCAAGCGAAAGCTGGTTTTTACCAACAAAAAGGTTGGCGATTTAAGCGAGCGCATGAAATTCATGCGGCAAGCCATTTTGAGTCATCAAAGAGCTGATATTTCTTGGCTCG